>Ga0116217_10004342_pt1 | contig 12660 bp, 5 predicted proteins | sample Sb_taG_6_FD_89697 | JGI IMG/M metagenome (GOLD analysis project Ga0116217, IMG submission 89697) | Peat soil microbial communities from Weissenstadt, Germany - Sb_50d_4_PS metaG | ecosystem: Environmental > Terrestrial > Soil > Wetlands > Peat | place: Germany: Weissenstadt | collected 2010-09-21 | reverse complement strand
TCATGAGAAGGGTCAGGTCGAGAACCAGGTGGGTCTCGTTCGCGAGCGCTTCTTCGCGCCGCGCTTGCGAGTCAAGAGCTATGACGAGCTGAACGCCTGGCTGATGGACAAAAGCATCGCCTGTGCCAAGGCGCATCCCCATCCTGAACGGCCTGACAGGACGATCTGGGAGGTCTTCGAGGAAGAGCGTCCCAAGCTCATTCCCTATCGTGGCCGCTTCGATGGATTCCATGAGTCGCCGGCCTCGGTGTCCAAGACCTGCCTGGTGCGGTTCGACAACAACAAATACTCGGTGAACGCGAGCGCGGTCGGCCGCCCGGTTGAAATCCACGCCTACGCCGATCGCGTCGTGATCCGCCAGGACGGGCGCATCGCGGCGGAGCATCCGCGCCGCTTTGGGCGCGGCCAAACGATCTATGATCCCTGGCATTATGTGTCGGTTCTTGCCCGCAAACCCGGCGCTTTGCGCAACGGCGCACCGTTCAAGGACTGGGTGTTGCCGACGGCCATGGAGCGGATCCGGCTGCCGTTCGCGGCTGTCTCCACAAGAGGGGTCATTCTTGGACGCCGATCGAGGGTCAAAATTCGACGCCGATTGACAGGCCTTGACGGCCTTGGTCGCAGGAACCGCTGATACTGATAGTGTGAAGGGCATAGTCCACTCTATCACAGGCTTTCGCGGTAAGGACGCGAGTGATTCACCCGATCATTTGGAGACGGCGTGGACGGCAGGTCTGGACAGGATTCCTGACGTCGTCGGATGACCCGGGAGGACAAGAGTCCGCCCGAAACAGGCATTGAGCAAGGCGCCGGCAGAACATCGCGAAGTGCGGAAGTCGTGGACGGTCGCACTGCGCAATAGCAGTCGTTCGCCGAAAGCCTGGCGAATGTGTCAAATCGCGTATCCATGATCACGTCGGCGGACGGTCCCGGCTACGCGACTGCGATACGAGGACGCGAGCGGCCCATGCTGGAACGTCGGGGCGTTAGCATTCTCTTGTAACGAGTGCCAGCAATAGCCATCTTATGATCAGAGTGGAACGCGCCAGCCGTCGTCGGCAACATCCTTGAGGACAAGTCCCAGTCCAACGGCTTCGACGCCCAAGTCGAGCAAGATCTCGATATGCTCGCCCACGGCATCGTCGACTCCAGCGGAGGTTGTGCGGCTTCGGGACGCGGCGTCCGTCGCCGGGCTCATGATCACCACCGAGGCGATGGTGGCGAGGCGATGGTGGCGGAGCGGCCGAAGGCCGACGTTCCGCCAGAGCGGCACGGACTATTGAGCGGCTGATCGTGCGACGGTGGTTGCGGAGGTGCCGTCGGCGAGTTGAAATGCTAAACGAATCCGAACGGGCGGCGGGTGGCCGCCGCTTCGTTGACTTCTGGTCGTCCCGAACCGACATTCGTGCTGCACCCGGTGCGCGATTCCCCTGAGATCCTCACCGCTCCATCCAGCGGCAGAAAGGTCAAATTGAAAGCTTTCTTGCGGAGCGCCTTTGAAGCCACGCCCTTATCATCGCCGTGGGATACCCAAGGCCCCATTCGCGAAGAACTCTTCGGCGTTGAGCGGCTCGAGGACCATGCGCGCAGCCTTGCAGTCGCGCAGATCGTGTCGTCTCGAGCGACCAAAGGGCGCCTTCTGGCGAGGCGACTCGTCGACAACCGCGCGGCGCTGCTCGTCGAGTATCGTTCCGCCGTAAAAGCGATCAATGATGGTCGCCCCATAACGCACGCGGCGGAATGGCTGGTCGACAATTATCACCTCGTTGAAAAGCAGATTCATGAAATTCACTCGGATTTGCCGCCTGGTTACTATCATCAACTCCCAAAGCTCGCCGCTGGGCCTTTCGCGGGTTATCCTAGAGTGTTCGGCATCGCGTGGGCCTTCGTTGCCCATACCGATAGCCGCTTTGACCCCGAGATGCTGGTTCGCTTCGTTAGAGCCTATCAAGAGGTACAGCCGCTAACCATCGGGGAACTCTGGGCCGTATCGATTACGTTGCGGATCGTTCTGGTCGAGAATCTCGGGCGCCTCGCGCGACAGATCACCAATAGCCGGGCCGAGAGACAAAGGGCCGACGGAGTGGCCGACCGTTTGCTTGGCGTGGGGGGTGCGCCGGCGGAGTCGGTCGCTATCGCCCTGGTCGCGGATGAGCGGAAGCCGCTGTCTCAAGCCTTCGCAGTCCAGCTTGTGCATCGGTTGCGCGATCAGGACCCGAGGATCACGCCAGCGCTGACATGGCTCGACGAACGTCTAGCCATCCAGGACACGACAACCGACGCAGTGGTGCGTGACGTCCATCGCCAGCAAGGCGCGGCGAACGTCTCCGTCCGCAACATCATCACCAGCTTGCGCTGGATTTCCGATGTCGATTGGAAGCTATTGTTCGAGCGCCTTAGCCTTGTCGACGCTGTCCTTGCGACCGGCGGCGGCGACTTCGAGAGTATGGATTTCCCGACCCGGACGCTCTACCGCAGCGCCGTCGAGGAATTGTCGCGCGGCTCGAGCCGCACAGAGCTCGATATCGCCAGCGCGGCAGTCCTTGCGGCAAAGCAGGCCGAGGCTAACGCCCCCGCAATGGAGCGGGCGCGGCGTAGAGACACAGGTTACATCCTGCTCGCGGGCGGGCGTCGCGCCTTCGAAAAAACGATCGCCTATCGCATCCCCGTGCGAAACTGGGTAGCGCGCCTCAACCAGTCGCTCGGCGTCGGCGGTTATGTGACGGCAATTTCTCTGGTCGCTGCAACCCTGCTTGCTGCGCCGGTGTTCCTCCTCTCTGCGGCCGGAGTCGGCCCCGCGGTTCTTGGCCTGCTTGGCGTGCTTGGCGCCATTCCCGCCATCGACGCCGCGGTTGCGTTGGTTAATCGCGCAGTCAACCTTGGCTTTGCTGCGACCCTTCTGCCGGCGCTGGAGCTACGGGATGGAGTCCCCTCACACCTGCGCACGCTCGTCGCCGTGCCAACGTTGCTCACGACCCTGGAAGGTGTGGAAGAGCTGATCGAACGGCTCGAGGTTCATCATCTTGCGAGCCCTGAAGGCGAGGTGCATTTCGCGCTGGTGACCGACTGGACCGACGCCGCGAACGAACATGCCGATAGCGACGCTCGCCTGGTCGCCGCGGCCGCAGCCGGCATTGCGCGTCTCAACCTGCGTTATGGCCCGGCGCCTGGCGGGACGCGTTTCCTTCTTCTGCACCGGCGTCGCGTATGGAATGAGGGCGAAGGTCGGTGGATCGGGTGGGAGCGCAAGCGCGGCAAGCTCCACGAACTCAATCGACTGCTGCGCGGCGCGACTGACACGACTTTCGTGGACGCGGGGTTAGGGTCCCCGGCGACCCCAACCGGCGTTCGTTACGTCGTGACGCTCGATTCGGACACGCGTTTGCCGCGCGATGCGGTTCGTCGCCTGATCGGCAAGATCGCGCATCCGCTGAACCGGCCGCGCCTCGACGTCGATGGTCGCCGCGTTGTCGAGGGCTACGCAGTCTTGCAGCCCCGCGTCACGCCGTCGCTGCCCACGGGTCGCGAAGGCTCGCGGTTTCAGCGAATCTTCTCCAGCGTGAGTGGAATCGATCCCTACGCCTCGGCAGTGTCCGACGTCTATCAGGACCTGTTCGGGGAAGGATCCTATGCCGGAAAAGGCATCTATGACGTCGACGCATTCGAGGCAGCGCTCGCGGACCGCGCGCCGGACTCCACCCTCCTCAGTCACGATCTCTTCGAGGGTGTGTTCGCGCGCGCCGGCCTCGCCTCGGACGTCGAAGTCGTCGAAGAATTCCCTGCCCGGTATGACGTCGGCGCGATTCGCCATCACAGGTGGGCGCGCGGCGACTGGCAACTCCTGCCCTGGATTTTTGGGCGCGCACCCTCGCTCTCGGGAACCGCGCCGGCGTCAAGCGCACTTCCGGCGATCGGGCGCTGGAAAATGCTGGACAATCTGCGTCGAACTCTCTCCGCGCCGGCAGCGGTCCTCGCGTTGCTCGTGGGTTGGACCCTGCCGCTTCACGTGGCGTCGATCTGGACAGAGTTCGTTATCCTCACGATCGCGCTGCCGGCGCTCATTCCGGTCGTAGCCGCCATTCCTCCGCGCCGACCCGGCGTGACGATTTCGAGTCATTTGCGCGCACTCGGCGGCGATATCCGCCTTTCCTTGACCCTTTCGGCCCTGACAGTCGCGTTCCTGGCGGATCAGGCGTGGCTCATGGCCGATGCGATCGGTCGCACGCTCTGGCGCCTCGGGGTGAGCCGACGTCATCTGCTCGAATGGGTTCCGGCTGCCCAGGCGGCAATCGGTCCTCGCCTCGACTTGGTGGGTTTCGTGCGTCGAATGGCGGGAGCGATTGTCATTGGCGCGGCCGCGGCTATTGTAGCCTTGACGTCTCGCTATGGGACCTGGCCGCTAGCGTTTCCCTTCGCGGCGCTCTGGCTGGCTTCGCCGGCCATCGCCCGTTTTGTCAGCCTGTCTCCTGGAGCGGCCGGTCACCTGCCCATGGACCACACCGATGTGCAGGCGCTGAGGTGGACCGCGCGCCGGACCTGGCGGTTCTTCGAGACTTTCGTCACGTCGGCTGACAGCATGCTGCCGCCCGACAATTTTCAGGAGGATCCGGCGCCTGCGGTTGCTCATCGAACCTCGCCGACCAACATCGGCCTCTATCTTCTTGCGGTCGTTTGCGCGCGCGATTTCGGCTGGATCGGAACGGGTCAGGCAATTGATCGGCTGGAGGCGACACTCGGGACGATGAGTCGCATGCAGCGCATGCGCGGTCATTTCTACAACTGGTACGACACGCGCGATCTTCGACCGTTAGAGCCAAGATACGTATCCACCGTCGACAGCGGCAATCTGGCGGGGCATCTCATCGCGATCGCCAATGCGTGCCGGGAATGGAGCAACCGTCCCTTCGATGCGTCGCGGCGATTCAGTGGCGTCGCCGACGCGCTCGACATCACTCGCGCCGAATGCGCCCGCCTGCGCGACGGCCGCCAGACCCAGACCGTGACCTTGCATCAGCTCGACGACGCACTAGCCGCGGTCGGATCGGCTTTGCAACAGGCTTCGCTTTCGCAGATCGATTGTCACGCGCAGATCGCCGTCCTTTGCCGCAATATCGAGACCATGGTCGACATTGCAAGCGTGCTCGCCGTGGAACGCGGTGACGGAAGCAGTGCGGATATGCTGCTTTGGGCGCGAGCGGTCTTGATTTCGATCGAAGCGCACCGGGACGATCTGGCGCAGGCCACGGATGCGGCGCTAGCCCAGAAGGAGCGGCTTGCGGCCCTCGAAAACACTGCGCGGTCGATGGCGCTTGCGATGGAGTTCGGTTTCCTCCTGGACCGTGACCGGCAATTGCTGTCGATCGGATATCTCGTTAACGAAGGTGCGCTCGATCAGAACTGTTACGATCTCCTGGCCTCCGAGGCGCGGCTCGCCAGCTTCTTCGCGATCGCCAAGGGCGACGTCGCGGCGAAGCATTGGTTCCGGCTTGGCCGCGCCGCAACGCCTGTCGCGCATGGCGCCGCGCTGATCTCGTGGTCGGGATCCATGTTCGAGTATCTAATGCCCTCGCTCGTTATGCGAGCGCCGGCCGGGAGTCTGCTCGACCAGACAAACCGCCTGATCGTCCGCCGTCAGATCGCCTATGCCACGAGACACGGACTGCCCTGGGGCATATCCGAATCCGCCTATAACGCGCGCGATCTGGAGCTGACCTATCAATATTCAAACTTTGGCGTTCCTGGCCTCGGGCTGAAACGTGGTCTCCGCGAAAACAGGGTGATCGCGCCCTACGCCACTGCTCTCGCTTCGATGGTCGATCCGCGAGCGGCGGTCGCCAATCTGGAACATCTGGCCGAGATCGGCGCACAAGGCCGCTTCGGGTTCTATGAGGCGTTGGATTACACGCCGGCGCGCCTCCCGGAGGGCGAAAGGGTCGCGATTGTTCGCGCCTTCATGGCGCATCATCAGGGCATGACGATCGTCGCGGTCGCCGACGCCCTGTTGGACGGCGCGATGCGGGCGCGGTTTCATGCCGAGCCGATGATCAAGGCGACAGAACTGCTTCTGCAAGAGCGCATGCCTCGCGAGGTCGCGGCGACGCGTCTTTGGGCGGCGGACGTGAAGTCGGCTAGCGCCGCGCGCGACGTCGAACCGTCGGGCGGTCGCCGGTTCGCTTCCGCCCATCAAGCGACTCCCGCCACGCATCTGCTCTCGAACGGTCGGTACTCGACGATGCTCACCGCCGCCGGATCGGGATACAGCCGCTGGGGCGATCTGGCGCTGACGCGCTGGCGCGAGGACGCGACTTGCGACGACTCGGGCTTCTATATTTATGTCAAAGACTTGCGCACTGGCGTTGTATGGTCTGCGGGCTTTCAACCCAGCGGCGTCGAACCGGAGAGTTATGCCGTCATCTTCGAAGAGGATCGCGCCGAGATCACGCGCTGCGACGGCTCGCTGACAACGACTTTGGACGTAATCGTCTCCGCCGAGGCCGATGCCGAAGTTCGCCGGGTATCGATCACGAATTCCGGAAGGCACCGCCACGACATCGAGATCACTTCCTACGCCGAACTCGTCCTGGCGCCGCAGAACGCCGACGTCGCGCATCCCGCCTTCTCGAATCTGTTCGTCGAAACGGAATATCTTCCCGATGTCGGAGCGATCCTCGCCACCCGAAGAAAGCGAGCGCCGAGCGACCCCGCAATCTGGGCCGCACATCTGACCGTCATCGACGGCGAGACTATAGGCGCACCGGAGTTCGAGACCGACAGGGCACGATTCCTCGGGCGTAGCCACACCGTCCGCGCGCCGATCGCAGTCATGGACAGTCGGCCTCTGTCCAATTCGTCGGGCGCCGTCCTCGACCCGATTTTCTCCATTCGCCGGCGTATTCGCGTTGCACCGGGCGCGACTGTTCGTGTCGCCTATTGGACGATCGCCGCCACCTCCCGTGAATCGCTTCTCGATGGGGTCGACAAACATCGCGACCCGACGGCGTTTACGCGAGCCTCAACGCTGGCGTGGACGCAGGGTCAGGTGCAGTTGCACCATCTTGGCGTGACCGCCGGCGAAGCGAGCCTCTTTCAGCGAGTCGCCGGACATGTGATTTACGCCGCGCCGGCCATGCGTCCCTCTTCGGAGGCGATTCTACGTGGCTGCGGGCCCCAGTCGGGTTTGTGGTCGCAAGGCATTTCCGGGGATCTGCCGATCGTTCTTCTGCGCATCGCGAATATCGAAGACGTCGGCATCGTGCGAGAGCTTCTGCAGGCGCACGAATATTGGCGCATGAAACAGCTCGCCGTCGACCTGGTCATCCTGAACGATCGTCAATCCTCGTATATCCAGGAACTTCAGATTGCGATTGAAACACTGGCGCGGGCAAACCAGTCGTCCGCGCTGCCGGGAACGGAACATAGACCAGGCCGCGTCTTTCTGCTGCGCTCGGACCTGATTGCAGCGGAAGTGAAAGGACTTCTATTCTCGGTTGCGCGGGTCGCTCTTGTTGCGCAGCGCGGCACGCTGTTCGAGCAACTCGAGCGCGTTCTGGAGCTTGGCGAGCCCCCGAAGGCGACGCCAAGCTCTGTCAGGGCTCGCTTGACCGCGCCGGGGCGGGCGCACGCGCCCGATCTCGAATTTTTTAACGGGCTCGGCGGGTTCGCTCGAGATGGACGAGAGTATGTGACAGTCCTTGGGCCGGGCCAATCGACGCCTGCGCCCTGGATCAACGTCATCGCCAATCCCGCGTTCGGCTTCCAGACCGGAACTGAGGGCGGCGGCTACACATGGTCGGTCAACAGTCGCGAGAATCAGATCACCCCGGGGTCGAATGATCCGGTGAGCGATCGTCCGGGCGAAGCGTTCTACCTGCGTGACGATGACACGGGCGACTTCTGGACTCCGACGGCGCTGCCGATCCGCGATGCGGCTGGGACCTATGTCGCCCGGCATGGCCGTGGATACAGCCGGTTCGAGCATATCGCGCATGAGATCGCATCGGATCTTCTGCAATACGTGCCGGTCAGCGATTCGATCAAGATTTCCCGCCTCGCATTGACCAATCGATCGAGCCGGCCTCGTCGGCTCAGCGTTACAGCTTATGCCGAGTGGGTTCTCGGCCCCTCGCGTTCGGCATCGCTGCCGTTTGTTTCGACCGAAATCGACCCGTCCACCGGCGCGATATTCGCCCGCAATCCCTGGAATACGAGCTTTGGCTCGCGAGTCGCCTTTGCCGATCTGTGCGGGGCTCAGACCAGCTGGACTGGCGATCGACGCGAATTCATCGGTCGAAATGGCACGCTCGCCGACCCCGCCGCGCTCTCTGGCGCTGCGGCGCTCTCTGGGACGGTTGGGGCGGGCCTCGATCCCTGCGCGGCTTTGGGCGTGAAGATCGAACTGCCGCCCGACGGAGCAATCGAAGTCATTTTCTTCCTGGGCGAAGCTGAAAGCGCGGAAGCGGCGCGGAGCCTCGTCACGCGCTATCGCGCCGCCGATCTCGACGCGGTCGAAGCGGACGTCCAGCGCCAATGGGATGAAATCCTTGGCTCGGTCGTCGTCAAGACGCCGGACCGGTCGATGGATCTCATGCTGAACGGCTGGCTGCTGTACCAGACGCTGAGCTGCCGCGTCTGGGCGCGTTCCGGGTTCTATCAGGCCAGCGGCGCCTATGGTTTCCGCGATCAGTTGCAGGATGGCATGGCGCTCGCGGCGACGCAGCCCGCGTTGACTCGCGAGCATCTGCTGCGCGCCGCTGCGCGACAGTTCGTCGAAGGCGATGTCCAGCATTGGTGGCTGCCACATTCGGGTCGGGGCGTGCGAACCCGCATCTCGGATGATCGTGCGTGGCTCGCCTACGCCGTCGCGCATTACGTCGACGCCACCGGAGACCGGACCGTCCTCGATGAGAGAGTCCCGTTCCTTGAAGGCCAGACGCTAGAGCCGGGTGAGCATGACAGCTTCTTCAATCCGACCGTCTCTGACCAGAACGCGACCGTGTTCGAGCACTGCGCTCTGGCTCTCGACGCCTCTCTGGCGCTCGGCGTGCACGGCCTTCCTCTGATGGGAACGGGCGACTGGAACGACGGTATGAACCGCGTCGGCGAAAAAGGAGCTGGGGAGAGCGTTTGGCTCGGCTGGTTCCTGCACGCGGCGCTGATGGCTTTCATTCCAATCGCCGTGACGCGCCAGGAAACAGGCAGAGCCGCGGCGTGGAGCGCTCACGCCGCCGCTCTGGCAGACTCGCTCGAAGACGAAGCGTGGGATGGAGACTGGTATCGCCGCGCCTTCTTCGACAACGGCGAACCGCTGGGCGCGTCGGCGAACGAAGAGTGCCGCATCGATTCGATCGCGCAATCCTGGTCTGTGCTCTCGGGCGCGGCGAGGCGCGATCGGGCGGCCAAAGCGATGAGCGCGGTCGAGCGGGCGCTGATCCGTCGCGACGAGGGCCTCGCGTTGCTGTTCGCGCCGCCATTCGACGAGACCGTGTTGGACCCCGGTTACATCAAGGGCTATCCGCCGGGAATTCGCGAGAACGGCGGTCAGTACACCCACGCGGCCTTATGGTCCGTGATGGCTTTCGCCGCGCTCGGCGAAGGCGACAAGGCGGCCGACCTCTTTTCGTTGCTCAATCCCATCAATCGTGCACGGACCCGCTCAGACGTGCATCGCTACAAGGTGGAGCCCTACGTCGTCGCGGCCGATGTCTATTCGACGGCCCCACATATCGGGCGCGGCGGCTGGACGTGGTACACGGGCTCGGCGGGTTGGATGCAGCGTGCCGGCGTCGAGAGCATTCTTGGGCTGCGCATCCACGGCGCTTTCTTGCATTTCGACCCCTGCATTCCCAAAGGCTGGGCCACGTTCGAGATGACGGTTCGGCGTCAATCTGCGCGATATGAAATCACGGTGGACAATCCGGCCGGAGTCAATCGGGGAATTTGCTTCGCCGAGATGGATGGGGTCGAAATCGCTGAGCGACCCTTACGACTGCGCATTGTCGACGACGGCGCTGTCCACCGCGTTCGCGTTAGGTTGGGCTGAGACTCTTCCCGGCGCGGAGGGTCTTCTAGCGTCTACTTGATCCACGCTCCGATCGGATCGGCTCGCTCGTCGATCCGGCGCGCCATTCCGCCGGCGAACTGGGCAAGTCTCCGGTTACTTCGACATAGACCACTTCGGTTGCGAGGCGGAGCGCCTTTTCAGAGAATCTCACATCGAGGAGGCGGCCGTCGTCAGTGAGGAGTTGAAGTCCGACCCGGCCAAAGACGGCCTTGAGATGGGAAGGCGCCAGGCTAAGCTCCCCAGAGCTCATCACGCCGCCGCGCGGTTCCGCGAAGCCCTCAATTTCATAGGAGGCTCGGGCGACCGTCTCGCCGCCGATCCTCAGATTGCCGTTGCCCGAAATTCGACCGAGATATTGCATGACCGAGATTTCTTGCGCGCCAATGCGCCTCATGTCGCGCTTTGATCGGCTTCGATGACAGCGGCGAGTTCGCCTGGATTGACGAGAAGCATCTCACTTGGACCGCCGGGCGCAGACAACGCCGGAACATGCAGCATCGTCGCGATTCGTCTGAAGGCGAGGAAGGACAGGCCGGGTATGTCTCTGCAACGACGCGGTAGGTTCCCGGCGGCAATGGGCGACCGACCTCCGACAAGAAGAACGCTTTGGAAAATATCAGCGCCGTCTCCTTGCTCCGCCTCGTCATCGCTGGTCGGCCTCAGCGCTTCCGCTTCGTCGTGGTCGTCGCCGCAGATGGAGCCTTCGAGGCGAAGGGCGAGACTGGCGCGGCGACTGCCGATTTCACCGCCTTCGGCTTCCGTATTTCTCGGTTGCCGCGTCGTTGCTCCTTGACCATTTCTTCTCCGTTTGGCGATGCTCGGCGCCCCATGGTACTTAGTCGTGTGTCGATCTACGATTCTGCTAATGTACTATCGTTATATAGTCACGAATGACTACGAGATAAGGGGCCGAGCAGCGCCCATTGTCGCAATTAAAACGACGGTCGTGACGCGATTTTCCAGCTTGAAAACTATTGGAGGTCTAATATTTCCAGCAGGGCAGCACCATGTATATCTTGCAAAAGTCGCCGACGCCTCCGGCGAACGCGGAAAGCTTGGGCGCGTTCTTCGTTTGGGATTAGACCCTGAGGTCAGCGCGCTGCACACGAGGATCGGCGGATGATTCCAATCACGATCCATCATCGGACCGCCTATCACTATCGGCGGCCGGTCGATCTGTGGCCGCACCGGCTGATGCTCTGCCCACGCGAGAGCCGCGATCTTCAGGTGATCTCTTGCGTGGTGACGCTGTCGCCGACGGCGCAAGTCGCATGGGCGCATGACGCCCTCGGCAACGCCGTTGCGACCGCGGTGTTTCAAGGCGCGAGCGACAGTCTCGTCATCGACGGCGTGGTGGAGCTTCGCCTTGAGGCGACGGCGTGGCCCATCTTCAACATCGCAGCGTCGGCGATTGTCTACCCGTTCCGCTATTCGGACGACGAATGGACGGACCTTGGTTCGCTGACGCGACAGCAATACCCCGATCCGGCCGGACGCCTCGCGACTTGGGCGCGAGGCTTCGTCTGCGGCGATCGGACCGATACGCTTGCGCTGCTCAAGGACCTGAGCGCCGGCGTGTCTGCGGCGATCCGCTACCAGAGCAGGGACGACGAGGGCGCCCAGTCGCCAATCGAGACCCTCGACCGCTGTTGGGGCTCCTGCAGGGACTTCGCGGTTCTCTTTGTCGAGGCGGCGCGCTGTCTGGGCTTCGGCGCGAGGCTGGTCTCAGGCTACCTTTTCAACCCCGATCAGATGCTTCAGGGATCGACGGGCGCCGGATCGACGCACGCCTGGGGCGAAGTCTTCGTGTCGGGCGCGGGGTGGATCAGCTTCGATCCGACAAACCGCAGCGTCGGAGGCGCAAACCTTATTCCGGTCGCTGTTGCGCGCGACATTCGGCAAGCGGCGCCCGTGTCGGGCGCCTATGCGGGAAGCAGCGACGCTCTGGAGAGCATGTCAGTCGAGGTCCTCGTGACCTCGTGCGCCACGCCCTCGTGGCGTCAGGCTTCGGGACAATCGTCGTGTATCGGCGCGGTGCCTGGCCGAGCCGACTGCCTCTCGGCTTGAGCGAATGTGGCGCTCGCGCGGGACGGAAGAATTGGCTGACGACATGACCCACGCCGCGCTCACCCCCCTTCTCGGCCGCGAATTCGACAATTTCCTGTTTGCATCGATTGAGGATGATCGAAATGGCCCGCTACTAAGCGTCGTGTCCGCGTTGGCCCGGCTCGAGGTCGATCCGTGGAAAGAAGCAGCAAGTTTGGCGCGTTTGCCCAGGGAACAGGCGAAGCAGCGACTCAGTTCGCTCATTGCGTCATTGCCAAAGGGCGCGACCACAGGTTTGTCTCCTGAAATCATCGCCTCTCGCCTTGTTGCGCTGTTGCCGCAGGCAGGAAGCGTCAATACGGCCGCGCCAGCGACGTTGCGTCAAGTCGCCCCCGTTCCGCGTTCGCGACTCTTCGTTGTGCTCGGCGTTCTCGTCCTCTTGCTGGTCGGCTATTTCATCTTCACGGCGCGAGCTTCAAACGTGCCTGACGGCGCGCCCGGCACCCCCGTTGCGACAAGCGAACCGGCCACGCGGCGTTAGCAAAAGGCGCCGG
>Ga0116217_10004339_pt1 | contig 12669 bp, 11 predicted proteins | sample Sb_taG_6_FD_89697 | JGI IMG/M metagenome (GOLD analysis project Ga0116217, IMG submission 89697) | Peat soil microbial communities from Weissenstadt, Germany - Sb_50d_4_PS metaG | ecosystem: Environmental > Terrestrial > Soil > Wetlands > Peat | place: Germany: Weissenstadt | collected 2010-09-21 | reverse complement strand
TCAGCGTGGAGTAGCCGGTCCATGCCGTTCCGTCAGCCGGGTAGAAGTTGCAGTCGTATCCGGCGTAGTAGAGCCTGCCGTCGCCGAATGGCGACGGCCTGATGGTACGGATCGACACGAATGCCTGGCCGGAGCGGATGGGATTGCCAGCCGGGCCCGAGGGGGTGAAACCGGGCCCCCCGAGACAGCGCAGCGTGTAGGCCTGTGACGTGCCGTTATCGGTGCGGACGGCGAAGCACGCCGACGCGTCGAAATGGATTGTGCCGAAGGCGGCCGGGCCGCATTTTCGCGCCCGCGGGCAATCCCCCTGGTAACCCCATTCGAAACCGAACACCTGCCGGACGGCGCCGCCGATCTTCATCGTCGTGAAGTCGTTGTACGAAGCGATTACATAGCCGATCGAGCCCGTACCGGAGGCGGGAACCCCCGTGCCCTCGCTGGCCAGCATCTGCCGGATGCTGGGTACCGGCGCGAACTCGAGCACCGGGGTCAGCCCGCCGGTCCCGGTATCGGGCGCGGGAGTCGCGCGAGGGTCGAAAAGCTTCCCCCGCGGAAGGTGGCCGATCCGGTACACGTCACCGCTGCCCTCGGTTGACAGCAGGAGCGCGGGCGATCCGTCGTGAGAGACACAGGTCAGGCCGCGGAGCCCGCTGTTGAACGCGCCAACAGGCGGCTCCTGGTACCCGAGCACCCATCGGGCGATGCCGGGGGGCAGGGTGCCATCGTTGCGGCGGTACAGCTTCGTGTTGATCGTGACGTAGAGCGCGCCGCCACAGTCCGCGAAGCCGGTGATCTTCTGCGTCTTCAGCCCGGGCGATCCGGGCGGCGCGGCGGTCAGTTCCGGGGTGCCGCTGAACACCAGGGTCCGTCTCGCGCGCGACCAGGTGCCGCGGAGGATCCCGGCCGGGCTGTCTCCCGCGTAGACCGACCACACCCCGTCCGACTCGTGCGCTCCGAAGGACCTGACCTCATCGGCCGCGGACGGCAGCACATATGAATCCGCCGAGGTGAAGGAACTCGCGCCGCCGATCAGCCACTGGATCCGCGACCGGCCGTCCACGACCGCCTGGGTGATCAGCAGCGAGTGCCCCGGGCCGAGGCCCTGATCCGCGGGGATCGGAAACGAGTCGAGTGCCTGCACCCGGGTGGACTGAGTCTGCTCGAACACCTGCCAGGGACCATCACCGGTGTTCTTGACCAGGATCTGCCCGGCGGCCGGCGAGCCCGGATACTCCCACTGGTCGGTCGCCGCGAACAGGCGCCCCGCTTGCGTGGCGAGCGCCATCACCTCGTTGTCGTGCGCGACCGGGGACGTGCTGCCGTTCGCCAGCGGTTCGCGTACCGCCGGTACCGCGTATCCGTTCGACTCGCTTGGTGGCCCCCCGCCGCTGCAGGAGGCGACCGCGAGCACGGAGCTGAGGACGATGCCGCCGAGGGCGGCTGCCCGCATTCCCAGCATCGGCTCCTCCCAAATGACATAATAACTGTTATTCCAGTAGCAATCGTTATGCGGGTAGAATCTATAACATGACCGAAGAAGGGGCAAACCCGCAGGCGGGCCCGCAGAGACGACGGCTGACGCGGGCGGAGACCAAGGCGCGGACGCGCGAGCAACTGCTCGACGCCGCGGCGCGCGTCTTCGCTGAGAAGGGCTTCGCCGGGGCATCGGTCGAGGAGATCGCGGAGTCGGCCGGCTACTCGACCGGGGCGCTGTACTCCAACTTCGACGGCAAGGAGCAGCTGTTCCTTGAGCTGCTTTCGGCGCGGCGATCGAAGGGAATCGCCAGGCAGGCCGCCATCGTCGCCGAGATCCTTGACGAGACGGCCGCTGGTGACGACGGCTCGCTCGACGCGGTCGCCGAGTTCTTCGCGAAGGTCGCCGACAGGAACACTCAGTTCGCCGCGCTTCAGGCAGAGTTCTGGCTATACGCGGTGCGCAATCCCGAGGCGATGAGCATGATAGCCGCGAAAACGGAAGAGCAGATCGACGCGCTCGAGCCCCTCGCCGTTCTCATGATGGAACGATTCGGCGTAGCTGCGGACGTCTCGCCGCGTGCGGCGGTCAGGGTCATCCTCGCCCTCTTCCAGGGCCTCACGCGCCAGCGGCGCATCCGCCCCGCAGCGGTCCCCGACGACCTGCTTACCCAGGCTCTTCAGTGGCTCTTCGCCGGCATGCGGCTGGCCGCGACCACAGACCCGCCCAGCTTACGGCACCTGGCGCCACCCGAGGCGAACGCAGAAGCGTACCATTGACGACACGCAGAGCTGCGCCGGGTGCAGGAGGCTGCGATGACGCTGCGACCGCATCGGAATCTCGTTGTGTGGAGCCAGTCCGTCGGCCCGTCCGACAGGTACGGTGCCCTGCGGTTCACCCGGCCTGCACGCACCAGGCGGGTTCGCAGGTTTATCCATATTGCCATGTTGCTCACCGTCGTCGGCCTGATGCGGCTGGCCGACACCGTGCGGACCCGCTGGCAGGCCTACAAGCAGCTCTGTGAGCTAGAGCGCGAGCTGGCCGCGTACTCAACCCCGGCCCAGCGGTGCGATCTTGAAGCGACCTTGGACCGGTATCCAGACGACGTCACCTGCGAGCTACGCGAAATCCTGGCCCGCCAAGCCATGGCCGCCGGTAACAACCGGTATCCGGCCGTCGGCCGGTAATGCGAGGCCCGGGTCTGCTAATGCCAGGCCTGGGTCTGCTAATGCCAGGCCTGGGTCTGCTAATGCCAGGCCTGGGTCCTCGCCGTCTTGCTGGGCGGCCGACCATCTGAGCAGCCCGATGTCCGCCACCATTTTCACGTGACGGCGCATGGCCTGACGCGCGCCGGGCGCGTCCCCGCGCCGGATGGCCTCCAGGATCCGGTGGTGGGCCTGCAGCGAACGGGGCGGGCGTCCGGGCTCGCCGAGCGAACTGTGCCGGGTCTCGCTGATCGGCACCGCCAGGCCGGCCATGAAGTCAGCGAGCAGGGGGCTTCGGGCCGCGCGGGTGACGGCCTCATGAAACAGCCGGTCGCCCTCCTCGCCGAAGCCGCCCGCCTCGATGTCGGCGGCCATGACGTCGAGGGCCTGGCTCATCTCGGCGACGTCTTCGGGGGTCCTGCGCGCCGCCGCGAGGGCGGCTAGCTGCGTTTCCATTGCCTCCCGGGCCTCGAGGATGGCCGGCAGCCGGTGCCGCTGGGTCGTCAGCTCCATGAGGTGGCCGGAGTCGTTCGGCAGGGACCTGAGGTAGATGCCGTCGCCGTGCCGTACTTCCAGCGTCCCGCGCACTTCGAGCGCGATCGTGGCCTGGCGGACCGATGCCCGGCTGACCTTCAGCGCCTCGGCGAGATCGCGTTCCGAGGGCAGGCGACCGCCCACCCGCAGCCCGGTGACCTCGACGTAATCGAGCAGCCGGGCGGCGAGCTGCTCGTAGAGCCGGCTCCGGTCCGGGGCCCGCAGGGCCTCGGTGCTCGGCCGGCCGGCCCGCCGACTTGCTGGCATCGTGTCCCCCGCCTCACTCCTGTTCACACCGCCCATGACGCTACACCGCAGGTAGCGGCCGGCCCCATTGACACCCAAGGATAGCGAACATTATGGTTCGGGCTACTGGCTCAGCCACTTGGTGTTTGTCACTCCAGCCCATCGCGCCGAGGGACGGCATGACCACTTTCCTAGTGACCATCGGCATCGGGCTCTCCACGGCAGCGATCCTGTCGCTGTCAGCGGTCGCGTTCACGCTCGAGTACGCGGTCAGCCGGATCGCGAACTTCGCCCACGGCGAGTTCCTGACCATCGGCGCCTACGCCGCCTACTCGGGGCAGGCGATTTTTCATCAGAACGTCGCGGCGGCCGCCGTGATCGCCACGGCGGCCGGGGCGGCCGCCGGGCTGGCGCTGAATTTCGGGCTGATCGAGCAGTTCCGGGGGCGCACCGCCATCACCGTCTTCATCGCCACGCTCGGGGTCGCGATCATCGTGGAGAACGTGCTGACCATCATCTACGGAGCGGCCAACGTCACCTACGGCTTCAGCCAGGGCAAGCTCCATCACGTCGGGCCGTTCCTGTGGACCACCTCCGACATCGAGGTGATCATCTCGGCGCTGGCCGTGGCTGGCCTGATCTACCTGCTGCTGCAGCGAACGCGTTTCGGCAAGGCGGTCCGCGCGATCTCGCAGGACCGGGCGCTCGCCCAGGTGAGCGGCATCCCCGCGCGCCGGATCATCATGGCGACCTGGGCCCTCGCGGGCGCCGTCGCCGGGTTCGCCGGGTTCGTGCTCGCGGACACGATCGGCACCTTCGGTCCCACCCTCGGCTTCAGCTTCCTGCTGCTCACCATCACGGCCACCGTGGCCGGGGGGATCGGCCGGCCCTACGCGACGTTCGGCGGCGCCCTCATCGTGGGGCTCGTGATCCAGATCGCCGGTACCTACACCAGTTCGGCCTACGAGCTCGTGTTCGCCTTCCTGCTCCTGGTGCTGCTGATGCTGTTCCGGCCGAACGGCGTGTTCGTCCGGCCCAGCGCGGTAACGGTGCGTGCCTGATGTACTGGGTCAGCGTCGTCACCGAAGCCGGCATCTTCGCCATCCTCGCCCTCGGCCTAGACGTGATCTGGGGCTGGGCCGGTGACTTCGACCTGGCGTTCTACGGATACCTGGCGCTGGGCAGCTACCTCACCTTCGTGCTCACGATCGGCAAGCCGACGCCGCCGGTCGAGTACATCCTCGGCTACCACCTGCCGGTCGTGCTCGCCATCGCGCTGGCCATGGTCGCCGTGGTGGGCCTCGCGGCCGTCATCGGGGCGATCGCCCTGCGGAACCTGCGCGAGATCTACTTCGCCGTGACCACGCTGGGCGCGGTGAGCGCGCTGTACCTCCTGGTCGAGAACTACACGCCCCTGTTCGACGGCTACAACGGCGTCTACGGGCTGATCAACCCGGGGCAGACGGCGCTGAACCTGACGTATAACGGCTATCGCATCTTCTTTCTCGGGGTCGTCCTCGTCCTGCTCTTGGCGGCTTACCTCATCGTGCAACGGCTGTCACGGAGCCCGTTCGGCCGAATGCTGCGCTCGGTGCGTGAGGATGAGCGGGCCGCCGCCGCCTACGGACGGCAGGTGTTCAGTGCGAAGTACCGCGCCTACCTGTTCGGCGCGGCGCTGGCCGGCCTGACCGGCGGCCTGTTCGCCATCTTCATCAGCGCGTTCAACCCGTCCGCCTGGACGCCGCAGGAACTCCTGGTGATCTACGCGGCGATCCTGGTCGGCGGCCGCGGCAACCCGCGCGGCGTCATCCTCGGCGTGTTCGTCGTCTACATCGGCTTCATCGAGCTCACCCGGTACCTGCCGTCGCCGGCGTCGCGGCCGGACTTCGGCCCGGCGATGCGCCAGATCCTCATCGGCCTCATGATCATCTTGATGCTCCGGTTCCGGCCGGAGGGCTTGTTCCGGGAGCGGCCCGGCCTCGACCGCTCCCCGATAGTGAACGGCGCCCCGATCCCCGCGAGCCAAAGGCCCGCGGCGCCGCCTGGACTGAGGAGCGACGAAGGAGCGACGAGGGAAGGAGGCGCCAGTGAAGGGGGAATGGGGAGGTGGGCGGGGGGCCGGAGGCGAGCGGGGAAAACAGAGCGAGCAGGGAAAAGAGAATGAGCGTGCTGCTCGAGATCGAGAGCCTGACCAAGTCCTTCGGCGGCGTCCATGCGGTGCGGAATTGCACCTTCTCGGTTCCCGAAGGCCAGGTCACGGGGCTGATCGGGCCGAACGGCGCGGGCAAGAGCACCGTGGTCGACCTCGCGAGTGGGTTCGGGCGGCCGGACTCCGGCAGCGTCAGGTTCGCCGGGGAACCGATCATCGGCAAACGTCCCGACGTCATCTCCCGGCTCGGCCTGATCCGGACGTTCCAGACGCCGCGCGAGTGGCGCCAGCTGACCGTCATGGACAACGTCCTGCTGGCGCGGCGCCGGTTCGCTCAGGAGTCCCTCTGGCGCTCCATCACCCGCGCCCGCCGGATCCGTCGCGAGGAAGAGGCGGACCGGGCCGCCGTCCGGGACATCCTGGAGCGTTTCCAGCTCGCTGGGCTCAAGAACGAACTCGCGGTGCGGCTGAGCGGCGGCCAGAAACGGCTGCTCGAATTCGCGCGCATCGCCGCCGCCGAGGCCCGGCTGATCATCCTGGACGAGCCGATGGGAGGCGTTAACCCGGTGCTCGGCGCGCGGATCGGCGAGGCGGTCCGGGAGTTCGCGGCGGAGGGCCGCACCGTCGTCGTGGTCGAGCACAACCTCCCGTTCATCGAGAAAACCTGCCATCAGGTGGTGGTGATGGACCTCGGTGAGGTCATCGCCACCGGACCGTTTTCTGGCCTGCGTGACAACCCCAGGGTGGTCGACGCCTATCTCGGGATGGACCAGAGCCATGAGTGAGCCACCCGAGGTGGTGCCCGAGATTGTGCTGAGCACCGAAGGGCTGACCGCCGGATACGGCGGGCCGCCCATTATCGAGGACATCTCGCTGACCGTCCGTGCGGGGAAGATCGCTGCCATCGTCGGGCCGAACGGGGCCGGGAAATCCACGCTCCTCAAGGCCCTGAGCGGGCTGCTGAAAGTCTCTCGCGGCCACACCTATATCCGGGGCGAGAAAACCACGAACATCCCGCCGGAGAAGCTCGTCAAGCGCGGGCTCGGGTATGTTCCCCAGGTCTCCAACGTCTTTCCCGACCTCACCGTGCGGGAAAACATGGAAATGGGCGCGTACACCCGCCGCCGCGGCGTGGACGCCCGGATCGACGAAATCTGCGAACTGTTCCCCGACCTCGGCACGTCGCTGCGGCGCCGGGCAGCAATGCTCAGCGGCGGCCAGCGCAGCATGCTCGCCATGGCCAGGGCGCTCATGCTCAAGCCCGTCGTGATGCTGCTCGATGAGCCGAGCGCCGGGTTGTCCCCCCTGCTCCAGGGCGCGCTCTGGGAGCAGATCGAGAAAGTCGCTTCAACTGGCGTCGGGATCTGCGTGGTCGAGCAGAACACCCGGCGAACCCTCCGCCATGCGCACTGGGGCTACATCCTCGTGCTCGGGCGCAACAGGCTCGACGGGCCCGCACAGGAACTGCTCCACGACGACAGCGTCGTGGATCTTTACGTCGGCCGCATGAATTGACTTAGGCGACAGGAGAACCAGCGTGAAACTTTCCACGATCAGTAGACCGGCCGCGGCCTGCGCAGCCGCCATCGTGCTCGCCGCCTGCGCATCCTCCAGCTCCAGCTCGAGCGGAGGCGGCGGCTCGTCCGGGGGCCCGGTTACCTACGGCGTCCTTTCCTGCTTCACGGGCCGGCTGGCGAGCCTCGGCCAGGCGATGCTGCAGGGCGCCCAGGTGGCCAAGAGCGAGATCAACTCGGCCGGCGGCGTCCTGTCCCGTCAGGTTCAGCTGGTGACCGGCGACACCAGCTGTGACGTCGCCGACGGGGTCACGGCCACCAACCAGATGCTGACCAAGAACGTCAGCGGCGTGATCGGCCCGGAGACCCAGGAGATCAACGGCGTCGAGCCGATCCTGGACTCCAATCACATCGTCGACGAGTTCCAGGGCGGCGACACCGCCCGCGACCACCAGACCGACCCCTACTTCTTCCGGGACAGCCCGTCGGACTCCCAGCTGGGCGTGGCCATGGCCCTGTACGGGCACCTGAAGCACTACACCACGGCCGTCATGCTGTTCTACTCCGACCCGGCGGCGCAGACCTTCCTCAAGCCCGTCTCCACGACGTTCACCAAGCTCGGCGGCACGATCACCAAGACCATCATCGTGACCCCGGACCAGACCTCCTACCTGAGTCAGGTCCGCGAGGCGATCGCCGCCCACCCGCAGGTGATCTTCACCCAGGAGGACCCGCCGACCGCGGCCGTGCTCTTCCGTGAGTTCAAGCAGCTGGGCGGGCAGAACATCCCGTGGATCGGCACCGACGTCACCAGCGGCAGCGACTTCCTCAAGGCGATCAGCTACCCGACCGCTCACGCCGTGCTGACCTCGGTGTACGGCACCTCGATCACCGGCGCGGCGAACACGGCGTTCATCAACCTGTTCAACCAGCTCTTCCCGAGCCAGAAGACGGCCGGCCCGCTCGCCAACGCCAACTACGCGTATGACTCGGTGATCTCGCTCGCCCTAGCCGACGACTACGCCAAGACCACCGACGGCACCACCGTCGCCCACGACATGACCAAGGTCACGAACCCGCCGGGCACCGCGTGCTACACCTACGCGACCTGCCTGGCGCTCATCAAGGCGGGCACGAAGATCAACTACGAGGGCGCCAGCGGCGACCTCGACTACAACGCCTACAACAACACCTTCGGCCCGTACGGCGCCTTCCAGGCCAATGCGGCGGGCATCGAGCAGCAGGTGTACGTGATGTCAGCGAGCGCGCTGGCGGCAGCCACGCCGTAGCCAGCCAACCGAACGGGAAAGGATGCGATGGCGGGCCCACTGGCCGGAGTGCACGTGCTCGACCTGGCCCGGGTGCTCGCCGGGCCGTACGCGGCGATGCTCCTGGGCGACCTGGGCGCCGAGGTGATCAAGGTGGAGAGGCCTGGCGCGGGCGATGACACCAGGGGTTGGGGCCCGCCGTTCGTGCCGGCCGCCAGCGAGCAGCACCGTGGGGCCGAGAGCACGTACTTCCTGTCGGTCAACCGGGGCAAGCGAAGCGTGGCCATCGACCTGAAGGACCCGGGTGAGCGCCGGTTCGTCGAGGCGCTGGTACGCTGGGCGGACGTGCTCGTCGAGAACTTCCGGCCCGGGGTGATGGACCGCCTCGGGCTGGCCGACGACCGGCTGGCCGAGCTGAATCCGAGGCTGATCCGGCTGGGGATCAGCGGCTTCGGGGAGCGGGGCCCGGACCGCGACCGGGTCGGCTATGACCAGATCCTGCAGGCCGAGGGCGGCGTGATGAGCCTGACCGGGACCGCGGCCAGCCGGGCGGTCAAGGTCGGCGTCCCGATCGCCGACGTCAGCGCGGGCCTGTTCGGCGTCATCGGGGTGCTCGGCGCCCTGGTGGAGCGCGAGCGCAGCGGGCTCGGCCAGCGGGTGTCCACCTCCCTGCTCGCCGGGCAGGTCGGCATCCACACCTTCCAGGCCACCAGATACCTCATCGCCGGACAGGTGCCGGGGGTCTCGGGCAACCATCACCCCACGGTCGCTCCCTACGGCGTGTTCGACGCCGCGGACGGCCCGCTGGTCATCGCCGTGGGCAACGACGACATCTGGCGGCGCTTCGCCCCGCTGGCCGGGCTCGATCCCGCGGACGCGAGGTTCGCGACCAACGCGCTCCGGCTGAGCAATCTGACCGAGCTGCAGCAGATCATGAACGTGGCGCTGGCCCCGCGCACGGTGGCCGACTGGCTGGACCGGCTGCGCCGGGCCGGGGTCCCGGCGGGTGAGCTGAAAACGCTGGACCGGGTCTACGAGAGCGAGCAGGCGCGCGCGGAGGGCCTGGTCTGGGAGGTGGACCACCCGCGGCTCGGCGTGATCCGGCTGCCCGGAAATCCGGTGCGCTACCACCGCAGCACGGTTGCACCCGGGCTGCCGCCGCCGACCCTGGGCGAGCATACCGACGAGGTGCGCGCGGAGCTGCTCGGCCCCGCGCCGGTTGATTCGGCTCCCGTGCCGGTTGATTCGGCTGCCGTGCAGGCCGATGGCAACTGACCGCCCGCTCTACGCGGAGGTCGCCGATCCGGGCAGCCTGGCGCGTTTCGGCGAGGAGATCGAGGCAGCCGATCCGAGTGACTGGCCCGGCTATCCCGACCACCTCCGCCGGGCCAGGACCGCGACCGGCGCCCGGCATGCGGTGACCACCGGGGTGGCAACCGTCGGCGGCGAGCCCTGCGTGCTCGTCGGCTTCGAATTCGCGTTCCTGGGCGGCTCGATGGGAACCGCCGAGGGCGCCCGGATCGTACGAGCCTTCTCGGTGGCGGTGGCGGAGCGCCTCCCGATGGTCTGCGTCTCGGCCTCGGGCGGATCCCGGATGCAGGAGGGAACCAGCGCCCTGCTGCAGATGCAGGCCGTGGCCGCGGCCATCGCGGGAGCGCGGCGAGCGGGCATCCCGCACATCGCGGTCGCGGGTGATCCCACCACGGGCGGCGTGTGGTCCTCCCTCATCGCCGACGCCGACCTGGTCATCAGCGTGCCGGGCGCCCGGGTGAGCTTCTCGGGCTCACGTACCCGGCCTGCGGGCACGGATCCCGGGTCCCCCGAATACCTCGCCGACCGCAAATGGGCGCAGGGTTTCATCGACGTGCTATCGCCCGTGCCGGGGCTGCGCGCCGAGGTCGCCGCCGCGGTCCGGATGCTGTCGCCGCGGTCGCGCGAGGACAGCCCGCACCGGGCCCCGCTGCCGGCCTGGCCAGCCGGTGCCGGTGATGGGGACTGTGACGGGGGCGGGCCGCCGGGCGCGGACGCGTGGACGCACGTCGGCGCCGCCCGCAGCCTCCGCCGGGCCCGCGCGGACCGCTGGCTGGCCGGGTACTTCGGACCGACCGTGGAGATCCGCGGTGATCGCTGCGGGGGCGTGGACAGCGGCCTGCGCTGCGGTTTCGGCAGCCACCAGGGCACTACGATCGCGTATGCCGCGCAGACCGGCGAGCGGATCACCCCGGCCGGGTGCCGGACTGCCACCCGCCTGCTCGAGCTGGCCGCCCGCCTCCGGCTGCCGGTCCTCACGCTGATCGACACCCCCGGCGCCGCGGCCGCCCCGGCCGATGAGGCGGCCGGCATCGGCCCGGCGATCGCGGAACTGTTCGTCGCGATGGCGTCCAGCCCGGTCCCGATCACCTCCGTGGTCATCGGCGAAGGCGTGTCCGGCGGGGCGCTCGCGCTGGCGTCGCCCAGCGACCTGTGGATCGCGCAGGATGGCTATCTCGCCGTGACTTCTCCGGAGCTGGCCGCCTCGATACTCAAGCTAGGCGTCCATGACATCCCGCAGGTGGCGACCTGGCTGCGGCTCACCCCGGCGGAGCTGATGAGCCGGGGCATCATCCGGGGCATTATCCGGCCGCCCGCCGGCGTCGCCGGTCAGGCGGCTGACCCGAGGTAGTCGAGGGCGGTGCTGACACCGTCGCGGGCGATGGGTACGCCCGCCCGGGCCAGCCCCATCTCCACCCCGCACAGGGCGCCGGCCAGCGAGAGGTCGCCGAGGTCCCCGAGATGGCCGATGCGGAACACCCGGCCGGCCAGCCGGCCGAGCCCGGCGCCGAGCGACATGTTGTAGTGCTCCAGGATCAGCTGGCGCACCTGGTCGGCGTCGTGCCCGTCAGGGACCATGACGGCGGTGAGCGTGCTCGAGTAGTCGTCCGGGTTCTGGCACAAGATCTCGAGTCCCCAGCCGCGGACCGCCCGGCGGGTCGCTTCCGCATGCCGGGCGTGCCGGGCGAAGACGGCAGGCAGGCCTTCCTCGTCGAACATGGCCAGGGCCTCGCGCAGCCCGAACAGCAGGTTGGTGGCGGGCGTGTAGGGAAACAACCCGGTCTCGGCGGCCGCGAGCACCGGCTGCCAGTCCCAGTAGCTGCGCGGCATTCGGGCTCGCGGCGCGGCGGCCAGAGCCTTCTCGCTGATCGCGTTCAGGCCCAGGCCGGGGGGCAGCATCATGCCTTTCTGGGAGCACCAGATCGTGACGTCGACGCCCCACTCGTCGTGGCGGTAGTCGGCCGACCCGAGCGATGAGATCGTGTCGACCAGCAGCAAGGCGGGATGGCCGACGCTGTCCATCGCCGCTCGTATCAGCGGGATCTGGCTGGCGCACCCGGTGGACGTCTCGTTCTGGACGATGGTGACCGCCTTGATCTGGTGCCCCGGGTCTGCGGCCAGCTTCTCGTGGACCTGGGCCGCCTGCACTCCTTGGCGCCAGTCACCGGGGACGAGGTCCACGTCCAGGCCGAGCTTGGCGGCCATCTGCGACCACAAGGTGGCGAAATGCCCGGTGTCGAAGGCCAGCACGCGGTCGCCCGGCGACAGCGTGTTGACGAGCGCGGCCTCCCAGGCCCCGGTGCCCGACGAGGGGTAGACCGCGACGGGCCTGGTGCTGCCGCACAACCTCCCCAGGCCGGCCAGCACGTGGCGGGCCAGAGCGGCGAACTCGGGACCGCGGTGATCGATCGTGGGCGCCGCCATCGCCCGGAGCACCCGGTCGGGGACATTCGTAGGCCCGGGGATCTGGAGGAAGTGCCGGCCGCTCTGGTACGCCATGACTATGTCCTTTCTTCGGGCCACTGGGCCCTCTCCGACCTCGCAGGGCGCAGAGCTCGCGGAAGCGCTGCGCCGCGTGGTCGGTGGTGAGGTCCGGTTCGACTCTTACACCAGGAGCCTCTTCTCGCGCGACGCCAGCATGTACACGATCGAGCCGATCAGGGCGGTCTTCCCCCGGGAGGCAGCCGAGCCGTTTTCGGGTTGCCGGTTAGCGCTGTCCGGTGGGCGCGTGCTGCTGGCACAGCTCGCGTATCCCGGCGATGATGTCTATTTCGGTCAGGATGGGCGTCCAGGGCACATCCGGCGGCGCGGCCGCGGTCGCAGTCGCAGTGGCCAGTTGCTGGTCCGGCTGGCCGGCCTGGCCGTGCTGGTGAGCCTGGTCGGCCTGGCGGGCGTGGTATTCGGCGTTGGCGAAGCAGGTATAGATCGCGTAGTCCAGGTCCAGGCGCTCGCCGTACCAGGCGGGGAT
>Ga0116217_10004334_pt1 | contig 12675 bp, 9 predicted proteins | sample Sb_taG_6_FD_89697 | JGI IMG/M metagenome (GOLD analysis project Ga0116217, IMG submission 89697) | Peat soil microbial communities from Weissenstadt, Germany - Sb_50d_4_PS metaG | ecosystem: Environmental > Terrestrial > Soil > Wetlands > Peat | place: Germany: Weissenstadt | collected 2010-09-21 | reverse complement strand
TCGGGACGCTCATTGGCGGACGCTACCGGCTCGACGCGGAGATCGGGCGGGGCGGGATGTCCACCGTCTATCGCGCCTTCGACACCGTGCTCGAACGCCCGGTCGCGATCAAGCTGATGCACCGTGAGATCGCAGCAGACTCCGACCAGCTCGAGCGCTTCCGCAGGGAGGCGCGCTCGGTCGCGCAGCTCAACCACCCCCACGTTGTCACCGTGATCGACGCCGGCGAGGAGCCCTCTCCCGACGGGGAGCATCCCGAGCGGGCGGATGCAGGGGTGGGAGCTCCGTACATCGTGCTCGAGTACATCGAGGGCGAGACGCTCAAGGACGTCATCCGCAGGGAAGGACTGCTGCCGATCCCACAGGCGATCGCCTACGCGATCGAGATCGCGCGGGCGCTGGGGGCAGCGCACGAACGTCAGATCGTCCACCGCGATGTCAAGCCCCAAAACGTGCTGATCAGCGACGAAGGCGGGGCCAAGATCACGGACTTCGGGATCGCTCGCACGATGACCGAGGAAGGCCTGACGATGGCCGGGCGAGTGCTGGGGACCACCGACTACGTCTCCCCCGAGCAGGCTCTCGGGCACCCCGTCACGGGACAGTCGGATCTGTATGCGCTCGGCGTGGTGCTCTACGAGATGCTCACCGGCCAGGTCCCCTTCCGCGCCGAGTCCCCTGTGGCGGTGGCGATGAAGCACGTGCGCGAGGACATCCCGGACGTTCAGCGACTGCGGCCGGAACTTTCCGCCGCGACGGCCGCGGTGGTCGACCGCGCCGTCGCCAAGGACCTCGCCCGCCGCTACCCGGACGCCGCGAGCATGCAGGCCGACCTCGAGGATGTCCTGGCGATCGAGGCCGCCCGCTCCGGCCAGGCCACGGGCGAGGTCACGACCGTGCTGCGCACCCTCCCCGGCCCGGTGCGACGCCGGCTGCCATGGCGAATGCGCCATCCGGCGCGTTGGGTCGCCTCGCTGGCGCTGATCGGGGCTGCCGTGGCGATCGCGCTGGTGGCCGCAGCGGGCCGGACGCACCGTGGCGCGGGGGGGACGCCCGACATCGACTCGCGCGCGGGCCTGGAAGCGGTGGCGCTCAGCCAGACCGCCGCCCACGACTACAACCCATTCGGCACCGAACCGGAAAACCGCGACCAGGTCGACAACGTCGTCGACAGCGACCCGAACACGACGTGGAGCACCGAGCAGTACTACGACGGGACTCTGAAGAAGGCCGGAGGCGTGGGAGCGGGCCTGTATCTGGACGCCGCGCCGAGGCTGGCGGCCAAGGCGATCGAGATCCAGACCCCCACCCCCGGCTTTGGCGTGCAGATCTATGTCGCGGACAAGATCGAGGAATCGCTTCCATATGGCGACTCGCTGCCGCTGACGGCACGGGGCTGGCAGGGTCCGGTCGGCGCCAGCGCCTACGTCCACGACGGCGAACGCATCCCGCTGCGCCTCCCCGGCGCGGCCTTTCGCTACTACCTGCTGTGGATCATCACGCTTCCACCCAGGAGCGAGTCGGCGACGATCTCCGATCTGACGCTGTTCAGGTGAGGCGCGCCGAGAGAGCCGGACGCCGCGCCCGGTGACGGCGCTCAGTAGCGGTAGGCTCGGCGCTCGCAATGGCGCTCGCGCGCCAGGCGGCAGAGTCGGTCGACCAGCAGCGGATAGGGGGTGCCCGAAGCGGCGATCAGCTTGGCGTAGACGCTCGTGGGCGTGAAGCCGGGCATCGTGTTCAGCTCGTTCACCAGCACGCGCTCGCCGTCCACGAAGAAGTCCACCCTCGCCAGCCCGTCGCAGCCGGTCGCGAGGAAGGCCTGCACGGCGAGCTGCTTGACCCGCTCGCCGGCGCTGGCGGAGATCCGCGCGGGCACCTTCAGCTCCATGCCCCCGGGCTCGTACTTCGCGTTGAAGTCATACCACTCGCCGGTCAGGACGATCTCCCCCGGCTCGGATGCCGCGGCGCGCTGCCCGCCCATGCCCGATTGGCTGCGCAGCACACCCAGCACCCCGCACTCGACCTCCGTACCGGGGGCCGTCGCCTCGGCGATCACCAGGCCATCGTGGGCGAACGCCTCATCCAAGGCGCAAGCGAGCGCCTCGGGCGCGGTCACCTTGACGATCCCGACCGAGGAGCCCAGGTGCGCGGGCTTGACGAACACCGGCAGGCCCAGGTGGGAGATCTCCTCGAGCACCTCCGCACGCGTGCGCGCAAAGCGCTCCGCGCGCACGCCCACGTAGTCCACCTGGGGGACGCCCACGGCTGACATCAGCTCCTTGAACAGCACCTTGTCGAGGCACACCGCCGAGGCGGCGACGCCTGCCCCCACGTAGGCCACGTCGAGCGTCTCCAGCAGCCCCTGGACCGTCCCGTCCTCCCCGAACGGTCCGTGGAGCACGGGAAACACGACGTCTACCCCGAGCAGCCCCCGTCCCGGGGTCACGCTCAGCGCCTCGCCGTCGCACCGCCACACGCCGTCGCGGCCGATCTCGATCCAGCTGACCCGATGTCCGGCGGCGAGCAGCCCGTCGCGGACCGCAGCACCGGAGGACAGCGACACCTCGTGCTCGGAGGAGCGCCCGCCAGCGAGAACCGCGACGAGGAGCGGCTCGCCGCTCGCAGAGTCGATCACGCCCATCCCACGATCACCCGGGCGGCGGCGACGGAGGCGTGGTGGTCGTCGGCGTCGTCGTGGGCGTGGTGGTCGTGGGCGTCGTCGTGGGGGTGGTCTGCGGGGCGAGTTCGCCGACTTCGATGGTCACCGTGGCGCCCTTGCGGGCATGCGCGCCGGCCGCTGGGCTCTGTTCCAAGACGACGCCCTTCTGCGATTGTTCGGTGATCGTGCGGGGCACCGCCCTGGGCGCGAAGCCGGCATGCTTGAGCGCGGCTTCGGCCGCCGCCACCGCCGCGCCCTTGACGTTCGGGACCGTGATTTCCTTGGGCGCCTGCGCGACCGTCAGGTTGATCTTTTCGCCGGCGTGCACCGAGCTGCCGCCGGCGGGGGACTGCGAGAGTACGGTTCCCGGCGACTGTGTGCTGGAGACCTGTTGCGTGACCGCTCCCACGGCCAGTTCGGCGTTGGTGAGGGTGGCTTCGGCCGCCGCCAGCGACTGGCCGCTCACGTCCGGGACGCGCACCGGCGCGGGGCCGCTGGAGACGAGCAGGGTGACGAGGCGGCCCACCTGCACCTCGGTTTCCGCCGGAGGTTCGGTCCCTATCACAACGCCGGCCTTGACGGTCGTGCTCGACTGCGTCTTGGTCGTCGTCCTGAATCCCGCCTTGTGCAGTCTGGCGGCGGCCTGCGAGGCAGTCAGGCCCCCGACGCTCACGAGCGGCACGCTGGCGGGGCCGCGGGAGACCACGATGGTGACATGGGTCCCCTCGTCGACGACGCTTCCCGCGGGCGGAGACTGGCTGATCACCAGGCCGGTGGGGACGCTCGTGCTCGGAGCCAGAGCCGGGACGGGGTTCAGTCCGGCGCGACTCAGCGCCGCGCTCGCGGTCAGTTCGCTCCGGCCGACGACCGTTGGCACTGTGACCGTCTTGCTGGGCAGCAGGATGACGAGCGCCAGCGCGAGGAGCCCGGCGATCAGCACCGCGGCGAGCGTCCACAGCAGCGCGCGGCGCCGGCGCCGGCGGCGACGCTCCTCCTCCGGTGAGAGCACCTGGTCGGGGCCGACTCCGGCGGCGGGCGCCAGCAGCAGCGAGCCGGTGCCGCCCTGGCCGGGCGGCGGGGCGGCGCCACCGTGACCGTCGGACGCCGTCGTCAGGGCCGCACCGGAGAAGGCCGGCAGGGCTTCGCGCTCGCGCTCCAGCGCGTCGATCAGCTCGTCGGCGTCGGCGTAGCGCTCGGCAGGGTCCTTGGCGAGCGCGCGCAGGACGACGATGTCGAGCGAGGCCGGCAGTGCCGGGTTCAGCTCGCTGGGCGGGCGCGGCTCGGCCGAGACCTGCTTGAAGGCGATCGCCACCGCGGTCTCGCCCTCGAACGGAACCACACCGGTCAGCAGCTCGTAGAGGATCACCCCGACCGAGTACAGATCCGAGGCGGCGCTCACGGAGTAGCCCTGTGCCTGCTCGGGGGACAGGTACTGGGCGGTGCCCATGATCGAGCCCGTCAGGGTCATGTCCGAGGCGCCCGCGCGGGCGATCCCGAAGTCGGTCACACGCGCGCGGCCCTCCTCGTCGAGGATCACGTTGTGCGGCTTGAGGTCGCGGTGGATCACCCCGCGCCGGTGCGCGGAGCGGGCGGCGCGCAGGATCTGCACGACGATGTCGATCGCCGTCGCCGGGGGCAGCGGGCCGTCCTCGCGCACGATCGCCTTCAGCGAGCGTCCGGCCACGTACTCCATGGCGATGTAGTAGGTGCCGTTCCACTCACCGCGATCGAAGATCCCGACGATGTTCGGATGCGACAGCGCCGCCGCGCTGGATGCCTCGCGACGGAAGCGCTCGACGAACTCCTGGTCTTCGGCGAAGTGGTGGTGCAGGACCTTCACCGCTACATCCCTGCCGAGCAGCTGGTCCTGGGCGAGATACACGTCGGCCATGCCCCCCGAGCCCAGTCGCGAGATCACCCTGTAGCGCCCGTCGATGATCGTCTCGGGCTCAATCATGCAGCAGCCGTTCCATCACTTCTCTGGCCACCGGCGCTGCAAACGCCGCGCCCTGGCCCGGGACGTCCTGCAGCGTCACCGCGACCGCCACCCGCGGGTCGGCCGCGGGGGCGAAGGCGATGAACCACACGTTGTTGATCGCGGCGCCGATCTGCGTCTCGGCCGTGCCCGTCTTGCCCGCCACCTGGATACCCGGGATCTGCGCGGCGGTGCCGGTGCCTTCGTTGACCACCGCTTCCATCATCGAGGTCACGGCCGTGGCCGTCGAGGGCTTCATCACGACCGACTGCAGACGCGGAGAGACGCGCTGCACGGTGCGCCCTTCGGAGTCGACGATGCGGTTCGTCAGATGGGGGACCATCAGCCGGCCGCGGTTGGCCACGGCGGCCGCCACCTGCGCCATCTGCAGCGCGGTCACCTCGAGTTTGTCCTGTCCTATGCCCATGCGCCCGACGTCCACGCGCGGGCTCAGGGGGGAGATCAGGCGCGCGCCGAGGTACTCGCCGCTGCTCGACATCTCTTCCGCCGGGTAGTCCAGCTCGGGCTTGCGATCGAAGCCGAAGCGGTTCATGTAACGCCCGAGCGTGCGCTTGCCCAGCCGTTCGGCGACCTGCGCCCAGACGGTGTTGACCGAGTGGGCGAGCGCCTGCGTGAGCGTTATCTGCCCCAGGCTCTCGTTGTTGTCGTTCTGCAGCGGAATCCCCGAGATGGGTATGTCGTTGCGACCGCTGACCGTCGATTCCGGCGTGAAGGCCCCCGTGTCGATGGCGGCCGTGGCGGTGATGACCTTGAACGTCGAGCCGGGGGCGTAGCCGAACTGGGTGGCGCGGTTGATCAGCTGGCCGGCGCTGTCGCTTTTGATGGCCGCGGCGGCAGCGGATGAGCGCAGCGCGTTCGGGTTGAAGCTCGGCGAGGAGGCCATCACGGTGACCGCTCCGGTGCGGGGATCGAGGGCCACCACGGCTCCTCTGTGCCCGGACAGCGCCGCGTTCGCGACCCGCTGGGCGCCGGGGTCGAGCGTGGTGATGACCTTCTCGCCCTGTGGTTCCTTGCCCTGGAGCTGATTGAGGATGCTCTGCAGGTTGGTGCCCGTCTGACCGTTGAGCGCGGAGTTGCGGAATTGCTCCAGGCCCGCGCTGCCGAGGTCGGTGTAGTAGTAGCCGATCGCGTGGGCGAACTCTTCGCCGGTCGGATAGGTGCGTTGGAAGGTGCCTTCGGCGCGAGGGAGACTGCGTGCGAGCACCGTGCCGTCGGCGGCGAGGATGGGGCCGCGGTCGATGCGCTGCTGCTCGAGCAGCGTGCGGGCGTTGAGCGGGTTGTTGCGCAGCGAGGAGGCTTCAAAGACGGTCCAGCGCGAGGTGAACGCGACGAGCAGCGCGAACAGCACGGCGACGAAACCGTAGAGACGGATGATCGGCCTGTTCACAGCGCGCGCCTCATTCGAGCTGGCCGAGTTCCAGGCTGCGGATCAGCGCGGCGCCGTCGGCTTCCGAGCGCAGCGAGTGATCGAGCAGCGTCCGCCGGCGCTGGGGAGTGAGCGTCGAGGCGCTCACTCCGGAGACGTAGTCGCTGCTGTAGAGGGCGAGGTTGCCGGGAAGCCGGTAGGGAACGCCCTGGAACAGCGTCACCAGCCCGCGGCTGTTGGTTCCGATGAAGTAGACCTGCTGCAAGGCCAGGTAGGCCGCGGAGGCGAGCACCCCCACGACCGCGAGCACGATCGCCAGCCCCCCCGCACGTCGCAGACGCCTGCGCCCACGCCCCTCGGCGGTCCTCATGGGGAGCGCCGCGGGGCGCGGCCGGCGGGGAGCGCGCGGAGGGCTCGCCTGCACCGACACGGCGGGAACGCCGATCATCGTCGCCTGCTCCTCCACGGGCGGCGGGCCGTCCACGCCCACCTCCTCCAGGCGGAACAGCACCACCGTGATGTTGTCCCGCCCGCCCGCCTCGTTGGCGGCCGCGATCAGCGCCTCGACCGCGTCTTGCAAGCGCGCATGGGCGCGCAGCACGGCGGCGATCTGCTCCTCGGAGATCATCGTGGTCAGCCCGTCGCTGCACAGCAGGTAGACATCCCCTGCGCGGGCGCGGAAGGAGCGCGTGTCGACCTCCACACTGCCCTCCGGACCCAGCGCGCGCGTGATGACCGAGCGCTGGGGATGCTCGACGGCCTCCTCGGGCGTGAGCCGGCCCTGGCGCAGCAGCTCGTCGACGAGCGAGTGGTCGTCTGTCAGGCGCAGCAGCTCCCCATCGCGCAGGCAGTAGGCGCGGCTGTCGCCCACGTGCGCGATCGCCACCTCCTCCTCGCCCACGTAGGCGGCGGTGAGCGTGGTGCCCATGCCGGCCTGCTCGGCGTTGGAATGGGACAGCTCGTGGATGCGCGCGTTCGCCGCGCGCGCGAGCTCCGCGAGCGCGAGCTCGGGATCGGAGGCAGCCCCCAGGCCGGGTTGAAAGGACTCGACCGCGATCCGTGAGGCGACCTCGCCGGCCTGCGCCCCGCCCATGCCGTCGGCCACCACGAACAGCGGCGCGCGCGCCAGCAGCGAGTCCTCGTTGGCGCGCCGCTGGCGCCCGGTGTCGGTCCCGGCGTAGTGCTCGGCCACACGCAGCATCTCAGTCGACCTCGAACGCGAATTCGCTGTCGCCGATGCGAACCCGGTCGCCGGGATGCAGGGGCCGGGCCGTCTCCAGCAGCTCCTCGTTGAGGTAGGTGCCATTCGTGGAGTCGAGGTCTTCGATGACGACTATGTTGCCCTGCTCGTAGATGCGCGCGTGGCGCGCGGAGGCGAACGGATCCTCGAGCCGGATCTCGGCGCGGTCACCCCGCCCGAGCACGATGTCCCCGTCGAGGTCATAGATCATGCCGGGGTCGTGGCCGGGGGCGCGCTCGACGACCAGCCGCGGTGCGCGGTGGGCGATGTCGGCGCTGCCGAGCGCCGATGCCGAGTACAGCCCGGTGGCGTCCGGTGGGATCGCGCCGGCGCTCTTGCCCCGTTCGCCCGTCGCGGGGCCGCCTGCGCGCAGATCACGCCGCGCGCTGCGCACCACCCACAGCAGGAACAGGTAGAGCGCGGCGAGAAAGCCGAACTTCAGCGCGACCGATACCGGCTCGAGTGTGTTCATCCGAGTTCGAAGACCATCTGCGTGGAGCCGAGCTCGACCACATCTCCGGCCTGCAGCGGCTGAACGCCGCGGATCTCCTGGCCGTTGACGAGCACGCCGTTGGTCGAGCCGAGATCCTCGACCGTCCAGCCGTCGGGCCCGGGACGGATCTCCGCGTGCCGCCGCGAGATGCCGGCGTCCTCGAGCACGATCGCGCAGTCGCGGCTGCGGCCGATCACGCCCCCGCCCGGCGGCACCAGCAGCCGGCGCCCGCCCACGCTGAGCAGTGCGCGCGCGAGCCGCTGGCGGGCGTGCGCGTCCTCGACGGGGCCCCCGACGCGCGCGGAGGTGCTGTAGATCATGGTCTGGCCGTGCTCCTGCTGTTGTGGCGGATGCCGCTGCTCCTCACTGTGACTGGGCGGGCGGACCAATCGCGCCTGGATCCCGAACTCGCCGAGCGCCAGCTGCTCGTCGGTATGCAGGACGATGTGCGGGGGGGAGGCCAGGATCAGCTCCTCGCGACGGGCGTGCTCGAGCAGGTAGGCGCACAGCTCGTCGATCACCTCATCCTCGACGCCCTCGTATCGCTCACGGTCCTGCGGTGAGAGCCACACGGAGTACTCGTTGGGGACGTACACGCGCGAGACCGACACCGTGCGATGCGCGTCCATCTCGCGGGCGAGCTTGCGCGCGAGTTCCATCGGGCGAACCTCCGTGCGGAAGACGCGCCCGAAGGTGCCCTCGACCAGGTTGGCGATGGTTGTCTCGACGCTCTTGAGCAGATTCATCGTCGGGCGGCCCGGCCGATCGATCGGAGATCGGCCGGCGACCGTGAGCCATGCTACGCACCCTACGTCAGACGGGGCCGCGCAGAGCGCGGGCGGCCACCGCGATCATCGCGCCGAGGATCGCGCCGAGGACGACCCCGCGCGGGCTGGGGTGCACGGCCTGGGCGGAGAGGCCGGCGTCCAGCGCCGGTGCAGCGGCGGCCATCCCGGCGGACCAGGTGGTGACGGCGACCACGTCGATCACCGCCCTGCGGCCGCGCACGATCCAGGGCAGCGCGACCGCACCCGCCGCCCACAGCAGCGCGCCGAGCAGCACGCCGAGGATCAGCTGCGGGGCGATGACATGCGTGGCGGTCAGGCTCAGCGAGCCCTCCCAGGCCGACCTGGGCGGGGTTCCAGCGGGTGAGGCCAGCCACAGGCGCCGGCCGAGCAGCGGCTGAGCGAGCACGAGCCACCAGTACCCGAGCGCGGCCAGTGCCGCGCGGTCGCGCCAGCGCGAAGCCTGCCCGGCGACCGCCGGGAAGGCGCCGGCGAGACCGACCGCGCCGAGCGCCGGGGCGAGGACGCACGCGAGCCATCCCGCTCCCAGCCGTGAGGACCCCCGCTCGCCGGGCAGCACCAGTAGCGGCAGAAGCGCCGCCAAGACCAGCAGGGCCACGCCGGGACGGCCGGCGAGCGCCTGCCAGGCGATCATGGCCGCGGCGCAGCCCAGCCACAGCGCGCGCGGCAGCGCGAGCCGTCGCCCGGGTGCGAGGGGCTCCTCCTCGGCGATCGCATCCTCGCGTGCGGATGGCCGGCGCGGCTGCGGGACGCGCGGCGGCGCTAGCGGGTCCGCGCGCGGGTGGCGAGGACGGCACAAGGTGCCGGAGGGATCCTCGGGTGCGGGCGCGGGCACGCGGCGCACCCGCGTGCGCCCCCAGCGCGGGCGTGTGAGTCCCCGCTCGCGCGTCTCTTCGAGCACGAGTGCGAGCTGCTCCAGTGTCCCGCGATCTGCCGCCGCGGGAGCCAGGGCGGCGTCGAGCGCGCGCGTGAGCGCGCGCGGGAGATCTCCCCGCCTGCGCTCGAGCGGTGGCAGCGGCCGGCCGATGCGCCGCGCGGTGGCAGCCGGCGTGGCGGCGCGTACGGGGTTGACCCCGCACAGCGCCTCATACACCACGAGCGCCAGCGAGTACAGATCGGCCTGCACCCCCACTTCTCCGCCCTCGCTCTGCTCGGGGGCCATATAGGCGAGGGTGCCGAGCACGTCGCCCGTGCGCGTGAGGGCGTCTTCGCCGGCGAGGCTGGCACCGCCGAAGTCGGTCAGCTTGGCCGCTTTCAGGAGCGAGTCGGGCGCCGCCGGCTCCGGCACCGTGTGGGGGACGAGCACGTTGTGCGGCTTGATGTCGCGATGGATCACCCCGCGCGCGTGCGCATGGGCGAGCGCGCCCGCCAGCGCCACGGCGATCTCGAGCACCTCCTCGTCCTGCAGCGCCTGCTCGGCGATCAGCCGGGCGAGCGTCTCGCCCTCGACCAGCTCTGAGATCAGGTAGAACGCATCGTCGCGGGCGCAGGCCTCGTACAGGGCCACGATCGCCGGGTGAGACAGTCGCGCGGCGGCGAGCGCCTCGCGACCCGCGCGCTCGCTGTCTCCGTCGGGTCCCAGCAAGACCCGCTTGACCGCCACCTCGCGGTGCAGCAGCTCGTCGCGGGCCCGCCAGACCACGCCGAAGCCGCCCGTCCCGAGTCGCTCGAGCAGGCGGTAGCGGTCGAGCACGAGATCCTCCACGCCGGGCTCGCCGGGACGCGAGATGCGCCGGCGGCGGCTCTGTCCCGCGGACGCTTTGCGCGCGGCAGGGCTCTGGAGAAGGGTGTTCTGCGACTCCACCGGGTCCCGCGTTCGCCGCGCCGTAGTCCTCTCCCTGCCCGCACAAACACGAAAAACCGCACTGACCGAGAACTTGCAGGCTCGTCAGGGCCGTGGCATGCAGTCATACTGGGCCATTCCTAAAGTCCCTGCAAAGGAGCGGTTGGCTTTTGTCGTTCTTTGACGATGGCGAGGACACAGCCCCTCGGCCGTCACCCCGCGCGCCGCGACGCCCGCCCGGGGCCGCCGCGCCTGCCCAGCCGCCGCGCCCGCGGCGCCCCCAGCACGCAGGAGGCGGCCGGGGGCTCGACCAGCACACGCTGATGGTCCGCCGCCGCGTCGCGGCGGGGGTGGCGGTGGTGCTGCTGATCGTGGTCGTGCTGCTGATCAACGGCTGCCTGAAAAGCGAAAAGCAGCAGTCGCTGAAGGACTACAACCGAGAAGTGAGCCGGATCGCGCTGGAATCCGACTCGCAGGTCTCCGAGCCGCTCTTTATCGCGCTCACCAACGCCGCCAGCAAGTCGGCGCTCGACGTGGAGGTGCAGGTCAACCAGTTGCGCCTGCAGGCGCAGAAGCTGGACGAAAAGGCGAAGGGGCTGAGCGTCCCCGGCGAAATGTCCTCCGCACAGCGCGACCTGCTGCTCACGATGGGTCTGCGGGTCGAAGGAATGACCAAGGTGGCGGCCCTCGTGCCCAGGGCGCTCGGGGGGCAGGTCAAGCAGACCAGCCCGCTGATCGCGGGCGACAACGAGATCTTCCTGGCTTCGGACGTGATCTACTCCCAGCGCGTCGCGCCGCTGATCCAGCAGACGCTCGCCGCCAACGGAATCCAGGGACTGCCCACCTCCTCCTCCCGCTTCCTGCCCAACATCGGCTGGCTGGAAACGGCCACGGTCGAATCGCGCATCACCGGGCAGGCCTCGAGCTCCTCCCAGACCGGGCCGGTGACCGGCAACCACGGCAGCGCGCTCAAGGGGGTGAGCGTGGGCACGAACACGCTGGAAGCGGAAGGGGCACTCAATCACATCAGTGGCGGAAGCAACCCGACCTTCACCATCCAGGTCGAAAACTCGGGCGAATTCCCCGAGACGAACGTCATGGTGGACGTCACCGTCACGGCGGGGGGCAAACAGTTCAAGGCCACCCACGCGATCAACAAGACCGAACCCGGCAAGACCGTCAACGTCGAAATCCCCGTCACCGGCGTTCCGCTCGGAGTGGCGTCGAAGATCGAAGTGAACATCGCGGGAGTCCCGGGCGAGAACGACCTCGAAAACAACAAGGGCACCTACCTCGCGATCTTTGGCCAGTAGGCACGCGCAAAGGCGCCCACGCTCGACGCGCAGGGAGGCGTGGCTGGCAACCGCGCGGACGCCGCCAGCGGCTAACTTGTGCTGATGGTCGCGTCGATCACGGACACCCAGGGGCTGATCGCGATCGCCGCGGCCGCGGTGGCGGTGGCGGCGCTCCTGGGGTGCGCCGCGCTGAGCATCAGCGTGCGCCGACTGCGCCGCGCCCAGCGGCTCGTGCTGGGCGATGGTGGCGAGCGCGACGTGGTGGCTCATGCGGCCGCCATGCAGCAGGCCTTCGAGGAGCTGCACGGCTATGTCGGGGAGACGACTGCGCGCCTGGACGCCCGTCTGGCCGGCGTGGAGGCGACGCTGCGGGGGGCGATCGCGCATCGGGCGCTCGTGCGCTACGACGCCTACAACGAGCTGTCAGGTCAGCAGTCGATGTCGATCGCGCTGCTGGACGAGGAACAGTCGGGGATCGTGCTGTCCTGCATCCACCATCGTGATCAGGCGCGCGTGTACGGCAAGCAGGTCCGCGGCGGGCGCGGCGAACTGGAGCTCTCCCCCGAGGAGGCCGAGGCCGTGCGCCTCGCGCTCACCGGCGGCGGGGACGGGTTGACGGGGGATGATCCCCCCGCCTGAGCCGTCCTCCGGCCGGCCACGCGTCGGCTATCTGGGGCCGGAGGGGACCTTCACAGAGGAGGCCCTGCTGTCCAGCGCGGATGCGGATGCGGTCGAGCCGTTTGCGCTGGCGAGCATCTACGACACCGTGATGGCGCTGCGTCGCGGCGACGTGAGCTGGGCGATCGTGCCGATCGAGAACTCGCTGCAGGGATCGATCAGCGTGACGCTCGACCTGCTCGCGGGCGACGCGAGCGACGTCAAGATCGTGGGCGAGACGCTGCTGCGCGTCAGGCACTCCCTGATCGCCGCCGATGCGGTGCCGATCGAGCAGATCGAGACCGTCCTCACCCATCCCCAGGTTCCGGGCCAGTGCACGATGTTCCTGCGGACGGAGTTGGCCCACGCGCGCATCCTGC
>Ga0116217_10004326_pt1 | contig 12690 bp, 8 predicted proteins | sample Sb_taG_6_FD_89697 | JGI IMG/M metagenome (GOLD analysis project Ga0116217, IMG submission 89697) | Peat soil microbial communities from Weissenstadt, Germany - Sb_50d_4_PS metaG | ecosystem: Environmental > Terrestrial > Soil > Wetlands > Peat | place: Germany: Weissenstadt | collected 2010-09-21 | reverse complement strand
GAATGGGACTGCTTCTTCGGTTCGCTGCTCACCAGCCTCGAGGACAAGGCCCAGACGGCGGCGGCAATTCGGGAGATCCTTCTCGCGCAAACCGACACCGGTGTCGTTCCCAACATTGCTGCCGCTTCCGGAATTACCCCGGATCGCTCCCAACCTCCGGTGGGCTCTTATGTCACCTGGAAAGTCTATCAGCGAATCCAAGACCGGCAGTTGCTCGAGTGGGCATACCCTCGGCTGAAGAAGTGGCACGAATGGTGGCTGCAAGACCGGGGCGACGGCCAAGGGTGGCGCGATGGTTATCATGACAGCCTGCTGGAGTGGGGAAGCGACAAAGGTTCATCGCCCTCCACCGGTGGCCGGGGCTTTCTCCAGGCAGCCAAGTGGGAAAGCGGCATGGACGACAGCCCCATGTATGACGAGGCCAGTTACGATCCCCAGGCCTATACGATGAACCTGGTCGATGTCGGCCTGAACTCGCTCTATTCTCTGGACGCGGAGTGCCTGGCCAAGATTGCGGCGATTCTCGGCAAAGACGATGACGCCAAGAAATTCGCGGATGAGTATGATCACCGGCGGCAACTCATCCAGCAGAAACTCTGGAACGAGAAGGACGGCATTTACGAGAACCGCTTCTGGGACGGCTCGTTCTCGAAGCGCCTCTCGCCGACAAATTTCTACCCCATGTTTGCCGGGATTGCGACTCCGGAGCAGGCCAAGCGCATGGTGGAAGAACATCTCCTGAACCCCAAGGAGTTTTGGGGGACTTACGTCGCGCCAACCATCGCGCGCAACGACCCGGCCTTCCCTGACCAGAACTACTGGCGTGGCACTATCTGGGGTCCCACAAACTACATGCTTTACGAAGGGATTAATCGCTACGGATTCGACAAGGTGGCTCTTGAGTACGCGCACAAGAGCTATGACCTTTTCATGGATGACTGGAAGACCAACCAGCACGACAACGAGCAGTACCACGCCTGGGGCGGTAACGGCGGCGGCGACACGCACTACACCTGGGGAGCGCTATTGTGCCTGGTGGGGCTGGAACAATACATCGACAAGAATCCCTGGGAAGGCTTGCGCTTCGGTGCGTTCAATCCGCCTTCGAGCGGCGAGCTTACCGGCATCGCCTGGGATGGCCATCGGTATGACGTGGGCATTGGCCCGGAGAAAACCACTCTCAAGCGCGACGGTTCTGTCTGTTTCGAAGCCGGCGGCGGCGTCGTGGTGAGGCAGTATCACGCCGACAGCGCGCACGTATCGTTCACGATCAAAGGCGACCGCCCCGTCCGCGTCACCAGTTCCGAGTTTAATTCCGGCGATCTTAACTTGAAAATTGATAAGCGGCCGGCGAGAAAGGTGCATGTGCATCAGGGCCACGTGATCTTCGAAGTTCCTGCCGGAGAGCATAACATCGAGGTCAGTAAGTAGCCTGGGTGGGCGGCTGAGAACATAATTCCGCGCCAGGTCGTCCTCCTGGGAACAAGGGGCAGGGGACGGGGCCGAGGCGGCCAGGATGTTGTTGCCGCCGCGCGGTGCATGCGCGCGGCTGACAACACCGCTAGCCTCCCTGCTTGCCTTCCCGCTTTCCGGCTTCGCAACCCATCGGCCCGGGCGGCTGTAATTTCTGCAACCACTTTCCCGGTTGAGGAATCTAAAGACCTTGGGCGTAGAACAAGCCAAAACAGACTGCAGCGTTGTCACCCGCCCGTAACGTGTCGAGATTTCGACGCGCCCCGTCGAAATCCCGACAAAGTGAGGGGGATTCAAGAGGGCTCTCGAGGGGCAGCGGGTTTGTTAAGCCCTTGATTGCAGGATTGGAAAGAAGGCGCGGCCGCGCGCGCCGGATTGGCAGTGGAAGTGCCAAGAATCGTGGTGACTGCAAGCGGCATCTCTCAGTCGGGCGGCGGCCTCGAGTCAACACCGTCTCACCGCAGTGGAAAAGAACTGCCACGATGTCGCGGCGAAGAAGATGCCTCGGCCTGCGCAGTTGGGAGACGGGAATCATCCCCATTATGACCAGCGGACTGCCCATCATCTATCTGGCCCGGCACGGTGAAACCGCGTGGAGCCTTACGGGCCAGCACACCGGGAGAACAGACTTGCCTCTCACCAAGCGCGGCGAGCGGAACGCGCGCGCCTTGGGAGAGCGACTAGACGGGCTTGAATTCAGCCGTGTGTTCAGCAGCCCGTCGCTGCGCGCTCGCCGCACTTGTGAACTTGCGGGGTTTGGCGGCGCAGTCAAAGTGGACGACGACCTGGCGGAGTGGAACTACGGGCAATACGAGGGGCGGCGCACTTCCGAAATCCGCGCTGAGCGGCCGGATTGGCAACTGTTCCGCGACGGCTGCCCGGGAGGCGAGTCGCCCGCCGAGGTGGGCGCGCGGGCCGACCGAGTGGTGAACCGCCTGCGGGCGGACGCGGGGAACACACTGGTTTTCTCGAGTGGCCATTTCCTGCGCGTGCTGGCAGCCCGATGGCTGGGTCTTGAACCGGCGGGCGGCAGGTACTTCATGCTGAGCACCGCAAGCCTGAGCGCGCTAGGGTACGAAAACAGTCTGTGTCAACCGGTGATCCGCCTGTGGGACGACACCCGGCACCTCGAAACGGAACAGAATTCGTTGAAGGCCAAGGCGTGAATTCGGGCGAAGGAAACAATCATGGGGTTCTGTCCTAATCTGAGAGCAGCACCGACCTTTAGGTCGGTAGAAGCCGGCCTTTAAGGATAGCGGCCGCACGTTGCGATTGAAATTCGAGGTGGGATAATGAAAGCGACTCAATTACTTCACAATCTCGGCCAGAGTATCTGGCTTGACAATATTACCCGCGATCTGCTGGATAGCGGCACGCTCAGCCGCTACATCCAGGAACTCTCCGTAACCGGGCTGACCTCAAATCCAACTATCTTCGACCACGCTATCAAGAACAGCACGGCCTACGACGCCGCGATCCGGGAGAACCTGAACAAAGGCAAATCGGGCGAAGCGCTGTTCTTCGGGCTTGCGCTGGAAGATATCACTCGGGCCGCCGCGCTGTTCCGGCCGATTTACGACCGGACCGACGGCGTGGACGGTTGGGTGTCACTGGAAGTTTCACCCTTGCTTGCCTATGACACCGCCAGCACTCTGGCAGCAGCCAGGGATCTGCATGCGCGCGCGGGACAGCCTAACCTGTTCATTAAGATCCCCGGAACCAAGGAGGGCCTGCCGGCCATCGAAGAGTCGATTTTCGCCGGGGTCCCGATCAACGTCACCCTGCTGTTCTCGCGCGAGCACTATCTGGCGGCTGCGGAAGCTTTCTTACGCGGTATCGAGCGGCGCATTGAAGCCGGCCTCAACCCCAACGTCAGCTCTGTTGCCTCCTTGTTTGTCAGCCGCTGGGATGCCGCGGTGGTAGGCACGGCGCCGGAGACGTTACGCGGCCAGCTCGGCATTGCTATCGCCATGCGGACCTACAAGGCATACCGCGAGCTGCTTGACTCACCGCGCGGGCAGCGCGTTTTCAATGCGGGTGCGCGTCCCCAGCGCCTCCTCTGGGCCAGCACCGGGACCAAGGATCCCAAAGCCTCCGACGTACTTTACATCAAGGCCCTGGCAGCGCCTTTCACGGTGAACACCATGCCGGAAGCTACTCTAAAGGCGCTCGCCGATCACGGTGAATTAGGCTCAATCCTTCCCGCAGACGGGGGCGACAGCGAGGAGGTCCTGGCGGAGTTCGCGAAAGCGGGAATTGATGTCGATGCTCTGGCCGCCCGGCTTCAGGAAGAAGGGGCGAAGTCGTTTGTCCAGTCGTGGAACGATCTGATGGCGGTGATTACCTCCAAGAGCGCCGCGTTGAAGATGGCCGCAGCCCGGTGAACGGGATTAGCGTGGGCCTGCAGCTTAGGTTTGCGGCGTTGGCCAAGTTATTCAAAGAGCCGCGGACATGAACTGCCAGTCTGCGCCACGCCGTTTTGACGGAGGGTTTATGCAATTGGGAATGGTTGGACTGGGGAGGATGGGGGCAAATATGGTGCGCCGCCTTCTCAGAGGAGGGCACCACTGTGTGGTCTTTGACCGGTCGTCAACGGCGGTGGAGGAGTTGGCAAAAGAGAAAGCTGAGGGGAGTTCATCACTTCAGGACCTGGTGAAGAGACTCGAGAAACCGCGCGCGGTGTGGCTGATGGTTCCTGCCGCGGCTGTAGACGCGACGATCGCCGAGCTGCTGCCGCATCTGGAAGCCGAGGACATTATTATCGACGGCGGGAACTCCTACTACGTGGATGACATTCGGCGGAGCAAAGCACTCTTGGGCAAACATATCCATTATGTGGATGTGGGCACCAGTGGTGGCGTGTGGGGCTTGGAACGCGGTTACTGCATGATGATCGGCGGAGAAGGGAACGTGGTCAAGCACCTCGATCCCATCTTTTCGACGCTGGCGCCGGGCACGGGCAACCTGCCGCGCACGCCGGGCCGCGAGAACCTCGGGGGCACCGCCGAACTGGGTTATTTGCATTGCGGCACCAACGGCGCCGGACACTTCGTGAAGATGGTCCACAACGGCATCGAGTACGGGATCATGGCCGCCTACGCGGAGGGCCTGAGCGTTTTGCACGACGCTAATGTCGGAAAACGCCGGGACGCCGTCGACGCGGAGACCACCCCGCTGCGGCATCCTGAGAATTACCAGTATGACCTCAATTTGCGGGACATCACGGAGGTCTGGCGACGCGGCAGCGTCATTGCCTCCTGGTTGCTGGACCTGACGGCGGCTGGGTTGGTGAGTGACCCCGAGCTTTCACAGTATGCCGGGCGCGTGTCGGACTCTGGCGAGGGCCGCTGGACGATTAAGGCGGCCATCGATGAGGCGGTGCCGGTGCCGGTCCTTTCCGCCGCGCTTTACCAGCGGTTTAGTTCACGCGGGGAAGCGGACTACCAGGACAGACTGCTCTCTGCGCTGCGTTTTGGGTTCGGCGGCCACCTGGAGAAGACGAAGTAGCGCTGACCTTCAGGCCAGCATGTCGCCTGCCGACCCTTCGCCCTGCTCAGGGCAGGCTCTAAAGGTCGGCGCTACGAGGCCCGCTCGGCTGGCCCGATGGCCGGCGTTACGATTGTGAGAAAGCGAGATTCTGGATGAGCGATAACCACTCTGACGCTCTGGTCTTCTTCGGCGCTACCGGCGACTTAGCGTATAAGAAGATCTTCCCGGCGCTCCAGGCAATGGTGAAGCGCGGGCACTTGAGCGTGCCGGTGATTGGCGTGGCGAAGCCGGGTTGGAGCCTCGACCAGCTCAGGGCGCGGGCGCACGACAGCCTGGAGAAGCACGGAGGAGTCGATCCAGCGGCTTTCGAGAAGCTGAGCAGCCTGCTGCGTTTTGTGGGCGGCGATTACCGGGATCCCGCCACTTTTCAAGCGCTGCGCGAGCAACTCAACGGAGCGCGGCGGCCGGCACATTATCTGGCCATCCCACCCGCGTTATTCGAGACCACGGTGGAAGAGTTAGCAAAGACAGGCTGCGCTGCCGAGCCGGGGTGCTCCCAGGCTCGCGTGATCGTCGAGAAGCCCTTCGGCCGTGATCTGAGCTCAGCACGGGAGCTCAACCAGATTCTGCACGAGGTTTTCCCCGAATCCGCTATCTTCCGCATCGACCACTATCTGGGCAAGCGGCCGGTGAACAACGTTGTGGTTTTCCGGTTTGCCAACGCTTTCATGGAACCGTTCTGGAATCGGAACTATATCGAGAGCGTGCAGATCACCATGGCGGAAGATTTCGGCGTAGAAGGACGCGGCGCTTTCTACGATCAAACGGGCGCGATTCGCGACGTGATTCAGAACCATCTCTTCCAGATCTTGTGTAACCTCGCCATGGAACCTCCGGTCCGCAACGACAGTGAAACGATTCGCGACGAAAAAGCTAAGGTACTCAAGGCAATTCCAGCGTTGGAGGTCGAGAATCTGGTGCGAGGGCAGTTCCGAGGCTATCGCCAGGAAAAGGGAGTGGCGCCCGATTCGAAGATGGAGACGTTTGCTGCTCTGCGACTGGAAGTGGATTCCTGGCGCTGGAAAGGGGTGCGGTTTTACATTCGCGCGGGAAAGAATTTGCCGGTGAATTGCACCGAGGTTCTGGCGCGGTTCCACAAGCCTCCCACAGTCATCCGGGACGGCGCCCTTTCGCAAAACTATATGCGGTTCCGAATCAGCCCTGAGATGACGATCGCCGTCGGCGCAACGGTGATGGGTCCTGATGAGCAGATGAAAAGCGAAGGGGTTGAAATCGTGGCCAGCAGCCAGCCCTCCCCCCAGGAAATGGACGCCTACGAGCGCGTGCTGGGCGACGCCATGACAGGAGACGCGACTCTGTTCGCCCGTGAGGATTATGTGGAAGAGGCGTGGCGCATCGTCGATCCGGTGCTCAAAGCCGATACGCCGGTCTACGAATACGACAAGGGCACTTGGGGACCGAGCGAGGTCGAACGGAAGGTTTCCCCGGAAGGCGGCTGGCATAACCCAACAGCACAGGAGAAGCTCTGTGCTGTGTAAGGCAGGTTCATCGACTAAGTTCGGCCGCGCACCTGGGGAATTCGGATTCGAGCCTGACCCGGGTACTGGCGGCTTCGGAAGAGTTGTGGGGTAGGTGAGCAGTGCAGGCAGCCACCGTCGAACAAGCCATGGCAACCGGCGCAGGATCCGTCGGCCCGAAGGGCGCTGCGAGCGCGGGGCGGAGCTTTCCCCTCGGCGCAGCGGTCGTTGCAGCCGGTGTGAATTTCAGCGTCTATGCGCGGGACGCTACCGGCGTCGAACTGGCCTTCTTCGATCGGGAGGATGACTCCAGGCCCTCGCGGGTGATAAATATCGACCCGACGAAGAACCGCACTTATCCCTATTGGCATGTCTTCGTGCCGGGACTGAGAACGGGGCAGCTTTACGGGTACCGGGTTTCCGGGCCGTTCGACCCCGCGAGCGGAATGCGGTTTGATGCTGAAAAGCTCCTGTTGGACCCTTACGGCCTCGCCCTGGCCGTTCCGAAGAATTACAGTCGTGAGGCAGCAGGCCGGAAGGGCGATAACACCGCTGTGGCAATGAAGAGCGTGGTAGTGGATCCGAATCTCTACGATTGGGAAGGAGATGCGCCGCTTCGCCGCCGCTCGGCGCGCACCATCATTTACGAGATGCACGTGCGGGGCTTCACGCAGCATCCCAGTTCGGGCGTTTCCGACCGAGCGCGCGGCACCTACGCCGGATTGATCGAGAAGATTCCATACCTTCGTGAACTCGGCATCACTGCTGTAGAACTGTTGCCGGTGTTCCAGTTCGACGTCCAGGATGCGCCGCTGGGACAGACGAATTACTGGGGATATTCGCCCGTCTCGTTCTTTGCGCCGCACCAGGCCTACAGCTCTCGTCAGGACGGGCTTGGTCCAATCGACGAATTTCGCGACATGGTGAAGGCGCTGCACCGCGCTGATATCGGGGTCATTCTCGATGTCGTGTTCAATCACACCACCGAAGGCAACCATCTTGGGCCAACACTATGCTTCCGCGGTTTCGACAACAGCACTTACTACATTCTCGAGCCTGATCGCTCGCGCTACGCCAACTACAGTGGCACGGGAAACACACTCAATGCCAACCATCCTGTCGTTCGCCGGATGATTCTGGACAGTCTCCGTTATTGGGCGAACGACATGCACGTGGACGGCTTCCGCTTCGATCTGGCGTCGGTCCTGGAACGCGACGAGACGGGGAATTTGCTGCCGAGGCCGCCCGTCTTGTGGGATATCGACTCTGATCCCCGCCTGGCCGGAACCAAGCTCATCGCGGAGGCGTGGGACGCAGCAGGGTTGTACCAAGTGGGCAACTTCCTCGGGGACAGGTGGCGGGAGTGGAACGCGCGATTCCGCGACGATGTCCGCAGCTTCTTCCGCGGCGATGAAGGCGCGGTGCCCCCGCTTGCCGACAGGCTCGTGGGCAGTCCTCAAATCTACGGGCATAAGCAACGCGAAGCGGAGGCGAGCGTGAACTTCGTGACCTGTCACGATGGGTTCACAGTCAACGACCTTGTCTCGTACAACCAGAAACACAACGAGGCCAACGGGGAGGATAACCGCGACGGCGTGGACGACAACCGAAGCTGGAATTGCGGAGTCGAGGGTCCAAGCAATGCCCCGGCGGTCGAGGCGCTGCGAAACCGGCAGGTGAAGAACTTCTTCACGGTGACAATGCTCTCGCTGGGGCTGCCCATGATATTGATGGGCGACGAGGTGCGGCGCACGCAACATGGCAACAACAATGCCTATTGCCAGGACAACGAGACCAGTTGGTTCGACTGGAGTCTGCTTCGAGAGCATGCCGGCATGCATCGCTTCGTCAGCCTGCTCAACGCGCGCCGGTTGTCGTACTCGGCGGATCCCGATGAGCCGCATGTGAGCCTGAACCAGCTGCTTTCCAGCGCAAGCAGAACCTGGCACGGTGTGAAACTTGGGCAGCCTGACTGGAGCGCCGGCTCGCATAGCCTGGCGTTCACCGCTCAGTTCCCAAACGGCGGCCTGCTCTTTCACGTCATCCTGAACGCTTATTGGGAGCCGCTCGAATTCGAACTGCCGCCACCCAGCGAAGACGGTGAGACGTGGCGCCGTTGGATCGACACGAGCCTAGCATCGCCGGACGACATCGTGGAGTGGCAGGCCGCACCCGTGGTTACTGAACGAACCTATCGCGCCGAACCGCGTAGTGTAATTGTACTTTTCGCCGCTAGGCGAAGCGAGAAACGGTGAACAGTATGAACCCGCTCAAGTCATCTTCTCGCGTGGAACTCAACGGCGACGCAAGACCTGATGCTCCGCCATCCGAAGCAGGTGATGGGCGCGCGGGAAGCGGTTTGGACGAGGCGACAACCTCGATGGCAATACACGCGCAGAGTGACACCCACGCGGATATGAAGATGCATGCCGCGCAGCGGGCTCTGGCGCTGGTCGAACCCGGAATGACGCTGGGACTGGGTTCCGGGACGACCGCGACGTATTGGATCAAGCTTCTCGGCGAGCAGGTGCGCGACCACGGCTTGCAGATTCGCGCCATTGCAAGCTCCAAGGATAGCGAACTCCTGGGGCGAAGCTATGGAATACCCTTCGTCAATTTTGAGGAGTACCGTCGTATTGACCTCACCGTCGATGGCGCGGACGAAATTGCACCCCATCTCGCACTCATCAAGGGCGGGGGCGGAAAACTTCTGCGCGAAAAGATTGTCGCCAGCGCATCGAAGACTTTCGTTATCGTCGCCGATGAATCGAAGCAGGTCGAGAAGCTTGGGCACTTTCCTTTGCCGGTCGAAGTGATTCCAATGGCTGCTCCGTTGGTGAGCGATTCCCTTCAAAAGCTTGGTTTCACGCCCACGGTACGATTCAATCAGGACGGAACGCGCTACATCACGGACGAAGGAAACCTGATTCTCGACTGCTCCGGCCTTCTGATCGATAACCCGGAAGAGATCGCGGCGAAGATCGACTCCATCGTTGGCGTAGTGGAGCACGGCCTCTTTCTGGGTATGGCGGACCTTGCCTTGATCGCGGGCGCGGAGCGCGTCACCGAGCGTACTAGCTAGCGCCGCACTTCGCGGATCAGTGAAGCACACAAGGGGCACGCTGTCATCCTGAGCGAAGCGAAGGATCTCCGCAGTTGCCTTCGCGCTCTGCCACCGACCTACGGAGATCCTTCGCTTCGCTCAGGATGACCGCGCATTGTTTTCTTCCGGTGCACGATTCAAGTGAATGAACTCGACCCTCAACACGTCGTTATTTGAACAGGGTTTCAAAATTTACAAACTAAATCATCGAAGCGAAAAGGAGACGCGCAATGCCTTACGTAACAGTCGGAAAGGAAAACTCAGGGAACGTCGATCTTTACTACGAGGACCATGGCTCGGGCAATCCGGTGGTTTTGATCCACGGCTATCCGCTGAGCGGCGCTTCCTGGGAGAAACAAGCGGCCGCGCTGCTGAATGCAGGTTACCGGGTCATCACCTACGACCGTCGGGGCTTCGGCAAGTCCAGTCAGCCCACCACAGGCTACAACTACGACACGTTCGCCGGGGACCTTCACAATCTGGTCAGCGAGCTTAAGCTGAGCGATTTCACCCTGGTGGGCTTCTCCATGGGAGGAGGAGAGGTGGCGCGCTACATTGGCAAATACGGCTCCAAGAGTGTGAGTAAGGCCGTGATCATGAGCGGAGTGCCGCCGTATTTGATCAAGACGGCCGACAACCCGGAGGGCGTTGACGCCAGCGTGTTTGCGGGCATCGAGCAAGCGGTGGCCGCAGACCGCTACGCTTTCTTCACTGCCTTCTTCCGGGATTTCTACAACACCGACGTGTATTTGGGTAAGAGGGTCAGCGAACAGGCCGTGCAGGCTAGTTGGAACGTCGCGGCCGCCGCTTCGGCCACCGCCAGCCTGGCGTGTGTCCCGACGTGGTACGAGGACTTCCGCGCGGACGTGGCCCGCATCAATGTGCCCACGCTGGTAATCCACGGGGACGCCGACCGCATCGTTCCCTTCAAGTCTGCCGGGCTGCGCACGGCCAAGCTCATCAAAGGTGCGCGCCTGCTGGTCATTAAGGACGGGCCGCATTGCGTCGCCTGGACGCACGCGGAAGAAGTCAACGCCGAATTACTGAGCTTCCTGGGCGAGAAGGCCGGGAAGTCGCAGGCGGTCGGCGCCTAGTGTTGCCTTTGGAAATCGTTGAAGAAGTCAGCCCGTCAGCCGACGGGTGCAAGCAAGTAGCCCACGTCGCAAGCCGTGGGTACCCGAAGCCTCCCTCACCCCGTCCCCTCTCCCGCTCGAGCGGGAGAGGGGGGCCGGAGGCGGGGTGAGGGCCATCCAACCCAGGGCTCACGAAGCTGCGAAACACCGTAGCGGCGGGTTTATCCCGCCATCGCGGTTCTCAAAACACAGAAGATGTGGCGGGGTAAACCCTTCGCTACCTCAGTGTCTGAGAATTTCACAGGAGGATCTATGGCAACAACAAGACTCGCAGTCGCGCCAATGAAAGTGGCACAGATTTCCAAACCGGGGGGCGATTTCCAGATCGTCGAGCGCGAAATCCCCAAGCCGGGCGCCGGGCAGGTTCGGATCAAGGTGCAAGCCTGTGGTGTCTGCCACAGCGACGTGCTCACGAAAGAAGGCGCTTGGCCTGGAATTCAGTATCCCCGCGTTCCAGGACACGAAGTGGCGGGAGTCATCGATGAACTGGGCGCCGGGGTCTCCGAGTGGACCAAGGGGCAACGCGTCGGCGTTGGCTGGCACGGTGGCCAGGACGGAACCTGTCTTTCGTGCCGGCGTGGAGATTTTCGCAATTGCCGCAATCTGAAAATTGCAGGCATCAGCTACGACGGCGGATACCAGCAATACATGTTGGCTCCCGTAGAGGCGCTGGCGGCGATCCCTGAAGGCCTGGGGGATGCCGAAGCGGCGCCGCTGCTCTGCGCCGGAATCACCACCTACAACGCGCTCCGGCATAGCGGCGCCCTCCCCGGCGACCTGGTTGCGGTGCAGGGTGTCGGCGGTCTGGGCCACCTCGGAATTCAATTTGCCAACAAGTTCGGCTATAAGGTTGCCGCGATCGGACGTGGGCCAGGGAACGCGGCGTTGGCAAAGAAACTCGGAGCCCACGTGTACATCGACAGCAAAGCGACGAACGCGGCTGCCGAACTGCGAAAGCTGGGCGGCGCCCAGGTCATCCTGGCGACGGCCCCAAGCTCGAAAGCGATGTCTGAGGTGATCGACGGGCTGGGGCCGAACGGAAAGCTTATGGTAGTCGGTGCGGCATTTGAACCCATCGAGGTCACGCCGCTACAGCTCATCTCTGGGAGTCGAACGATTCAAGGCTGGGCTTCGGGAACGCCCACCGATTCCGAGGACACGCTGCGCTTCGCTGAGCTGACCGGCGTGCGCCCCATGATTGAAACCTACCCGCTCGACAAGGCGGCCGAGGCTTACGCGCGAATGATGAGTGGCGATGCACAGTTCCGCGTGGTTCTGACGATGTAGGGTTACATTCCAACGGGGATTGCGGCCGACCCGGCTTGAGGAGTCCTCAAGGGACTCGAGGTCGGCGGCGCAGGATTGTGGCCATGAAGATCCTCCGGCCGCGCGCACCAGGGTGGAAGAATTCAGAAGTTAGTTGGGCTGCGCGTGGTCCACACCGAGGGGGTACCACCAAACCACGGCAGGAAGTATTCACCCAACAGGAGTTCAATCCAGAAAAGCAGAAAGGTGCTCGCGAATATCGTGAATCCGAAGCGCAATGGAGCACGCCACTCCCCGTTCGACCCGTAATCGGCGACCGCCGTTGCCTCGCTGACCACAAACCCCGCAGCTCCCACCAGGAGTGCATCTACGCGCGACGAGACATCCGCTCGCAACGGTTTGACACCGGTGGGGCTTTACAGCTTCACCGCCGAAAAATCAAACAGGTCTTGCAGGGGATGATCTCCTGCTCTCAGACAAGACACTCCCGGATGCCACACGTCTTCCGCTCGAGTTTCCGTATGACGCTAAAGGGAAACCAGGGCTGCTCATCCAAGACCGAGCCAGCGCCTATTTGCGAGTGTTGGCCTCAATTTTCTCTAAGGTCTTCAGGAGTTTGTTCGTTTTGCGAATGTAAATCGTGGGAACATAGATTGCCACCAATGCAACGAGTACAAAACTCGCCAAG
>Ga0116217_10004325_pt1 | contig 12691 bp, 9 predicted proteins | sample Sb_taG_6_FD_89697 | JGI IMG/M metagenome (GOLD analysis project Ga0116217, IMG submission 89697) | Peat soil microbial communities from Weissenstadt, Germany - Sb_50d_4_PS metaG | ecosystem: Environmental > Terrestrial > Soil > Wetlands > Peat | place: Germany: Weissenstadt | collected 2010-09-21 | reverse complement strand
TTGACCATCGGGTGCGCAGCCGCAGCGCCCGTCGGACGCAAGCTTTGCATCTCGCGCGGGGCTACGGGCTCTCCCGGGTGCGCTGCCAGTGCCTGCTGCTGTTTTGCAAACGGCACGGGCGGCGGAGGCGGCGTCTTTTTTGCGATCACCTGCCGATTCATTACTGCCGCGGGCGGCGCGGTCACGTGCCCCGCCGTTGAAGCTTTCGCTCCGAGTACGCTCTGCTGTGTGGGAGCCACAGCTGCTCCTCGGGCGCTTATGGGCGCGCTGGCAATCTCCTGCGCGTTCACCGCAACAGCGGAGCGGGCGACAGGCTGCGCGCTCGCGAAGGCGCGTTGCGGAACCACCGTCACCCCACCTTGCACGCCCTTGTTCACGTAGGTCACGTTCGTGATGGTCGTGCTTTTGTTGATGATGGTGGTGTTGTATACGTTCGTGATCACGGTGGTATTGACCGTCGTATTGCTCACGTTGATCTGAGTCATGTAGCCACGGCTCACCTGGTAAGGGGGAACGTAGACTTCGCGCGGACCGAGCGGGAACCATCCCACATTGCCGCCAAAGCCGCCTGGGCCCCCTCCGATGAAAACCACTAGCGCGGGCGCATACACGGCCTGCACCTCCACCGGTCCAGCCACCCAGCCCCAGCGTCCCCCAACCGTTACCCAACGTCCGTAGTGGAAAGGGGCGTAGCCCCACGGGGAATCATCGACCCAGGTATATCCCCAGGGAGGAATCCAATCCCAGTGTCCGGTGTGATAGGGCGCCCAGCCGGCTTCAATATGCGGGAACCAAACATGGCCGTAGTCTCGGTCGTCGCGCCAGTCGCCGTTCGCGTCCAGATCTTCGAATCCGACGACGTCGCGGGACAGATAGTGAGCCGAAGGCGACTCATCGTAGCGATGATCGCGACCGTAAGCCCAGTTATCAAATGGGTCGGGGCCACCTATCTCTACAACATCGGCATTCAGCGAGTCGGTCCCGCTGAACGTACCTCGTTGTCCGGCGTGCAGGGTATAGGTCTGCCCGTTGCCGGTAGCTTCACCTCCGCCCTCGCGCAAGCTGACGATTGAGTAAGTGCCGTCTTCACTGGCCTCCATGCGATAGCTGCCCGGCTGGGAAACCGTAAATGCTAGGTTCGGCGTATCGACCTCGAAGACATCGTTCTGGTCGAGCCGGCGCACACGAACGTTGATCGTTCCCGACGTGAGTTGGATCTGCGCCGTATGGTCATCCAGGTTCAGGAACGAAAAGCCGGTGTTTTCACTCAGCCGAATCACGGCTGATCCCAGTTGCAGTTCGGCCCGTGAATCTTTGTCGGCCCAGAGCTTGTCGCCAGTCGTCATGGGGCGATTGGGGACGGCTTGGACCCACTCGTTCTCGCCGGCGGGCTCGAATGAAACCGAGCCCTCCATGTAGCCGAGTCGCGCCACTCGAGTGGGCGGATCGTCCTGTTGATCCTGGTCCTGAGCCGTGGCTCGTGGGGTTAGGACTGCAGTCGAGAGCGCCACGATGATTATGGCGCTCCACCAACCTGACTTCCTAATTCTTATTGACATGGAAGTATTTCTCTCCGAAGTATTTTCTCATAGTCTTTCGTGCTGCGTTCGCGCTGTTGCGTTAGCGGAATTCACGTCGATGTTGGATGCCGGAAATAGATTCGACGCCCGCGATTTTTGAAAGCGTGCCCGCCGGGACTTGGGATTAAGTCTGCGAACGGACACAGGCGTTCGGTCAACAGCTCAGAAAGTGTTCTTGGAAAGAGATTAATGCTCCTGTTCTCCGTAGGCCGGGATTTCCGTGCTGTCCATGTCCAGCACCACTCGCGGGGGTGCATCCAAGTCCTCCGCCTTCCCCAGCAGTTCCCGATTAATTCGGTTCAGCCCGGCCAGGTTTTCCTCTTGGCTCAGCACCTCGGTCTCAAACCAATGCAGGCGCGAAGGCAACGCTGCCCCGCGATCCCAGATCTTCTCGGAGCCGATCAAGCGGAACGTCGGGTCTTGAGATAGCCGCTCCGCATCGTTCAAGTCTTCGTATCCTGCCAAGCGACTGTAGATGGACTGTCGCAGCAGATCGGAGCGGCAACTGCGTGTTCTTTCCCCGCCGACCGTCCCTTATGTTTTCGGCGATGAGCGCACTCAATCCCAACCGCTCATCCAACTCGCGCACCAAAAGCAGGCCACCGTCAGAAGTGGCGTTTTCGGATTGGCGGGCGCTACAAATCCGAGGGCTTCCGCGAGCAGCCGAGCAGTTTGGCTAATGACTGGTGGCCCCACTGTCATTACTGACCATGAGGCTCGAGACGTTCACAGGCTCGAAGTCCGATAAGGTGAGACTTGTAAGGCACGCTAGATCGGTATCGTTCCAGCGAGCGTCGGGTGTGCCGATTAGCCCCCCGCTGTCTCCGTTGTCGGCCAGGATGATGCCATAGTTTCGGAACGCAGTGATGATAATGGCCGCTTGTGGACTCGTGGAGGCGCAAGAGGGCGTCGCGACTGCAGCCTTTAGACGATAGATCTCGCCAGCGGGTCCAGACATGGTGCAGCTTGCGGGAGGAGAAGATTGGGAGATTTCCGATTCCACGGGAATGGAACCCCCTCCCGTAGCTATGCAACTCCCCACGCCCGCTGTTTCGGTAGCAGGCCACACCCAGTAGTTCAACATATGGTTGAGTGTGAATCGGATGGGATGCTGAATGGTACCGCGCGGTGAGCTGGGTGTGCCGCCGCCAATTACCTCGTCGGCATTGGCGAGCAGCGGCCCTACCGGCAGTCCTGCGGCATCGGACGTTCCCTGCCCTTGCGTTGTCAGAGCATTCGTAGTTACGTCGGGCCAAAGGGCGTTCGAGGAATCGGTCCAGGGACCGCCTTCGTATATTCCCTGCCACATCTCGTAAAGAGCAGGGTCGTTTCCACCGCCTGCCTCCAGGTAGACGAGAACATGTCGATCTCCCGTCGAGTTGCTGGTGCCTTCCACCGGCGCATTCGCTGGAATTGGACCAGAGGTAAAGTAGGATTGATATACGGTGGTTGTAACTGCTGCGACCGCCTGGTTGTAAGGAACTTCAATGGCTGGTATTCCATTCGGAAAGGTAGCATACGAATTGTTCCCGAAGAATGGCTTGACCGTTGCTGGCAAATAGCCACTGTACATCGGCGCTGCGGGTGAAGTATCTACGGGCAAGCCTGTCGTAGCTGCGTCCACTCGATGATGAAAAATAGAAGTTGACGGAAAGATGTTTGCGAGGAAGGCGTTGTTGCCGTTGAGTGAGATGTTGATGCTCTGAGTCGCCTGCGCACTTGCCGAGTCGGTAACTACAAATTCGGGCGTGTAGGTGCCTTGCCCGCCGATCAATGAGCTGCTGATGACTCCAGTAGGTGCACTAAGAGACATCCCCTCAGGCAACGGAGAGAAGTTGGAATTCGTATTTACGGAATAGGTGTAAGGCGGAGAGCCACCGCTGGCGACTATTGTGCAGCCTGCATATGCTGCGCCTTGTGTTCCGCCTGGGCACGAGGTGGTTGTTATCGCCAATGGACTGCCGGACGCAGTTACCGTCACTTTTGCCGTGGATTTGGTCGAGCCAGAGGCATTGGTTGCGGTCAGCGTGTAGGTGGTCGTCGCCGTTGGGCTCATGCTGGTTGAACCGCTTGCCGATGTGGACGTGAATGTCCCCGGCGTGATGGCAATACTGGTCGCCCCGGTCGTCTCCCAACTCAGCGTGCTGCTGGAACCGGAAGTAATAGTTGTGGGGCTAGCTGTGAAGGAGTTGATCGTTGGTACTGGTTTGCTTACCGTGTTTACGGTAACGGTCAGCGTAGATGTGGTCGAGCCAGAGGCATTGGTTGCGGTCAGCGTGTAGGTGGTCGTCGCCGTTGGGCTCATGCTGGTTGAACCGCTTGCCGATGTGGACGTGAATGTCCCCGGCGTGATGGCAATACTCGTCGCTCCTGCTGCCGTCCAACTCAGTGCGCTGCTTGTACCGGAGTTTATGCTTGTCGGATCCGCCGTAAAGGAGGTAATCGTCGGCACGGAGCCTTTTCCAGAGGGCGAGTTCGGCGAAGTCGAGCCGCAACCCGCCAGGCCGACACAGGCAAACAAGATTAGAATGAGGACCAGCGCGCAAAGATCCTGTCCTGACGAATTCAGTCCCGCGGAACTGAGTTTATTTCTGCACCACGAGTTAGTTGAGTTCATGCGCGATCCCTTGGTTGCCGCTGACACTCGGCGTCGAGGTCAAGTCGTTAGTGAGGTTGTAATTATACGGACTCACCCCAGCGAACTCAGTCTATTGCCCACGCCGTCGTAACTGTAACTCTCCGTGGTCGTAGCCCCTTGGACCACCCTTCGTCAGCTTATAAACCGGGACATACGTGTACTTCGACGTAGTACCATTGAGCTGGTTCAGCTTCGTCAGCCGGTTGCACAAACGCTTTGGGGAAGAGAGGATTCTCCATGGTCAGGGCTCACCTGCAGCGTCCGCCTCGCATAGTTCGATCGTTCGCCCTGGCAATGTGCGTGCTTCTAATGGCGGTGCGGGTGGCTACCGTCCTGGGCCACTCGGGGCCGCAAAGCACGATTCCGTCCGAAACCATCACGTTGCCAAATCTCCGGCAACCGGTTGAGCTTCTGATCGACCGCTGGGGCGTGCCGCATATCTACGCCAGGAACGAGGCGGATCTGTTTTTTGCCCAGGGCTTCAATGCAGCCCGCGATCGGCTCTTCCAAATCGATTTGTGGCGCCGGCGCGGTCTGGGGCAATTATCAGAGGTATTCGGGCCGGCTTTCGTCGAGCAGAACAAAGCCACCCGCCTGTTTCTCTACCGGGGAGACATGGACCAGGAGTGGGCTGCATATGGTCCTGGTGCGAAGCAGATTGCTGAACACTTTGTAGCCGGCGTTAACGCGAATATAGACTGGTTGGCGCACCATCCAGAGCGCATCCCTTGGGAATTCAAACAGCTCAACTACGCGCCGGCGAAGTGGAGCGCCGAGGACGTTGTCCGCATCCGCAGCTATGGTTTGACACGCAATCTCAACAGTGAAGTGGCAAGATCAAGAGTAATGTGCGCCGCCGACCTGAAGTCGGATGAAGTCCGAATTCGGCTGCAACCGCCATGGCAGCCGCAGGTGCCGCCGGGATTCGATCCGTGCCTGCCAAGAGACCTTTTGAGAGTCTTCACGCTCGCGACGCAGGAGGTCCGCCTGACACCTGCGGCACTCAAGGCTACGGTGAATGCAGACTCTGTTCCAGTAGTTGAGACAGCTGATACCGAGCCGCCCACGGAGGATTTTGAAGGCAGCAACAACTGGGTAATTGCGTCTTGGAAATCGGCTACCGGACGGGCCATCATGGCCAATGATCCGCATCGCGCGTATTTGGAGCCGAGCTTGCGCTACATCTCCGACCTCAATGCACCGACGCTGCACGTGATAGGCGCCAATGAGCCGGCGCTTCCGGGCGTTTCCCTCGGGCACAACGACTGGATCGCCTTCGGCTACACGATCTTCGCCATCGACCAGGAGGACCTCTACATCTACGAACTGAACCCGGCAAACTCGAACCAGTACAAGTATCAGCGCGGTTGGGAGCCGTTCCGGGTGGTGCGAGAGGAGATCAAGGTCAAAGGCCGAACTCCCGTGTTGGCTGACCTCACATTCACCAGGCATGGCCCGGTAATCTTCATCGAGAAGAAAAAGAACCGCGCGTTTGCCGTGCGCAGCGCCTGGCTGGAGCCTGGCATGGCGCCCTACTACGGTTCGGTGCGCTACATGCGCGCCAAGAACTTCGATCAGTTCAAGCAGGCGATCGAGTACTGGGGCGCACCGACCTTGAACCACGTTTACGCCGATGTGAAAGGCAACATTGGGTGGGTGCCTGGAGGACTGGCGCCCATTCGCCCCAATTGGGATGGTCTGTTGCCGGTGCCCGGCGACGGACAGTTCGAGTGGGCAGGGCGCTGGAAAGGCGAGCAATTGCCGCGTGTGTACAACCCCGGGTCGGGTTACATCTCCACCTCGAATGAGATGAACCTTCCCGCGGACTATCCGTACGAGGAGCGCAAACTCGGTTTTGAATGGAGCAACGGCTCGCGCCATCAGCGAGTCGATGAAGTCATGTCCAAGGCGAACAAGCTCTCCATCGAGGACTCGATGAATTTACAGAACGACTTGGTATCGATCCCGGCGAGGCGCCTGATTGCGCTGTTGAAAACGCTTTCGAGTGACGATCCCAAGACCAAGGCTGCCCTCGGCCTACTTACGAACTGGAATGCCAGCGTTGACGCCGGCGCGCCGGCGTCAGCTCTGCATGAGGTTTGGTTCAGCCGGCATCTCCAGCAAGACTTCAAGGGGGCGGTGCTCAGCCAGAGAGCGGCCGACGGGATGGACGCTCCCGATCCGGCAGTGATGCTGGACGCCCTGGAGCATCCCGAAACGCGCTTTGGCAGGAATGCGGCCGAGAAACGAAACCGGCTGCTACTGACAAGTCTTCGTTCGGCCTACGAAGAAATGGAAGAACTACAGGGCCCTGACGCGAGACGGTGGAATTGGGGCAAGCTGCAGTACAACCTGAGCGAACACCCTTTTTCCGCAATTGTCGATGATGCCACTCGCGCCAAGATAAACGTTGGACCAATCGAGAAGAACGGTAGTGCATTTGTGCTCAATGTGTCGGGGTACCGCGCCAGCGATTTTCGTCAGATGAGTGGTCCGTCGGTACGCGTGGTGGTTGACGTTGGGAATTGGGACAATTCAAAGGCCGTCAACCACCCCGGCCAATCCGGCGACCCAGATAGCCCGCACTATCGGGACTTGGCACAGATGTGGCGCAATGGCCAGTACTTCCCGTTGCTTTACAGCCGCAAAGCAGTCGAGAACGCGACAGAGAAGCGGATCAAGCTCGTACCCGGGCGTGCTCAGCCGTAGAGACGAACTCCGGAGCAGGAAGGCCTTGGTGCAACAGCGGGACACCTCTTGCATTCGCTCCCAGCTGATTCGCAGTTTATTCGATGGGTTAGATGGTGCCCGGAGACGAAATCGAACCGTCACGTCCTGTTAGGAACCCGCGATTTTAAGCACTGGGCACCGTCTCTCGAACCCCGTGCGCAGCAAGGGTTTTCAATCGCTTGCAGATTCCGACCCTGCCTGTTCTTGCCATTCTTTGTCCGTTCTTCCCTGCCCATCAGCCATGATTCGGCCATGATTTTCTTGCAGTATTGAGCGTGCGATCGCCGAGGCGCTGACGAGGAAGGGTGTATATACCACGAGCGCGTTTCGGACAACGTTAGGTCGCGCGCTAAGATCGTTTGGCCTTCCCGCTCACATGTAGTCTAGTTCAAAATCATCTTGCCCAGGATCTCCTTGAGCAGTTTGGCGGCGACCGCCGCGGTGATTTGCGTGTTGTCTTGCGCGGGATTGTATTCCACGATGTCGGCGCCGACGATCTTACCAGTGATGGCATGCAGGTGCGCGATCGCTTCTCTGACCGACATGCCTCCGGGCTCGCGGTGAGAAATGCCCGGGGCGAAGGCGGGATCCAGCGCGTCCATGTCGAAGGAGATGTAGATGGGGCCATCGAATTTCATGCGGTCGAGCGCGGGCAAGTGGCGCATCTCGATGACTTCGACGTCGAATTTTTTGGCTTGCTCGCGTTGATGCCCAGTCATAGTCCGAATTCCGACTTGGGTCAAACGCTTGGCCGCGCCTTCCTCCATGATGCGAGCAAACGGGCAAGCATGCGATAGCCGGTTGCCTTCGAGTTCGTCGTAGAGATCGGGGTGGGCGTCGAAGTGGAGGATGGTCAAGCCGGGACTGCGCTGGCCGAAGGCGCGAATGATCGGCAGGGTTATCGAGTGGTCGCCACCGAGGCAGACCGGACGCAAGCCCCTGTCCAGCAATTCGCCGACTTTCCTTTCGATCGCCGCGAACGGTTCATCGAAGGTGAATTTCAAATCGCCGGCGTCGCAGTATGTGCCCTCGGCGCTCAGGTCCACGCCGGTTTCCGTCCAGGAATTCGAGGAATCGGAGTTCAAGGCGACACGGATGATGGGCGGGGCTCCGGCCGCGCCTCGCAACCAGGAGGAATTTGCGTCGAAGGGGACGCCGAGAATGACGGGGGTTCCGGGCTTGGCCGCGTCGGGACGGAGTGTCATGGGAATATTCCTCGTCGTTCGGAATAACTTCTCAGAATAACCTCTCTCAGGATAATCGCGGCGAGTGAATTCCGCGAATCTGCCGTCGCTTGCATTTGCGGAGACTAAAGTTTGTTCGCGAGCAGTTCTTTCTGGCAGCGACTGCGCAAAATATCAAACGGCTGGTCCCTTCCTCAGCCAAGGACCAAGGCAGCCGCTCCCAGTAACCAGTTAGCTTTCTAACCCTCGCAAGAAACCATTCCTCGCTGCGGCACCCATACCCACTAACTTCCGATTCCACGCAGCTTTTTTCAACAGGCACGCCTGATTTCATCAACCATCAATAAACATCTTGCATGAGGGGGTTCGATTTATCGAGCACGGTGTCGAACCTGATCCCAAGGCCAAGAACAAACGCGCCCGGATGCTAGCGCGAACGCTTCGCAAGCTCGGGTACGAAGTCGCAATCACACCCATAAGCCTTGCTGCCGCCGAAAACGGAGTGCAAATGTAGAGGAGGATTTTCGACGGAGTGCGCGGCTATAATATTCCCGTAATTCCCCAAATTGAGGGTCCACATGAATCTTCTGGGCATCGCATTGGTACTGTCGTGGCTACTGCCGATTCCAGCCACTGTCCAAGACGTGGGCTCTGTCACCTTCCTGGAAGGCTCACTGCGAATAATTCGCGGTACAACCGCGCTCCAAGCAGCCGAAGGAATGCGCCTGAGGCAGGGCGATATTATCGAGAGCTCCGACGAGGGATTCACGCAATTGGAATTTGTTGGCGGCGCTATTGTGGCGCTCGGGCCTTTGAGCCGCATGTATGTCTTCCGGCACAGGATGGGAGGAAAGTCCGGGAGCGACGCCACTGAAGCGGAGCTGGTGCTGTTGAGCGGCTGGCTGAAGGGTCAGTCGGGTACCCACGCGGGCTCGTATCGGTATGAAAGCCCCATGCTCGCTGCTACGACTGGAAATGGTACTGTCGTTTTTCATAACAACGAAAGTGGGTGCGAAGTTTTTGTCGAATCGGGCTCGGCGGCAATCGGTGTGGTGAGCCCCGACGGAATCGCGGGCAAGCCAACCGCTGGGAATGCCGGCCAATTTTTCTCGCGCCGCCGAGGCAAAACCCTAGTCAACTCTTCGCGTCCCAGCGCTCCCTTCGTCGACGCGATGCCGCGCTCGTTTAGAGATGCTCTCCCTTCGCGCCTCGCTCACTTTGGCGGTAAGCCCGTCGAACCAAAAGCACAGCATCAAGTGTCGTTCGTCGAAATTCAGTCGTGGCTGACGATGCCATTGGCGTGGAGACGGGGCTTTGTGGATCGGTTCGAGCCGCGACTGAAGGACCCCGAATTCCGGAAGCAACTTGAAATTCACGCGGCCCAGTACCCGGAATGGGGACCGGTTTTGCATCCAGAAAAGCACTCGCCGGAGAGTCCGCCGGCTGCAGTGCCTAATTAAGAATCTCCGCATCCGAGGGTTTGAAAATGAAACTTTTGGTGAAATTTAACTTGGTGCTGTGTGCCGCGTTTGCGGTAGGTTTCGTAACCGCGGGTTACGTCTGCAATCGACTTCTGCAGCAAAATGCCAAGGCAGAAATCATGGAGAACGCACGAATCATGATAGAAGCTGCGATTGCCGTGCGGACCTACACGGCCACGCAGATCAAGCCGCTACTCGAAACGCAGATTAAATATAGCTTTCTGCCACAGAGCGTCCCCGCCTATTCGGCTAATTCCTATTTCAGCCAGCTGCAAAAGAAATTCCCTGATTATTCCTATAAAGAGGCAACGTTGAACCCAACGAATCCGGTCAATCGCGCGACCGACTGGGAAGCCGATCTTGTCGAGGAATTTCGCAAGTCGCACGACAAGAAAGAGATTGTGGGCGAGCGCGACACTCCGAATGGCAGGTCGCTGTATATTGCCCGTCCGATGACCGTATCCAGCCCGGCCTGTCTATCTTGTCATGATACGGCGGAGAACGCTCCCCGAACGATGGTGGAGCGCTACGGTGGCGCTAACGGCTTTGGATGGAAATTGAACGATATAGTGACGGCGCAGATTGTATCGGTGCCCACGCAATTGGTCATCCAGCGAGCAAGAGACGCATTTAAGACATTCATGATCTCTCTCGCAGCAGTCTTTGGAATTCTGCTCATCGCGATCAACGCGCTTCTTATCTTCATGGTCATCCGTCGCGTTAATCGATTGTCTGGCATGGCCAGTAGCGTGAGCTTGGGGAATTCAGATATAAGCGAGTTTCCTGTGTCAGGTAAGGATGAGATCGCGGAGCTGTCGCAATCCTTCAATCGTATGGCAAGGAGCCTCGTCGAAGCGATGAAAATGCTCAGGACTTAAATGTGATAGCTTCTTTTGCCTGGGTGTCGCGAACGCGAAATAGTATGACGGTCGAGGTCGGTAACGCAGTGTTGCTCGATCACGACTCTGGGAAGCCTGCTTCCAGAAGAAACCGGGCACGCTCAGCCCGGTCTTTTAAATGCTCCGCAAGAATTAGATAGAGCGCCCGCAGGCTATCGGCGCGCGGCACTGCCCGTTCGGTCAGGACCTGGGAGATTGGGCCAACGTATCGTGCCAGCAACTCGGCTGCATGACGGATAGCGTCTGGGGTAATCTCAGCTGCGCGTGGAGCAGCCGATGGCTGCCATGCGCCCTCCCCTATCGAAATTTCTTTCACTGGTTGAATCTGTGCCGCAGCATTAAGGAGCTCATCCCATCGAGCAAGGAAGTCTTGACGATCCTTTTGCGACGGAAGCGTCGAGGCGAGAAGAGCGAACAGCTCTTTCTGATCTTTCGCTTTAGATGCGGCCCTTTGAACGATGATGCTCGCCATGGGACCGAGAAAAGTGGCGAGATACCTTTCGATGGGCCCAAGGGCCTCATGCTCTTTCTCTTTCCTTTGGAGCTCGGCCTCTGAGTTCGAGGGTGTGGGCGTCGAGGGAGCCGGACTCCTCAAGGCTGAATCGCTGGACACCGTCGGGGCGATGGCTGGCAACTGCGTCGTGGGTGAGGCCGATGGGACAGAGTCGGGGCCGCTGAGAACGGCTGAACTCGTGTCGCGCAGGACTCGCTGCAATTCCGCGCGCATGTCGGCCGCGTGCTGGAAACGCAATTTGCGGTCCTTTTCGAGTGCCCTGCTGATCATGTGTTCGAGTTCCATCGGCAAATCTGGATTCAGCCGCAACGGCGGAACCGGCGCGCGATGGAGAATGGCGTCGGTGATGAGGCCGGAAGTCTCGCCGCGAAATGGCAGCATACCGGTGGCCATTTCATAGATCACCACGCCGAAGCTGAATAGATCCGTGCGCGCATCGAGATCCTTGCCCCGCACCTGCTCGGGAGACATGTAGGCAACGGTGCCAAGAGTGGTGCCCGGGATTGTCAGCCCTTCGGGAGCGAGGCTTGCGGTTGCGAGCGTCGAGACGCCGGCGGTTTCCGAGATCTTGCGGGTTCCCATCGGCGTGAGCTTTGCCACTCCGAAGTCTAGGATTTTGGCGTGGCCCCGCTTGGTCACGAAAATATTCGCCGGTTTGATGTCGCGGTGGACGATGCCTTCAGAGTGAGCAGCATCCAGTGCGTCCGCAATCTCGATGGCCAGCGAGAGAATCAACTCAGTTTCCATAGGTCGGCCAGCAATGCGATGCTTTAGCGTCAGCCCATCCAGAAATTCCATGGCGATGAAAGCCTGTCCATCCTGCTCTCCGATGTCATAGATCGTGCAGATGTTCGGATGATTCAGTGCGGACGCAGCCTTGGCTTCGCGCTGAAAGCGACTAAGTGCCTGCGGGTCTTTGGCGAGATCGTCGGGCAGGAACTTGAGAGCCACAAAGCGATCAAGGCGCGTGTCCTCGGCCTTGTAGACGACACCCATCCCGCCGCCGCCCAGCTTCTCGACGATGCGGTAGTGCGAGATGGTCTGGCCGATCATTCGTGGCGAATCTTACGTGGATGAAACAGGCAAGTCAATGAAGGCCGTGGAGTTGTCGCCGCAACGTGAGAAGTTCCTCTTTGTGCAAAGTAGAAAGTTCCGCTTAAATGGCGCATGTCGGAATCAGGAGAGGGGCTGTGGATGTCGGCGAAAGAGCGGGACCGACTGAAGGTCTTGCACGAAGTTAAGAACAGCGAGCGGTGGAGCTGTACCGGCAGAAAAACCAGGCCAAGCTATGGCATGACTACGGCACCACGCTGGCGGTGGAAGAGCTAGCCGAGCAGTACGGGATCGCGATCAGCCTCGAGACCCTGCGCCAATGGCAGATCGAGGCCAAGCTGTGGCGGGCGCGGCGAGCGCGGGTACCTGATGGCGATGATCGATGATGCTACGTCGCGCTTGACGGCGCGTTTCGTAGGTCATGATTCTACCGAGGAGAACCTGCGGTAACTGGGTTGTTATGTGAAGCAGCACGGGCGACCGGTATCGGTCTACACCGATAACGCCAGCTTGTTTCAGATCGCGCCGCGGGCCAGCCATCATCGGGATGCTCCAGAACAGGGCTAATACTCTTTTCAGTGCCTGTTACTGTCCGATGGAACCGTTCCGGTG
>Ga0116217_10004321_pt1 | contig 12693 bp, 10 predicted proteins | sample Sb_taG_6_FD_89697 | JGI IMG/M metagenome (GOLD analysis project Ga0116217, IMG submission 89697) | Peat soil microbial communities from Weissenstadt, Germany - Sb_50d_4_PS metaG | ecosystem: Environmental > Terrestrial > Soil > Wetlands > Peat | place: Germany: Weissenstadt | collected 2010-09-21 | reverse complement strand
GGAGGCGACCGCACCGCTGAGGTAAAAGTCTTCCCCGATATCTCCCCAGCCGCTGACGGAAAGTTGCACCTCGGTTTTTTATCGACGAAGGGCGGTAACGCCATCCTCTCGGCAATCGAGATCCTGCCTGGAATTCACGGGCAGATCCGGCCGATACGCCTCGTCGCCCGCGATGTCCCGTATTACTCCAACGACAGCCACTGGTGGAGTCCCGACACCTACTTCAAAGGAGGACAGCTCGGTGCCAGTCAGGAGCCCGCAACCGGGACCGACGACCCTGAGTTCTACGAAACCGAGCGCTGGGGCCACTTCTCCTACGCAATTCCGGTTTCTCCCGGCAGGTACACGGTAACTTTTTATTTCATCGAACATCATGCGACCGCGGATGGACTGGAGCGCAAGGCTGTGTCGGACGGAAATTCTCGCGCCTCCGAAAACCGCGTATTCAACGTCTTTTGCAACGGCAGGACAATCCTGGCCAATCTGAACATCCTCGAACAAGCCGGGGAGAATCGCCCCTTGGTGCGCAAGATCAAAGGCCTGGAGCCCGACGCCCAAGGCAAGCTGCTTCTGGAGTTTGTGCCCGTCACGCGTTATGCCACCGTATCAGCAATCGAAGTTCTGCCGGAGTGAATTTCTTCTTCCCCGTCACAGGGCCGCTACTTTCCGCTGCACCAGCAAAAAGTACAGCGCTACTAACACCAGCACCATTCCATTCACTCCCAACACAATCGGAGCTGTAAACGTCGGGACCAGCCATCCTGACAGCAGATTCCCCATCGGCATGCCCCCGCGGAAGGCACAGTTATAGACGCTCATCACCCGGCCGCGCATTTCGTTGGTTGTGATCAACTGCACCAGCGAGGTGACAGTGGCAAACACCGCCATCATCGAAGCGCCCACCAGCACCAGCATGGCGTACGAGAGCGGCAAGAGTTTCGAAAGCGAGAATCCAGAAATCCCGGCGCCCAGACAAATCAGCATCGTCAGGGCGAACCGGCCTTTCTTCGAGATGTTGCCCAGGCTCGCCACCCCCAGAGATCCGAGGATCGATCCCACTCCCATCAGCGAAAGCAAATTCCCGTAGGTCTCCGGGCCACGATGAAAAATATCTTTCACGAATACTGGGATATAGGTCCGCATCGGCATACTCAAGAAGGTCATCAAGAAAGCGAGCACGATCAGCCCGACCATCGACCCGTGGTGCCAGAGAAACTTGATTCCCTGCTTCAGGCTGCCGAGCATCGACTCCGTCGTGGCCACGGGCAAAAATCGCGTCGAGATCATCGACAGCGAAATGATCGGCGCCAGAAACGAAAGCGCATTCAGCCCGAAACACCACTTCTCGCCAAGCCTGGCCAGGGTAACGCCCGCGAGTGCCGGACCCACCGTCACTGCGAGATTGAATTGAATCGAATTCAGCGCAATCGCGTTCGGCATGTCCTCCCGCTCGACCAGGGTCGGAATCAGCGCCTGATAGGCCGGTCCGCCAAACGCCTGCGCCACTCCCGACGCGAACGATAGACACAAGATCGGCCACACATGCGTAAGGCCAAGCGTCACCAGAATCGTCAGGGTACCCGCGCTCGCCATTTGGATGTACTGCGAGACCATCAGAATCTTGCGCCGCTCGATGCGGTCCGCCACCACCCCGCCGATCAGCGAAAACAGAAAGATGGGAATGCCCGCCAGAAACTGATCGAGCCCCAGCAGGAACGACGAATGGCTCAGCCGGTAGATGAGCCAACCCTGCGCCACAATCTGCATCCAGGTGCCAATGCTCGACGTACAGGCCCCGATCCACATCAGGCGGAAGTCGCGATAATGAAATGCCTTGAAGATTCTGCGCAGCGTCGAAGTTGGCATGTGGTCGGGCGGATTTCGTTCCGGAGTCTATCTTCGCACGAGCACCCGTTTTTCCGCTCCGTCAAACCCCCAGCGTTACCGATCCCCTTGAAGACGTCATCCCGAGCGGAGCCGTTCTTCCGGCGAAGCGAGAGACCTCGCGCGTACTTAACCGGACCGTTGCCTGTACCGCTCCTCCGCTTTACACCAGCCGCCGATCAGTGCAAAATCGACGGACCCAAACGTTCGCTCGCGGAGTGCCACTGTGACTCGCTGCCCGGCTTGCGGAACTCAAACCATCGATTCGGCCGAACTCTGCCCGCGCTGTGGCGCCCCGCTCAACGCATCTCCCACAATGTCCATTTCGTCCTCCAACTCCCCGTCCGCGGAGGTCCCCACCATCGCCATTGCTCCTTCTCCGACCTCATCCCCAGGGCGGGGATTCACTCCCGGCAGCATGATCGCCGAGCGCTACCGCGTGGTCTCGCTGCTGGGCCGCGGCGGCATGGGTGAAGTCTACGGGGCCGATGATCTCAAACTCGGCCAGCGCGTCGCGCTCAAGTTTCTTCCCTCGCGGCATGGAAAGGACCAGAGTTGGCGCGAGCAGTTCTATGCCGAAGTCCGCATGGCCCGGCAGGTCTCGCATCCCAACGTCTGCCGCGTCTATGACGTCGGCGAGAACGACGGCCGGCTCTTCCTCTCGATGGAGTTTGTCGACGGCGAGGATCTTGCGTCTCTGTTACGCCGCATCGGGCGTCTACCTGACGACAAAGCCATCGAGATCGCGCAGCAACTGTGTTCCGGCCTGGCCGCCGCTCATCACAGCGGCGTGCTGCATCGCGACCTGAAGCCCTCGAATGTCATGATCGACGGCAAGGGCCGCGCCCGCATCACCGACTTCGGCCTGGCCATCGCCGCCGACTCCGCCGACACAAAAGCCAGTCCTGCCGGCACCCCCGGATATCTTGCCCCGGAATTATTCGGTGGCGCCGCACCCTCGGTGCAGAGCGACTTGTACGCGCTCGGCCTGGTTCTCTACGAACTGTTTACTGGGAAAAAAGCGTTCGACGCCTCCAGCCTGGCCGAGCTTTACCGCAAACAAACTGAAACCAATCCCACGCCACCCTCCAGCTTGGTCAAGAATTTCGACCCCACGGTGGAGCGCGCGATTCTACGGTGCCTCGATCACGATCCCGCGCAGCGTCCACGATCTGCGCTGAGCGTAGCGGCTGCACTCCCCGGCGGTGATCCGCTGGCTGCAGCGCTGGCGGCCGGAGAAACTCCTTCACCGGACATGGTCGCTGCTGCCGGCCCGCAAGGCTCGCTGAAACCGGCCGTTGCCTGGGCCTGTCTTGCCGCCTCACTCCTTCTGATTCTTCTTACTTCGATCCTTCTTGCTCCCCGCGACACGGACTGGGGCATTGCCCCCATGAAAAAATCACCAGAAGTGCTGGCCGATCGGGCCGAGGAACTGGCCAGAAGATTGGGGTATCCGGTTGCGGTCGATCGAGCATTCTGGGTCGGGTCGGAAAACGACTACTTCGATTACGCCATCAAACATCCCTCCAGCCAGGATTGGAAACGCACGGCGCCCGATCAATTCTGGCCGTCGACCGTTGCTTTCTGGTACCGGCAAAGCCCCCAGTGGATGACTCCAACTTCGCTGCTCGATGCCGAAGGCCCTCCGACGGTGGGCCCGCGCGACCCTCCCTACGACCGATCGGGCATGGTGGCTATCAAGCTCGACATGCAAGGCAATCTGCTCTTCTTGCGCGCGGTGCCGCCGCAAGTGGAGACAGATGGTCCGCGTCCAGATCCGGATTGGTCGCTGCTTTTTTCGGAAGCTGGATTGGACAAGTCCCTCTTTACTTCCGCGGCGCCCAAGTGGGCTCCCTCCGACACTTTCGACAGCCGCGCCGATTGGGAGGGAAAGCTGGCCGATCATCCCGACTTGCCACTGCATGTGACGGCCGCGGCTTACCGCGGTGTGCCTGTGTACTTTCAGGTCATTGCTCCCTGGAACAAGCCGTGGCGAACCGGCGCCCCTGCCGGGTCAGGGATCGGTGCTGATATTTCTGCCGTGGTCTTTGCTCTGATCATGACCGGATGCATCATCATCGGCGGTTTCTTCGCGCACCGGAATATTCGTCGTGCCCGGGCCGACACCAAAGGCGCGCTTCGTTTGGCGGCTTTTGCCACCCCGCTGAATTTCGCTTTCGGCTTCTTCAACTATCACTACATACCACGGCCCGATTACATCATGATCCAATTCCTCATGTGCGGAATTCCGCTGCTTTTTACCATGGTCGCGTGGATTGGCTACGTCGCCGCCGAGCCCTACGCGCGTCGCATGTGGCCCCGGTTGATGGTTTCGTGGCAGCGCATCCTCAGCGGACGGATCCGCGATCCCCTTGTTGGACGCGACATTCTTCTGGGTGTGCTCGCCGGATCCGCAGTCGCCTGCATTCTGGTGGGCGTCGGCTCGGTTGTCGGGATGTCGGAAATCTCTCGCGTACGATCCTTCTTTGGGCAAGGGGTTGCACCCTCCCTCGGCTACACCATTTGGACGCCCTCTCGCGCTTGTCTCCAGGGACTGACCGATCTCGCCGTCCTCTCCATCATGACAGGCATTCTGCGCAAGCGTTGGCTCGGGCTGGCGGCCACCGCAGTCCTGCTGGTTCTACAGTTTTCTCCCAGCGGGGCGTTGGATCTGCTTGTGGGGCTGGGGTTCGCATTCGTCCTCCTGGCGGTTCTCACTCGCCTGGGTCTGGTGGCGTTGGCCAGCTTTATCGTCGTTTGGGAAACCCTTGCCACTTCACCACCCCTTAGTCTCAGCCAGTGGTATGCAGGCCGTGCGGCTATCGCGCTGCTGCTTCCCATCTCTCTCCTCATCTGGGGATTCTATGCTTCGCTCGGAAGCCAACCGATGTTTGGCAGCGCCCTGAAAGAGGAGTGAGCCGTTGTGGTGCCATTGTAGCGCCGGCGTCCCGCCGGCTGTCGCGGGAGCCTGCCCTGAGCCTGCCGAAGGGGCGGCCCGCCCGCGCGCCGCTGCCCGTATAATCAGGTTTCAGGCTTTCTATGATCCAGACTCTGTTCGGCAGCCTCGAGGAAGAAAAAAAAATCGGCTTCTTCGACCGCATGAAGCAGGCGGTCACGCGCACCCGCGAGAACCTCGCCGAGCGCATCGAGGAGGTCGTCTCCTTCGGCAAGGAGATCGACCGCAACACCCTCGACGATCTCGAGGCCACGCTCATCGGCGCTGATCTGGGCAATACGACTACCCAGGAAGTCCTCGGCAAGCTGCGCGAAAAGGCCGACCGCAAGCAGATCAAAGACGTGCCGGAACTCAAGCGCCTGCTGAAAGAAGAGTTGCTGGCGATTCTGAACGCGGCCAACACCCGGCCGGTCAGCAAAGTCGAAGGCGCTCCGGAAGTGATTCTGGTGGTCGGCGTAAACGGAACCGGCAAGACCACCACGATCGGCAAACTGTCCCAGGTGTTCCGCTCGCAGGGCAAGAACGTCCTGCTCTGCGCCGCCGACACTTTCCGCGCTGCCGCTATCGATCAGCTCGAAATCTGGGGACAGCGCACCGGCACGGAAGTGATCAAGACCAAGCCCGGCGGCGATCCTTCTGCAGTATTGTTCGACGCGCTGCAAGCAGCCGTGGCGCGCAAAGTCGACTACGTCGTCGTCGACACCGCAGGGCGGCTGCACACCAAAACCAGCCTGATGTCGGAACTCGAGAAAATGCGGCGCACCGCGCAGCGCATCATTGCCGGCGCGCCTCACGAAACTCTGCTTGTGATGGACGCGACCACAGGGCAAAACGGCTTACAGCAGGCTCGCATGTTCACCGAGTCCGCCGGCGTGACCGGGATTGTCCTCACCAAGCTCGATGGCACGGCGAAAGGCGGAGTTGTGGTCGCGATTTCACGCGAACTCGGGCTGCCCGTGCGCTATGTCGGAGTAGGCGAAAAGGCTGGAGACTTGCTGCCGTTCGTCCCGAAAGACTTTGTGGATTCGCTGTTTGAATAGGGAGTTCTTCACCACGGAGGCACAGAGACACGGAGAAAAGCATGACTACCTTCCTTGAAGTCCTGATTGTTCTTGCGATTCTGGGACTTGCTGGTTGGTTTTTGAGCAGACTTCTTCGCCCAAAAGCACCGGCCGAGCCTGCTGAAGATCCGTTTTCATTCGTTCCGGTGCCCCGCGGAATGCGGCCAAGAGGAAGATCTGGGGCAGTCGCGCTGGAAGAGCCCGGGGAGGACAATCCAGCCGACGCTTTCCCACCACGTGAACTCTAGCCCGTCGTCCTCCGTGCCTCCGTGTCTCCGTGGTAGATACCGATTCTCATGTCCAACCATGCTGCCGACGAACAGCTTCTCCACCGCGCTCTCGAACTCGCGCGCCGAGGCATCGGCCTCGCCTCGCCCAACCCGCATGTCGGCGCGGTGATCGCCGACGCCCAAGGCAACATCGTCGGCACCGGAACCTACACCTACAGCGGCGTGAAACATGCTGAGGTTCTTGCTCTCGAAGCAGCCGGCACCAAAGCTCGGGGCGCAACGCTTTACATCAATCTCGAACCGCACGCCCATCAAGGCCGTACGCCGCCATGTACCGAGGCGCTGATTGCCGCGGGCATTCATCGCGTGGTCGCGTCCATGCCCGATCCCAATCCCAAAGTGAGCGGACGCGGATTCGAAAAGCTGCGGGCCGTGGGCGTCTTCGTGGAAGTCGGCCGACTGGAGGAACAGGCTCGCCGCCTGAACGAGGCCTTCGCCCGCTACATCCGTCACGGCACGCCGCTGGTAACGCTGAAGGCCGCGATGACGCTCGACGGCAAGATCGCTCCGCCGCCGGACGAAGCGCCGCCGGACGAAGTGAATCATAGCGACGGCGCCCCTGCTGCCGGAAGCGGATTCTCCGGAAATTGGATTACCAGCGAAGTAGCCCGCGCGCACGTGCAGGAACTGCGCCATCAGAACGACGCGCTGCTGGTAGGCGCGGGGACGATTCTCTCCGACAATCCACTGCTGACCGATCGCAGCGGACGCGCCCGCCGGCGTCCGTTGCTGCGGGTGATTCTCGACTCGCGCCTCCGCCTGCCGCTCGAATCGCGGCTAGTGCAAAGCGCTGCGGCGGAACGAAACGGCGACGTGCTGGTCTTTTGTACGTCGGCAGATGAGCAAAAGAAATCTCAACTCGAACCGCTCGGAATCCGGGTTGAGAAGATTCCTGCGCTCGAGCCCGACGGACGCCCAGACCTGCCCGCCATCCTGCGCCGCCTGGGACAACTGGAAATCACCAGCGTAATGATCGAAGGGGGAGCGACGATCAACTGGACCGCACTGGCCGCGAACGTTGTCGACAAGATTTTCCTCTACTACGCGCCCAAGATTCTGGCGGGCTCCGGTTCGATCCCTTTCGCCGCTGGAGCCGGCTTCCACCGCATGAGCCAGGCGGCGCAGGTCAAGCACCTGCACCTGCATCGCTTCGGCGAAGACTTCGCGGTGGAGGGCTACCTGCGCGATCCGTACGGGGAATAGGTTCTTTCACCACAGAGTCACAGAGGCACAGAGAAGAACAAATCATGGCTTGATTTTCTCTGTGTCTCTGTGACTCTGTGGTGAATGGGTTTATGATGTTGTGTTCATTGATGAGGTCATTATGTTTACTGGCATCGTCGAAGAAGTAGGACGCATCACCCGCATCGAGCAGCGCGGCGAAAACCGGCGCATCACTGTGACCGCCGAGCATGCTCCGAGAGAACTGCAGACCGGTAATAGCGTATCTGTGAGCGGAGTCTGTCTTACCGCTCTCGATATCAAGCCGGGGGCATCCGAAGTAGGATCGTTCTGCGCCGATCTCGCGCCCGAGACCTGGGTGCGCACCTCGTTCTCGCGCATTCACGAGGGAGCACTGGTGAATCTTGAACTGCCCATGAAGGCCGATGGCCGCTTCGGCGGGCACATCGTGCAGGGGCACGTCGACGGCGTCGGCAAGCTGATCGCGTTCGAACGCATCGCCGAGTCGGAGAACTGGTGGCTGCATATCGAACTGCCGGATGACGTCGAGAAATATACCGTCTACAAGGGCTCGATTTCGATTGAGGGCATCAGCCTCACGGTCGCGAAACTGGAAAAGAATCGCTGCACCATTGCCATCATCCCGCACACGGTCGAGATGACAAATCTGCATTCCCTCAAGCCCGGCGATCCAGTCAACCTGGAAGCCGACCTGATCGCGAAGTACGTCGAGAAAATGATGAAGGGCGACGCCGACGAAAGCTCGCTGACCGTGGAAGACCTGGTGCAGCAAGGATTCTAGAAGCGAACTCCTCGTAGAAACGTTGCTGGCAACGTCTCTGCCGCTAGCACCGCGGGGCTCACGTCGGCGGCGGTGCAAGCAGAGACATAGCAAGCCACTCTCTACTACGCGCTTTTAGTGTGGCGAAGCGCCGTCCTTCACCACGACTCCGCCCTTCATCACGAATTTCACTCGCTGCAGCACACTAATATCCGCCAGCGGATCGCCCTCCACCGCTATCAAGTCCGCATAGTGCCCCGGCTCAAGAGCTCCCACCTTATCCTGCCAACTCAGCAGTTCCGCGGAATTGATGGTCGCGGCTTGGATCACCTCCAGCGGTGTCAGGCCGCGTTTCACCATAGCCGCCAGTTCGGTCGCATTCTGGCCCTGCGTTTCGGCGCTAGCCGCGTCAAAGCCGGCCGCGATTTTCACGCCCAGGCTTCTTGCCGTTTGGATCGCGTCCTTAATCTTCTGCAATTGTGCCTCTCCTTCCGCCCGCTGCTCCGGCGTAAACGGATCGTTTTTGTGCGCTTCGATCCAGGCGTCGACCCCACCGAGCGTGGGCACTAGAAAGGTCCCTTTGGCCTTCATCATCTCCAGGTCTTCCCTGTTCGCCCCGTGACCATGCTCAATCGAATCGACACCCGCCAGCACTGCATTTTTGATCCCTTCGGCTGTATCCGCGTGCGCCGCCACCTTGAGTTTCTGCTTGTGCGCCTCTTCGACGATGACCCGCATTTCGTCGACCGTAAGCGTGGGATGCTCCCAATCGGCATAGACTTTGATCAAGTCGGCGCCGTGTCCGATCTGCTCGCGCACCGCGCGACGCGCCTCTTCCACCCCACTCACCATCTGCGCCCCGGTGGGAAAATTGGTAAGGTCGGGCGATACCCCGAAAGGGTTGTACTGGCCTACGGCCGCGATGGCGCGCGTGGCTACCCGCATGCGGGGCCCCTCGGCCAGGCCCTGATTGATCGCATCGCGCAATGCCACGTCGGCATATCCGGAGCCTTCGCTTTCCACGTCTCGAATGGTCGTGTATCCCGCCTGCAGCGTAACGCGAGCGTTGTAAGCGCCTTCCAGAGCGCGGAAGGCTTGCGACTTGGTCGCGAGGGAGACAATGTACCCGTTCGGAGTATCCTCCATCCGCGCCATGATGTGCGTATGGCAATCGATCAGGCCGGGCAATACGGTTGCGCGGCCAAGGTCGATCACCTTGGCGGTTTCCGGCGCATGCGCCTGAACTTCAGCCGCATGGCCGACTTCCTTGATCCGTTCGCCTTCGATCCAGATGGCGGCGTTCTCGACGTAGCTGCCTTTGCGGACGTCCAGCAGTTTCGCGGCCCTGACCACGATGGAGGCCGGCCTTTGCGGTCCGAGATTGGATTGAGCCCGGGCGGGAATGTTAAGCGCTAAGAAAACCACGGCTGCGGCAACTCGAGTTTTCATGGGCAGGAAGCTTATCCGAGACAAACCCGGCAGGCAAGAACCAGAACTCTTCATAAGGCGATCGGCTTCGGCCCCTGCGACTCGCACAGGGCAGGCTCCGCCGAGACAGCCGAGGCGGTTGGTTCCACATGATTTTACTGGCAACTGGGAGTGGCGACTGGTAGCTGTTCCTAAGCCTCCAGCTTCAGTTCGTCAAGTTCGAGGAATTCCTGAATGATCGGCTCTGGCGATTTTTCCATATCCGCGTAAGTTCCAAAGAAGATCGCCCGGGCCTCGTACAGAAACACGACTCGATCGGCCAGTTTCTTGGCCAGCCGCATGTCGTGCGTCACCACGATGCTCGTCAAGTTCAGTTGAATCTTGAGGCGCTTGATGAGATCGCCGAGCAACTGCGCCATGAGCGGATCGACCATCGTCGTCGGCTCGTCGTAGAGCACACATTCCGGACGCGCGGCCAGCGCCCGGGCAATGGCGACCGAGCGCTTCATGCCAGTCGAGAGATCGGAGGGGAGCAGGTCGCGCATTTCCTGCACGCCCACCATCTGCAGCAGGCCATCGACGATCTGGTAGATCTGCTCTTCGTTCAGTTCCCGGCTTTCGCGCAGAGGGAAGGCCACGTTCTCGCCGACCGTGAGCGAGTCGAAGAGCGCTCCGTTCTGAAAAACCATGGTGACTTTCTTGCGGATCAGTTCCAGTTGCTCCTCGGTGTAGTCGGTGATGTCCTGGGCGGCAACGATCACGCGTCCGGAGTCGGGCTTGAGGAATCCCATGATGTGATGCAGCGAAACCGACTTGCCCACGCCGCTACGGCCGAGAATGCAGACGGTTTCGGCGGGCAGCACGTCGAAGTTGACGTGGTCGAGCACGACGTTGTCGCCGAAGGCTTTGGAGACGTCGCGAAATTCGATGTAGGGCGCGGCTTGTGTTTCGTCGGGCATGTATCAGCTTCTAGCTTCAAAAAGCGTTGTCATCCTGAGCGTAGTAGCGTCTTCGCGAAACGCGAAGACGCTGCGAAGTCGAAGGATCCCTATTGGTCCGCATCGCGGCAGACTCAAGGGGAGTTTTCAGAGGGCTCCTGAAAACCACCTCCCCGAGACCCCTATCCAGTGTCTCGCGCCGCTTCCAGTTCTTCCCTCGTATTCAAATTGCGAAACATACTCGCCGAAAACCCAGCCGCCGCCAACTCTTCTTCGCTAATCACCTGAGTGCTTGTCGCATCGAAGAGCGTATCAATTTTGTAACGACCTGCGTGCAGCGATTGCTCTGCCGCGTCGGCGAATTCGCGGCGATAGACGGCGCACAGTGGCTGCCAGCCGCCACCGACCCGTGCGACGGTAACCGTGGCATTCGCGGAATCGCGCGCCCGCTTGATCAAGTACTGTAACAGCCCCGCCGACACAAAAGGAACGTCCACCGCCAGGATGAGACTCAGTTCCGTCTGCGACGCCCGCAGTGCAGCGTGAATGCCTCCGAGCGGGCCGCAGCCACAGAACACATCTTCGACGACCGGGGCGAACGGCGCGAACTTGGCGGGATCGCCGACGATGCGCACATCGGAAGTCACGGATCGGGCTAATTCCAACCCCCGCGCCAAGAGTGTGCGCCCGTCGAGCATGACGAAGGCCTTGTCGGCGCCCATGCGCGTACTCTTGCCGCCGGCCAGAATGTACGCGGTGAGGTCGGGAGAAGGGCCGTCCATGAGGCGATGATACATGGGCGGGATTGTGGTTGCCTCTCCCGAGGCGCATAGACTAGCTTTCGCTTAGATGATCCCACGCATTTGGCGGCTTTTCCCGATGGCTCTTGTCGTAGCAGTTGCCGCCAGTCTCGCTACGGCTCAGACCACCTCCGCTTCGCCAGTCGACACCGGGATTGAACTCCAGGTTGTTGATTCGACCGGCGCGATTGTTATCGGCGCTCGAGTTTCGTTGCTAGATGGGACTGGCAAGAAATCCGTGAAAGCAAAGACTGACGACTACGGGAAGTTTCGAACTTCCAGTCTGGCTCCGGGATCCTACGTATTGAACGTCAAAGCCTCGGGATTCCAATCCTTCAAGAAGACGGTTCTCGTCCGCCAGGGAGAAGTGTCGAGACTTCAAGTCAAACTACTCGTTCCGGGAGTCGTCGAGTAGGCCGGATCCATTCGTTCGGCGTTCCACAGCCTAATCGACTGCATCCACACAATTTACTTCCCTGCTCCTGCCCCTACCTGCACGAAAGTAACCTACCCAAAGTAAAGGCTTCGGGCGATGATGGGCGTGCGTCCGAGGTTCACTGACCCGGAAGTCTCAATCATGCCGCAAAAATTCATGGATGTGCTTATGCTTGGGCGCTGCTCTCACGAGTTCTCCTGGCCGCGCCGTGGTGCCGACGGCGACTACTACCAGGTCTGCCTGCTGTGCGCCGCGGAATACAAGTATGACTGGACCACCATGCGCCGCACCCAGCGCGTGGAGCACACCAAGCCCGAGACTGGCATCCGGCGCAGTCATGCGCGCGAGAAGCGGCCATCGTGGGTGCCGCGCGCGCGGCGGTTAAAGCTCGATATTCCCCTGCGCTACCGCGTCAACAAGACCAGCACGTGGTACGAGGGAATCATCGAAAACATCAGCCAGAGCGGAGTGCTGTTCAACGGGCCGCAACAGCTTCCCGTGAACGCGCTGATCGAGATGGTCTTTGAGATGCCGGAAGAAATTTCCGGGCAAAAGAACAGCAACGTCGTCTGCCAGGGGCGCGTGATGCGCTTCAAGGATGCGCCGACAGCCGAGACTACAGCCGACCAGGAGAATGGCGCGCTGGCGGCATCCATCGTCGACTACAAGTTTATCCACTAGGTTTACCCACTGAGAGACCACGCGCGGCCGGGACGGCTCCGCGACAGCCGGCGCCATGCCGGCGCTACTGTCTAAGCTTCGCTCCGCTTGCCTGCATTTACATCTGCAAGAATCCGCATCTAAACTGTTCTGGATGTATGGGAGCCACGTATCTGGGTTCCGTGTCAGGAGTCGCGCCATGAACAGATCTTCCCTGTTGGCTTCTTCCTTTTTGCTTGCGATCGTGCTGGGGATGGGTGTGGGCTGCGCCCGCAAG
>Ga0116217_10004320_pt1 | contig 12695 bp, 9 predicted proteins | sample Sb_taG_6_FD_89697 | JGI IMG/M metagenome (GOLD analysis project Ga0116217, IMG submission 89697) | Peat soil microbial communities from Weissenstadt, Germany - Sb_50d_4_PS metaG | ecosystem: Environmental > Terrestrial > Soil > Wetlands > Peat | place: Germany: Weissenstadt | collected 2010-09-21 | reverse complement strand
GGATTTTTCTCAGGAAAAGCCGCCGACCAATGCCGACTACAAAGAGGTCGCTGCCGCGCCCGATCAGCGCGCGCTGGAAAAATTCGTGCGGGAATATTCCGCCCACTTCCGCAAGTATCCGTACATCTACTCTTCAGCCGTAGTGATCAGCGCACAGAAAACTCGCTTTCACTTCCTCTCGACTGAAGGCAATCATGTGGTCGCTCCCAGCGCGTTCATCCGCGTCTCGATTCAAGCGGAAACCCGCGCGGAAGACGGCATGGAATTGATGCGGGTCGAGACTTTTCAGGCGGAGAGCCTTGAGCACCTGCCCCCGACGTCCGAAATCGCAGTCCGGGTGGAAAAGATGGCGACCGATCTGAAGGCCCTGCGGGAAGCTCCGCTGGCTGAGCCTTTCGACGGGCCCGCGCTGCTATCCGGCCGCGCTGCCGGAGTCTTCTTCCACGAGGTGCTGGGCCACCGGCTCGAAGGTCACCGCCAGCGCGGCGAGCAGGAAGGCCAGACTTTTACGAAGAAGGTAGGCCAGCCGGTGCTGCCGGAATTCCTGACCGTGGTTGACGATCCTACCTTGCGTAAGCTCAACGGAATGGATCTGGGCGGCTGGTACGAGTATGACGATGAAGGCATGCCGGCAACCCGCGTCGAAGTTATCAAGGACGGCATCCTGAAAAACTTTCTCATGTCGCGCATGCCTATCAAGAATTTTGCCAACTCCAACGGGCACGGCCGCTCTCAACCTGGGCTCATGGCCACGGGGCGGCAGGGCAATCTGATCGTGTCTTCCTCGCGCACGGTGAAGGACTCCGAGCTGCGGCAAAAGTTGGTCGACGAGGTCAAGAAACAAAACAAGCCGTACGGACTTTACTTCGAAGACATTCAGGGAGGCTTTACCCTCACCCAGCGGTCCATGCCGCAGGCCTTCCAGGTTCTGCCCGTGTTGGTGTGGCGGGTATATGCAGACGGGCGACCCGATGAACTAGTTCGCGGTATCGACATCGTGGGCACTCCGCTGGCTGCGCTGAACCGCATCCTGGTCACCGGAGAAAAGACGGAAATCTTTAACGGGATCTGCGGCGCGGAGTCGGGCCAGGTGCCAGTGGCGGCGGCGGCGCCTGCCATGTTGTTCTCGGAGATTGAAGTACAAAAGCGCACCCACTCGCTGAACCGGCCGCCCATCCTGCCATCCCCTTCAGCCGAAGACGCGAACCCCGGGAAAGACGCGAGGACAAAAGCGGGGGCGAAACAATGACCGGGACAGCAAGGATTCCGATGCTGAGCGACAGAATCTTAATCAACAGAATCTTAATCAACAGAATCACGAGCCACCGCGTGACGAGACACATCGTGCTGTCACTACTCGCGTTCGCAGTGCTTATTCCGCTTCCATTCGCCCAGCAGAAGAGCGCACAGGCCAGCGAAGACGTTGTCCTCTCCGCCATGCGGGCGGAGCTGGATCGCTCCAAGTCGCAACTGAAAATGGAGCAGGTGGCTGCGACCTACTACGTCGAATACCGGATCTTCGACCTGGATCAATATTCTGCCGAAGCCTCCTACGGCGCCTTGCGCATCGACATGCGCTCCCACATGCGTTTTGTGCGGGTCGTGGTGCGCATCGGCGATTACAAGCAGGACAGCTACTTCGGCCAGGGCCAGGGCACCGTCGACTTCCTGCCCCTCGACAACGACGTGCTGGCGCTGCGTCACCAGCTTTGGCTCGCGACCGACCGAGCCTATAAGACCGCCGCCGAAGCCCTGACCGCCAAGCAATCGCAATTGAAGCAGCTCACCATCGACCAGCCGGTGGACGATTTCGCGCACGCCGATCCGGTGCAATCGATCGGGCCGCTGGCCACTCTCGACTTCGATCCCGAGCCGTGGAAGCGGATGCTCCAGGATGCCTCGGCGCTCTACAAAGGCGATCCTGACATCGAATCGTTTGGATCGAACCTGAACTTCCACGCGGTCAACCGCTACCTGGTGAATTCTGAAGGCACGGTGGTACGCAGCGGCCAGACTTTTTACCAGATGAGCATCGCTGCGAGCACCCAGGCCGCCGACGGCATGAGCCTGGCCCGCGACTCCGAATTCGTTGTGGCCAGCATGAAAGAACTTCCGTCCGCCGCTGAGTTTGTGGCAAGAGCTACGAAGTTGGCGGGAAGTTTGAAGGAATTGCGCGACGCACCTGTCGCCGAAGAGGAATACCGCGGGCCCGTGCTCTTCTCTGCCGATGCAGGAGCGGCCATCTTCGCCGATCTGGTGGGCGAAAACATTCTGGGACGCAAGCCGGAACTGGGGAAAAACTCGCGCACCACCGGGGCTTTCGCGGCCAGTTACAAGAGCCGCGTTTTGCCGGACTTTCTTTCCGTGGTCGCTGATCCCACGATCACTTCGTATCATGGCGCGTCGCTGCTGGGTCACTATGAGATTGACGATGAAGGCGTCCCCGCCCAACGGGTTTCACTGATTGAAAAGGGCATTTTGGGCAACTATCTGATTGGCCGTGAACCGATTCGCGACTTTCCGGTGTCGAACGGCCACGCCCGCGCCCAAATTCCAACGGGCGCTCCCGGCCCTCACAACAGCAATCTGATCGTCACTTCTTTGCAGCCCACGGCAAAAGCAGAGATGAAGAAAAAGTTGATCGAGCAGTGCCAGCAGCGTGATTTGCCTTATTGCTACTACGTTGAGAGGTTCGGGCCAAAGCTCACGCCGCGCCTGCTCTACAAGGTCTGGACCAAAGACGGACACGAAGAACTGGTTCGCGGCGCGGCCTTTGGAGACCTGGACATCCGCGCCCTGCGCAGCAACCTGATTGCCGCCGGAGACGAAGCCTACGTCGATAACCGCATGATGAATATTCCGCACAGCATCGTGGCGCCTTCGATCCTGTTCGACGAACTGGAAGTGAAGCGGGCCAACCAGAACAAAGAGAAGCTGCCCGAATATCCGGCGCCAGTGGTGAGCAAGTAGCCTTGCACGCGCGCGCAAGGGTTGAGTGGAAGAGCGGCCCTTTTAGGGCCGCTTCGTGAACGGGGATGGATGGGGGCTTCAGCCCTATGGTCGAGTCACGCGCCCGGCAAGAACCATCCACGGGGGCTGAAGCCCACTCCGAGGACAATCTTATCGCGGCGCTGAAGCGCCGCTCTTCCACATCAACCGGCCTTCCACATCAACCGGAGTTCCACATCAACGCAGGCGGCATCTCTTCCTGATACCCGCCTTTCGCAGCCTCCACGAGGCGGCGGTCACGCCACCACGGCCGCCGATGCGGCGTCCTCTTCGGCCTGCAGCACTCGATACCAGATAAACATGATCAGCAGTGACAATCGGCTATCCGGCGCAGCCGCTGCGGTCAGCACTTCCACGCTTTTCTCACGCGTGTGCAAGCGCAACAACGTTTCGCCGCCCTCCGCAATCACGCTCCACACCGGACGCCACCAACCCCTGGACTCCAAGTGGAACGTCTGGCCATCGGCAAAGGTCAGCGTACCGCCGCAGCCCCATCCCGACTTGAGGGTCGCGATTGGCTGTTGGGAAGCCGAATCCACGATCTGAGCGCCGGAACCAAGCCAACCGCCTCGGCGAAACGTCCAGCGCCCATGTTGAGTCTCAGCGACAAAGTTCGATGACCAGAAGCCGGGGCGTTGCAGGGTGCCGACCACTTCGTCGTTCTGTTTGAGTTCGTAACTTCGATTGCACGAGATTTTCGACCAGGTGAGTCCGCTGGAAACTGCGGAAGAGGTGGGAGTCATAAACACCTCCGAGAAGGCATTCGATCCAATTCCATGGTAGCAGGGGAGTGTTAACAACGGATGAAAAGCGGTGTGGGCCTGGCGCGGAGCAGGCCTCGCGAGATCCTTCGCTCCGCCTGAAAAACGGCTTCGCTCAGGATGACGCCCCAGGAGCGAACGCCCGCCTCTTCAAGCGCGCGCGGCGCTGCTACAATTCCGTGTTCGCCGCAATGAACACACGAACGGCGAACTTCAACGCCCGCAATCGCGTACTGTCTAGTGGGTAGGGCTTGGAGAGTGTCTCAGCAGTTGATTCAGCCAGGCCAGAGTCTCAGGGTTTAAGCAGATTTCCGGGGAGCGCAAGTGGAAGACGTCCAGGTCGTCGCGATGCTGGTCCGGCGCTGTATCGCCGGCGACTCCGCCGCCTGGGAGGAAATCGTGCAAACCTATAGCCGGCGTATCTACAACATCTGCTACCGCTTCGCGGGATCGGGCGACGACGCCCAGGACCTCACCCAGGAGGTCTTCATCAAGATGTACCGGACGCTCCCCAGTTATGACCACACCAAGGGGGCGTTCGTCACTTGGGTGACGACCATCACCCGGAACCTGCTGGTCGACCATTTTCGCAAGACCAAGCAGGACAGGATGACCGACTCCATGGACACGTCGGCGTCCGATCATGAGGACGTCCAGCCGCTCAGTGAGCAGATTCCTGACCAATCCGCTCCCCCGGACGCGCACGTACGCAGCCGGGAGGTGGGCGAGACGGTGCACGCGGCCTTGGGCAAACTTTCGCCAGAGCTTCGGGAGGCAGTGATTCTAAGGGACTTACAGGATATGGACTACCGTGAAATTGCGGCTGTTTTGAAGGTTCCGGAGGGTACCGTGAAATCGCGAATAAATAGAGGGCGGGCGGAACTTGCCAGGCTCCTACAACGTACCTATAGGCAGGTGATGTGATGCCAGACCACACCAGTAACGGAATGCAGTGTAACGAGTTCGAACTCCTGCTCGCGGACGCCATTGACGGCGTCCTGACCGGGACCGGACTCGACCGCTTCCAGGCCCACGCCCGGGTTTGCAGGACGTGCGGTCCGCTGTTCGCCGAAGCCGAGGCGGGCCGCAACTGGCTGAAGGGTCTCACGGAGGTGGAGCCTCCAGCCAGCCTGGTCAACAACATCCTGGCATCCACGACGGGCGTTGACACCCAACGCCTGCGAGTGAGTGTACGCGCACCGCAGCCGCGGATTTCGTGGTGGGAGCACGTGCAGGCCTCGCTGCTTGAGCCGATCTGGGCCACGGTCCGCCAGCCGCGCTTTGCCATGTCATTCGGCATGGCGTTCTTCGCGCTGTCGGTGGGCTTGACCGTAGCCGGCGTGAAACCGAAAGACGTGCTTCAGATCAGTCTGCGCCCTTCGGCGATCCGGCACACGTATTACAGCACCCGCGCCCAGGTCGTGCATCGTTACGAAAACATCCGGTTCGTCTACGAGGTGGAGTCGCGCGTGCGCGAACTGAAGCGCAACATCGCGCCCGCCGAACCCGCGCCGGCCAAACCGAAAGACAACAAGAACGACACAACACAACAGCCCGAGCAGAAGCAGGAGCGCAACTACAGCCAGACCGATAGCCATCTCATTCTGGCCAGCGCTCACCGGGGTCCATGTCTCAATGGGGTAAATGCTTGCGATCTGCCTGTAGTGTCGGTGACCACGTACAGGAGGTTCGTATGAACTGCGCCACACACAGCGATACTGCTGCAGTGGCTTTCTGCCGCACTTGCGGCAAGCCACTCTGTAACCAATGCACCCGCGACGTCCGCGGGGTGATCTACTGCGAGTCGTGCCTGGCGGCGCGTCTTGATGGGACTGCGCCGGCGGCCGGATTCGTTCCACCGGCGGTCCCGCCGTATGTTCCACCTAGCGTTCCCTTCCCTCCGCCCGCGACCTCTGGGCCGAATCCTGCCGTCGCCGGAATCCTCGCTGGATTCTTTCCCATCGGCGTGGGCGCGGTGTATGCGGGGCAATACGCCAAGGGCCTGTCGCACCTGGTCATCATGGTGCTCTTGATCCTCGGGGTCAGTTCCAATCTACCTTGGTTCGTGATCACGGTCCTGGGGATCCTGATCGGATTTTTCTACATCTACCAGATCATTGATTCGGTTCGAACCGCCAAGGCAATCCAACTGGGAGAGCCTGCCCCCGATCCTTTTGGATTGGCGCAGGCGTTCGGCGCCGGCGAGAGATTTGAAGGAACCAAGGTTCCCGCCGGAGCTGCCATTCTCATCGGCCTGGGCGTGCTCTTCCTGTTGCACACCGCAGGAATCTTTGAGTTCGGATTGGATCGCTTCTGGCCTCTCATCCTGATCTTTCTAGGCGTGTGGCTGTTCGCCAAGCAATGGGGACTGATTGGCGGCCGGGTGATCGGGTGCCAGTGTGAACACTGCCGCACTCGCAAGCTCATGGGTCCGGCAATGTTGGTGACCCTGGGCGTGCTGTTCCTGCTCAACAGCGTTTCGCGCGTGGGCTTTGGCAAGACCTGGCCCGCCATCCTGCTGGTGGTTGGAGTGGTCAAGCTGATGCAGAGCAACGCATCGTTGGACGGACACAACCGCCCGCTGCCTCCGGGATCATCGGGATTTCCGCCTAACACTCCGCCGCCTCCCGCGGTGCAGAGCACGGAGCCACCCTCTTCGGGCGAGGTGAAAAATGTCTAGCCAATTCCCGCCGAACCCAGTGCCACCGAACCCCGGCACAAGTCCAGCATTTTCACCGCTTCCTCCTTTGCCGCCGCACCGGCGTCGCTCGCTGGCCGGCCCGTTCGTTCTGATCGTGGTGGGCATCGTATTCCTGCTGGGCACGATGCACGTGCTGTCGATCGGACGGCTGGCGCACCTGTTCGCCAACTACTGGCCAGTCCTGCTGATTCTCTGGGGCGTCATCAAATTGGTCGAACACCAGCGCGCGCAGCGTGAGGGTATTCGTGCCTCTGGAATCGGCGCTGGAGGAGTCTTCCTGGTGATCATGATCGTAGTTAGCGGTCTGACCGCCACGCAGCTGGAGCGGGTTAACTGGTCGGGATTACGCGACCAGATCAACATCGACGATAGCGACTTCAACGATATCTTCGGCCAGAGCTACAACTTTAACGACAATCTGGAGCAGAGCTTCCCCGCTGGGGCGAGCCTGAAGATTATCGACACTCGCGGCGCGGTCAGCGTGCACGCTTCTGACGACAACAAAATCACCGTCATCGTGCGCAAACGCGTAGGCGCCGAGAATCAGGGCGACGCCGACAAGTACAACAGCCAGACCAAGCCCACGATTACCACCATTGGCGGACTGGTGACGCTCGATGCCCGGAGCGAAGCTGCGGGGGATCATCCCGTCGAAACCGACCTCGACGTTTCCCTGCCGCGCAAAGTTTCCGTTTCCATCACGTCCCGCAAGGGCGATGTGAACCTGGTCGGCCGCGACGGGGGAGTCGATATTTCGGCGCAGCATTCCGACACGAGCGTTGAAGACGTAAACGGCAACGTCAAAGTCAGCCAGGAAAAAGGCTCGGTGAAAGTCGAGCAGATCGTGGGTGACGTGCACGTCGAAGGCCGGGTCAACGAAGTCTCGGTCGCCGACGTAAAAGGCGCGGTCCAACTCGACGGCGAATTTCAGGAGAGCGTAAAGCTGGCCCGCATTGCGAAGACGGTGACCTTCAAGTCTTCGCGCACCGACATGGAATTCTCGCGCATTGAGGGCTCGCTCGACTTCGATTCCGACGAACTCCACGCCGAACAAATCACGGGCCCGCTGCACCTGACGACCCGGTCGAAGAACATACGGCTCGATGAAGTCTCGGGCGACGTCCGCCTGCAGGATGACAACGGGGCCGTGGAAGTCGTGATGCGCACGCTGGGCAACATCCAGATCGACAACCGCAATGGCGATCTGCAGTTGAGCTTGCCCGACAAGGCCGGGTTCCGCCTGGATGCGCGCACTCGGGACGGCGAGATCCAGTCGGATTTCGCAGAACTGAAAGTGAACAACGACGAGCACGAGGCTAAGGCTAGCGGCAGCGTGGGCAATGCCTCTTCGCACATTGTGCTCAACAACGAGCACGATGGCATTGAGATTCACAGAGCGCCCGTGCCGGGCGGACCAAAAGAAGGGATTTCTGGCGGTGTGACGGGCGGGGTGCCCGGCTCGAAGCAATCCAAGCCCGGCAAGGCTCTGCCTGCACCGAAAGAGAAAGTCGAACCGACCGAGAACTGAAACGCTTGCAGCAGATCAGGTGCCGCTCGGCTTCGCCTGCGCGGGACAGCCGAGGCGGCCGTCCCTACATGATCATTTTTCAGTGCCGGCACTTGGGAGAACTCCGCTCAACTACTTTTGCTTCTGGCTGACGAGTTCTTCTACGCGCTCCAGCACCTCGTCCTCACTCAATGAAGAAGAGTTGATCACCACCGCATCCGCGGCGGCGACCAGCGGAGAGGCCGCACGAGTGCGGTCGCGCCGGTCGCGTTCGCGCAGTTCCGCAGCGACGCTCGCGGCGACGTCGCCCTTGATTTTCTGCTGGGCCATGCGGCGCTGCTCGCGCACCACCGGATCGGCATCCAGAAAAATCTTCAAATCGGCGTCGGGAAAAACCTGCGTTCCAATGTCGCGCCCTTCCATCACCACGCCGCCGCCCGCGCCCATTTCCCGCTGGCGGGCCACCATCCACTCCCGAACGTTGGGATGTACCGAGACGCGGGAGGCCGCTTCCGACACGTCGCGCTCGCGGATGCGCGCCGACACATCGTGGCCGTCAAGCAGGGTACGGTTTCCGCCGATTGTCGGCTCCAGTTGGATGTGCAGATTCTGGGCCAGCTTCACCAGAGCGTTTTCATCGTCGAACGAGGTGTCTCGCTCAATGGCCTTGAGCGCCAGCGCCCGATACATCGCGCCGCTCTCCAGATTCACGTAGCCCAACTTGCGCGCCAGCCGCGAAGCAATGGTGCTCTTGCCGGCTCCCGCCGGTCCGTCAATGGCAATGGTCAGCTTGCGCGGGGCCTGTTCGTTTTTTGTGTCAGTCATGTCCCGGGTCAGTCATGCGAAGCTAACGATTGTACACGCAGACTCATGTGGCGACGGCCGCCTCGGCCGTCTCGCGAAGGCGAAGCCGAGCGTGTCTTTCCTGCTGTCTGAGCCCTGTCGCACATGTGCCTAGGGCAGCAGCGGGAAAGAACCGCAGCGGAGCTTCGCTCCGCATGACCGGGTCTGAGACCCGGTCCCACACGATTCGGCATCATGGAATCTCGCCCGCCCGCACCTGTTCCGCCGTCCATCCCAACTCCCGCAGTTTTCGAATGCTCAACGAGTCATGCCGCTTCGCCAGTCGCACGCCGCTCTCGTCGCGTACGAGGTCGCAGTGAAAATAATCCGGCGCCGCCAGCCCCAGGGCCCGAAATAAGAGAAGCTGACGGGCCGTCGACTTCAGCAAATCCGCTCCGCGCACCACTTCCGTGATGCTCATGGCAGCGTCGTCGACCACGACCGCCAACTGGTAGGCGGGAACATCGTCCCGCCGCCATACAATGAAGTCTCCAAAATCCCGTCCCGCGATCATCCGCTGCACGCCCAAGTGCAAATCGGTAAAGCAGATTTCCTCTCCGTCGGGAACGCGGAAACGCCAATTCACTCCGGCGGGATCGAAGGTTCCGCTCGGCTCCGCCTTCGCGGGACAGCCGAGGCGGCTGTCGCCACATATTTCGTGTGGGGCCGGGTCTTCAACCCGGCCGTGCGGAGCGCAGCTCCGCTGCCTTCCCTGCGGGCGGCAGCGGCCGGGATACACTGGCTCGTCATCCAAATCATTCGGGGCTCCCGCGGCCTGCGCTACGTCCTTGCGCGAGCAGGTGCACGGATAAATCATTCCGAGCTCGCGCAGCTTCCTCCACGCCTGCAGGTAATGTCCCCGCCGCTCGCTTTGCGTATACGGACCCTCCGGCCCGCCGCAGTCGGGACCCTCGACCCATTCAATGCCCAGCCAGCGCAGGTCCTCGATCATCGCCTGCACGAACTCAGGGCGGCACCGCTGCGGATCCAGGTCTTCGTTGCGAAAAATCAACTGCCCGTGATGCTCAGCCGCGCGCCGCGCCGCCATCCAAAATGTGCGCGCGTGACCGAGGTGGAGCAGGCCAGTCGGCGAGGGCGCGAGGCGTCCGCGGTAGAGTTTGGGATTGGAATGGTCTGGCACCGGTGGATTGCTCAGCGTCTTGAGATACGCGGTACGGCGGGAACCGGGGCCAGCACCACTTTCTCCGGCGTGATTTGTAGCATCGATCGTCCACTGACATGCACGAAGCTCAACTCGCGGGCAGCCAGCAGCGCGTTCACCGCGTCTTTCACTTTCGACCGCGCGATGAAGTTTCCGAAGAAGACTTCTAAGTCCGCCTGCTCGATCGCGATCACGGAGTCCAGGTACTTCGACAGCAACGCGGTCAGGGCTTCCTGCACCGACAATCCCACTCCCTGCTTCACCGCGTCCGGCGCCCAGCGGTAGAGCACATCCCAGACCGAACCTTCGCTGGCCTTGTAGTCCACGCGAGTGATGCGAAGCTTCGACCACAACTCGCCCAGGGCGCCGTCGAGCGCTGCGAGAGACACGCTGCCGCCGAGCACTTCCTGCATCTTCTGCTTCGAGATAGGCCCGTCGCGTGTGATTAACTCGAACGCATCGCAGGCCAGCGCAGAATAAGGAGACCGCGAGCCAGCCTTGGGCGCGAGCTTGGGATTGCGCTCTCCCATGAGCGCATAGAAATAGGGGAACACCGACGCCGCCACCAGGAACCCGTTGTTCTCGTCGAACAGATTCGCTTCGAAAGCCGTGCGCTCGCGCAGCAAGCGCACCATTAACTCGGTCGCCTCCGCCGCCCGCGGATCTTGGAACGCATGCTGCCAGCCCGGCAGACGATCTTCCGAGCCGACGAACGCGCCAATGAAAGTCGGCACCAGCAGCGGCGGCCGCTTGGGATACATCAGGCAAAAACCCACCTCTTCGAGAAAAGCGCGCGCGTGTTCGATCGTCCGGATCGGCTTGCCATCCAGCCGCCACTTTTCGCGCCGCAGTTGTTGCAGTTCCAGATCAGTCATAAGAACAGCTGTCAGCTGCCAGCTTTCAGCTCTCAGTAACTGCCCTTGCGGTTGTTGCTGAAAGCTGAGAGCTGACGGCTGAAAGCTAGATTCTCTTAAACGCCTTCTGAATGTCCTTCACAGAATACCTTAGAACCACCGGCCTGCCGTGCGGGCAAGACATTGGATGGTCGGTTTTCGCCAGTTCTGACAGGAGCCATTCCATTTTGTTCTGCTCCAGTGGCATGTTCACTTTGATGGCGGCGTGGCAGGCGATTGAGGCCGCGATGCGGGCGCGAATCTTCTCCAAGTTCAGCGATTGCTCTTCGCGAGAGAACTGGTCGAGCAGTTCGTGCAGCATATGCTCGACCGCGGACGCGTCTACTCCCGCGGGAGCGACTTTTACTGCGACGCTGCGGGCGCCGAAGGGCTCGGCCTCGAATCCGTTGTGCTGGAGTTCGTCGGAGATCTCGGTGAACACGGCCTGCTGCGCCGGAGACAACTCGAGCACGATCGGCATGAGCAAGCGCTGGCTTTCGACTTTTTGCGCCGCGCGCTGTTTCAGCACTCGTTCAAACAGTACGCGTTCGTGGGCTACGTGTTGATCGACGATCCACAGGCCGTCTTCGTTCACCGCGAGGATGAACGAGTTTCGAATCTGCCCCAGCGGCTTGAGCGTGCCCAGCGACGACAATGTGGGCTCTTCCTCGCTCACGTCCAGCGCAGGGGCACAGCCGTTGTCCGGAATTGCTTCGAGGCCACGAGCGACGGGGATCGCGGCATTCGCCTCCATGGCAATTCCGCCTTCGAACTGGAATCGCTGAGAGATCGGCGGCAGAACGGGCGGCTGCAGCGCGAATCCTCCGGAAACAGCGGCTTCCGGCTCTCGCCATCCAGTTTCCGGAAGACGAACGCCGGAAGCCGGAAGCCCAACTTCTCCCGACGACGGCTCCCACAGAGCGCCGGGCGTCAGCGCCCCAGGCGTGAGTGACGTGCTCGCGGTGGCATGGGCGCGCATCTCCGTCATGAATTGCGGCACCGGGCGCGCCTTCATCAGCGCGGCCCGCACCGAGTCGCGGACAAAGTCATGCATCACGCTCTGCTGGCGGAAACGCACCTCCGTTTTCGAGGGATGCACATTCACGTCCACCTCGGCGGCGGGCATTTCCAGAAACAGCAACACTACCGGATGGACGCTGGGCGGGATGATGTTCCGGTAAGCCTCGGTGAGCGCGTGCTGCACCAGGCGGTCGCGGATGAGCCGCCCGTTGACGAAGACGAAAATCGAATTGCGGTTCAGCTTTTGGATTTCGGGCTTGGAGACGAAACCGTGCAGGTGCATTTCGCCGAACGACCCTGGCTCGTGGGCTGCGGGATCTTCGCTTCCCGACGTTTCGCGGGCGGGGGCGCCCGCGCCACATTCGACTGCTCTGCGCCATGGAGGCGGCTGCGGCAATCCGACATGCTCCAGCGCCTGCCGTGCCGCCACGGGAATCAACTGGTCCAGCGTTTCTTTGCCGAAGACCTGGTAGACGCGCTCGCTGTATCCCGCGACCGGAGGCGCCACCAGCATGGCATTCGTGGCTGAGTGGAGCTCGAAATGTTTTTCGGGATGCGCCAGGGCATAATGTGTGACCAGCGACGCGATGTGCGACAACTCGGTCGATTCCGCCTTCAGAAATTTCTTGCGCGCGGGAACGTTGAAGAAAAGGTCGCGCACGGTAATCGAAGTTCCCAGAGGCACGCCGGCCTCTTCGATGCGCGCAATCTTGCCGCCGTTGATCTCGATAACGGTGCCCGCGGCTCCTTCCTCGGCGCGTGTCTCCAATCGCAGGCGCGATACCGACGCAATCGAGGG
>Ga0116217_10004316_pt1 | contig 12700 bp, 8 predicted proteins | sample Sb_taG_6_FD_89697 | JGI IMG/M metagenome (GOLD analysis project Ga0116217, IMG submission 89697) | Peat soil microbial communities from Weissenstadt, Germany - Sb_50d_4_PS metaG | ecosystem: Environmental > Terrestrial > Soil > Wetlands > Peat | place: Germany: Weissenstadt | collected 2010-09-21 | reverse complement strand
CGATTGCGGCCTTCTTCAATCAGCCTGAGGACGCTCTCTTCTTCAAGTTTATCTGGAGATGCCGATTGCCACAATGGGCCCAGCCAGTTTGCGAGCGGGGCATCCGTTTCAAGTGTGTTCCGGTCCAATGCGGCCAGGGCAGCCGCTGCCCCGAAGGCGAAACGTGACGGCTTGATGCCTTGCTCCAGCGCCACGCGCAGGGTGCCCACCAAGCGGTCGTCCCACCCCATTTTGCGCTGCGGATCGCGGCCGACTCTCTCGACGGTATCGTTCAGGAAAGGATTGGCCATCCGGGCGAGAAGGTCGTCCGCGTATTCGCGATAGCCGTCGTGAGTGAAGAGCCGGTCCCGGCCCGCGTGCTTGCGCACCAAGGCTTCTCCCGATTCTTGAATGAAGGCGGCGCGGAGGAACCCGAAGATGTCGGGGTACTGGTTGAGATCGGCGATTCGCTGCACACCGCGCATAGCGCCGACGTAGGCGGCAAGCGCATGGGTCGAGTTGTGCCCGTACAGCTTGGCTTCTTCGAAAGGCAGCAAGTCGTCCTTCTCTTCAAAGACCTTTATGCCACGCTCAAAGGGAGGCGTATCGCCGCTTCGTGGGAATCGAATTCGGGAAACCAGGATTCGGTTAAAGGTTTCAACCAGAAAAGCACGCCGGCTGCCGGGAGTGACGGTGGCCAGACCTTGCCGCCTGATTGCGTCCGGGTCGGAGACCACGCCGCTCATTTTTCCGATCACCGTGTTCAAGAATCGGACCCGGCCCGCGACAGGCTCTCGCTCGTCCTCTGGGATCTCCTCCAGGACTCTCGCTTCCAAGATTTCGGCCGCGTGGTTGTGGTTCTCAGCAGTGTAAACGATTGCTGGCCGGCCCTTCGTAGCTGCCTTGCGTCGCAGGCCTTGGGCAAGGAGCCGATGAATGCTGCCGGGGTTTGGCGAAGCGTAGAATTCGACACTGGGAACCGCCGTGGCAATCTCTTCCGCCTCAGTGATTGCTTCCACCAAATTGCACCGGCCGGATTCAGAGCCGGGGTGTTCAATTTCAACTCGTCCAACTTCCTCGCGCTCGATGCGATCCGGGTGGGCGACGTTCACCGAGAAACGGCCTCCCGCTCTCCGCACAGCGTCCACAATATCTGACGCAACTTCGCCAACTACCAAGCGGCGGAAACTCCCGGAACGGAAAGCTTCGTAGAGGAACAGCCCGGCCTGGATGGGGCCGAAGCCGAAGCCAACGAAGGTTCGGGGCCGGAAGGGTCTGGGGGCTAGGGGCTTGGGACTGGGGCTATTATGGATGGCCACTTTCGAGCCGCCTGAGTCGAGACTCGAAAATCGAAAGTTTATAACTCCTCGACCTTCGACTCTCGACTTATTCTGACTCCTGACTTCTGACTCCTGCTCGTCACTCGTCACTCTTCTTTAGGTAGTTCGTCTCGTCCTCGGCGCTCCATGAGGCCACGGCCCTGATTTCGGCGCCGCGTCGGTGAGGGTAAACCACGGCCTTGCCATCGATCTGTTGGGCCTTGATCATCCCCAGGAATTCAATGGCGTGTTCCAAATCGCCGATGCGAGTAATGTGGCGTCCGGCGTTGATTTCACCCTTTGCCATCAACTCCAAAGTCCGAGCGATGTCCCAGGGGGAGCCTCCACTGGAACCCGTGACGTTGATTTCCTTGTAGTGGATGATCCCCGTGTCGAAGCCAATAACGTCTTCGCCTTTTTTCAGGCCGCCGAACAGGTCCAGGACGGCGCCGCGCCCGACCAGGCGCTGAGCGACTTCAATGGCCTGCTTTGAACCGACGGCGACGATGACATCGTCGGCACCGCGGTAGTTTGTAAGTTCGTTTACGATCTCGTGCAAATCGGTTGTCGCCGGGTTGACGACACGTAGGTCAATTCCAAGCTTGCCGGCGCGCGGACCGAACAACGTTTTCACTAACTCCAAGCGCCCCTCAACGAGGTCGGCCACCGCAAGCGCGCACGGTTGCTGGCTGAGCGCGACCTCCACATGCATCCGGCCCATCGCCCCAGCGCCGATCACTACGGCTACACCGCCCGGCTTGAGCCCTTTAGCGATCTGCCGGGGCCCCGTAGGCGTCGGTTGCACCAAATGCACGTGATGGTCTTGAGCCGAGACGCAGCAGGAGACCGGTTCGCTGAGTGCCGCATGTGCGAAAGGAAACGAGTGGCTGGGCACGCGAAGGAGGCAGCCCGCGGCCACCGCCTCTTCCATGATGAGGATATACTCCGCGAGGTGTCCCGGCAGTGTGTATCCGACGGCGACCTTGGCGACGCCTCGACCCCCGTCCGGATAACGCTCCCGGTGATTGATGGGTGGGTGATCGACGGCGGGCTGAATGACATATCGCTCGCCCGGGTGATATCGATCCGTTAGCTCCGGGCCCACCTCGACGAGCGTTACGCAGCCTTCGTCCCCCAGAATCAGGGGAAAGCGTTCGAGATCCCAGCCGTACACCTGCGCGTGCGCCGGGCCCTGCTCAACCAACTTGATGAGGGAGGTGCAAATCCCCGCCGCATCCACCCGCGCCAACATTTGACGCGGCCCGGGACGAGGAACCGGCACGCGCCGCACTTGCAAGTGAGCGAAACCGGTCCCATCGAGAACCAGGGCGCGCATTTCAGGGGGAATCGAGTGGGTCATGGTCGCTCGAGGCAAATGGCAGATGGGCAGGTCGGCAGTAGGCAGAAAGCAGAAGGCAGGGGCAAAAGCATCGATCGCTTCCACGCTTGAAGCGCAGGCAAATCTCAGATGGCAGATTTCAGATTCCAGATCTGGAAAGCCCCTAACGCGCGCTCCGGCACGCTTCCCAGGGAGAGGCCGAGAATACAGAGCCGCTCGTCAGCTTATTCATCAAGCGGGCGACATCGAGGGGTTCGGCCACTGCCAGGTCCACCTGCCTATCTGCCCACTGCCGACCTGCCGACCTGCCCACCACCTCGCTAGTCGTAGTACTCCAATCCCAGGTGAGTGATCAATTCTTCGCCACGCAGGTGCCGGAGGGTATTTTTAAGTTTCATAAGTTGAATAAAGATATCATGCTCGGGGTAAACACTGGCGTGGCACATCGGACTCTTGAAGTAGAAGGACAGCCATTCCTGGATTCCCATCTTTGCCAGGCTCGGGCAGCGCTGCGCGAGGTCCGTGAAAAGGACGAGGTCGAGCGCCATCGGTGCGGCGAGGATCGAATCCCGGAAGAGGCAGTTCACCTTGATCTGCATGGGATAGCCGAGCCAGCCGAAGATATCGAGGTTGTCCCAGCTTTCCTTGTTGTCACCCCGGGGCGGGTAGTACTCGATCCGCACTTTGTGGAAGTAGCCCTCATACAGCTCGGGATAAAGATCCGGCTGGATGATGTACTCGAGCACCGAAAGCTTGCTTTCTTCCTTGCTACGGAAAGCGTCGGGATCGTCCAGCACTTCGCCGTCGCGGTTGCCCAGAATGTTGGTTGAAAACCAACCCTTCAGGCCCAGCAGTTTTGCCTTGATGCCGGGAGCCAGGAGGGTCTTCATGAACGTCTGGCCTGATTTGAAGTCTTTGCCGCAGACGGGCACTTTCTTTTTCAGTGCCAAGGCCGTGAGGGCAGGAATATCCGTGGTGATGTGGGGCGCGCCGTTGACGTGGGGGACGCCCAGTTTCAATGCCGCGTAGGCGTAAATCATGCTGGGAGAGATGTCCGGGCTGTTCGACTTCAGGCCTTCCTCAAAAGTTTCAAGGGTGTCGTGAACGGGATGGGGTTTCGAGAAAACTTCCGTCGAGCCGCACCAGATCATCACCAGCCGGTCAGCGCCGGATCGCTTCTTGAACCCCTCGATATCCTTCATTACTTGCTCGGCAAGGTCCATCTTTGTCTTGCCGGTCTTCACGTTATTGGGATGAAGCCTCGTTACCCACTTCTGCTCGAACGCGGCGGGCATGGGCCGCAATTCCTGGAGAAAATCCTTCAACTGCTCGACATGACCTTTGTCCAGAACCCCGGCTTTGCTGGCAGCTTCATAGGCGCTGTCCGTAAACAGGTCCCAGCCGCCGAAGACCAGATCATCGAGATTGGCCAAGGGCACGAAATCTTTGATCAAGGGAATCCGCTTTTCCGTGCGTTTCCCCAGGCGAATCGTGCCCATCTGGGTGAGTGACCCGATCGGCAGCGCAATCTTTCTGCGCACCGCTTCCACGCCCGCGATCATGGTCGTTGCCACCGCGCCCATCCCAACCGTAAGAACGCCCAACTTCCCTTTTGGCTTTGCTATCGCAATCTCTTTTTTTGCCACTTTGATCGTCCTCCGCCTCTCAAGAAGATAATGAATTCCTAAAACCAAATCGCCTATATTCCGCCAATAAGGGCGAAAATGCAAGAAGATTGGAGACTGAGAGCGGGAATCCGCGAAGAGACGGATTCCCGCCTTCGCAGGAATGACGCGGTTTCTGCGCGGTTCCGAGCCGCTCTGGCGGGTTCTTCATTCTGAGTTCTGACTTCCGACTCCTGACTCCTCGCTGAAGTGCTCGAACCGGGTACGGGCGTCAGCAATCGTCGGCCGGCCTTCCAGATCGACGAAACCTGGCCGGCCTTGTGCGACCAGCCGTTGGTGGCCGAGCAAGAGAGCGGTGCTTTCCCGGAACCAGGGCTCAAACTCCGGGTCAAGCGCGTAAGGGTCGAGGATGGGCTTAGCCTCGGGAGTGTTGTGTTCCGTACCATTGAAGACGGGCCACCAGCGGCGCCGCGCCGTCGAGACGATCTCCGCCAGCCGCTCGCGCGTATTGCGATGCGGGATAACCTCGACGGCGTAAAAGCCCGCCGCTTCTAATCGGTCAAGGAGCGCCTCGACGTCCCGTTCTCCGGAAGTTACGGGATTTCCAAGGATTGGATAAGTGGGGATGGATCCGAAAGCCAGGAAGATCCTGCGCAGATCGGCTACGGAGACAAAGGCCTCTTCGTACTCGCGCACGAAGCAAGGGGCGCCCGCCTTAAGGAGTTTGGCCCGCAGGAAAATCTGCAGAGCGGCGTCGTCAGCGCCGGGAGGTGGCGCCGCGCCACAACATTTCGTGATGGCCTCCGCGAGCGGCACTCCCTGCGTGGCGGCCCAATGGCGCAGGCTCGCCAGGGTCGCCCAGGCCACGTGCCGCTCCGTGGCATTGCCGCGCGGCGTCAAGCCCTGCACAGACTCCCAGGTGGGGCCTTCGGCATGCATTTGCTCTGCGAAGAGCGCGGCTACCTTCGCGGTGATCTCGCGATTCCGGCGCTCGAGGGCCGCACGCATGCGCGCCAGGTTTTGCATTTCCGTCGAAGAATCGGACGGAGTCCTGGTTACGCCCTTGCCGCAGAGGTACACACGGCCGGGATTGTCGGGGTCATTCAGCAGCACGCTGTGCGCTTCGGCGTCGCGATCCATGGCCACGGCTTCGAGAGAAAACGCCGCCGCGATGCCCGCAATCTCACACGCGCGGCGGAACTCCTCGTGTCCTGCAATTGTGTAGTGGTCGTTGATACCGAGTACCGCCAGGCCCTCTCGCGCCGCCTGCCACACGGCTTCCGTGGGGGAGCGAAAGACGCTGAATGATTCACTGGTGTGAATGTGGCAGTTGGTGCCGCGCTTCGTTCTGGGTCCGAGTCGGGCACAGAGTTGGCCGAGAGCACGCAGGCGCTGGTCGAGGCCGCCTTCGTAGAGAGCCGTTTCGAGCTGGGCCGTGTTTTGCATTGGTAAACTACTGATCAGTGCTCCGATTTGAAGTCTCCTTGCTCATCGAACCATCACCTGCCCACTGTCCACCACCAGTGTCTGGCCGGTGATGCAGCGAGCGGCGTCGGAACAAAGGAAGACGATGGCGGAGTTAACGTCCTCGTGCTTAATGTCGCGTTTCAGCGCGGTCAGCGAAACGTAGTAGGGGATGACTTCTTCGGGCTTGATTCCTTTCTTGCGGGCGGCGGCTTTGATGTATTCGGGGTTCCAGATCTTGGACCCTTCGAAGACATTGCCGGGGGCAACGCCGTTGACGCGGATGCCATCGGGGCCCAGTTCGAGCGCCCAACCGCGCATCAAGTGGAGTTCGCCGGCCTTTGTCGCGTTGTAAGCGGAATTGGCCTTGGAAGCGTCCAGACCGCTTTTCGAGGAAAGCATGATCATGGCGCCGCCGTCACCCTGCGCGCGCATAATTCGAGCCGCCTCCCGCGCCACCAAGAAATAGCCGGTGAGATTGATCTCCAGCGCCTGCCGCCACTTGTCCACCGGCAAGTCAACCAACTCGTAGGCTGGGGCTACGCCGGCCGCGCAAACCACGATGTCCAAGCCGCCCCAGTGGCGCAGAAGCTTGTCAAAGGCGCAAGCCACGGAGCCTTCGTCGGTGACATCCATGTGCGCAGGCAACGCGCGCGAGGGGTCCGGCGAGGCCGCTACCGCTTCTTCCGCGCCCCGGTCGTCAACATCGCAGAAGGCCACCGACGCGCCCGCTTTCACCAAGCCCTGGGCAATGCCACGGCCCAGGCCGGATGCCGCGCCCGTCACTAAGCCGACCTTACCGGCCAGGGGAGCCACAGCAGCGTTAAACAGAGCCGCGCGGTAGTGCTCGACTTCCCAATTAATGATGAACTCGGCGAAAGCCGGGGCGAGGTTATGCGCGCCGCCGTGTCCCAGCGCCAAGCGTGTAATCTTGGCGGCGGCTACGCCCAAAGCTTCGGCCGCATCGAGCTTCGCGGGGCTGTCAGCAAGCAGGAAAGTCCCGAGGTTTCGAAGGATGGCCACGCGGGGCGGAGCCAGTTCTTTCAACGCGGGTTTCAGCCTCGACGCCACTTCGTCGATTGAATCGCCCACAATTGCGCGCGCCCCGGTGTAAACAATGTGGTCGGGCGTCAGCGACCCGGCAGCCAACGTCTCCGCCCGTTCGTCGCACGCTACACCGGCCAGTTCCGCATCATCTGCCAAGCGGATGAAAGGCGCGCTGCCTCGCGCCTCTTTCCACGCTCGGCGCAGGGAGGCCATTGCCTTGCGCATCGCTGAAGAATCCAAGCCCGCGGGCGCACCGAGCGGCGGCGCTTGCGGCGCGAAGTAGCGCGCGCATCGCGCCACCCAGTCATTATGGAGCGCCAGGCAGGCTTGCGCCTCCGGAGCCGAGACGAGAAGGCCATGGTTCTCCATGAAGAGCACATCTGGGCGGCTATGGTGCTCCTTCTCGTAGCTCTCTGCCGCCGACTTGATGGCGTTGGCGAGGCGCCAACCGGGATCGGTGTAGGGCACCCACAGCGGCGGGAGTTCGCCGGCGGGTGTAATTTCCTTTAAAGCCATCAACCCGGGGCCGCAATTCAAAGCGTTGGCCGCCACGGGGTGAGTGTGGATGACTACCTTGCCGAGCATGGCATGGAGCGCCGACTCGACCGAGGGCCGCCCGGCTCCGCCCATGACCGCGGAGGACAAATGCTGGAGCACGCGAGCTTCGCGGATACTCGAGTCGAGGGTGGCGAGGTCGCTGCGATCGAAGATGCTCAACACCCGCGCAGTGTCCAATTCGACCCAGCCGGCGGTCTCATCCATCGCCGTCAGTGCCGTGCCGCTGGCCTTGATGGCCATCGTCCGCCCGTCCGGGGATTTCACCGAAGTATTGCCGCCGCCCGCCTGAACGTAGTCGAGATTCGCGCCGACGGCGCGCGAGATTGCAATGAGTTGCGCCAGAGATTCCTTGTCCATCGTGGTGGTTATTCGCAGTCGATGACCGCCTTGATTCCTTGTCCTGCTTCGACCACGGCGTAGGCCTTGACCATATCTTGCAACTTAAACCGGTGTGTGAGGAAGCGGTCCCAGGGCAAGTCGTTGCGAGAAACCATCTCCAGCGCCTGGTGGTAATGCTGGAGGTTGGAAGCAAAGCAGCCAAAGACGGAGATTTCATTGTAATGAATGAGATTGGCGTCGAGGTCAAGAACCGGGTTGTCCTTGGGCACACCGGCAAAGAAGGAAACGCGCGCCTTCTTGCGAACCAGCTTGAGGGCGTCAGCCTGGGCCGCTTTTACGGAGCAGGCCACGATGGCCACGTCGAATTTCTCTCCGCCCCCCGCCGCCATGATCTTATCAAGCGCGTTCCCGCCGGACGTGTTCACGGGTCGGCCCACACCGAACTCACTTACATAGTCCAAACGCTCCTGCGACACATCGGACACGATCACAGGTTCGCAACGGCGCGCTTTCAGGATGCTGGCGTGCATTAACCCGATCGGTCCTGCCCCGAAAACCACGGCTCGATCGCCCGGCTGGGGCGTCAGGTACTCCTGACCGTTCAGGACACAGGAAAGCGGCTCAATAAGCGCCGCGCGCTCTACGGACATGCTGCTCGGGATTGTGATCACATTGCCCTGAGCCACCGCCGCGGCGGGAACCTTGACGTACTCCGCGAATCCCCCGGCATAATCGTAGCCCACCGCAGTGAAGGAGTCGCACAGGTTGTATTGCTTGCGCCGGCAGTAGATGCACTTTCCGCAGCCTACCACCGTGGCAACCACGGCCCGCTGGCCGATGCTCAGCCCGCCGTCCACACCCGGACCGATCTCCTGAACCGTTCCGACAATCTCGTGCCCCGTGATCGCCGGCGGCACCACGTTCTTTTGCCCGTGCGTGTAGATGCGCTTGTCCGTCCCGCACACTGAACAGCGCTGGACGCGTAAGACAACCTCGCCGGGTGCCGCCGTGGGCTTCGGAACATCCTCGATCCGGACGTCTCGAGGCCCGTAAAAGACTGCTGCTCTCATGTCGTTTATTGCCTTTCTTCAGCCCGTCAGCCGACGGGCTGATAGCCCGGCGGCCTTGTTGGGGCGGTTTGCCCTGCGGCCCGGTGCCTTTGGGCGACTGCTCCTGCACTGACATAGACTGAAAGCCCGAGCAAACACGCCGACAGTATACACGCAAGCTCCTGGAAGATTCAACGAACGGTAATGCCAGGGAGCTACCCAATTTCCGGCGGCACGGGCATCCCGCCCGGGCGCCACGGCCAAGGACTCTTTGGCCACACTCGCTACTTCTGTGAGCCGATCCAGGCATTAATTCTCGATTCCAACACGTCGAGGGGGAGGGGACCGTCGGCGAGCACGGCGTCGTGGAAGGCGCGCACGTCGAACTTGTCGCCGAGTGCGTCGTGGGCGCGTTGGCGGAGCTCCAGGATTTTCATCTGGCCAAGCTTATAGGCCAGCGCCTGTCCGGGCCAGGCGATATAGCGGTCCACTTCGGTCTGGATGTTGGGTTCATCCATGGCGGTGTGCTGGCGGAAGAAGTCCACCATCTGCTGGCGCGACCAATGCTTGTAGTGCACGCCGGTATCCACTACGAGCCGCACGGAACGCCACATTTCGTTCTCCAAGCGTCCATATTCGCTATATGGATCCTGGTAGAAACCGGCTTCTTTGCCTAAGCGCTCGGCATAGAACGCCCATCCCTCGGAATAGGCATTGTATGAGGCAAATCGGCGGAAGGGTGGGAGGTCGGGCAATTGCTGCGCGACGGAGAATTGAAGATGATGGCCCGGGATACCTTCATGGTACGCAATCGCCTCGACGTTGAGCAGCAGTCGATGCTGGGGATCATATTCGTTGACGTTGATGCGGCCGGGTCGCGAACCGTCGCCGGCGCCGGGCGAGTAGTCGGCAGGGACGGAATCGGGAGCGCGAAAGGCCTCCATGGGGATCACTTCCAGTTTGGTTTTCGGCAGGTGGCTGAAAAGCTGCGGAAGCTTGGCATACATCTGGTCCGCGTAGTGCTGGTAGAGGTTCAGAAGCTGCTCACCGGAAGTCGCGTAGAGCTTGCGATCGCTGCGGATGTGCTCGTTGAAGCTCGCCAGGGCCGAGAAACCCTGGCGGCGAGCGAGATCGAGCATTTGGGCCTCAATCTCCGCCACCTGTTTCAGGCCCATTTGGTGAATTTCTTCCGGGCCTAGATCGGTCGTGGTCATTTGCCGAACGTCGAAACGATAGCGGGCGTCGCCCTGCGGCAGAGCCCAGATGCCGTAATCGACGCGGCCGTGAGGGGCATATTGGGTGCGTACAAAGGCTGCAAAACTTGCGTAGGCGGGCGCCACTTCGTTCTTCACGGCGGCTAGCGTGGCATCATGCAGCCGCTGCTTATCAGAGTCCGAAATGCCGACTAGAAACTTTAGCACGGGCTGCGTAAAGGGGCTGTCGTGTGGGGACTTGTCCGCAATATCCTGGGATTGGACGGCGACCTTATCCAGCAAATATCGCGGCGGAACCAGGCCATCGCGCAGACCGAGTTGCATATTCTCCCTGATCTGCTCGAAGACACGTGGGATCTGATGCAGGCGCGAAAGATAATCCTCATAGTCCTTCACGGAGCGAAAGGGCGTTGATGAGGGCAGGGCGGCGTAGCTCAAATGGATGCCGCCAAACTGGTCAACCGGCATTTCCCAATCTTTGAATCCGGCCGATTCGATGTCCTCGCGCAGGCGGCGAACCATGAGAAGCTTGTTCAACTGTTCCTGTGGCGGGAAGCCGTCCGTGGAGATGGACTCGATACTTTGGAGAGTTTGCTTGGCGTGCTCGAGTTCCCGGGCGTAGGACGCAGCGGAATGATCGCTCAGCCGGTCGTTGTACCGGTTGTCCCCGATATAGGTCGCCATCTCGGGGTGAGTTCGCAGCTCATATTCCCACTGTTGCTGGAGCGCCGCACTCAGTTGCCCGCGTCGAGCCTCGAGCGTGGTTTCATTCGGACCACTCGTTACGACCATGGTTGGAATTGCGAGAAGGAAGACAGGTACCCACCTCATATTAGGCCTGAGCAATCTCGGGCGCGCGCTTGATGCGCGTGTCGGTAAAGACATCCAGGTCATCCGTGCTGCGCGTTGAGAATTCGGAGACGATGGCGCCTCCCGGCCCTGCCTGGAACCAGTGCAGCGTATCCGGCAAGAGGGTGTATTGCTCGCCGGGTTGTAGGCAGATTTGGCGACCCACGGTGTAGTAAGCCTCGGAGCCTTCCGGCGGACGGCAGGCCGGCTGCGCCTCAGCAGCGCCGGGAACGTAGAGATAGACCGTCCCCCAGCGGCAGCGGAACGTCTCTTCCTTGCCCGGCTTGTTGCCTACCGTCGGGTGCCGGTGTTCCGGACAGGTCTGATGGGGCAAGAGGACCAGTTCCTTGGCGCACACACGGTCGGTGTTGACATACGTGATGATCTCGAGGCCGGTCTTTTCCAGTTCACCTAAGCCGAAATCCGCCACCTCAAAGCGGGCCCGCTCTTCCCGCGTGAGCACAATGCCGGCTCGCGCAAGCATTTCCGATGCGCGTCCGACCACCGATTCATATTGTTGTTGTGTAATCATTTCCTCATAATTTAACCGCATTTCGCGAGGCGGGGCAAGGGTCCGATGCGTAGGCGTTCATTCGCCCGCGAGGGCGGCGTCAAGGTCGGCGATCAGGTCCCCAACATCCTCCAGACCCACCGAAACACGGATGAGGTCCGGCGTGATCCCCATCTTTACTTGGACTTCAGGAGGTACAGAGGCGTGGCTCATCGTGCAAGGATGCTCGACGAGCGACTCGACCCCTCCCAGCGACTCGGCGAGGGTGAAAACTCGAAGACGCGACAAAGTCCGCTTGACGGCATCTTCACCTCCTCGCGCGCGGAAGGAGAACGTGCCCCCAAACCCCCGCGCTTGCCGCAATGCCAGCGAGTGCTGCGGGTGGCTTTCCAAACCGGGATGCAGCACGGCGGAGACCTGGGGATGCTTCTCGAGCCAGCGGGCAATTTCCAAGGCGCTGCGGTTGTGCTCTTCCATGCGCACGGCGAGGGTTTTAATGCCCCGCAGCACGAGAAAACAATCCTGCGGCCCGGCGCAAGTTCCCATGGCGTTCTGCAAGAAATAGATCCGTTCCGCGAGACCCGAGTCTTTCACCACTAGGCCGCCGCCCACCACGTCCGAATGGCCGTTGATGTATTTCGTGGTGGAGTGCACAACGATGTCGGCGCCCAACTCGAGGGGCTGCTGAAAATACGGCGAAAGGAACGTGTTATCGCAGATGACCAGTGCACCGTGCTGATGCGCCAAGTCGGAGACCGCGTGGATATCCACCAGATTCATAAGGGGATTGGTGGGCGACTCCACCCAGACCGCCTTGGGCGAGGCCGCGAGCGCCTCGGAGAACTTGGCGAGATTTCGCAGATCGACGTAGTGGGCGTGGATCTGCTTGCTTGCCAGAACCGATTCGAACAGGCGGTAGGTGCCGCCGTAAAGGTCGTCGTGCACGACGATGGTGTCGCCCGCTTCAAACATCATGAGCAGGGTTATTTCGGCCGCCATGCCCGTCGCGAAAGCGAAACCGGCTGTCCCACCCTCCAAGGCGGCGAGGCAGGACTCCAGCGCCTTGCGGGTTGGATTCCCGCTCCGCGAATAGTCGAAGGGACCATGCTGGCCCGGCCCGTGAAAGGCAAATGTGGAGGTTTGATAAATAGGGGTCATGACCGCGCCGAAGTGTTCTTTGGGGTCGTATCCCGCGTGGATAGCAAGTGTCTTGAATTTCATAAGCCCTCGTGAAATTTGGGTGGAACAGAACAATATCACATCTCTAACCACCAAGGCACCTGGACATCGAGCAACGGGTCAAAGCCTATGAACCGTTGTCATCCTGAGCATTGACAGCCGTGGGGCTGCCCTTGCTGAGCAGAAACTCCGCTCGAGTTTTGAACTTGGGTGCGATCTGTGCGAAGG
>Ga0116217_10004313_pt1 | contig 12703 bp, 10 predicted proteins | sample Sb_taG_6_FD_89697 | JGI IMG/M metagenome (GOLD analysis project Ga0116217, IMG submission 89697) | Peat soil microbial communities from Weissenstadt, Germany - Sb_50d_4_PS metaG | ecosystem: Environmental > Terrestrial > Soil > Wetlands > Peat | place: Germany: Weissenstadt | collected 2010-09-21 | reverse complement strand
GCCCGATGCCCTCGCGTAGCTTCTGCAGGCTCGACGACAGGAGCCGGGACACGTGCATCTGGCTCACGCCGACGGCCACGGCAATTTCGGACTGGGTGAGGCCGTCGACGAAGCGCATCCGCACGATCGACTGCTCCCGGGGCGGCAGCGTGGCCAGCGCGGGTCCGAGCAGGGCGCGGTCCTCCACCGAGTCGTAGTTGCCGTCGTGCTCTCCCAGCCGCGCCGAGAGCGGGTCGTCCTCGCTCTCGGACCCATCGATGGAGGCGGCGCGATAACCCTGACCGGCTTCGACGGCCTCGATGACGGCTTCCTCGCTCGCTCCGGTCGCCTCCGCCAGCTCGGCCACGGTCGGATTGCGGCCCAGTTGCTGGACCAGTGAGGCGGTCGCGTGCCCAAGCTCGAGATACAGCTCCTGCACTCTCCTGCTCGCCCGCACCGCCCAACCCTTGTCGCGGAAGTGGCGCTTCAGCTCGCCGATGATCGTCCGCGTTGCGAACGCGGCGAAGTCGACTCCCCGTGAAGGGTCGAAGCGGTCGACCGACTTGACGAGGGCGACCGATGCCACCTGGACGAGGTCGTCCAGGGGCTCGCCACGATGCAGAAACCGCCGCGCGAGCTGGTGGGCGAGTCCGAGATTGGAGGTGATCAGCTCCTCGCGTGCCCCGGCGTCGAGTGGTGGGTGGTGCTCAGTCTCCGTGGCATCGGACGCCGGCCCGGGAGCGTGTTCCCGGCCCTCGGTCACTCCGCATGCCCCGCCGGGCGCTTCCGCAGCCACGCACGCACTGACCCATTCTGACTCTCCCTCCCGTGCTCGTCCACCAGCGCTCCGAGGATCTGCTCGCTCAACCGGGCGCTCTCGGCGTTCTCGGGCCCGACGACGTCAGCCGGCGCCGCCCGCTCCAGGATGCACTCGGCACCGAGGGCGTCGCCGAGCACGGTCAGCTCCAGACACAAGTCCCCGGTCCGAGCGTCGCTGCCCTGCAGCGTCAGCAGGCACAGCTCGCCCACGGCCAGCCGGAGATCCTCGAGCTCCTCGATGTCGAAGCCGGCGCGGGCCGAGACAGCGCTGGTCACCAGCCTGGCCAGCACGATGAGGTCGCCCCGGGCCGGAAACCTCAGCGCAATCCGGTCGCCGGTGGCGAGCAGATCGTCGGTCATGACGCGCCGGCGGCTTGCAGGGAATCGGCGATCGTGAACACGTTGGTCAACCCGGTGATCTCGAAGATCTTGACGATGCGCGGGTCCGCGACGACAACGTGCAGATCCCCACCCAGCTCGCGACAGCGCTTGAGCGCGCCGACCAGCACACCCAGCGCAGTGGAGTCCAAGAACGTCACCCCCAGAAGGTCCAGGACGACCGTTGCCTCGCCGTGGGCGATGACGCGGTGCAGACACTCCCGCAGTTGCGGTGCCGTGGCGACGTCGATCTCCCCGCACACTGCGATCACGGGCGGCGAGGTGCTCGCACGCTCCTCTATGTGAAACTCCTGATCCACTCCGTGCTCCTGCCTTTCGTGGGGTGTAGCCGGTCCAACCCGGGTCGTGCTGCAATGGCGATTGGCCAGAGCGTTTTATAGCCCCTGGACACAGAAACTAAACCTCCAGGCAGACACGCAGGTTTCCCCTGCTCGACACCGGGGTAGGGACGAACGGCACAACCCCGGTGAAGGGCGGAGGACGGCCGCTTTCGACCCACACGAGGAATAGCGTTTGACGACGAGCCGGCGGCCACGACCGGGGGGAGACAACCGTGCCCGAACAAGGAGACGAGGAGCTTCAGGCCACCCCCCGGAGCGACCGGGCCGATCATGCCGAAGCGTTCGCGACCCTGCTCGCTCTCGTCTGGGTCTCGACTGTCGCCATCGTGATGGCGATCTTCGGGGGGAACATCTCGCTGGTCGGGTTCCTGGCCATCGCCCCGTTCATCGCCGCTGCCTTCGCACGGCCCTCACGGGTGGCGCTCGTCGGTCTCCTGGCCGCCTTCTTCGCCCTCGTCATCAGCACCCCGCCGCACAGCTACGGCGAGTTGAACCACACGCTTCGCGTGGTGACGCAGTTGGCCGCCACTGCGTTGGCGATGTGGATCTCGCATCTGCGCGGTCAACGCAACGTCCAGCTGTGGACCGCCCGGTCCGAGACGCGCAACGAGCGACGCCGCCGCGTGGCGGCCGAGACGGCGCAGCGGATGCAGGCCATGGCGCGGGCGCTGACGACGGCGGCCGATCCCGCGCAGGTTGCCGATGCCGTGTTCGCCGCCCTGCGCGACGAGTTGCACGTCGACTCGGCGACCTTTGCCCTCATAGGCGAGCGCGGAGTGCTGCGCACTCTGCGCCGCTTCGGTTATGACCCCCACGAACCCATCGATGGGGTGCTCGCGTCGCTGCAACCGGGGGGACCGTTATTGGGCCACAACGTTGCCTTCTTCGCCGAATCGCACGAGGACCTGCAGCGCCAACGCCCGGACATCTATGCATCCATGGCAACGAGCCGGTTCCACGCGTTGGCCATCGTGCCGCTGGTCGTGTCCGACCACACGATCGGCGCGGTCGTCGTGCACTGGAACCACGACCGCGCGATCACGGACCCGGACAGGAGCTTCCTCTTCACCATCACCGGCGCGGCGGCCCAGGCCGTCGAGCGGGCGCGCCTGACGCTCACCGACTTCGTCAACTTGGAACGGAGCCAGCACCTGCACCAGCTCAGTTCCGCGCTGGCCGCTGCCACTACGCCGGGCGACGTGGCACATGCAGCAATCGCAGGCGGCCGGCGGGCGCTCGGGGCGCAGTCCGCTGTCGTGCGGGTACCCGCTGCAGGCGAGCAAGCGTTGTCCTGCCTCGCCAGCAGCGGACATCCGGCGCTCCTCTCGCGCGGGATGGTGCCGGTGGACGGCAGCGCGGCGGGCTCGTGCTTCGAGCGCAGTCGCACCGTCATGGTCACCATTGACGGTGAGGGTGATGAGGCCAGCGAGGAGGTGGCGGCCGAGATCGTGCCGCGGGTGTTGCACGAGCTGTCCCGGCCGGTCACGATCGTCACCGAGCCACTCGTCGGGAGCGTGGGCCCCCTCGGCGTGCTCTCCCTCGTCTTCATGGCCCAGCCAGAGCCGAGCGAGCCCGACCTCCGCTTCCTGTCCACCCTGGCCGGGCTCACCGCACAGGCGCTCGAACGCGCTCAGCTGTTCGAGCACGAACGGGAGGCGCTGCTCGCGGCCGAGGCGGGCCGCGAGCGACTGTCCCTCCTCTCGGAGGTGACGCGGCTCTTGAGCTCGAGCCTCGAGCCCACGACGGTCATCCGCCGGACGATGAGCCTGGTCGAAGGAAGGTTGGCCGACTCGTGCATCGTCCTGGTGCCCGGCGACAACGGGCTTCTGCGCCTCGACGTCGACGAGCCCGGGACCGCCCCCCCGCAGCCGGTCGCGAGCGGCAAACCGAAGGAGAGCGTCCCCTTCGGCTCCGACGCGCCGGCCGCGGTCGCCTACCGGACGGGGCGGACACAGCTTGCCGCCCTTGGCGCCGGAGACGGCACCCAGGAGACGGAGAACCCTTCCACGGCACTTGCCGTCCCGTTGACGGCGAACGGCGAGGTCATCGGCGTGATGACGTTCATCGACGGCCCGGGTCGGCTCTTCGAGGCCGACGACGTGTCACTGGCCACCGAGGTGGCCAGCCGGGCCGGGGTCGCGCTCTCGAACGCAACACGTTTCCAGCGCGAGCACGTCGTCGCCGAGGTGCTCCAGCGAGCCGTCCTGCCCGACTCGCTGCCCGTCGTCGACGGACTCGTGCTCGATGCCGAGTACCTGGCTGGCGTGGCCGGCACCTACGCCGGGGGTGACTGGTACGACGTGTTCGAGATGGACGACGACTCTGTCTTCTTCAGCGTGGGTGACGTCATGGGCAAGGGAGCCCCGGCGGCGGCGCTCATGGGACAGGTGCGCAGTGCCATCCGCGCCTACGCGGTGTCGAGGCAGTCTCCGACCGAGGTGCTGGCGTCGCTGGACCGCCTCTTCGACGCCCTCATTGAGGACAGGGTCGTCACCGCCGTGGTGGGGACAATCACACCGTCGACCGGCCGCGTCGTCCTGAGCAACGCCGGCCATCCTCCACCGCTCGTAGTGCGCGCCGACGGCAGCGCCATCTTCTGCCCGATGCAGCGCTCACTTCTCATCGCCGCGGGGCTGAGCGGTTCGCCGCGACCCCGTGACGAGCTCGTGTTGGACCGCGGCGACTCGCTGATCATGTATTCGGACGGGCTGATCGAACGGCGGGGCGAGCTCATCACCGACGGCATGGAGCGGCTGGCCAACACTGCAACGGTGATTGCGCGAGCAGGCTGGCCCGACCGTCCGGCCGTGACCTTTGCATCCATGCTGAGTGCCGAAGAGCGCACCGACGACGTCGTCGTGCTCTGCCTCAACTACACCGGTCTCACCGAAGACCGCATAACCGCCCAACCAGTGGGTACGTCTCGTGATGGTATGTCGACGTTGCACCTCGAGCCGGTGGTGGAGAGCACCCCGGTGGCCCGCCACTGGATCGCCGCGCATCTCCGCGACCTGCCGTCCGATGTCACCGGTTGCGCGGCGCTGCTCACATCCGAGCTCGTGACCAACGCGGTGCTCCACGCCGCGACCCCCATGTGCGTCACCCTCCACATCCTCCCTGACCGCATCCGGGTGGACGTCGCCGACGGCAACCCGCACTTCCCTGCCATCAAGGAGTACGGGAAGGATGCCGCCACCGGGCGGGGGTTGACCCTCTTCAACACGCTGGCGTCCAACTGGGGCGTGCAGGCGGTGGACGGCGGCAAGATCGTCTGGTTCGAACTGCCCGTCGACTTCCCGGTCTCTCCGATCAGCATCTCCGACGGGAGTTTCCGCTTCGACCTGACCGGGATCGCCCACTCGGACCTTCACGGCGATCAGGACGAAGCGCCCTGGGTGTCCATCCGGCTGATCGGGATCCCGGTGGCGCTGCTGCAGAAGGCGAGCGAGGAGTACGAGGCGCTGTTCCGCGAATTGCGCCTCATGAAGGAGCGGGCCGACAGTTCGCCCATCGCACCCACCCTGCCCGAGCGCCTCTCGGTGCTGGTCACGGAGATGGGCACGCGCTTCCACGGCCTGGGGCCGGGGATGGACGAGATGTGGCAGGGGGCGGTCGACAACCAGATCGCTTCCTTCGACTGGACGTTCGAACTCCCCCAGTCCGCCGTCATGGCGTGCGATTTCTACAACGCGATGCTCGACGAGGCCGACGAATTCGGGCTGTCGCAACGGCTGCTGACTCTGCCGGCGTCGGCCGCCAGCGTGGCGGTGCGTCGCTGGTTCCTCTCCGAGCTCATCGGCCAGCTGCACGGAAAGGCGCCGGTGGCCTGGATCGAAAGCGGGTTCCACGCCGAGCTGGGGTCCGTCCACGCCCGCTAGGGGCCAACCCCATCCGGCGAGCGGCCTCAGCGGCGCTTAGCCGTCACCTTCCGGAGCACCTTCTCGTAATGCTCCATGCCCTCTCTCGACAGCCCGGCCGAAGGTCCGCTCGCGATGGAGACCCGTTCGGGCACGACGCCCCACACCGGCACCTTCAGCTCGGTCCACCATTCGACGGTGGCCTCCAGGTCGTTGGTGCCCAGCCGGGCCGAGCAGATGACGACGCCGGCCGGGATGTTCCGGGGCGTCATCTCCAGGGTCGTGACGACCCGGTTGGGTTCGACACCGCCGGCGCGGGTCGGGATGACGACGGCGTCGGCCCGGGCCAGCGCCGCCTGCACGACGTTCCCCTCTCCGGGCGGGGTGTCGACGACAACGAGGCCGTCCTCTTGGTTCATCGCCTTGGTCACGGTGCGAACGCTGGGTCCTTCGACCAACTCGACCCCTTCCAACGGATCGGCGTCGTACCACTCTGCGGTCGACCCCTGGGGGTCGGCGTCGACCAGCAGGATGGGTCCTCGGCCCCGGTCCGCCGCCACCGCGGCCAGGTAGACGGCGGTGGTCGTCTTGCCCACCCCGCCCTTGACGTTGCTCACCACGATGTTCATTGCTCGGGTCCCTCTTCGTTCGGAAATGCGGCACCACGGTACCGGCCGCCGGGGTCGGTCGATTACGGCAGGAGCAACGCACCCAGACGGCGCCGGGTGATGACGACCCCTGCGACCGCCATGGCCACCAGGTAGGCGATATGGCCCGGCAGGGTCCAGCTCCAGATACCCAGGTCTGCGGCGCGGCAGAGCACCACCCCCTGGTAGAGGGGCGTGCAGCGCACCACGGCCTGCAGCCACCCCGGGTACACGGTGAGCGGGTAGAAGGTGGCAGAGAAGAGGAACAGTGGGATGAAGGCCAGCGAGACCATGTCGAAGTCCTGCCAGGTCCGCATGTAGGTCGTGCCGGCCATGCCGGCGGACGCGAAGGCCAGGCTGATCAGCACCGCGGCCGGCCAGCAGAGCACGGCCCACGGCGAGACGGTGTAGCCGAGGATCGCCATGATGGCCAGGAATGCCCCCGAGTACAGCGCGCCCCGCAGGACGCACCAGCTGAGCTCCCCGATCGCAACGTCGCCCACGCCGAGCGGCGTCGACAGCATGGCGTCGTACGTCTTGGCGATCTTGAGCTTGAAGAAGACAAGGAAGGTCGAATCCAGCATCGCGCCATTCATCGCCGACGAGGCCAGCAAGCCTGGTGCGACGAAAGCGGTGTAGGGCACCATCCGGCCGTCCACGTCGATCGGCCCGACGAGGTGGGACAGACCGATCCCGATGGAGAGGAGGTAGAACAGCGGCTCGAAGAAGCCAGAGACGATGAAGATCCACGAGCGTCGGTACACGAGGATGTTGCGCTCGAGCACCCTCGAAGCGTGGCGCCCGCCCAAGAGCGCGAGGGGTGTGATCCGCAGGGCGACGCCAGGCGGCCGCCTGTCGGTCACTGCGACCGCGTCTGTCGTGCTCACGGCCACCGGCTCACACCACCAGCCGCTTGGCGAAGGTCCGCCGGCCTGCCGCGTAGCCCACGGCGACGCACGCGCAGAGGTAGGCCGCGTGCCCGAAATCCGCCCACCCGACCTGGCCGAGCGTGAGGTCGCGGCACAGTGTGACCCCGTGGTAGAGCGGCGTGACGTAGGCCACGACCTGAAGCCACGTCGGCAACTGTGAGATCGGGAAGAACGTGCCCGAGAAGAGGAACATGGGGATGATGGCAAAGCGATAGAGCGTGGAAAACGACGAGTCCTTGTCCTGGGTGGCGGCGAACGCGCTCACAGGCGCGGCGAACGCCGCACCGGTCAGCACGCCGGCCGGCAGAGCGAGCAGCGCCCACGGCGAGTACACGACCCCGAAGGCAGCCATGACGGCCAGGTAGATCGAAACCACGATGGCGAGCCGCGCCGCGATCCAGGCGAGGTGACCGAGCAACACGTCGTAGACGTCGAGCGGCGCGGCCAGCTGGGCCATGTAGGTGCGCACCCACTTGATCGCCCCCATCACCGGGTACGTGGCGTCGTTGGTACCGATCTGCATGCACGTACCCGCCAGCAGACCCGGAGCCAGGTAGGCCACGTAGGTCACGCCGTCGACCCCGTGGGAGTGCTTGTCGATCAGCGAGCCCAGCGCGACCCCCATGGCGGCCAGGTAGAGCACCGGGATGAGGAAGCTGGTCACCACTGAGCTGCGCCAGGTCCGCTTGTACTGGTAACCCCAGTAACGGGCCGCGCGCAGCCACATCGGCGTCGCCATGCGGCGGGCCGGAACCTCGTCGCCGTGCCGGAACAGCGTCGCGCTGCTCGGCGCGCCTGCGCCGCTCACCGCCGTCACGGATCAGTCCACCAGGGAGCGGCCGGTGAGGCGGAGGAACACGTCTTCGAGCGTGGAGCGGCGCACCAGTGTGCTCTCGGCGACATGCCCCATCCGGGCCACCTCGGCCAGTGCGGCATCGCCGTCGTCGGTGTAGAGAAGGATGCGGTCGGGCAGCACCTCCTGGCGCTCGGCCAGTTCGGCCAGCGACGGCGCCAGCTCCTCATGGCGGCCCGGAGCGAAGCGCAGCTCGACCACCTCCTTGGTCGAGAACGCCTCGATGAGCTGGCGGGGCGTGCCTTCGGCGGCGAAGCGACCCTTGTCCATGACGACGAGGCGGTCGCACAGCTGTTCTGCCTCGTCCATGTAATGGGTCGTGATCACGAGAGTGACCCCGTCCTGTTTCAGACGGTAGAGGCGGTCCCAGAGCAGGTGGCGGGCCTGGGGGTCGAGACCGGTCGTGGGCTCGTCCAGTATCAGCAGGTCCGGGTCGGAGATGAGCGCCCGCGCGATCGTGAGCCGTCGCTTCATGCCGCCCGACAGCGGGTCGACCCTGTCGTGGGCGCGCTCGGTCAGCTGAGCGAAGTCGAGCAGCTGGTCCGCGCGTTCGCGGATCACCTTCTTGGGCATGTCGAAGTAACGCCCGTAGATCATGAGGTTGTCGAGCACCGTGAGCTCCAAGTCCAGCGAGTCCTCCTGCGGGACCAGGCCCATCCGGGCCCGGATGCGCGGCCCATGGGTCCCCGGGTCCATCCCGAGTACACGCAGCGTGCCCCCGCTCAGCGGGCTGATGCACGAGATCATCCGCATGGTCGACGTCTTGCCCGCCCCGTTGGGCCCGAGGAACCCGAACGACTCGCCCTTGGCGATGCTGAAGTCGACGTGGTCGACCGCCACGAAGTCGCCGAATCGCTTGACGAGCCCGTGCGCCTCCACCATCGGGATGGGCGCGGCGTCCCCCACCGACCCGGCAACCTGCGCGTCGGTGAGTGGCCGCTCCGAATCGGGGACGTGGGTCGTCGACTGGGAATGTGACGCCATCGTCAGGGAACGATACCGTGCCGACCGGGAACCCAACGCAAGCGGGGAGGCGCGCCGATGGCTGGGACGGGGGGTGGACGGGCATTTCCCGAGGGCTTCACGTGGGGCACGGCCACGGCGGCCCACCAAATTGAGGGCGGAAACACCAACAACGACTGGTGGGCCTTCGAGCACACGCCCGGATCGGGATGCGCCGAGCCGTCGGGCGACGCCTGCGACTCGTGGGACCGTTGGGAGCAGGATGTGGACCTCGTCGCCGGCCTCGGATTCGACAACCACCGCTTCTCGGTGGAGTGGAGCCGTATTGAGCCGGCCGAGGGCGAGTTCTCCCGGGCCGCGCTGGCCCACTATCGGCGCCAGTGCGTCCGGTTGCGCGAGCGGGGCATCGACCCGGTCGTGACCTTCCATCACTTCACGACGCCGATCTGGCTCACGGCACAGGGTGGCTGGGAGAGCGATCTCGCGGTCGAACGCTTCGGGAGGTTCTGCACGGTCGTCGCCCAGGCGTTGGGTGGTGTCATGGCGCGCGCCTGCACCATCAACGAACCCAACATCGTGGCGACCATGGGCTGGCACGCCGGGATGTTCCCGCCCGGCAAGAGCGACGTGGCGCTCTCCCGCACCGTGTCGGCACGCCTGGCCGAGGCGCACCGTGTGGCCGTGGACGCCATCAGGGCGAATGCCCCTGGTGTCCCCGTCGGCCTGACCCTTTCGATGACCGACTACCAGCCGGCCCCGGGGGGCCAAGAAAAACTCGAGAGCATCCGGCACCATGCCGAGGACGTGTTCCTCGATGCCGTCAAGGGCGACGACTTCGTGGGGGTGCAGGTCTACACCCGCATGCTCATCGGCCCTGACGGCTGGGCCGGCTACGAGGACGGGGTGCCCGTGCTCGACATGGGTTACGAGTTCTACCCGCCCGCACTCGGCAACTGCCTCCGGCGAGCATGGGGCTACACCGGCGGCACGGTCCCCCTGCTCGTCACCGAGAACGGGATCGGGACGACCGACGACGAACAACGCATCGACTATGTGCGCCAGGCGCTGGGCGGTCTTCTCGACGCCGTTGCGGACGGGGTGGACGTGCGGGGCTACACCTACTGGTCGCTGCTCGACAACTTCGAGTGGGCGCTGGGCTACCGGCCCCGGTTCGGCATCGTGAGTGTCGACCGAGAGACCTTCGCCCGCACGACCAAGCCCAGCGCGGCCTGGCTGGCGTCGGTGGCGGCGGCCAATTCGCTCGACGCCTGAGTGGTTCAGACGGCGGCGAGCTCCGTGTTGGAGACGATGGTGTCGGTGATCGGACCCCACAGCTCCTGCGGCAGGTCGTGCCCCATGCCAGGAATCGTGATCAGTTTCGATCCCGGCACCGCGGCGGCGGTCGCCCGGCCACCGCTCAAGGTGACCAACGGGTCTGCCTCCCCGTGAATGACGAGGAAGGGCAAGCGAACGCCGTGGAGCCCCTCGGTGCGGTCGGGCGAGGCGAGGACGGCGGCCAGTTGGCGGGCCGTGCCGTCGGGGCAGAAGCAGCGGTCGTACGCGGCGGCGGCCCTGGCGCGCAGCACCCCTTCGTCCGCCGGGTACGCCGGCGAACCGATCACCCGACTTCCGGCCAGGCTGGCCTCAATGGCTTCCTCGCGGCTCGTCGCCACCGGCCGCAGCAACGCGGTCATGGCCTCGCCGGTTGGGGCACCCACCGACCGGTCGCCGGTGGTCGACATGATGGAGCAGGCGGACAAGAAACGGTCCGGATGGTTGATCACCAGTGCCTGGGCGATCATGCCCCCCATGGACACTCCGACGACGTGTGCACGCGCGATGCCGAGCTCGGAGAGCAGAGCGGCGGCGTCGTCCGCCATGTCCTCCACCTTGTAGGGGGCCGAGGATGTGTCGCCGGTGAAGAGCGCCGTGATCTCGGGCAGGCCGTCGAACTTGGTCGACAGGCCGCAGTCACGGTTGTCGAAGCGGATCACGAAGAAGCCGCGGTCGCGCAGACCCTCGACGAAGCCCTCCGGCCACGTGATCAGCTGAGCTCCGAGCCCCATGACGAGCAGCAGGGCCGGGTCGGCCCGATCGCCCTCGGTGACGTATTCGATGTCGATGCCATTCACGTGGGCGCTGGGCACGGCACTCTCCCTTCGGCTCATCTTTTCTTACCGGGCTGGTTCTAGCAGCCGGGAATTGCCTGTGCCGGGAATTACCTGTGCCCTATCCCGGTGAGGCCGGTTCGGCCAGCGATGCGGGGCGGTCACGGGCCCGGCGCCGGCGCCGGCGCGGGCCAGGTTCCAGACCTACCAGGACGACCTCGGCCGACGCCATACAGACGATGAAGATCGGGAACGCCGCCACTTCGAAGGTCCAGTGCTGGACCGTCAGGAGGAGGATCGCCATGGAGACGACGGCTCCGATGTAGGAGTACACCGTCTCGGTCTCCGGGTGGGTCCAGCTCTTCATCATCGTGGGCACTCCGGCCAGGAAGTCGGCGGCGATGGCCGCCGTGATGGCGACGACGCCGTTGCGGGTCACGAGCCAGGTCACGGTGCCGACGACCGACATCGCGCCGCATGCGTAGTCAATCCGGCGGATCCTCCACACCGCGTCGGGATTGTGGAAAGAGGCGGCGAAAACCAGCAGCGGCATGAACCCCACCATGAAGGTGGGCAGGGCGCGCAGGCCCACGCCCTCCTTGAATTCGACAGTCGCAGCCAACAACGGCGCGACGGCCCACAGGATCCATGTCACCCGGTTCGGCTTCGTGGTGCCCCGCAGGGTGTCCCGCAGGTATACGGACGTGCCCAGCGCGCCGATTGCGGTCCCGAGGAAGATCCAATTGACATTGATCACCGAGCGACAGTCTGCTGCGCGCCGGGCCCGCCGTCATGTCTCGGGGGCGATACATCTTGCCGGCCGAGGGCCAGTAGCTTCATCACCGGAGGGACGTCCCGAAGGAGCAGCGCCAGTGCAGCCTGACCGCCGGCAACAGAGCAATCTCCATGGGTGAGTTGCTCCTGGTCGCGTTCCTCGGCGGACTGATCACCGGGATCTCACCCTGCATCGTTCCGGTGATCCCGGTGGTCATGGCGGGGGGCTCGGCGGGGACAAGCCGCACACGGCCCTACGTCATCATCGCCGGCCTGGTGGTGAGCTTCAGCCTCTCGGTCCTCTTCGCCTCGTCGCTGCTCAGCTTCCTCCACCTCCCCCAGGACCTCCTGTTCTGGCTCGGCGTCGCCATGCTCGGACTGCTGTCGGCCGGGCTCCTCGTGCCGAAGCTGGGCGAGGTCATTGAGCGACCCTTCGCCAGGCTCGGTGCCTCTCGCTATGCCACGGAAGGGGGAGGCTTCGTCCTGGGGTTGAGTCTCGGCCTGGTCTTCGTGCCGTGTGCCGGACCCGTGCTGACCGCGATCTCGGTGGCGGCGGCCCACCACCAGGTGGGCGCGACCTCGCTCCTCGTCACTGTGTTCTATGCGCTGGGTGTCACCGTCCCATTGCTGGTCCTGGCGGTGCTGGCCCAGCGCGCCACGACGTCCTGGTCGTCGTTGCGCAGCCACCTGCCGGCGGTCCGCAAGGTGGCGGGAATCGTGCTCGGCCTCACGACTCTGGCCATCGCCTTCAACTGGCTCGGGGCACTGCAGCGGGACGTACCCGGGTACACGACCGCCCTCGAGGACCACGTTGAATCGACCAACTCGGCGTGCAGCCAGCTGCGACAACTGAGCGGTGAGCACCAGAACCAATTCGCAGCTGCCAACGCCAAACTGGAGGGGAAGAAGGCGACGTGTGCGGCCACCGATCAGGGCAACTCACAGAGCGGGCACCTGGCCGCCGGCACCACGACGACCACCACATCCCGGCACCCGACCTCCGCATCACCGCGGAAGCAGGCCGTGTTCATGGC
>Ga0116217_10004309_pt1 | contig 12709 bp, 8 predicted proteins | sample Sb_taG_6_FD_89697 | JGI IMG/M metagenome (GOLD analysis project Ga0116217, IMG submission 89697) | Peat soil microbial communities from Weissenstadt, Germany - Sb_50d_4_PS metaG | ecosystem: Environmental > Terrestrial > Soil > Wetlands > Peat | place: Germany: Weissenstadt | collected 2010-09-21 | reverse complement strand
TGGAGCTTCCGCCGCTCCAACTATTTCCAGTTTGTCGGCGCCGAGTGCCGCAACGTGCATGAGAACGTGGGCCTCCAGGACATGTCGGCCTTTGCCAAGTTCGAGGCGTCAGGGCCCGGCGCGGAAGCTTGGCTCAATACCATCCTGACGAACCGAGTTCCCAAGTCGATCGGCCGCGTCACGCTGACCTATCTCCTCACCAAGCGCGGCGGCGTGCGCGCGGAATTCACGCTGACGCGCCTCGGGCGCGAGAGGTTCTATCTCGTCTCGGCGGGCGCGTGGGAAACGCATGATTTCGACGCGCTGGAAACGCTTCTTCCCCCCGACCGCAGCGTGCGCCTCGACAAGGTGACGACCCAGCGCGGCGTCCTCGTGCTCGCCGGCCCCCGCTCGCGCGACGTGCTGGCGAAGGTCGCCAATATTGACGTGTCCAACGAAGCGTTCCCGTGGCTCAGCGCGCGGCATGTCTCGGTGCGGGCGGCGGGCCTCCTCGCCATGCGGGTCAATTTCGTCGGCGAACTCGGCTACGAGCTGCATCACCCGATCGAGACGCAGAACTACATCTTCGACGCCCTGATGGCGGCGGGCAGTGAGTACGGAATTCGACCGTTTGGCGTCCGGGCGATGGATTCTCTGAGGCTGGAAAAGTCCTACAAGCTCGTCGGGCGCGAACTGTCGATCGAATACGCCGCGCTCGAATCCGGCCTCGATCGGTTCGTCGATTTCGACAAGGGGCCGTTCCTGGGCCGGGACGCGCTCGTCACCTGGTGCGGCAAGGGCTTCGAGAACCAGCTCGTGACGCTCGCGGTGGAGGGCGTGACCGACGCCGACGCGCGCGGGTCCGAGCCGGTGACGAGAGACGGCGTGGCGATCGGCCGCACGACGTCCGGGGGCTACGGCTGGCGGACGGGGAAATCGCTGGCGCTGGCGATGGTGACGCCGGAGTTCAGTCATCTCGGGTGCGAGGTCGACGTCCCCATTCTTGGCGAGACCCGCCGCGCGGTCGTTATCGCCGACAGCCCTTACGATCCCGGCAATAAAGCGCTTCGGGCGTGACGGGTGTCGGACGGGGAGGACGATGGCGTTCACGACAATCGCGGTCTTGGGGCTCGGCAACGTCGGTCATCTCGCCGCTGAGCTGCTGACCAACGCCGGATTCGAGGTGACGGGGTTCGACTCGCGCCCGATTTCCGACGCGCCGTTCTCCGTTCGCCGGGCGGATCTCGCCGACGCCGCGGCGCTTCTCACGGCGCTGGACGGCCAGGAGGCGGTGCTGTCCTGCCTGCCCTACGCTTTCAACGAGGCCGTCGCATCGGCGGCCCACGCGCTCGGCGCCCACTATTTCGACCTCACCGAAGACGTGGCGACCTCCCGCCACATCTGTGCGCTCGCGGAGAGCGCCAAGGGCGTCATGGCGCCGCAATGCGGTCTCGCGCCCGGCTTTGTCGCGATTGTCGGCGCTTATCTCGCCATAAGTTCGAACGCGTGCGCTCGATCCGCCTCAGGGTCGGCGCGTTGCCGCAGCATCCCACCGGCATGCTCGGCTATGCCTTCAACTGGTCGCCCGAAGGCGTCGTCAACGAATATCTCAACGATTGCGAGGTGATCGAGGAGGGCGTGCGGAAGTTCGTTTCGGCGATGGAATGGCTGGAGACGGTCTATATCGACGGGGTCGGGTTCGAGGCCTTCACCACGTCGGGCGGGATCGGGACGATGTGCGAAACCTATGCGGGAAGGGTCGACAACCTCGACTACAAGACCCTGCGCTACCCGGGTCACGCCGCATTGATGAACTTCTTCTTCCACGAGCTCTTGATGCGCGAGGACCGCGCCGCGGCGGGGAGGGTCCTCACCTACGCCAAGCCGCCGGTCGACGATGACGTTGTCTATCTTCATGTCGCGGCGGAGGGCTGGGCGAATGGCCTCCTCGGCCGCAAGGAATTCGTCCGGGTCTACTACCCGATCGAAATCGGCGGCAAATTGCGGACCGCGATCGCCTGGACGACGGCGGGATCCGCCGCCGCCGTTATCGAAATGGTTCAGTCCGGCGCTCTGCCGGGACAAGGCTTTCTCACGCAGGAGAGCGTGCCGCTCGACTCCTTCCTGGCGACGCGCTCCGGCAGGCTTTACGCGCAGGATCGCCGTCGCGGACGGCCACCGGCGTGATCCTTCCCCAGCTGTGCTGGGGAAGGTGGCCGAGGGCCGAATGGGGTATGGGCCGCTGCCTCAACCTTGTGTGGGCGCCACCACTGCGAACTTTCATCGATGCGTCCCTGCTTTCCGCACCCCGTCCGGCGCCATAGCCCGTCGAAAGACGGGCGTCTTTCGACGCCCTATGGCGCCACCTTCCCCGCTTCGCGGACACAAGGGGACCGAGCATCAGTCGATGGCGCGGTTGAAGGAAACTTGCCGCCGGAATTTCGCGCCATGAAAGCGCGAGCCGCGCGACCGCGCCCAAAGGATGGCTTCTGCTCAGCGTCGGATGCTTGCGTAGGGCGCGCGAACTGATGCGGCTACTAGAATGCACTGTCCATCACCGTAATCCTGCGGGCGGGGCGCCGCGGTCAAATCTCTCCAAGCCAATCCAAGCCCGGCCAAGCAAATCCAAAATAAAAATGCTTGGTTTTACTTGGTTTTATTCGTCCGATTCGAGACTTATCAATGGGTTACGGCAATAAAAAATTTCTCCTCGCTCTTGTCCTTGCCCTCGCCGTCAGGCGCCTCGCAAGGCGCGCCTTCTTTTCCGACGACCCGGCCAAGGTAGCACGGATTCCGATTTTCACAAAGGAATTGGTATCGAAAGATTGTCGCGCCCTCCAACGGCATCGTAGCCAGCCGTCTGGGATAGGTCGTCACTCGGGGGTATGCGCCAAAGCGAGACAAAATGGCAAAGACGGGTGCGTCACCGTAATCCCGTAATCCGGTAATCCGGTAATCCGGTAATCCGGGTGCGTCACCGTAATCCCACGATCTTGAGACAGGCCCAGGCCTTCGCGTTCCTCCTCAGCCCTTTGCGCCTCCCGCCGTACCCAGCCGCCGCTACCGCGCGAGCGGTTTAGTCCTTACGTCGACTCCGATCGTCCTCCCTTGCGCGAATCAGCGCCAGATTTCCACCATTTTATGGGTCAGGTTGCACGCGGATTTCCATTTCAATCAGGGGTTACGGCGACGGTGCATTCTATTTGTGGGCCGACTCCTCCGCGATCGCGCCAGCAGGCTTCGGGCCGCGCTTGAGCGGGCGCAACTTGGGTCAAACGACCGTCCGACGCTGCCCTTCAGGCGCCGTCGCGGGTCGCGGGCCATATGCCCGAAAACGTCTTGCCGGCCGTGTCCTCGGCCTCGACGCGAAATTCCTTGGCGCCGTTGGGTTTGTAGGTGAAGCGAAAGTTCGGATCCTCCGAGATCGATATGCCGGCCGCCATCGAGAAAACGAGATCGCCTCCCTGATAGACCGCGAGCTTGTCGATATAGCGCGCCGGCGTATAGAGCCGGGTCACCTGATCCATCTGGAGACCGGAATTGTTGGGGTGGCGGATCATGAGGAGCGCCTCATTGGGCGTCTCGGGAGTTGGCGGGAGAATGCGAATTTTCATCTGGCCGAGGGTCGCCAACGCTTCATCCATGCTCTTGACCATGGGCGCCGAGCATCCGCCTGACGCCTTGATGAAGCGGGTCGCCATATGGAGCGAGCCATCGGTGAGTTCCGCGACAACGCGAGCGTTGGTGTAGGAATTGACCCGCACCCGGGTCGAGATGCGCGTATCGCCCGCCTTCTCGCCGAGCGTGAAGGCGGCCGCCAGCGGCACGGGATTCTGATCGATGACGAGCGTCAGCTTAACGACGCGGCGCGGGTCTCCTTCCGGCAATTTCGCCGAAAAGGACATTGGGACCAGCGCTGCGTCGTCGGCGCGCTCGGGCGCCTCGAACGACACGAGGCTTTGGTCCTCTACGATCGGCGCGTCATTGAAAAACATGCGCGCGAGGTCGGGCCAAGAATCAGGCTCCTCGTCGGCTTGAGCGAAAGCGCGCTGGCCCGTCGCGCAAACAAGCGCGAGGCTGGCGAGGGTCTGCCGTCTGGTGATCGTTCGCGCCATCGAAGAATCTCCGTCCCGGGCGTCGGTTTCTACTGGTCCCATTCGAATTCCGAATAGGTCGCCGTCACGTTGCGCCGATTGTAGTCGTCGAACAGATGCCAGTCATCCCGCTGCGATTGCCCGGCCCATTTTTCCGCCGCTTCGACCGGCTCGCCTTTCGCAATCGACATCTTCACGTCCTTCGCGAGGCGCTCGAAATAGGCCCGCTCGCTGTCGAGCGCCTGAGGCCAGGGCAGGCCGACGGGACCATGGCCGGGAATGACGCGCACGGCGGGGACACTCGCCAGCGCGTCGAGAACGCCAAGCCAGCCCTTCACAGAGCCGTCTATGACGGATAGATGCCCGACGAAAACGAGGTCGCCGGCGAAAAGCGTCCGTGTCGTCGTATCGAACACGGTCAGGTCGCAATCCGTATGCGCCGGCGGCCAAGCCTGCAATTCCAGGGTCCTTCCTCCGAGATCAAGCATCAGACGATCGGCGACGGTCAAAGTCGGCGGAATGAGTCTCACCTCGTCGACGAGCTTGTCGCCAATGATCCGGCGAAACGCCTTGAGATAGAATTCGCCGCGCATCGCCAAGGCTCGCGGCAGATTGCGGTGGCCGACAAAGGTCGCCCCGAGCCCATCGAATGCCGCGTTGCCGAAGACGTGATCCGGATGCACATGCGTGTTGATGACATAGAGGATCGGCTTCACGGTGCGGGAGCGGATGGCGGCAAGCAACCGCTCGCCAATCGGCAGGCTGCCGCCAGTGTCGACGACGGCCACTCCCTTGTCGCCGATCACGAAGCCGATATTGGCGATATCGCCCAGGTTCTCTTCGCTCATCAAGGCGATTTCGCCGGTATGGACGAAGACGCCCGGCGCTACTTCCTGGACTGGCAGGGGGGTGAGAGTCTCCCCGCAGTACGCGCTTTGCAAGGAGAAGGCGAGAGTGGCGATGAGGGCGCCGACCAGCCAACGCATATTCCAATCCGAAATTTCCCAGCCGACCATAGCAGCGGGCGCGGAGGCCCAGCAACGACCGATCGACTGCGACCGCAGTGACCCGGCGCCCTGCGATCGCCGACGGTCGTCGATTTGCCTCAGGTTGAAGTCGCGGGCTATTGCAAAGTCGTCGCGCCTATCGACGAGCGCGATCATCGATAGCAGGAGCAAGAGGGCCAACCGCGGAGGCCGCAGGGAGTCGCCCGTGAGAATAAACGGTTCGAACCCGCGATGGGCGCTGGTCGGGGCCCTCGGAGTGGCCTTGATGGCGTCGTTCGCGGCAGGGGCTGGCGACGCGCCCCCGGAGCCGGATTCTTATCGGCAGAGCGACTATCGCGCGCCGACTCCCGCCACCCTGAAGGGCGCGCGCGCGATCACGACTGACGAGGCGGCGGCGATGTGGCGCGCGGACGGAGCCGCGTTCATCGACGTCTTGCCGCAGCCGCCGCGTCCAGCCGGCTTGCCGGCGGATGTCGTCTGGCGGGACAAGCCGCGGTTCGACATCCCGGGCAGCCTGTGGCTGCCGGATACGGGTTACGGCGAACTCGCTCCCGTCATGCTGGACTACTTTCGGCGCGGGCTGGACAAAGCTTTGGGCGACCGCTCGCGTCCCCTCGTGTTCTATTGCCTGAAGGATTGCTGGATGTCCTGGAACGCAGCCAAGCGAGCGCTGGCGCTGGGCTACTCCAATGTCGCCTGGTATCCGGACGGCGCCGATGGTTGGGCCGCGGCCGGCCTGCCAGTGGAGAGGCGCGCTCCTGAACCCCGGCCATGAGGGACAAGCGGGCGCGACTCCGCAGCACCATCCTATCTGGGCCTTGAGGCACGGCCGCCCAGCCCGACCGGCCACTCGGCGACGCCGGTCGGAGGAGCGGCGATTTTTCGCATCAACAAGGCTCTTATTGCGTTAGCCATTGATATGGCCCCATTGCCATGGCGCCGGGGATCCAGTTTTGCGGAGCGGCCTGATCTCCCCAGGCCTCGAGCGCGCATCGCCATCCGAGAGAGTTGGGCAGGTTCTTGGTGGCGACGCCGAAGGTGCGCCCGCAGCTCTTGCAGCGATAGCGCGCCAGACCGTTCGCGCGTCCCCAGGCGACGATGTTCCGGCCCGCGCAATGCGGAGAGCCCCGGCTTTCCACCTTGCCGTGGCCGGCGTCCCCCAGCGCGTCCACGCTCCGAAGATCCTTTGCCGTTCGCGACCTTCGCCGGCGCGGCTTCCGATTCCCACACCCTCGTCTCGCCCGATCCGCCAGCGCCCGACCCGACGCCGTCATCGCCTTTCCTGGCCTCGCAAGGCCCTGTCAACGCCTGTCGCCGCAGCGCCGGGCTCAGCCTTCCGATCCCGCTCAGCCAATGCGCCAGGCAATTCGAGCCGTCGACTTATCAACCGTAAAGCAAAACGCTACAGCCGGGCTTGGCGGGGCGCCGCAATTGCATCAGTATGGCGGCGAGGGAAAAGGAGTCTTGCTTGACCCGCAGGGTGGCGACGAAAGAGGCGCAGTTTTCAACGATCGCGACAATTGCCTCAAATGACGATCCGCCGCCGTTGTTGTCTTCGTCGGAGCGGTTTATCAACCGCGAATTGTCGTGGCTTGAGTTCAACAGACGGGTGTTGGAGGAAGCGGCTAACCCGAACCATCCGTTGCTCGAGCGGCTCCGGTTCCTCTCAATCTCGGCCGATAATCTTGACGAGTTTTTTATGGTCCGCGTCGCGGGCCTTGTCGGGCAGGTGCTGTCGGGGGTTGCGGAAATCTCCGACGACGGGCGCACCCCGGCCGAGCAGCTCGAACGGGTCAGCGAGCGCGTCGCCGCGTTGGTCGCATCGCAGCAGTCGCGGTGGAAAGCGCTCAGGTCCGAACTCGCCTCCAATGGCGTCGTGATTCTGGAGGTTGCCGGCCTGACCCGTCGCGAACGAGAGTGGCTGCAGGAATACTTCCTCTCCTATGTCTTCCCTATTCTGACGCCGCTTGCGGTCGATCCGGCGCACCCGTTTCCGTTCATTCCCAATCTGGGATTCACGCTAGCGCTCGAGCTTTTGAATCCACGGAATGGCCGAACGATGAGCGCGCTTGTGCGCATTCCCGGCAGCGTCGAGCGCTTCGTCAGATTGCCCGACGGTCCGCTCGGGGGCGCCGCGCGCTTCGTGACGCGTGACCGGCTGATCGTCGCCTTCATCGGCCTGTTGTTTCCGGGTCATGAAGTGTTGGGCGAGGGCGCCTTTCGCGTCATTCGCGACAGCGACATTGAAGTCGAAGAAGAGGCGGAGGACCTCGTCCGCCTCTACGAGAGCGCGCTCAAAAGGCGTCGGCGCGGCTCCGTCATCCGCCTCGAGATCGAGGCCAGCATGCCGGAGTCGTTGCGAGCGTTTGTCGCAGGCGACGTCGACGTCGTCCCGTCCGGAATCGTACTCGTCGAGGGAATGCTGGCGCTGAACGAATTGTCGCAACTTGTGGCGATCGATCGTCCCGAGCTTAAGTTTCCGCCCTACAACCCTCGATTTCCGGAACGCGTCAAGGAACATGGCGGGGATTGCTTCGCGGCGATTCGGCAGAAAGATCTCGTCGTCCATCATCCTTACGAATCGTTCGACGTCGTCATTCAATTCCTCAATCAGGCGGCGCGCGATCCCAACGTGGTCGCGATAAAGCAGACGCTCTATCGCACCTCGGCCGACAGCCCGATCGTGAGAGCCCTCGTCGAGGCGGCGGAATCTGGCAAGTCTGTCACCGCGCTGGTCGAATTGAAGGCGCGCTTTGACGAAGAGGCCAACATCCGCTGGGCCCGGGATCTGGAGCGAGCCGGCGCGCAAGTCGTCTATGGCTTCATCGAGCTCAAGACCCATGCCAAGCTCTCGATGGTGGTTCGGCGCGAGAGCGGAGCGCTGGTCAATTACTGTCATCTCGGCACCGGCAATTATCATCCGGTGACCGCCCGGATCTATACGGACATTTCGCTGTTCACTGCCGAAGCGGCGATCGGACGGGACGTGGCGCGCATATTCAATTTCATCACCGGTTATGCCGAGCCGGATGGCCTCGAGCAGATGTCGATTTCGCCAATCACTCTTAAGAAAGCGCTATTGCGCAATATTGCCGATGAAGTCGATTACGCCGGACTTGGCCAGCCCGCGCAAATCTGGATAAAATGCAACGCGCTCGTCGATCCGCAGATCATCGACGCACTCTATGCGGCTAGCCGCGCCGGCGTGCAGATCGACATCGTGATCCGCGGAATTTGCTGCCTACGGCCAGGCGTGCCCGGGCTCTCCGACAATATTCGAGTTAAGTCGGTCGTCGGCAGATTTCTGGAACATGCGCGGATCTACGCGTTTGGCGCCGGCCATGGGCTGCCGAGCCCGAAGGCTCGGGTGTTCATTTCGTCGGCCGATCTCATGCAGCGCAATCTGGATCGACGCGTCGAGGCGCTCGTTCCGCTGCTCAACCCTACGGTTCACAAACACGTGCTCGATCAGATCATGCAAGCGAATCTGATGGATAACCAACAGAGTTTTCGCATCTTGCCGGACGGCTCGAGCGAGAGAATTGTCCCCGCCGACGGGGAAGAACCTTTCAATGCGCACAAGTATTTCCAGACGAACCCGAGCCTGTCGGGCCGCGGCAGGGCGCTGATGGAGTCCTTTCCGATGGCGCTGCGCAGGCGCGCCTGATAGACGACTTGGTGGCGGCGGCGACACGACGTCCTCGACAGGTTCAACCCATGCGGGACACTCCGGCGCGAGGACGACTGCCCGGCGAGCCCGTGGCGATTGTCGACATCGGCTCGAACTCGGTGCGCCTGGTGTCGTACGAGTCGCGCTCACGCGCGCCGACCCCGACGTTCAATGAAAAAGCCTTGTGCGGTCTCGGCAGAGGCGTGGCGATGACCGGGCTCTTGCACGAGGACGCCATTGCCAAGGCGCTGGCCGCGCTTCAGCGCTTTCGCGTTCTTTGCGACACGATGCGGATCCATGACGTCCGGGGCCTGGCGACGGCTGCAGTGCGCGACGCAGCGAATGGGGCGCAATTTCTAGATCGCGCGGAGCGCGCGCTTGGGTGCAGAATCGAGCTCTTGAGCGGTCAGCAGGAAGCGAGGTTGTCGGCGCTTGGCGTCGTGAGCTCGATTTACAACGCGGACGGCGTCGTCGGCGATTTGGGCGGCGGCTCGCTCGAACTGACGGACGTGAAGGACGGCCAGTCTGCGCCCGGGATTACGCTGCCTCTGGGGGGCCTGTCGCTGATGGACCTTTCAGAACGCTCGCCGAAAAAGGCGGCCAAGATCGTCCGTGAGACGCTTGCGCCCGTCAAGGTGCTGCAAGGGCTGATTGGGCGAACGTTCTATGCGGTTGGCGGCACCTGGCGGGCTCTGGCCCGCCTGCATATGCGGCAGCGGCAGTATCCAATGAACGTGATGCACAATTACGTGATTCCCTCGCGCGACGCTCTCGAATTCGCCAGGCTCGTCGAAAGGATTGAGGCGGACGCGCTCCTGTCGATCGAGTCGGTCTCGTCGGCTCGCAGGCCGCTGCTGGCTTACGGAGCCGCAGTGCTGGAAGAGATCATCCGCCAGGCTAGTCCGAAGGAGATTGTTGTTTCTGCGCTTGGCGTTCGCGAGGGGTTGCTCTATTCGCGGCTGTCTCCGGAGGAGCAGACGGAAGATCCTCTCATAGTGTCCGCGCGGGAATTCAACCAACTTCGCTCGCGAGCGCCGGAGCATGGGGAAGAGCTGTTTGCTTGGACCGATCGCTTGATCGCTTCGACCCATCTCGAGGAGGACGAGCAGGATCGGCGCCTGCGTCATGCGGCGTGTCTGCTGTCGGATATTTCTTGGCGCGCGCACCCCGACTATCGCGGCGCGCAGGCGTACGATCTGGTGGCGAACGCTGCCTTCATCGGAGTGGATCATCCGTCGCGCGCCTTTCTTGCGTTGGCGGCGTCGTATCGGCATGTGGCGAACGAAGACTTCGTTTCGCCCCAGTCGCGCTCATTGGTGACCGCCCGCCAACTCGATCGCGCGCGCATCCTTGGCGCGGCGATGCGGGTCGCCTACAACATTTCGGCTGCGATGCTTGGCGTGCTGCCGCGCGCGCCGATGGTCTGCGAAAAGGGTCAGGCGATTTTAACCTTGCCGACCGACCTCGCGCCGCTGAGCAGCGAGCGGCTACAATCGCGCATGCGGCAGTTCGCTCGTCTCATAGGCGCTGATGCGGAGATCAGGGCGTCCGTTTGAGGTTAGCCAGGCTCCGATTCACAATCGACGACGGCGACCGTGGCGCGTCGCGCCGTTGGCCGCTCACCGGCGCGACGATACGGAGCGGGCGCGGGACTGTTGCGGTTCGCCTTGTCCCAAGACGATACAGGCTTGGCGACGCGTCCATGCGCCAACGGATTCTTTACCCGCCAGTCGGCAAGCTCGTCTTCGACGCTTCATTGCGCCCTAGAGCCAGCGGTCGATTGAACATGGATTCATTTCGCACTGATCGCGGATATATGCGCGGCGCGTTCGAAACGATTGGCGAAGCCGACGATCCGCGCGCCGCGAGTTCTCCCATGCCGATCGGCGAGGAACGAGGTGAAATCGAACAGATCGGCGCTATGAAGGGGTTCCCATATGAGCGACGAGAATACGAGCCGCCGCGCCTTATCGGCCATTTGGTGTCTTTAGAATGGAACGCAGGGGGTCATCAGCTGTCGACTTGAGGGAGGCGAGGAGGACTGGTCGGTTGGCCATCTCATCACGATCGTGCACCGGACTTCGCGTTTGGTCGGCGTTGTCTGCGACATTGGGACGAACGACGGTCGGTGGTCCGAAACAGAGGTCAACACCGCCCGCGTCACCATTGAATTGAGCGGCGAAATTATCGACGACGCTTCCGGCGCGCCGGTTTTCAGTCGCGGCGTGAGCTCGTTTCCCTCACTCGGCGCAGCAGCGCACCGGATACGCGCGGACGATCTTCGAGCCATCTACAGTTTCCGAGGACGGCAGGGGGTCGAAATCGGCAGATTGAGCCAGAACGCCATCATCCCTGCGGAGATCGACGTCAGCGAATTGATCGCACGACATTTCGCGGTGCTGGGGTCAACGGGAGTCGGCAAGACGACAGCTGTGAGCCTCCTCTTGAAGAAGTCGGTCGCGATGAGGCCAAAGCTGCGCGTCATCATCTTTGATCCGCACAACGAATATGCAGCCCATTTTCCCGGATTGGCGCAAATTATTGATTCGGACACCCTCGAGCTGCCGTTTTGGATGTTTCGCTTCGACGAACTCGCCGACGTCGTTCTCAGTGGCCGTCGGCCGCATCCGGACGAACGGGACGCGCTCTATGAGCTGATTAGGGTCGCAAGGGCGAAATATCTCGCGGACGTGCGTTCGTCGGCGACGGCCAGTGCGGTGCGCCGGCAGACTGTCTTCGAAGGGAACTCGGTGACGGCCGATACGCCAACGCCTTTTCGCATCATCGACGTCATCGCTATCATCGAGGAATGGCTCGGCATGCTCGATCAGCGCTTTCCCCGCTCCGATCTGCGGGCCTTGCGCTTTCGGCTCGAAGGGCTCAATCGCGATCCGCGATTTCGGTTCATGTTCGGGGGGCTCGTCGTCGAGGACGACATCGCCAAGGTGATAGCCCGCCTTTTTCGCATACCCACCCGCGGGATGCCGATCACGATCGTCCGGCTTGCCGGCTTGCCCAATGAAGTCATCAACTCAGTCGTGTCGGTGCTCGCCAGGCTCGCGTTCGAGATCGCGTTTTGGTGTTCGGGAACTTACGAAATCAACGTGCTTTGCGAAGAAGCGCACCGCTATATTCCCGCTGACGACAGGCAAACCTTTGGTCCAGCCAGACAGGCGATCGGGCGGATCGCGAAGGAAGGGCGGAAGTACGGCGCCTCGCTTGGCGTCGTGTCGCAACGTCCGTCAGAGCTCGACTCGACCGTCCTTTCGCAATGTTCGACCCTGTTCGCCATGAGGCTCGCCAACGAGGTCGACAAAGGAATCATTCGGGCCGCGGCGGGCGTCTCTGCGAGCAGCACGACCGCCTTCCTGTCCTCGATCGCCGATCGCGAGGCAATCGCCTTCGGCGAAGCGATCGCCACCCCTATGCGAATGAAATTCGCTGACATATCCGGTTGTTCAGACGATCTTCGCCATTCCAATCCCCACGATCGTGATGCAGATCCGATCGATTTGAGGAAACTCGCCGCGCATTTGCGCGGCGACGCGGCGTGAACGCATCCCCCGCCACGCTACCCGGACACAGGCAATCAGAGCCGGTCTAAAACTATACATATAAAGATGGGCAGCCGTAGCTGCTTGCGTCTCGGCGTCGAAGGGCGCTATTTCGCCATTTGCAATCGGCGCGCATGAACGCCATATATGTTAGCCGTCCCCGCTTGAAGCAGCGCTCTTCGATCGGGGGCGATCGCGACCCCCACCGACGGTCCTTGAAACCGTCAAGGCGAGGAGAAGTCAATCATGGCGGCTGTCCAGGAGACAGTTGATCTCGTACGATCGATTGACGTCGAGGCGTACAAGTATGGCTTCATCAGCCCGATCGAGTCGGATCTGGCCCCGAAGGGGCTGAGTGAAGACACTGTCCGGTTCATTTCCGAAAAGAAGGGAGAGCCGGAGTGG
>Ga0116217_10004306_pt1 | contig 12713 bp, 16 predicted proteins | sample Sb_taG_6_FD_89697 | JGI IMG/M metagenome (GOLD analysis project Ga0116217, IMG submission 89697) | Peat soil microbial communities from Weissenstadt, Germany - Sb_50d_4_PS metaG | ecosystem: Environmental > Terrestrial > Soil > Wetlands > Peat | place: Germany: Weissenstadt | collected 2010-09-21 | reverse complement strand
GTCGCGCTCGCCATCGCCAACATCGGCAGCGCGCGCGCCGCGCTGGACATGGCCAAAATCGTCCTCGACTACACGACGCTGAAGGCGCCGTTCGACGGAGTCATCCTTGTGCGCCAGGCCGAGCTCGGCGAAGTCGTGTCGCCGGGAGCGGCGATCGTGACGCTGGCCGACATCGACCATGTGTGGCTGAGGGCCTACGTCAACGAGCCGGACGTCGGCAAGATTCGGCTGGGCGAAGCGGCGACGGTCACCACCGACTCTTATCCCGGCAAGGAATATCCGGGCCGCATTTCCTTCATCTCGGAGGCCGCGGAATTCACGCCGAAGAGCGTGGAGACGCACGCCGAGCGGGTGACGCTCGTCTACCGCATCCGAATCGACATCGACAATCCCTCGCACGAACTGGTCCCCGGTCTGCCGGCCGACGCCAAAATTCCCGTGCGGGCGCCCGGTCAGCCATGAGCGAGCCGCCGAAGGCCGCTATCGAGGTCCGCAACCTGACGAAGCGGTTCGGCGGGGCCGCCGCGGTCGGCGGACTTACTTTGGACTGCGCCAAGGGCGAAGTCTTCGGCTTCGTCGGCCCGGACGGCGCCGGAAAGACGACGATCATGCGCCTGCTCGCGGCCGTGATGACGCCCGACGAGGGTTCGATCGCGATCGAAGGCGTCGACGTCGTCGCCAACCCTGAGATTGCACGCTCGCACATCAGCTACATGCCCCAACGCTTCGGGCTCTATGAGGATCTGACGGTCGACGAGAACATCGAATTCTTCGCCGACCTGTTCGGCATCGACCGGCGCGCGCGCGACGAGCGTGCGGCGCGGCTGCTCGCCGCTTCGGGCATGACCCCGTTTCGCAAGCGTCGCGCCGGGCAATTGTCAGGCGGGATGAAACAAAAGCTCGGGCTCACCTGCTCGCTCATTCACACGCCCAAGGTCCTGCTGCTCGATGAACCCACGGCCGGCGTCGATCCGGTGTCGCGGCGTGACTTCTGGCGCATTCTCTATGGGCTGAGGGGGGAGGGGGTCGCCATCGTCATCGCCACCTCCTATCTCGACGAAGCCGAACGCTGCACCCGGCTCGGCCTCCTGCGCCAAGGCCAAATGCTCTATTGCGACACCCCCGCGGCGCTGAAAGGGCTCATGGCCGGGGAAATCATCGCGATTACGACGCCTAAGGCGCGCGAGGCCCGCGACCTGCTCAGCGGATGCGAGGGCGTCAAGGGCGCGATTTTGATGGGCGATAGCGTGCACGTCGTGGTCGACGACGCAAGCCTTCGATCGGGCGAGCTTAAGGACGCGCTCGATCGCGCCGGCGTCGCGATTGACGAGATGGAGCGAATCGCGCCGTCGATCGAGGACCTGTTCGTTTCGCTCCTCACGGCGGAGGGCGATGGGTGACGAGCGCGGGACCTATGAGCGAGATCAGGATTGTCGCCGATCGTCTCACCAAGCGGTTCGGCGATTTCGTCGCGGTGGACGCCGTCAGCTTCGATGCGAGGGCTGGGGAGATCATCGGGTTCCTCGGCCCCAACGGGGCGGGCAAGTCGACCACCATTCGAATCTTGTGCGGACTTTTGCGCCCGAGCGGCGGGCGAGCAGAGGTCGCGGGCCTCGACGTCGCCTGCTTCCCCGAGCGCGTGCGCGAGCACATCGGCTACATGTCGCAGAAATTCTCGCTCTACAGCGATCTTTCGGTGATGGAGAACCTGCGCTTCTTCGGGGGCGTCTACGGGGTCAAGGGGACGCGGCTCGACGAGCGGCTGAAGTTCGCCATCGAGATGGCTGGGCTTGCCGGCCGGTCTGAGGCATTGGTCGCCGACCTCTCCGGCGGCTGGAAGCAGCGCCTTGCGCTCGGCTGCGCGGTCCTCCACGAACCGGCGATCCTGTTCCTAGACGAGCCGACCTCCGGGGTCGATCCCGCATCCCGCCGCCGCTTCTGGGACCTCATCTATTCGCTCGCGGAGGGAGGCGTGTGCGTGGTCATCACCACGCACTATATGGACGAGGCCGAATATTGCAATCGGATCGCGCTCATCAACAGCGGCAAGCTCGCGGCGTTGGGCAGTCCGAGCGAACTCAAGCGTAGCGCGATCCACGGCGAGATCCTTCTCGTCGAAGGCGACAATCCCGGCGCCATGCTCGAAGCGCTCGAAGGCGCACCCGAGGTGCGGGACGTCGCGCCGTTCGGCTCGTCCCTGCACATTGTCGTCGACGAGGCGAAGCGCGATCTGCCGGCGATCAAAACGTTCCTTGCGGCGCGCAGCCTTGGTTGGTCGCGCATCGAGGCGATCAAGCCGACGCTGGAAGATGTGTTCGTCCAGCTCGTCGGCGTCGAGGCGGCGCGAGGAGCGGGACCATGAGCCCGCGCCGGGTCAAGGCGGTCGCCAAGAAGGAAATCATCCAGGTCTGGCGCGATCCGCGCAGCCTGATGGTCGTGCTGTTGATGCCGCTCATGCAGATGGCGCTGCTCGGCTACGGCGTCAATCTCGACATCAAGCACGTGACGATCTGCGTCTTCGACCGCGAGGGCAGCCAGCAGAGCGAGTCGCTGTTGAAGGCTTTCCAGGCGTCGCCCTATTTCGACATCGTCGAAGCGGAGCGGGATTACAACGGCGTCAAGCGCGCAATTGACGGCGGGCGCTGCAAGATGGCGGTGGTCGTTCCGCCGGACTTCTCGCAAGACCTCGCGTCGGCGAATTCCGCCTCGGTGCAGGCGATCCTGGACGCCACCGACGACAACACCGCCAATATCGCGCTCGGCTATGCGCAGTCGGTGGTCGGCTCGTTTTCCGCCAACGTTCAAGTGCAGCGGACGCAAAGCCTCGGGCAGCAGCAGCCGGTCGCCCCGGCCGTGGCGCAATACCGGGTGTGGTTCAACGAGGATCTGGTGAGCCGCGACTTCATCATGCCGGGCGTCGTTGCGCTCGTGCTCGCTCTCGTCGGCGCCCAATTGACCTCGCTCACGATCTCGCGCGAGTGGGAGCGCGGCACGATGGAGGTGCTGGTCTCGACGCCGGTCACTCGCATGGAGCTGATGGTCGGCAAGATCCTGCCCTATTTCTTCATCGGCCTGCTCGACGCCGCATTCTGCCTCATCATCGCCGTCTTCTGGTTCGAGACGCCGTTCCGCGGCGCCGTCACGGCGCTGTTCCTGACGACTTCGCTCTTCCTTATCGTCGTGCTCGGCCTCGGCTATTTCATTTCGGCGAGCATCAAGAGCCAGATCGGCGCGAGCCAGATCGCCCTCGTCGTGACGCTTCTGCCGACGACGCTGCTCTCCGGCTTCGCTTTCCCGATCGAGCAGATGCCGGCGCCCGTCCAGGCGATCACCTATTTGGTCCCCGCGCGGTATTACTTTTCGATCCTGAAGGCGATCTTCCTGAAAGGGAGCGGGCTCGGCGATCTGATCGCGCCAATCGCGCTGCTTGCCCTTTACGCGACGATCATCGGGCTGCTCGCGGCCCGCGCGTTCCGCAAGACGCTGGGGTGAGGCGATGTGGGGACGAATTGTCAATCTGGTGCGGAAAGAGTTCCAGCAACTCAGGCGCGATCGTAACGCGCGCTTCCGCCTCATCATTCCTCCGCTCATCCAGTTGATCATCTTCGGCTACGCGGCGACGTTCGAGGTCTACCACGTGTCGACCGCGGTGCTTGATCTCGATCATAGCCAGGAGAGCCGGGAGCTTATTTCGCGTTTCGCCGACAGCGCACGCTTTCAGATCGTCGAAACGGCCAAGACGCCCGCCGACATTCGCGCCGCAATCGATCGCTCGGACGCCGTGGTCGCGATCGTCGTTCAAGCCGGGTTTGCGGAGCAGTTGCGCAAGGGCGTCTCTGCCCCGGCGCAGATCATCGTCGATGGAACGAACTCGAACACCGCCCTGATTGCGCTCGGCTATGTCAATCAGATCGTCTCGGCCTATGCGCAGGACGTCGCTAACGACCTCTCGCGGCGACTGCGCCCCGCTCAAGCCCCGCCGCCGACGGTGACGCTCGAGCCGCGGCCCTGGTACAACGTCGATTACAACAGCCGCTGGTTCTTAGTGCCCGGCGTCATCGCGACGCTGACGCTCGTCATGGTCGTCAACCTGACCTCGTTCGCGGTGGTGCGTGAGCGCGAGGTCGGCACGCTGGAGCAGATCATGGTCACGCCGATCCGTCCGCTCGAGTTCATCCTCGGCAAGTTAATCCCCTTCTTCTGCGTGGGCCTCGCCCTGACGGTGGTGATCGCCGGGGTCGGGATGCTGTGGTTCCAGGTCCCCTTTGTCGGCAATCCATTCGTGCTGCTGCTCGGCACCACGCTCTATCTCTTCTGCGTGCTGGGGATCGGCCTCCTGATTTCGACGGTCTGCGTGACTCAGCAGCAGGCCTTCGCGACCAACTTCTTCGTGATCAACCCGGCCTTCATCCTCTCCGGCTTCAGTTTTCCCATCTTCACCATGCCGGTGTTCATGCAGTGGCTCTCGCATATCAACCCGATGACCCACTACCTCGTCGTCATCCGCGGGACGTTCCTCAAGGGCGTGGGCCTCAGCGTGCTATGGCCGCAGATGCTGGCCCTTGCGGCGCTCGGCTTCGCGCTCCTGGCGATGAGCGTCCTCAGGTTCCGCAAATCGCTTGACTGACCTGCGAGGACTCCAAGCTGCGCGTTGCGGATGCGCGGGTCCGCTTCAGCGACCAGGCATTGATTTTCCGTCAAAGCCGGGGCAATGACGGCGACGATCGTTCAAGGCGGCCCCGAACCATCGACGAGGCTTCGCCCTTTTGCATTCAGTTCTAAGCCGCCCTTTGCCTTCGAGTTGATTGCGGCTGAGCGAGAGGAAGGGATCATGGTTCGCTGGTTTCGACTCTTGGTCGCCGCTTCGCTCGCTGCCGCTCTCGCGGCGCCGTCGGCTGCGCAGGCCCAGACATCGGCTGCAAACGTCCGGACGTCGCCACCCCAGACGACGCTGCAAAAGCGGGCGAAACATCAGGCTCCGGCCGGTCGGCAGATCACCGTCCACCCGCGACCGTCCTATTTGACCTTGGGCGGGGCTGCGAGCGTCGGGTCGCACAACGGCTACGTGCTCGACACGTTCAACCAGCCGCCGCCGATCGAAGGCACCTTTACCGGCTTGCATGGCCGGGAGCGGATTCAGGACCAGTTTGGCAATCCGGGGCCTGGCCTGACCCTGTTCCGATTCTAGCGGCGGCGCCGGAGAGCGGCGACCTGGCAGCGCTCTTCACGGCGCGGGAAACAAGGCCTCGACTTCGACGTCGAACCCGGGCGGATGGAGTTTTGCAAAGCCGCTCGCCAGCACCCGAGTCTCGATTGCCTCGCCCTGCCCGCGCTTGTGATGGATAACGACGCGCCGCTCGGGATCGAGAATGAGATAGTGCTCGACGGTCTTGAGCGAGAAATAGCCGCTGAGCTTGCGCCCGTGGTCGATCGCCGCTGTGCTCGGCGACAGGACCTCAACGATGATGATCGGGTCGGTGATCGCCTGAGCGTCCGGGGCGGGCCGAACGCCGCAGGAGACCGACGCGTCGGGCTGATAGTTCGTGTCTGAGGTGATCCTGACGGCGACGCCGTCCGGATAGACCTTGCAGGGCAGGCCCGTTCGCCGCACAGCCTCTTTCAGCGCCGAGTAAGCCTCGCCCTTGGTGTCCCCGTGCAACACGCGCTCGGGCGACATCATCACCGGAACGCCGTCGTGCAACTCCCACCGGCCTTCCCGTTCCTGAGCCCAGAGAAGGAACTCGTCGGCGCTCATCATTTGTTTTGGCGCGGTGGACATGGGCAAGCTGAGCGCGGATCGCATGACAAGGGCGTGGGAGCGAGAATATACGCCCCCCAGCCCTTTTTGTCCTTCCTCAGTTCATGGTCGGAATCGTGAAGCTCGCCCCATCCTTGATGCCCGACGGCCAGCGGGCGGTCACGGTCTTGGTGCGGGTGTAGAAGCGGATCGAATCCGGCCCATGCTGGTTGAGATCGCCGAACCCCGAGCGCTTCCAGCCGCCGAAAGTATAGTAGGCGACCGGCACCGGGATCGGCACGTTGACGCCGACCATGCCGACCTTGACCTTGCTGGCGAAGTCGCGCGCCGCGTCGCCGTCGCGGGTGAATATGGCGACGCCGTTGCCGTATTCGTGGTCGTTGCACAGTCCCAGAGCCTCGCCGTAATCATGGGCGCGGACGACCGACAGAACCGGGCCGAAGATCTCTTCCTTGTAGATCCGCATGTCCTTCGTCACATGATCGAAGAGACACCCGCCGATATAGAAGCCGTTCTCGTAGCCCTGCATCCGGAAGTTGCGCCCGTCGACCACCAGCTTCGCGCCTTCGCCAACGCCGAGGTCGACATAGCCGCGCACCTTCTCCAACGCCGCTTTGGTGACGAGCGGGCCGAAATCCGCGCCGGCGTCGGTCGAAGGTCCGATCTTCAGCGATTCGACGCGTGGGATGAGGCGGCGAACCAGGTCGTCGGCGGTCTTCTGCCCGACCGGCACGGCGACCGAGACCGCCATGCAGCGCTCTCCCGCCGAGCCGTAGCCGGCGCCGATCAGCGCGTCGACCGTCTGGTCCATGTCCGCGTCGGGCATCACGACCATGTGGTTCTTGGCGCCGCCGAAGCATTGCACGCGCTTGCCAGTCGCCGTGCCGCGCGAATAGATGTAATGGGCGATCGGGGTCGAGCCGACGAAGCCGATCGCCTGAATGTCGGGATCGTCGAGGATGGCGTCGACCGCCTCCTTGTCCCCGTTGACGACGTTGAGAATGCCCGGCGGTCCGCCCGCCTCGACGAAAATTTCGCCGAGCCGCATCGGCACGCCCGGATCGCGCTCCGAGGGCTTCAGGATGAAGGCGTTGCCGCAAGCGATCGCCGGCGCGAGCTTCCATAAGGGGATCATCGCCGGGAAGTTGAACGGCGTGATGCCGGCGACAACGCCGAGCGGCTGGCGCATCGAATAGAGATCGATACCCGGGCCGGCGCCGTCGGTATATTCGCCCTTCATCAGATGCGGCACGCCGAGCGCGAACTCGACCACCTCGACGCCGCGCTGAATGTCGCCCTTGGCGTCGCCGATCGTCTTGCCATGCTCGCGCGCCAGGATGTCGGCGAGTTCGTCGTCGTATTTGGCGATGAGGTCGAGGAACTTCATCAATACCCGAGCGCGGCGCTGCGGATTGACCGCCGCCCAGCCGCCTTGCGCCGCCTTCGCGTTCTCGACCGCGGCGCGGACCTCGGCCCTGGAGGCGAACGCGACGTGCGCGCGCACCGTGCCGTCCATCGGCTGGAAGACTTCGCCCGTACGTCCCGACTTGCCGGCGACGGCCTTGCCGCCGATGAAATGCCCATACTCGATCATGTTCCGCTCCCTTATCACTGTGTCCTGGGCGGTATATGCGCCACGATTTTGCGCACAGCAATCTCAGAGAACGCGCATCGGCTGTGCGGAAATGTGCTAAACGGCGGCCCGAGACTACGCCACCCGGTCCGAGAGCAATCTCCGCATGACTTCGGGATCGCGCTCAATCGCCAAAAGTAACGCGCGCGCTGGCGCATCGGGCGTGCTCCGGCGTTGCTCCCAATCCCGGAGCGTCGTGATCGGCAAATGGAAGGCCTCGGCGAACTCAGCCTGCGTCATCCCGAGGCGCTGGCGCAGCGCTTTGACGCGCGACACTCGGCGCATCCTCGCCAGTTGCTCGGCGGCGAGAGGTTGCGCGTCAGAGTCGGCCAGCGCGGCGGCCGCGACCTCCTCGTCGGTCATCGCGTCTATCCGGGTCCAATCGGTGTCGCCTTTAGGAAGCGCATCACCACGCTTCACGGTCACCCGCGTAGTACCGGTCTTGCTCATGTTTCGTGGCCTTTCGGACTGATATGATCCTGCAGATGTGCTCGCCGCGGAATGTCGCGACCGCGAAGAGCACCCTCCCGTGAGCCATCCCGATGACCTGGATCCTCTCCTCGTCGTATGCGAATCGCGTGTCGATTTCCTCCAGGCGGTTCGGGTCCTCCAGGGCCTCGATGGCGTCCACAAAATCTACGCCGTGCTTGCGAAGATTCTCATCGGCTTTGCCCTTGTCCCATTCGTATTGCACTCGAAGCGTCGTACCGGATACCAGTACCGGCGGCAAGCGCCCTGACGAGCCGCGCGGCGTCATGCGGACCAGTGGCGTTTAGTCTAAGCAGCAGGCGCATGGACTGGGATAATGTCAGAGTCTTCCTTGCCGTCGCGCGCGCCGGGCAGTTTGTCGCCGCCGCCAAGCGGCTCAAGCTCGACCACGCGACAGTCAGCCGCCGCATCGCTTCGCTTGAGGCCGCGCTCGGCGCCAAACTGTTCGATCGGCGCACGACCGGCGCGAAGCTGACCAGCGCCGGCGAGCGGTTCATCGCCGCGGCGGAGCAGATGGAGAGCGCGTTTCTGCACGCGCAGGGCGAAATCTCCGGCGTCGATCTCGAGCTCAGCGGCGACGTGCGCATCGGCGCGCCGGACGGGTTCTCGACCTATTACCTGACGGCCGCATTGCGCGACTTCGCCGAGCGCCACCCGGGCGTGCGCCTGCAATTGATGCCGCTGCCGCAATTGACCCCGCTCGCCCGGCGCGAGGTCGACGTCGTGGTCGGTCTCGACAAGCCGGAGGCGGGACGTTTCGTCGCCCGCAAGCTCACCGACTACACGCTCGGGATCTACGCGAGCCCGGCCTACGTCAAGCGCAACGGCGCGCCCGCGGACGTCGAGGCGCTGAGACGCCATCGGCTCATCGGCTATGTCGAGGAGCATGCGTTCTCGACCGCGCTCGACTACGTGCGCGAACTCTATGACGGCGCGCCGACCAGCTTCGAGTCCGCCAGCGCAGTCACCCAGCTCGAGGCGTTGCGCGCCGGGGTCGGCCTCGGCGTCATCCACGACTTCATCGCGCGCCGCTTCAAGGACCTCGTGCCCGTGTTGCCCGAACGGCGCGCGCAGCGGAGCTATTGGCTCGTCACCCACGAGGACACGCGCGGCCTTGGGCGCATCCGCGCCGTCGCCGAACATCTCGCGAAATCCGTGGCGCGCGACCGGGGGATGTTTATGTCACCGCAGCCCGTCATTGCGAGGAGCGTGAGCGACGAAGCAATGCAGAAATCGTAGGGCTCCCCGCGTTCCCCTGGGTTGCCTCGCAGGCTGCTAGCGCTTGGCGGGTGTCGGCGCCACACTGGCGCCTTTGCATAGGAGCACGCGCTTCAGTCGAGCGAAGCGGGCGGCGGGCGCGTTGGAGTGGCGCGAAATGACGAAGAACATTCTCCTCTACGGCGCGACCGGCTTTACTGGAAAACTCATCGCGCGCGAGGCGCGTACAATGGGGGCCGGCGTTGTCCTGGCGGGCCGAAACCCCAAAACGCTCAAGGCGATCGCGAAAAAGCTCGACCTCGACTGGCGGGCGTTCGATCTCGCGGATCGGGCGCGGGTCGACGCCGCGCTGAAAGGTGTTTCTGTCGTCCTCAACGCCGCCGGGCCGTTCTCCGCCACGGCGCGGCCGGTGGCCGACGGGTGTCTCGCGAGCGGCGCGCATTATCTCGACATCACCGGCGAGATCGACGTGTTCGAGGCGCTTTTCGCGCGCGACGCCGAGGCGAAACGCGCCGGCGTGACGCTGATGCCCGGCGTGGGCTTCGACGTCGTTCCGAGCGATTGCCTCGCCGCGCACCTCAAGCGCCGGCTTCCCGACGCGACCCATCTGACGCTCTATCTCTCGGCCGGCCTCAATGCTTCGCGCGGGACCTTGAAGACGATGATCGAAAGCGTCGCCGACGGCGCCCGGGCGCGCCGCAACGGGCGTCTCGTCTCGATCGCTATGCCGAACACGGGCTCCTGCGATTTCGGGCGGGGTTTGAGGCCGACGATCCAGGTCGCCTGGGGCGACGTCTCGACCGCCTTCCATTCGACCGGGATTCCCAACATCGATGTCCACATTGAGGCCGCGCCACCTCTCCAGGCCCTCGCATGGACCCCGGGGTTGATCCGGTCGCTATTCGCGCTTTCGCCCGCGCAGCAACTCTTGAAGTCTCTCGTCGACTTTCAGCCCGAAGGACCGACCGACGAGGCGCGGCTTAGAGGGCGCGGCGTGCTGGTCGGCGTCGCGAGGAACAAGCGCGAAACCGTCCGCGCGCGCCTCACAACCCCGGAGGGCTATACGCTGACCGCCAGGACCAGCCTCGACGCCGCCATGCGCGTCGCCGCGGGAGATCTCAAGCCCGGCTTCCAGACGCCGAGCCTCGCCTTCGGCCCCGACTACATCCTCGGCTTCGAAGGCGTGATAAGGGAGGAACTGAACGCGTGAGGCCGCGGGGCGGAGTTGTCATGCGCTTGAGATTGTCGGCCGGCGTTGCGGCGCCGGAAATCGATTGGGCGCCGGTGGGGGCCGTGAGGATCTCGCTCAAGCAGCGGACTAGAGTTGCGCTGGGACAGGGCAAATCAGTCTTCGTGTTTACCCAACGATGAGCGCGATTGGGTCGAGACCGGGCCGTCCACACCTTGAAAGTCCTGTCGGCTGTGGCTAGTCATCTGACTAGTCGCTGCCTTGGCAAATGGAGGCGCCCGTGAAGAGCTGGCCGGTTCAGGACGCGAAGGCCCGGTTCAGCGAGATGCTGGACACCTGCCTTAAGGAAGGGCCGCAGGTGATCACCAAGCGCGGCGCCGACGCCGCGGTTCTCGTGCCGGTGAAGGACTGGCGACGGCTGGAGCGGGCGGCCAAGCCCGGCCTGAAGGAGTTGCTGCTCACCGACGTCGCGCGAGGAGAGCTGAGCGTTCCCCAGCGCGGCGGAAGCCGCAGGCGCGCGCCGCGCAATCTCGTCCCTTGGTAATGTACCTCGTCGACACAAATGTGGTGTCGGAGTTGCGCCGCGCTCGTCCGCACGGGGCGGTTGCCGCTTGGCTCGAAAGCGTAAGGGATGAGGACTTGCACCTCTCCGCCGTAACGATCGGCGAGATTCAGGCGGGCATCGAGATCACGCGCGATTCTGATCAAGACAGGGCGGCGGAGATCGAGGCCTGGCTCGAGCAGGTTGTCGAAACCCACAACATTCTGAGCATGGACGCGCGGACGTTCCGCTCCTGGGCGCGCCTCATGCACCGCAAGTCAGATCATTTGATCGAAGACGCCATGATCGCGGCCACCGCGACAGGGCATGGCCTGACCGTCGTCACCCGCAACACAAGAGATTTTGAGGGTCTCGGCGTTCGCACCTTCAATCCTTTTGACGCGAGTTGCGCTAGGGAGCGCGATCAAAGACGCTCTCTTTGTCGTCGGCCGCAGCCTCGGGGGATTGTTGGCGCAATCGACTCGACTTTCAGTGCTTTGCCAATGCCGCCGGTCAGGTCGCTCTGCTGGAGTAGCATAAGGACATTGACATTTTTGCCTGCATAGTGCAACTATTGCACTATATAGCCGATGGGTTTGCATGCCGACACTGCAACGCTTCGGGTCGGTCAGTGTGCGCATGTATGCCGACGATCACCGCCCGCCGCACTTCCACATCGTCGCGCCCGATTTTCAAGTGCTGGTGCGGATATCCGACTTGACGGTGATTGCAGGAGAAGCCCGAACGACCGAGATCGCCGAGGCTCTGGCATGGGCGCAAACGCATCAAGCGATGCTGGCCCTCAAATGGGCTGAACTCAACGAACGGGGTTGACTATGCCGAAGAAGATTTTGCCGCGCATCGTCGCCGTGGAGGCGGACAAAAAGCCTCTGACCCTGCGCATCCGTTGGGACAAGGGCGACGAAAGCCGCGTTGACGTATCCGGTCTGATCGAGACGTTCCGCGTCTATGAGCCGTTGCGCCGGTCGCCGAAATTGTTCCGGCAAGTGCGGGTTGGCGAATATGGGACCGATGTCGTCTGGTCTGACGACATCGACATGGCCGCCGATACGCTGTGGCGGCTCGCGCAAGAACAGGCGGGCGTCACGATGTCGCCGGACGCCTTCAGGCGTTGGCGCGAACGGAGGGCCTACACGCTCGACGCGGCGGCGCATGCGCTCGGCGTCAGCCGTCGCATGGTAGCCTATTACGAACAGGGCGCGAAACCCATTCCGCGCGTCGTTGCGCTTGCAACGCGGGGCCTGGATCTGGGCGCGCAATGAACGGGGCGCGGATAAGAAATTTAAATAAGCTCGTGTCACCCTAAACCCGAGACGTTCAAGCGCCAGGCGGATGCCGGACCGGCTTGGCCGGGCGACAACCTGGAGCGGCGAACGCCGCCGGGCCCAGCCGTACCGCTGCCGCAGCACGTCCGCTACGGCTGGGTCATCCCGTGGCGGGCCGATGCTGGCCACAGCCCGCCCGGGCGTTGTCGCGCGAGAACGCCCTCACAAAGTCTCAGGAAGCGGAAACTCCTCATAGCCCGACGGAATATCACGCGCCTGGTCGTCGGCTACGCGAATTGGCGGCGGCAATACCCTCATTTGAGGGGTGAAGGGTAGCTGACTTTTAGTATGCTTCTTGGTCAGGTTCGTAATCAGGCGATGATTCTTGATCTCGCCTAAGTACGCACCAGTTTTCGCAAAAACTTCCAAGCCGCGGAATCGCCCGACGTGGCGGCCGTCATGTGTAATAAGCTCGCCGGCCTCGGTCCACCCGAAATATTTCCCGCCCCAGTTCCATCAGGGTTGTTCAGTTCTCTGAGCTTTGATGGCGGTTTTGGGATTCCCGGCGGCGAAAATGTCTGAATCTATAGGCGACAACC
>Ga0116217_10004304_pt1 | contig 12716 bp, 12 predicted proteins | sample Sb_taG_6_FD_89697 | JGI IMG/M metagenome (GOLD analysis project Ga0116217, IMG submission 89697) | Peat soil microbial communities from Weissenstadt, Germany - Sb_50d_4_PS metaG | ecosystem: Environmental > Terrestrial > Soil > Wetlands > Peat | place: Germany: Weissenstadt | collected 2010-09-21 | reverse complement strand
TCATTGATTGTCCCCTTTACGAATATTCCGCCGTTTGATATGATGGTCCGAATTCAGACCCGAAACACCGAAAGCAGTTAAGTGACAAGCACCCAGATTGAAAGTAAGTATCAGGTAGATAATGCGAATGTCTATAATAAAAGCGAACATTGCACGGGGTCCGAGGACATACTCTTTTCTCGTAGTCTTTGGATTGCTTGCCCTAGTCCTTTCAGTTCCCTTCATGGTCAGGGCTTCATATGGAGCCGCACCTACATCTGTCTCGATGAGTTACACCGAGAAACAGGTAGGTTCACAGACAGTGCTGTATGTGACTCTCAACGCTCGCGATACGCAACTTCCTAGCCAGATATTTGTCGCACTGGCATCGTACTTTAATGGGTCAAGTACAGTATTCAATTATCAATACATCGTCGGCCCGAGTGGCAATGGCGTAGTTTCAAAGACATTCATGGTACCTTTTGTCGGAGCCGGGAACTACCTGTTTATGGGTAGCATTCGCACAAGCGCAAGCGGAACGCTGCTTCTCCGATGCATCATTGATCCTCACATCGAGCCCGAGTGGAAGTAAGCAACACTCGTATTTTCCTCGGGTTGAAAATCTAGCCATCGCCGTGGACTGTTAATCCCACTGCAATGAATGCAAAGCCGACCAAAGTTATTTTCTGGTCGGCGGAGCATGGACTTACTTTAGAGAGTCAGCATCGACCTTTTCAAATTCCTTCACGAATTCAGCATAGTAATCGGCAAATTGTTCGATCAATCTGTTTCCCGCGGCCACAAGTTTTGGTAACTCATCCTGTTTTACATAAGGAGGGGTTGAAAGATCAATCTCCCACGCGTCAACAGGAATTGTCACGGTTCCGCCACGAAACTTGAAGTTCGTGAAGATGACCGGCGTGATCTTTTCTCCTAGAATTTTCTTTGTCGGATTTGTACCCCACTCACCTCTGTGAGTTTCTTCCCTGAGGTCGGCATTTTCCTTGCCGTGGATCGCAATACCTATCGACATTTCTTGGAGATAATCAGTGTCTTTCGGATAGAGACCCAAGTCATTTGCGGTCGTCCACCATTCCAAAATTGCAACTAGCATTCCAAGTTTCCGAACGTTCCGACCGGCGCGTGTAAGTGCTTCGCGATTTCCTCCGTGGCCATTGATGAAAACTACTTTTCTGACTCCGTTCTTTCGCAGGCTAGTCAAAATGTCGGTATAGTACATTTCAAGCACGCTGGGGCTGATGCCAATTGAACCCGGATAGTTAGCCATCTTGTCGTCTTCACCATAGGCAACGACAGGTAAAATCAACATGCTAGTTCTTTTTCCAACCTCTTCAGCTAACCTTTCTGGGGCTGTTGCGTCAATTCCGATCGGAGTCGGGCCGTGTGCGTGCAGAGTTCCGGTGGGTACTATGACGGTGTCTGATCTCTTGAATGCTTCCTCCGCCTCTTTCCAGGACATGTCCGAAAGCTTGTATTTCATTTACTTGACGAGAAGAAAAAACAAGTGATTTATTCATTGTTCCCGACAACTAAGTCTAACTTCAAAATGCCGAGCGCCATTTGAATTGAAACAATCCATTCAGAGCTATTAATATGCTCGAGTGATTTGACGAAAACCAGACCTTGAAGAAAGCATTTGTCTCGGTGGATATGGAAGGTCTGCCGCATATCACATCAAACGAACATATGTTTCCCGGGAAGTATCTCTACGACGAGGCTCGCTACATCATGACGGAGTGTGTTCTGGCAATGACGGATGAGCTCAATAAATCCGGATTCGAAAGGGTCGTTGTGGCGGACAGTCACGGCCCAAAAGTAAATCTGATACCTGAGAAGATGCAGTCGTTCGTAGATGTAGTGCGCGGAAATCCCCGCTCGATTTCTATGGTTGCGGGTGGTAAGGGTTGCGACGTGGCACTTTTTCTCGGATATCACGCAAGACCCGGCACCGCGAATTCTACTTTTGATCACACTATCGACGACAGAATTATTCGAATGTTGAAGTACAATGGCGAGGAATCCAGCGAGTTTTACATGAATGCGGCTACTCTTGGAGAACAGGGAGTTCCCATCGTCATGGTCGCGGGCGATAGTACTCTACTGGAAGATGATGTAGCTAAAAATGCTCCATGGTCGGTGCGCATCCCACTCAAGGAAAGTTTAGGGCGTTATGCGGCGATCTCCCCTTCAATGCCGGAATGCCTTGATGCAATCCGAAGAGGGGTCAGGGAGTCTGTCTTCGGTTTTAATGCAGGTAAAATGAAACTTCTGAAATTGGAGAGTCCAGTCGAACTCGAGATCTATTTTACGAACTCTGATTATGCACACATTGCCTCTCACCTTCCCGGATCGAACTTGATTGGCGGCTGGGGCATAAGTTACAAGGCGACGTCGATGGAAGAAGCCTACCGTGTGACTCAGCTGCTTGTCTTTGCAGCAAGCGGCGTAAAATCAAGTGTCGGCGAGTAGGAGATTTCCGTTACGGTCGCTTGGAACCTGCCTCGATAATTGCAGGTTGTTTCATAGCTTTATTCTGGAAACTGTCCGCGAAGTGACAAGCTGACCAGTGTCCAGCTGATATCTCGGTTAGCTCGGGTTCAGTGGTTTTACAAACTTCTTCAGCGTAGGGACAGCGGGGATGAAACCTGCAACCACTCGGAACTCGTACTGCGCTCGGGACTTCGCCCTTGACCTGACCTTCGGAAGTCATTTTCTTGTCAGGGTCGGGCTGCGGGACGGATGAGATCAGCGCCAGAGTGTACGGGTGCAGAGATCGTTCGAGAACGTCGCGCACCCTCCCAATTTCAACAATCTTGCCGCTGTACATGACAGCCATCCTTTCTGCCATATATTTCACGACGTTAACGTTGTGGCTGATGAAAAGATAGCTAAGTTTTCTTTCTTCCTGGATTCGACGGAGAAGATTGAGGATCTGGGTCTGGATCGACGAATCGAGAGCGCTCGTGGGCTCGTCGAGTACGATGAACTGTGGATTCACAATTAGGGCACGCGCAATCGCTATCCTCTGACGCTGGCCGCCGCTAAACTCGTGAGGGAATCGCATCATGCTGTCCTCCGGCAGTCCCACAGACCTCAAAGTATCCTTCAAGAGGATCTTGATGTCAGAATCCTTTTTCGACTCCTTGAAAGCAAGGAGGGGTTCCAGTACGATGTCTTTCAAACGCTGGCGGGGATCAAGGGAAGACATCGGATTTTGAAACACGATTTGCATGTTCCGCCTTATCTTTCTCAACTCCTCGCCTTTCAGTTTGGTAATGTCGCTGCCGTTGAACAATACCTGCCCGCCAGTCGGACGCTGAAGCATCAATATCGTTCGCCCCAGCGTCGTCTTGCCCGATCCCGATTCGCCGACGAGTCCGAGCGTTTCGTTTCGAATAACAGAGAATGAGACGTTATCCACCGCTTTGACCCAGAGTTTTTCTCGCTGCATTACTCGATCAGTGATCCCGCTTCGTACTCGGTAGTATTTCTTCAGCGTCTTTGCTTCGACGATACTCTGATCATTCGTGGCTTGCATGAAAAACGCCTAACTGACGGAGCGTGAGGAAGTCGATGAAGATCTCAAGAAACATGCAACCTTGTGCCCGGGCCTGACCTCTTCGAGTTTTGGTAGCTCGTTACTACACCTGTCAAATGCGTACTTGCATCGCGGATGGAATTTACACCCCTCTGGAAGATACTTCAGGTTGGGAACATCTCCACTTATCGCTTCCATCTTTCCCTCGTCTTTGTATCCATGTGAGAACGATTTCAGTAAACCTTCGGTATACGGATGGAGGCTTGAGTGGAACATCTCACCGACGCTTGCCTGTTCTACTATTTCGCCCGCATACATGACGATGACCTGATCCGCGATCTGGGCAGCCACGGCTAAATCATGGGTGATGAAGAGAATGGAAGTCCCGATCTCTTCTCGAAGCTCGCGCATGAGGAAAAGTACCTGTGCCTGGGTCGTGACATCGAGCGCCGAAGTTGGTTCATCCGCAATCATAACTGCAGGTTTCTCAACGAGAGCTTCCGCAATCATTACCCGTTGGGCCATCCCACCGCTGAGCTCGTGTGGATACTTGTCAATCACGCGCTCAGGATCGCTGATGTGAACTCTTCTCAGTGCGTCAATAGCTTCGTCCGAGAACTTTTTTCTCCTTCCCATAGAGACACCGGATCCGACCATCCTCTCTCCGAGTCCCGGAGGCGCGTGGCTGCCACTAGGCCCGCTGCTTTCAAAAGCCCCGTGATATCCAGCCCGTCGCTTTTTTCTTTTTTCTCTGATGTCGATCGCTTCGTTAAGCTGTTGCCCTACCGTGTACACTGGATCGAGCGAGGACATCGGCTCCTGAAAGATCATGGAAATACCTGTGCCGCGAAGCTCGACAATCTCCGATTCCTCAAGTTTCAAGATGTCCTTTCCCTGAAAAAAAATCTCCCCATGATCGATTTCAGCTGGAGGTTTTTGTAACAGTCCGATGATGGAATATCCGAGCGTGCTCTTGCCGCATCCGGATTCGCCGACTATCGCAATTATCGTGGATCGAGGGACGTCCAGATTAACGTTGGAAAGTGCGAGAACATCGCGATTGAACGTTTTGTATATAACGGCGAGGTTTCTGATGTTTAGAACGTCCTCTGAGTTTTTCTGATCGAGAACAGAAATTTCTTCTTCCCTCAATGTCTAGCTGAACAAACCCCTGACCTTCGGGTCAAGCGCATCTCTCAAGCCGTCACCAAATAGACTGAAACCGATTGCCACTATGAGGATCGTGAGCGCCGGCGCGATGGCATACCAAGGTGCGCTCCTCAGGTACTGTTCTCCCTGCGAGGAGAGGAGTCCCCATTCCGGTATCGGAGGCTGCGCACCCAGACCGATGAAACTGAGGACTGAAAAAACAAGGATCACGTTTCCAATATCAAGAGTGGCGTAAACAACGAGGGTTGGCAGAATGTTAGGAATGATGTGCTTGAGAATAATGAATCTGTTTTTTTGACCGGCGGCGGTGGATGCTTCAACGAACTGCTGCGATTTCAGAGTGAGGGTTTCCCCCCTCGCGAGTCTCGTGTAGCTCGGCCACCAAACTGGCGCCAAAGCGAGGATCGTATTTGGGATGCTTGGACCGAGAGATGCCACGATTGCGAGCGCTAGTACCAGTCCCGGAAAGGCAAGGAAAATATCCGTGATACGCATTATCACTTCTTCCAACACTCCCCCGACAAATCCAGCGAGACCGCCGATTAACAGGCCGAGAACCACGGCCGAGCCTACGACGGAGAACGCGACCTCAGCGTCGATTGGAAAAGCGGCGAGAACTCTCGTCAGCAAATCCCTCCCGAGATCATCCGTTCCGAGTAGATGTTGCAGAGACGGCGGTTGCAAGATGGTTGATGGAGAAATTGCATAGGGATTGAAAGGGAGAATAGCATTGTTGGATATCCAGACGGCAAGCGCGACGATGATGAAGATGACTGAAATAACTCCACCGATCAGAGTTATGTAGCTCGAGCGAAATATCCTCCAAGAAATAACGAGCTCCTGAGTGTCCAAAGGCAATCTTCTAAACCGTTTTGGAACTTCCATCAATCTCACCAGAATAATACTTCAGACCTTTATTCGAGGGTCGATTATGCCGTACAGGATGTCGGCTAGAAGATTTGCGAAAACAACCCCGAGAGTGAATAAGACAGTTATCCCCATGACTGAGGGAAAATCTAAACTTTCGATTGACTGCGTTGCGTAATATCCGATGCCGGGCCAAAGGAAGATAGTTTCGATCACTATGGTTCCGCCAAGAAGAGATCCGAGGAGGAGTCCCAGCACAGTCGTGGTCGGTATCATCGCGTTCCTTACGGCGTGCTTCAACACAACTGTCCTAGCTCCGAGCCCTTTCGCGTACGACGCCCTAATGAAATCCTTCCGAAATACTTCGAGCATCGAAGATCTCATGATTCTTGTGACGATCCCAAAGTACGTTAGGGCGAGTGCGGTTGCTGGCATAACTATGTGCCAGAGAGAGTCTTTGAGATCGGCCCAGTTTCCAGTTATCAGGCTGTCGACGATATACATCCCGGTGTGTCTTACAGGAGGTACCAGACTACTAGATAGCTGACCGTTTGTTGGAAAGATGTTGAAGTAGTAACTAAAGACGAAAAGGAAAAGTAATGCAACGAAAAAAGGCGGAGAAGAAAAACCAGCCAGATAAATCAGCCTGATCGAGTGATCTATCTTCTTGTTTTGATACATCGCGGCGAGTATCCCGGTGGGAATGCCGATAATTATCGTGATTATGATTGCCGAAATAGCGAGCTCGGCAGTCGCGGGGAAAAATAATTGTAGATCGTATAGAACCGGTCTGCCGGATGTTGGAGAGACTCCCCAGTTGCCGGTAAGAAGATCTCTCAGATAGTAGACATACTGAACGTAGAGCGGATCTTGGAGATGAAAGCGCATAACGAGCGCCGCGATAGCCTGGGGTGTGGCATGCACACCGGCCCAAGCTCGAGCTGGATTTGGAACAGTTACCCTCGAGATGAAAAATGTTATGAAAGTGGTTCCGAGCAGGATCGGAATTATCAGTAGCAAGCGTCTTGCGATGTAATTGGCTAGACCCAAATCCCGGCCTCACTTTTCACTGTGTATGGAAGACGCCCTCTATATTAGAGCGGGCGCTGGGGAAGCTGTAGTCGCAGGTGGCTCCTGTCCTATTATTTTCTTGCGGCGAACAGTCTAGGCTCCGCAGGAACCGGTCATGGTAACGTTGTTGAAGTCGATGCCGTTGAACGCAGTGTTGTACCACATTCCAGCAACGCATTGGTTCCAGATGTACGGACCTATTCCTGCACCAGGATCGAAAACATCAAGGTCCTGACCAAGCCAAATGAATCCGGCTTGTTGAACTAGATCACTGGTAATTTGCGAAAGCTCCTGAGCTCGAAGCGTCGGGTTTAGCTCCGTATTGCTCTTGTCGATCAGATTTACTATTGTCTGGTTATGGAAATTGCCAAAGACACCAAAGGCGGAGTCGACTATGGGTTCGTAAGCACTGAAGTCAGGGTAGTAAGTCCAGTTGATCATGATCATGTAGGGTGCTGTTGAATTTGCGCCGGGAGTGTTCTGAAGACCTATCAGAGCAGTCTGAGTTAGCTCCTGGGTTTGTATGTTAATTCCAATCGCGGCCAGATCCTGCTTCACAATCTGAACGACCAGGGCAGCGTAACCACTCGTGTACCAGTCGAGATTGATCGTCGGGAACCCCTGGCCATTTGGATATCCAGCTTGCGCCAATAATTTCTTTGCGTTGGAAACATTGTATGGGAGACTTTGAATGGAGTTGTTGTAATAGTTGAATATGCTCGGCATTGGGCCTACCACCTGCTGTGCGTAGCCGTCGTAAACAACTGACTCGATCTGGGAGATATTGATCGCCTCAATCATCGCCTGCCTTACGAGAGTGTTGTTGGTAGGACTCTTCAAAGCGTCGATGTTTATCCATTCGATCGAGCCGGAGCTGCCGGTGTTTGGAATATAGCAATTCTTGCAAGCGGACAATACGTTCTTGATGTCATTGAAAGACACGATCGATGATTGGACTTTAGCAGATTGCAAATCTTCGGTCCTAGTGAGCTCATCTGTCTTGTATTGAATCAGAACTTGTGGTATCTTTGCGGGCTCCAAGATCAGATTGGATGTCATGCTCTGTCCCCAGTAATGTGGATTCGCGATCATGAGGGTGTATTGATTTACTACGTATGCTTGAGTGATATATGGAGCATCTCCAACCGTGCTACCGTTAACAGACATCCAAGCGTTGGGTTGATTAAGAGCCACGCCCCCGTGCTGTTGAACAACGTATGGGTCAACAAACACCCAAGGCGCTGTGTCGATTGTTTCCAAAAACGCGACGAATGCGTTTGTCAAATGGAACTGAACTGCCGTAGAATTCAGAACGGTCACGCTGTTACTGGGGTTCTGCATGATTTGTAGCAATGTGGAATTTGATCCAGGGGAGTTCTGCGCATTGTTGAGAGAATTTATATCTCCAGGTGTCACTCCAGAGACATTAAAGTATTCAAAGAAGATGAAATCGGCAGCTTGGTTAATGATGAGATCCCTGTAGATATTGTACCAGACGACATATGCATTGAAAGGATCTCCGTTGTTATAGTAAACGCCGGACCGTAAGTTAAACGTGTAAGATAGACCGTTTGCACTCTGACTCCAGCTTGTGGATAGTACCGGGAGCAGAGTGTTGCAGCTGGGATTTGCACAGAATGTCAGGGGAAGCTGGGTGTTCTGCGCTATCTCCAGACCATTGTTATCAATTGCCGCCGCTGGATCACCGGTTGTGGGTGCTGACCCTTCATCAACTATCAGTTCTTGAGCTGAAGATGTTGAGTTGGTAGTAGCTGGCGAAGACGAGCTCGTTGCGGGAGCGATCGTACTGGATGTGGATTGTGCTGTAGTAGATGGTGTGGCAGTGGAAGTGGTAGTAGTTGATGACGATGGAAGTGAAACATAGATCGCAGCCGCTGCAACAATTATTATAACGACGACAACGATTGCAATAATAGTCCTAGAAATGGCCTGAACTTCTTTTTTGGAAAGATTCATTGGCACCCGCACCTGATGCGGTTTATTTATACTTTGAATACTCTGCCATGCTCAAGATTCTAGTTCAATAGTCTTTGAAAAGAATCAGAATGCTACTGAAACTGACTCAGGAATATCGATCTGTTCCTATTGGTGCATCTTTAGACCAGCGTTAGCAAGACTGGGAATAGGATTACCAAAACACCCGCGGCAATGAATCCGAAACCGATAATCCTCCCAAACCAAGTAGATCCTCTTACGATGACTTTTTCCAGGGCGATCACTCCCGCGAGTACTGCCATTACTGGAAGGCTCATCGCTCCTACAACAAGCATTACGAGCATGTACATCCAACAACAACCGACGCAGTATGAACCGTGACTGAATCCCATCCTGAGACTGCCGAGAAGACCCTTTCGACATTTTGTTGCAAAAAACCCGATGGGTGAAATGCAACCGGAGAGACATTTGAATTTGAGTGACGTAAACTGATAGACGCCCGTCCCGATCAACACTGCTGCTGGCACGAAGATTGCAAGAATTGAGAGCACGTTAGAAGGCAAAGCTATCGAGAAATTTAGAGCAGCGTAAACTGCAAGGTACGCACCAAGACCCAGAACTGCATAAGTGATCAGGTAACCGCTCAAGAAAATCGGAGTGCCGATCGCTCGAGCTAGATGAGGATTAGGTTCTAGTTTTGTCGATACCTTGTTGTAAAAAAGGACGATGGGTATCATTGCCGGAAACATCATTGCGGCCATACCAACTATCCAAATAATTTCAAAGAGTCCTATCAACGTAATCGAGAGAGGAGATGATGAAGAGACTATCCCTGCTACACCTCCGGCCATCATGCCTGAAGATCCGGCCATCATCATTAGAGGCATCAAGTAGTATGATGCAATCCAAGAAACAGCGGCGAATACGAGCAGGGATAACGAAACTACAAGTGCCAGTTTGTCGCGAACAAATATGCTGGCTACTGAACCTCCATCCAGATCGGATGAATTCGAGCTCGTCACTGATATTGCCTTCCTTTCACTTCATATCGGCTTTTTCATTAATCTTGGATTTCTTTTCTTCGGTTAATCTGTCGCTTCTATTTCGCATTATGCTTGTAACGCTCGAAACTGTAAAAGGGGTAGCATAATCTAAGAAGATCCTTACGTAAAGAATGATCGGAAAAGCGCCTCCGGCGAATATAGCACTCCCTTGATTGAAAGCAACGAGCCAGCTTCCCACGATTGCGCAGAGTAAGACAGCCCGTTTGATGTCCGCTCTACGATAAAACCAGAGCACAGCCTTGACTCTCGTCTTCTCATTCACAGTAGTATGGTAAAGCTGGGGGCCGTTCACTAACGTCTCAAATAGAAATTTGCAGGATTCCTTGAATTGAACGTTTTACGCGAAGAAGACGTTTTTCCCAACTAAGCGAAATTCCAGCTATCCTAACGCACTAATTGCCGTGCGAAACTTTAGTGAAGAACCCATACTTGCCTGGAGCCGCGAATTTGAGTCCCTTTGTAAAAACTGCAAAGGATCTCGTTGCTGTCGCATTCAGTTCCTCGCAAACCAGCCCATTTGGGAGCATAATTTTTGCTTGTGCTTCATCTCCAGTTATCGGATTTATCATTGGTGTCAGAATCGCATGGGCCTCCATTCCGGCTTTGTAACTGCTCTTGGTTCCATCCAATATGACTTCAACAGGAACAAAAGCAGTTTCAAGCCATTGGTCAATCGTGTACGAAAAGATTCCCCAAGGTCTTCCTTCAAGCTTGCCCTTGAGTATTTGGTCAAGTGCTTTTCTCTGGAGTTCGGATGCCTTCTCATCTATCCAAATCTTAGTAGTTCCACCGCCTTCATGGATCGCACCTGGCCACTTTGTAGCCCAAACAAACGAGACTCCGTCGAGTTCTGTTGGACCACATTTCCCACTTTTGATGCGCCCAGCATAAACTCCTGTGCAGAATCCTTGCGTCGGTCTTTGATTGAAATTGCATGGGCACCCCCAATCGCAGTTACAAGACGCTACCCAGTCGGCTTCGTAGTTCCACTTGACTTTCTCCCCATTCATGGAAGTATTCAGCAGTGCGAATCAAAATGAGCTATAAAAAGTAGCTCATAATTTTTCCATCAGTAAAACTGCACTTCTGGTAACATTCTGAGAAATTCGTTCCCGGGAAAAGAATTCCTAATTTCTTAATCTAGTTAGGCGACAGTATACTTTACGAATTCGCTTTCGCATGGATTGCCGTGAGCGACCCATGCTTCCCTCTTCTCGGGAATGTAGATCATTCCATCCAGCGTCCTGCTCCAGTGAGCCTTCGTCCTCTTTTCATTCGGGTGCGCGCATATCATGTCGGGACGGTTTTCATGGTCTCGTAGAAAGTCTTCGAGCAATGAAAGACTCAGCTTGCCCTTGTTTTCCTCGATCAAGTCTCCCATCCTATCGCACCGGGAGGTGCTGTTTTTCATGTAAGCATCGCTCTTCGATTCCGTAAAGCCCTCAACTGGACAGAAAATATAGTGGTTCGCGTGATATAAGGAGTCGTCAGACCGCGTCGTTTCCACCTTCAATGGGTTTGCCTCGACATTTGCGACTCCGTCAGGAGTTCCCATAACGAAGTTCAATGCGAAAGCTCTGTCCGCCCTTTCGATCGCTTCGACAGCTCCATCAATGTCCTTCTGATTGAAAACTTCCCTGACGACGCAGAGCATCGGTACTCCAATTTTCGGCTCGTCGAATCCGAGTGCGTTTATGCAAAGACTCAGTCCCACGGAATTAATTCCCATCATTGCCGGGGCGCCCGCGTACGAATAAATTAGGGCGTTAGGGGCGTCCTTCTGATTAAAGCGGGTAAGGGTGGTACAGTCGCCGTCGAGCCACGGATCGATCCCTTCGTCATTGTTCTGACCGACATAGGTTAATCCATCTGACGTAGCACCATTTCGAACCGCAAACGACGTGCAGGCTTTGGCTAACTTTGGATAGAACACTTCATTGAATGCCGCAATCAGCATGATTTCGTCCAGTTTCAGACCAGAGCCTTCAGCAACTCCCTCAAGCTCCTTTGCAATCTCTTCGGAGTAGTTCCTCGTAGGCGCAACGTATTTCGAAGCCCATCTGAGAGCCTCATCTTTGGAAGTATTCAGATACGTATTGTAAAAATCATAATGGGAATTAATCAAACGCTTGACAAGAGCTGCGTGGTACGAACCGTATTTGTATCCCCTCTCGCTCGCGCTGCCGCTGACTTCGAGGACTTCGTAAGGTTTTACACTAAGGAGCTGGGTCATGGATGGAAAAACAGGTTTTGGATATTTACATGTTTCCAATTTTTTCTAGACTATGTCAACCTTAGACCTAACTTCATCTCTTTCTTCGAAAATTCGTATCGTAGAAGAGGTCGATCAAGCAAGGCTCTGACTCGAACATTCTTCTGAAAGAAGAAGGGATTGGAAATCCAAGAAGGATATTGATGGAACCGTAAAATTCTGTTCCCAAAATAACATTAGGCGATGGTCAAGATCGACAAGATACGATCGACGAAGCTACTTTGACTTACTCCAACTAAATCGATAAAGCTCGAGTTCTCAGATATTCATAAGAATATCTTAGAATTTGGGATTTTTCGATCTAAAATAACAACAGACTCTACTTCCAAAGTTTCCGGGGATGAAGTTTCAATGCTGAGAATTCTAAAAAGGCAGAGAAGGATGAGCGTATCGAAAGCCGCGGATTTCACTGGATTCGAGGCTGAAAGATGCAAGTCAGCATTCGAGAACCTCTCTGGAAAGAATTTTGTTACTTTTGATTCAAATGAATATTGGATTACCTCTGAGGGGGAAGGTTATCTTGCGTATTCCAAATCTTTCAGAGATCCGGCAACCCGGACGTTAAGATCCTAGAAAATAGATAGAGTTTTTCGAGGCAGCCGACCAAGGCCCAGACGTTTTCAATCCGGGTCAAACCAATCCTGTGTTGGCACAATCTTCCTAATCTGCTGAATGACTAACTAGCGCAACCCCCCCCCCAATTGAATTTCTCCTTCCAGTACGTAAAATCCTTTTAGTCAGTTTCTCAACTTTGGGGAAACCTTCAATACTTCAGGAC
>Ga0116217_10004303_pt1 | contig 12717 bp, 32 predicted proteins | sample Sb_taG_6_FD_89697 | JGI IMG/M metagenome (GOLD analysis project Ga0116217, IMG submission 89697) | Peat soil microbial communities from Weissenstadt, Germany - Sb_50d_4_PS metaG | ecosystem: Environmental > Terrestrial > Soil > Wetlands > Peat | place: Germany: Weissenstadt | collected 2010-09-21 | reverse complement strand
TCGCCACGCCGATACAACGGGGCCGTCGTGATGGTGTGGCCGATCAAATCCGCAAATTGGACAGGCAAAGGTTCCTTGCAATTCAATCTTGGTGCTCACGGCTTCTCCTTCGGCTGGTCGGTGAGGGCTTGTTTGGCTAGCTGTGCGCACAGCCTCGATGCGATTGGCTATCGTTTGTCCGATGCCAGGCTCGCATGAACATTCCGGGCACTCGTGGATCATCGCGTGAATCGCTTTGACGATCTTGGCGCGCTCCTCACGAGCTCCACGCTGCTTACAAGCCGCGCATTGGTAGCTGTGTGTCTTCTTGTTGCGGCGGTGATGTGAGTTGCAAACGAACGGCTTGGTCTTGGTCTTGATGGTCTTGGCAGTCATGGCTGGTTCCACGGCGACGCCTTCGACGCGCTCTGCGAAAGCTCACGCGTGATGACGTGCTGCGCATCTTTGAGTCCGAGGTCCGTGATGCGGCGACCGAGACCCGAAGCAGCAGGTCCGAGCTTTTCGTGCGAAACTTTCGCAGCCACGAGCGCGCGGATTGCATCTTGAATGGTAGGCCAGCCCATGTGCCTGGTGACCGCAGCGAATCGCGTCCACTCCTCCACGGTGAGCTTGAGAAACACCGCCACGCGCTCCGAGTCATTGCGCTCAGCACCCCTTCGGGTATCGCGAAGCGCGTTGGGTTGACCGTTAGCCTTACGTTTCTTCGTCATGACGTCATTCCTTGCTCTTCTGTTCGATTTCCTTGGCAATGTCTTCAGCAAGCTTCTCGGCCTTCTTCTGAAGACCAAACGCCTTTACTACGATCATACCGAATAGAAGCATTGGCCAACTCAGAACGAGGAGGCTCTGAAGCATGAGATAAATCGTCTTCTGAAAAACTGGCAGTCTCCACCATATTTTCCAGTGTTCGCGAATCGAAGCATTCGCCACCCACACCATGAGTCCGACGGTTATCCACGCCATTGCCAAAAGGACGCCACTATGCTCTTTCATGTCTTCACTGCTTTTCTGTCGACCAATGCATAGTAGGAACGCGGTTGGAACCCTCGTTCGGGCGTAATGAGATCGCGTTGAGCTACGAAGACCTCTCCGCTTTCGACGAGCTCGGCGAGAGCAAAGTAGATGCGCCCACGCAGAAACCAGAACCGCGAGAGGCGTTTGTCGGCCAGCATCTCGAGCGTCGTCATCATGCCTTCGTCTCGGCCTCGGGGCTCGGCAAGAACTTCGAGCAGGGCAGCCTTGAGCTTCGTCATGGCTTACTCCGTGACTGGAGATGTCGCTTCGCATCCTGCAAAGCCGCGATGAGGTCATCGAGATCTTCCAACATGAATTCGGGATGACCGGCTTCACGCCAATGCCTACCAAAGCTCGAATCGTCGTGCTTCTCGTCCTTGGTGTATCCGTAGCTCGTGTGAATGATGAAAGACTCGCGACGAACCTCGATACTCATGTTGCCGATATCTTCAAGACACATACCCATCGTATTTTCCTTTCAGTCGGCTGTTCGTTTCTCCTCTTCGAGGAGTGCTCCGGCTTTTGCGTCAGCCTCCGCGACGATCTCGCGTCTTACGAACGAGAGATCGCCGTAACCCGAGACGCTGTAGCCGAGGAGCTGCCAAAACTGTTCGGCGTCCTCGATGGAAACGTCACCCAGCCATTCGGCGATCTGATTGAGACTGATGACCTTCTCGTCTAGCAATCTACGGACGATCGCGTTGTCCTTGAACCGAGGCGTGCCGTTTTCGTCCAGGTAAATGGGCTGCATCGGCTGCGTCTTTGGCGTCTTCGCCATTCTCTTTGCGCTTGCAGTCATGGTTCCTTGTCCTTGTCTCGTTTGCGCTGGTCGAAGTGAGAGCCGGGGTCGAAGTTGGTCGTGGGTTTGCCGAGGAGGACGCCGTCACACGTGCGCACGAGGTACCGGCCCGTCTCGCCTTCGCGTTGGACGCGGCGCGCATCTTCGACGTAGAGCTCGTGGCCGACGAGCTTCTTTCTTCGATTATAGACGTCGAAGCCTTCTTGACCAGGCCGAGGTCGAGCAACCACCTCGAGCGCAGGGTCTCGTTTTCTCGGAATGGGAGCTCCAGGGCCATATGCCCAGCTTCCGCCTACGCTATCCTTCTTGCTCGCCATCGCTGTCACTCTTCGAGCTCCTTGAGCTTGAGCTGGTCACCCTCTTTGGCGGTTTCGCTGCACTCCGAGCACATCACCTCTTTCTTTTCCCGGTCACCGCCGCAGAGGATGCAGAGCTCGTAGTCCGTGCGATACGCCTGCACGAGCAATTCCAGTTGTTTGACATACTCTGATTGATTCATGAAGAGGACCTCTTGTGTTTTGATTTGAGTTTGGGAAGTCTAACGTAGTAAGCACGGTTGTCTGCTGGCGTTATTGTCTTAGCAGCAACACCTTCGGCTTTGACCCAAAAGCGACCGCTCACACCTTCATCATCGGCTACGACGATGTACTTTGGAAATCGGTTAGAAGACCCCATCACGGCACCCGCAAAACAGGCGGAAGGACGTCACGGCTGACGCAGAGGATGCAGAGCTCGTAGTCCGTGCGATACGCCTGCACGAGCAATTCCAAAGAGGTGATGTATTCAGCGGGTGTAGCGGGTGTCTTTTTCGATGATGAAGAGGTCATTGTTTTCTCCTTACAAGAGTTTGAATGAGACCAGAGGCTTGACCATGAGCGCGAAACCCGATAATCGCTTTCCGATGCGGCAATGCGCAGAGCTTACATGATTTGCAAGTAACGTTCTCAAAGCGCTGAGCCGGGCAAACGATCACATGGCGTCCTTTTGGCGTCCGAAGCTTGCTGGGCGCGTCTTCGGGTAAGACCACTGCAACAGGACCAATGCCTTCATCTGCTCGTTTATCCGCCTGCGCAAAAGTGTCCGCCGAAAGATTGACCGTAAAGCCAGCATCGTTAGCTTCACGGATTGCTTGTTTCTGAAGAGGTGTTCGAAGAGGTTTGTGCGTGAATGTAAAGCCCCTCTTACCTCGATTGGCTTCTACAAGACTTCTAAAGGAAGAGGTGTCGAAACTATCACCTCTCCCCTGCAAATCACCAGCGGTGTTATGACGCCAGATGGTTCCAGGCTGAAGACCCCTGACAGTTTCGAGAAACTCTGACCACGAGAGATGCCACTGTTCAGTGCCCACTCGCTTCCAGTGAGAACCGAGTTTGCCGTAGAGCGCGTAGCAGCCGGCTTTGTAAAACGAGCACGACGGCGGACAAGTCCCACGTTCGCTCATCGATGTAGGAATGGGTCCAGTCTTTTTATTGAGACTTCGCCGAACGAAGAGAATACGCCCAGTAGGTTCCGGGTCTTCGCGCGTCATGCGAGCAAGGCGTTCGGCGGGAAGAAGCTTTTGCCAATCGCCGTACTTTTCACGGCACGCATTGCATTGGCGATACTTGTGACCTCTTGCAGTGAAGTCCTCTGGTGATTTTTTGAATTGCCAGCACTGCGGACATCGATCCTTGTCGGCGGGTGAAATGACTGCCTCTACTTCTGGCATTACGGCACCCGCAAAACAGGCGGAAGGACGTCACGGCTGAACGTGGTGCCACAGACGCAGTTGCGAAACTCGAGCAAGAGGTACTCCGTGTAGCTCATCTCATCGCCGCCCACGGCGCGCGGCAGCGCAAGCCATTGCTCTTCAGAGTACCTCTTGCCGCAACAAGAACAGACATGAAAGACGTTCATAGGGTCTCCTTGTCTCGTACCTTGTCATGTTCGCCGTCGTGTCCGTCGCCTTTTTGCCAGGCTTTCCATTCTTCGTACGTCATGTCTTGTCCTTCTTTGGTCTTGCCCACTTTGGTCATTTTCGCCATTTCACTTACCGCTTTCGTTATGCGGACATCTCCATTTACCAACCGCTCCCGCCTGATGCGTCTCGTAGAACGCGCGCGCCGCAACGACGGCATCGATTGTAAACTGCGCCGTCCGGTTCCCACTCGTGACCGCTGTAGTACTCGTCCATCTCGTGCTCAGTCTCGCGAAGCGCGCATCGGCGACATCGCCTTTCGCCCGAAGCGTGTTCGAAGTCGTGACCGTTGCGTTCGCATTCAGTCATGAGATCCCCGACAGCTTGTGACGAATCATCTCTTCGATATCCCTCTTTTGGCAGTTTGAATTCCACGCCAAAGCCAGAATCGAGCGCAAAAATTCGTCGCGTTCCCGCTTTATAGCTTCGATGCAAACTTCATAGGAGTGAGCCTGAGGGACTGAATCGTAATCGTCGCAAGGGCCAGCGTTGTACTCCGTTCCGCACGTCTCGCATTTCAAGTTCATGACGTTCCTTCACTCCTCGTCAGCGCTGCACACGCCGAATCGATAACCAAGGGCGTAGGCCCCGGAGTGCTCTGGAACCGGGAACACGCACATGGCGTGGCCGTGGAGCTTTGCGAGGTACGCAGCGCGGGCCTTGGCTTGTGCAAACGTCTTGATGATGCCGTTCATTGGTACACCCGCCCGTACTTCTCGCGGAGCGCGGCTTCGTACGCCTCGCGGCTATCGACGGATTCGCAGAGCTTCCAATCGAAGATGAGAACGGGGCATCGCGGGTTGGCCATGTCTCGCGCGCTCTCGCTTCCGATTGCGTGCCGCCACGTCCACCACTCGCCCATTTGAAGCCGTGATCCGTCAGCGTCGCGCTTCCAGATCGACCCTTCGATGATGCTTGGCTCGGCTCGCACGAGAGCCAGAGCTTCCTCGTCATCGGCGCGAACTTGGATGGTTGCTGATGCGCCGAGCGCGCCGCGAGCGTATTCCCTTAGGACTTCGCGCAAGCACGAAGCGAAGTCGCCGCGACCGATGACGTTGCGACCCGCCCAGAAGTACTCGGCCACGTAGTAGCTCCGGTAGCCGTTCCACGAGAGCGTGACATGGTGACCGTTGTAGTCGGCGTGTGACGCCAACTGGGCGTAGCGTGGGCTCCCTTTGGCCGCCGCTGATCGGTTGTGTGCGTCGATCGGAGAATAGGGCCGAACGGGAAAATGAAACTCGATGAAGGCGGGGTTACTGCTGGTAGCGGTGTTCATGACCTCTTCCATTGCACTCAGCATGCCACAGATATCCGAGAATATCTAGCACGAAGACCTCTTCTGTTTCGATGACTTAGCGCTTCGTTGGGCGCGACTTTGTCCTGGTCCGTGACTCGGCGTTCACAGAGGCGGTGACGAGGACCTGGAGGTTCGAACGCGTCGTCTTGAGCGCAAACGCAATACGGTCGCCTTCGTCCTGAGAGATGCCGACACGACCAAGTCCCGGATGATGCCGGTGCTCTTCACGCCAGCACAGATCTTCGAACAAGTCTGCGCTCACAACGCCACCTCGGTACGTGCTCACGATGCTACCTCGATCTTCTGCGCTGCTTTCACGGTGCGCTCGCCTTCACGAACGAAGCGAGTGACGAAGATGCGCGACTTGCACCACCCGCTTTGGTTCAAGCACGCGCACACGAGCTTTCGCAGTGAAAGACGTTCGGTGATCTCGACCTTCTCGATTTCAACCTCGTCGCCATTTTCGGCACCTGTAAGTTGAGTCTTCGCCCAGTGCTCGGCCTCCTTGAGCGAGAACGCGTAGAAGTCGCCCACCTCGTCAATCTCTTTGACAATGTGTTCGTTGTACTGGGCTCGATAGAGAATCATCGCCAAGCGCTCCACTCTGAAGACAGCGCACTCGGCTTCACCATCTGACGAATGTGACAAGGCCGTAGCTCCACCCTCCATTCGTCGCGCTGCCAATCATGACGCTTTGCTTCGCTGTCGTAGTAGGTTGCAATGACGTTTCGAAAGGCATTGGCTTGAGCTTCTGTTGTGAACCCGAGCCAGACAGCAGGAGCCCATCCCGATGGCGATGCATGGACGTAATGCTTGACGACGCAGTACGCTTTGATCATTGGCAGATAGCGGTCGATCTGATTGAGCGCTTCGGCAGCTTCGAGGAGCTTCGAAAATGCGTCGAGCGGCAACTCCACGCCGTCACAGCCCTTGAGAGCGTTCAAGGCGGAGAGGAGTGCCTCTTTTACAAATTCAGTATTTTGGTCGTCAGTGGACCAAGCATTTCCACGGCCTACGACGGCCTTGATTCCATTCTCGCTCATAATGACCTCTTATCCATCAGTCATGTTCCACTCAGCCAACGCTTGGTTACGGGTGCCTGCGCTCCAAACGAAGTGGCTACATCCACGATTGGCGCACTCTACGTGATATCCGTTGGCCTCGCGATAGACGCGTATTTCGGACTCCCCACATCGACAAACGCGCGCCTCCGTCAGCTTCACATGCCTTCGCCGTTTGGGTTTGGTCGTACTCATGACTGCTCCTTGAGCGCGATACGTCCTTCATCCGTTGGCGAAAAGAACCAGCGCTCGCCGTCGCTCCTTCCGCCTAGTCGAAGCTCGCCATTGTCGTCGAGGTGACCAAGGCCAAGTCGCATGAGCGAACGAGCAGTGCGAACGTCGGCGCCGTGCACGTAACATGCGCCCATCCAAAGTACGCGACGCTGCGTTCTCGAAAGCTTCGATTTCACGGCAGCTCCGAATGTTGCTGAGCGATACGCACACGTTCGGGCAGCCAGCCGCCGATTTCGATTTCGTTGCGACGCGCTTGCTCGGCCTTGATGAGCGAGTTGTAGGTGCCACGTCTGCACTGGCCGATGTATTGCCTTGACCAGCAGCCCTCGGTATCGAGGGCTTGAATGATGTAGATTGCTTTCATGACTACACCACCTTCCCACCGAGCTCGGCCACGAGCTCGTCGAACTTGATTTCGGTGTTGGGCTTGATCGCGTAGACCTCGACCCGAGAAACGATCAAGTCGGCGTTGGCAAGAAACCGAGCTCGGAAGAAAGCCTGAGCGGCGATGTGGCTACCAAACTTGACCGAGGCTCGAAACGGGATAGCGGGGCTCATGACGTTACCTCTTTCTCTTCCTTCTTCAGTTCGGACTTGACCTCTTCGACGGCGCAGCGGCTGAGGAGAGTCTGCTTCTGGCCCTTGTACTCGTCGTGCTTTTTGACGGTGCCCTTGACGTCGTACCTCTTCCCAACGTCACCTCTTGCGATGTCGGTGTTCGAGGCCTTCCACGTGAGGACAGCACCAGCGTCGGTGATGAACTTCAAGACCGTTGTGTAGCCATACTGGGTCTCGTAGCCGGTGACGAAGTCGAGCACGACGTTCGAGAATACCTCTCGTTTTCCGACCGTGCCCACATGAGCGCTCGGAGGACGCGCAGCACGCTCAGCTCGCTTACGCTCGACTCCGAGGGCGCGCTCGTACGCGGTGACCATGCTCGCCGCGATGCCCGCCGAGCGAAACCCGACGATGCCCGTGCGAGCGACGGCGCGGAGGTTGTGCAAGTAGTCGCCCGAAGAGGCGTTCACCTCTCCGTCCGAGAGAGACTCGGCCCACACCTCTGCAGAGGCAGCGAGCGCAACGTCCACGTCCGTGGGTTCGCATTGGACTTCCATCTTCGAACACGACGGGCAAGACCTCTTGTTGCGGCACGACATGAAGTGCATCGCCACATCAGCCGTCGCAGCGCCGCCTTGCTCGCGCGCAATCGTGCGTGACGTCCAGCCCTGCTCGCGAACGCACCAGGCGACAAAGGGAAGATACTGCGAGAGAGCGACGTCGCCACTTCCGCCCCCGAAGCCTTCGGACTCGCCACCCTCCGCGAGGCCGCGTGCTGAGGCGAGTATCGTTGCGTAGGCCGCAATCTTGACGGCGTCGCTGCTACCCAAGAAGTCTGCGATGCACGTTGAGCCGACCTGGACCAAGCGCCCGTCCTCGTGACGGACAACGTACGTGTCAGCGCGGCGACGGGCGAGCTTGCAGTGATCGCACTGCGGGCCGCGCGTACGGTACTCCGGGGGAAGGATCTGACCAGGAAGAGCTCGGACGAGGTTCTCACCGTCGAGGTGCTCGAGAGCTGCCACGAACGTCCAGCCCTCGAAGGAGCACGACGCCGAGCCTTCGAACGTGAGCGGGATCTTCGCAATCTTCGTCTTCGACCCATCGCGCTCTTCACGCGAGACGATGTACACCTTGCCCCACGACCACGCGAGCGGCGAGAGACCGCGCTTCACGGCTCGCTTCTGGAGCTCAAGAAGCGCAGCCTGTACGCTCTCACGGTTTTGCAAGAGGATCTGGAAGACCTTTGCGGTATCCAGTTGGTTTTGGACGACTGCGTTCATGTCCTCTTCCATTGCACTGAGTGTGCCACAGATATCCAAGAATATCTAGAACGAAGAACGACGAGCTTTCGCGCACTTAGCCCATAGGCTCACATACAGACTCGAGCCGGGTGTGAAGGGCTCTTCACACGAAGTAGTATCTAACTAGACGCTACTGACGCTTCGTTCGAACAATCTCGCCATCAAATGAAAAAGTAAAATCAATCGACTATCTGTTTTTGTAGAAGCGATTCGATAAACTGTTCGCCTTCCGATCTTTCAAGCGCTATCCAGCGCGGATCGTATAGACCATATGACGTTACCAATCCGAAGCCATTTTCATAATTGGTACTAGTTTGACATGCTTGATACCGCCATTGTCTACCGCACCAGCAGGTCCAGATCATGCCATCACTAATTCCCCGTCGCAGTCGATTCCACCAACCTGGTAACTTGCAAAAGGTTGGAAGCCTACCGCCAGCAACTTCGCGAGGCTCGTGCTCTCGAGCTGTCTCAGTCATGGAAGCTCTAAGCGCCGTACGCCCCCAGTACTGGCAATACGAACCAGACCGCGCTTTTCTAGTGCCTTTGCACCTTGTCCCGAGACTGCATAGGCCTTGTTAGTGTCTACACGTAATCGCGTCATGTTGTTGATCTCAATAGTCTCCCCACGGAGAAGTAGCGGCTTGACCGACTTCTCAAACCAACGGAGGACATCATCCTTACATGCTAGGCAGATGCAGATGCAGCTTGTAGGAGCAAGGCACTGCAACCCGTTATGGCAGTGTAGTCTATTATTGATCATGCTTCATCCATCCGATCACTAGCCGCATGTACTTACGGCGTACCTGTCGAATGTAGACGGGCACCTTTTGGGCCTTGCAGAACTATGCTCGTCTCCATCCAGTTCGAAACATGAGAATGCCCTCTTCGTCTTCTTCGACTGCCCATTCGACTGTTGGACCGTCCAATTCGTCTCGTGGGTAACGAGCTTGAGCTATCGTCTTCGCTGACTCGGCGTCTTCCGCCAACACTGCGTAGTCGTAGAAGTCGATATAGCCGGTTGCTCGGCGTAATCGGTTCATACGTCGTGAAGTGCGCTCGACGCGGAAAAGTTTTTTCACGACTCACCTCGCAGCACGGCACGGCCAGCGTCAATGGATGCTCGCTTCTTAGCGTCAGCAAGACGTGGCAAGTTCGCGATGTAGGCGCCGTTCTTTTCAACATTCCATGAGGACCAGCCGCCGCGCGCATGTAGATGAACAAGGCGGTATGGTCCCCACACGTAATCGCCAAAACGATCACGACTCCAGCGTAGCATCCTGCCTAGCTTCGACGTGCTCATAGCTTGTCTTCCTTGAGCGCGGCGCGTCCAGCGTCGGTGATCTCATAGTACGTCGCATCGAAGATCGCGGCGAAGTCTCGCGTCGCCAGACCTTTACGAACGAGCGCAGCGAGCGTTGCGCCGGGCGCTTCTGCGCGCGTGTTGATAGAACACGTCCCAGTCGCAATGCGGCGACGTGATAGGCGTTCAAGTAGTTCGCGCTGCGTCTCCGTCAACTTTGGCGTTTTCATGACGGCTCCTTGCTTAGAAGCTCGCGGAGGACCTCACGCATCCGGTCGATAGCTTCGATGGCGTCTTTGATGTTAGCGTCAAAGTCATTGCCGGTCTCACACGATTCGGCATTATCAAGGCAGATGTTGACCTCGGCGAGGTCGTTTCGGATCGTATCGATCTCAGCTTGCTTGTCTTCAAAGTCCACGATCATGCCTCCTTCAAAGCGGCGCGGCCCGCATCGGTGATGCGCAGTTGCATGGGAGCTGTGACTCGTCCTGGTTGAAAGCGACTGACGAGACCAAGAGCAGCTAGTCGCTTGCCGATGTAGGGCGAGCATACGTCGTCTTCCCACGACACATCCCACACTTCGGGTTGGTGCTTGGCAAGGTATGCCAACGCGATGCGTTGCGCTTCTGTCAGCTTCTTGTTCGTCTTCATGGCTATCCTCGATGCACTGAGTGTGCCACAGATATCCGAGAATATCTAGAACGAAGAACGACGAGCTTTCGCGCACTTGGGCGCACGGGCTCGAGCAGGGTGTGAACGGGAAAAGAGCTCGGGTGTGTCCTTGGGTTCACGGTTCACGCGTATTTTGGAAGCTCGCGAATTCTCTTCTGGATATCCGTGAATATCTGTGGCATGCTAGGTGCATTGAGAATCATCCAAGACGAACGATGAAACCAGTCAGTCGGTCAGACCTAATCGCACAAAACCCCAACGTCGGACGGCAACACCATGTCCTCCTTCGGGCACCGTTGGGTAGGCGCTCGTCACGCTGCGCGCAAAGGCGGGTTGACCACCCGTGTCACCGACTGGCTGGTTTCATCAGACGTCAGAGTAGGAAATCGTCATGAGCACGACGAAGGACTGTCCCGGTTGCGGTCGCGGTTTTCTGAAGGGCAAGCGCGTGCTCTTCCCCATGCGCGACGGGCGCCTCGTTCGCAAGCTCGTGTGCCTCACGTGCTCCGCGAAGTGCGAACGTGTCATGACGCGCGTGACCGCGAAGCCGTGCATGACACCGAGCTGCGACAACGCCGCCCACATGTGCTCGCACTGTGCAGCCGACCTCGTTCTCGACGAACGGAAGCGCTGCACCGTCGACGCCGTCACCGAGCTAAGAGGTATGGTCATCGCACTCCGCGTCACCGACAAGGTGCACGGCGGCGAAGACTTCCTCCAGGGCAAGGTCGAAGGTCTCGAATCGGCCATCGAGTTTCTCGTACGACAAGGCGCGAAGCGCTTGAGGACGTCATGAGCCGGAAATACATCTCGAAGCCTTTCCTCATCGACTTGGCGCAGCACATCTACCAGGCTGCCAAGGACCTCGTCGATTTCAGCAGCCCAAAACGCGATGCTGACTTCGGTGTTGGAACGGGCGGCAGTGGCGACCCGCGTATTACGGGCGACTCGGACATCTACAACTCGGTCGCGGACTTCTCCGAGAAGATGGTGCGCGAAATCTCCGTGGGCGTGCGCGCGCCGAGTCCGAACGTCCTCTCGACCGCCATCATGCTCCAGTCCTCGGATGGCCACGCGCAGCTCATCGGTCTCTGCCGGTGGGCGCATGCCGCTTTCCCGTCCATCTCGATGGGCCACAAGTACGCAGCGGCTCTGCTCGTGACGAACGCGTCGAAAGAAGCCATCGACTTGGTACGGCCACCGTTTCCAACGTTCCTCATCGAAGTCCCCGAAGGGCTCTTGTCGCTTGATGGAAACGCAGACCAAGGTGGCACGTCGCCCATCACGCATCTCCTCGTCTACCAGCTCCAATCGAACAAGGTCGCCTCAGGCTGGACGTGGGGCTATACGGCGTACTCGTCTGCGGGGCTCAGTGTCTTCCGCTACGGCGTCCTTGCTTCGGAACTCTTGCCGCCCGAGCTCGATGACGTGCTCGATGGCAACCGAAAGCAGAACGACGACCGAACGCCATTCTCGTTCGATCTCACCGATGCCGATAAGAGAACGACGGCGATGATCGGCAGGCTCATCATCAACACGTGCCTCGCATTCTCGGACCCAACGAACGTACGATCGCGTGAGACCCGCCAGCGCCACCACATCAACAGCCACTTCAAGGGGCGTACCTCTTCGGAGCCCACGGTCCGTAACTTCGTCTTGGGCAAGCCCGTGAAGCACGACTTCCGCGAGCACGTGGCGGCGTTCGTGCGCGGCGACCGAAAGGCGCCTCCGAGTGTGCAAGTGCTCGTTTGCGGCCATCACAAGACGCAGCACCACGGGCCGAAAAATTCGCTCGTGAAGGTCATCTGGGTAGAGCCCTATTGGAAGGGGAACGACGACGCGCCCATCCCCATCCGGCCTCACATCATCATGGGCGAGCCATGACGACGGTTGCCGACGTCGATGAGGGACATGGGGCTGAGATGATCTCTTGCCGACGTTGCGGGTGTCGACATCGGGATGATCGTCGAGATTGTCCATGCTGCTGTGGCGAGTGCGGAGCGGAGCTGGACAGCGAGGGTCATTGTCCCAGTTATCACGAGTCAACATCATGAAGCCCGATCGCGTGTGCTTGTGGTGTCCGAATTGCGTTCTGGAGACGGCGCCCATCGCCCGCGTCGTCCGAAGCAATGGGCGGCGAGTCCATTGGCGTAAATGCCAATCATGCGCCCGCCGTTTCGAGTTCATCGTCATCGACGGTATTGTCCAGCAAGAAAGAAGAGGATGAGACGGCCTTGCCTAACAACCCTCTCTTGCACAGCAACCCGTCTCCACAGGTGGGCTGCACAAGAACCCTTCCGTCCGATTCAAACTAGGGGCCGAGTTGTCGATTACCAACGCCTGTGCTTGGGGTCTGCGGCGCTTTCGTCGTCACAAAGCGCAACACAACAGTGTCGTCGTTGAAGGAGTACCAGACCCATACGTCGGCCAAGAGAACACGCCTGACGTAACAGGTCGTGACAGGGAATAAGGCCGCCAACACATCGCCATCCGGTAGTGATTGCGACGTGACTATCGC
>Ga0116217_10004299_pt1 | contig 12724 bp, 12 predicted proteins | sample Sb_taG_6_FD_89697 | JGI IMG/M metagenome (GOLD analysis project Ga0116217, IMG submission 89697) | Peat soil microbial communities from Weissenstadt, Germany - Sb_50d_4_PS metaG | ecosystem: Environmental > Terrestrial > Soil > Wetlands > Peat | place: Germany: Weissenstadt | collected 2010-09-21 | reverse complement strand
GCGCCCGGCACGAATTCCTCGTCTTCGTGGACGACGATTGCGTGGTCTCGCCCTATTGGCTCGACTGGCTCTCGGCCGTCCTTGTCGAAAACCCCGACCTCGACATGGTCGGCGGGACCACCCGTCCGCTCACGACGGAGCTTCCCGGCCTGCTCGAGCCGCTGCTAATCGATTGCGGCTATTACCCGATGCCCATCCTGTACGGCGACGAGGTCATGATCCTGGTCAGCGCCTGCCTCGCGGTCCGACGCAGCCGGTTCGAGATGATAGGGGGGTTCGATCAATCGGTGCGCGTCGGCGAGGACCGCAACCTGACCTTTCGATTGAAGAGAGCGCGCGCCATCTCCTATGTGGACCCGAGCTGGTACGTCTATCACGATATGACAGCGACGCTGGGGCGGCATCTTCGCCGCTATTTCGCCTATGGCTATTGGCTTGCCGTCGAGCTGGAGGTGGAGCGGACCTCGCCCGACCGCCAGCTCTGGCCGATCGACGACCATTCATGGGGTTCCTGGCTCCGGCGCATCAAGGAGAGCATCGCCTATATCCGATCCCGTCCGGGTTATGCAGCGCGGCCGATCGCGGGGCGGGCGGCGATGCAGATCTTCGCTCTCCTCACGCGGTTGACCATGGACATCGGCGTCATCAAGGGGAAGGCAGCCGCGGACAAGGGGATCGGGGTGACAATGCCTCGTGCCGGTTGAGGGCGCGGCGGGGATCTTGGCCATGGATATGACGGTTGCGATTTGCACCCGAAATCGAGCCGGTTCGCTCGACCGCGCACTCGCCTCGGTCGCCCGTATGGCGGTTCCCGGCGGCGTCGCGTGGGAGCTCATCGTCGTCGACAACAACAGCAGCGATGCGACCGCGAAAATCATCGAGAAATACCGGGGGGCCTTGCCCATCCGCGGTGAATTCGAGGCGCGGCCCGGCTTGTCGAACGCGCGGAACCGCGCCGTCAAGGGGGCCAAGGGCGCCTATATCCTGTGGACCGACGATGATGTCGTCGTCGATAGCGGCTGGCTCTCCGCCTATGGCGACGCCTTCCTTCGCTGGCCGCAGGCCGTCGTCTTCGGGGGCAAGGTCCTGCCGCAACTCGACGAGCCGGTGCCGAAATGGCTCAGCGAATGCTACCCGCTGGTGCGCGATGCCTTTGCCTATCGCGATTTCGGCGCGGAACCCTTACCCTTGTCGATCGAGGAATGGGTCCTCCCCTACGGCGCCAATTACGCCATGCGGATGTCGGAGCAGCAGGCGCATCTCTATGATCCCGAGCTGGGCGCAGCGCCGGGACGCGCTCGGCTGGGCGAGGAGATGGAGGTCATCCGTACGCTGCTGAGGGCGGGGAAAACGGGGTATTGGGTGCCGAAATCGATTGTCAACCACCGTATCACGCGGGAGCGCCAGACGCTCAAGCAGATCGGACGATTTTACCAGGCCGCCGGCGAGACCGACGCTTTCCAGGCGTGGGTCGCGGCGAACGGGGAGCCGCAGCACTCTGCGGCGGAACTCCTGCGGCGAACCTTCCGCCGGGCCTGGCAATACAAGCTGCATCGCCTCATATCGCCGCCCGAGATCTGGATCAGGGCCTATATGGAGTATTGCAAGGACTGGGGCTCGCTTCGCTATTGGCTGCGCCAAGCGATGTACTGAGCATACTCACGCGCGAACGGGGCCGATTCGGTGAACCGCGTGTTGCAAGAAATCCTGCGCTCTCGAACGGTCACCGACGGCCGGGAGGTCCTGCCGCTGCATTCCGAAATGGGCGAGGCGGAAGGCAAGGTCATCACCAGGGTCTTCGGCAGCGTGACGCCCGATACCTCCATCGAGGTCGGATTGGCCTACAGAATTTCGGCGCTCTATGCGTGCGAGGCGCTCGCGGCGAACGGCAAGCCGTCGCGGTACGTGGTCATCGATCCGGATCAAGGCGGGGCCTGGCGAGGAATCGGCCTCGAGAACCTGCGGCGAGCGGGCTATGGCCGGTTCGTCGATTTCTACGAAGAAAAATCGGAGATAGCACTGCCCGGCCTTCTCGCCAACGGAGCCCGGATTCAAGCCGCCATCATCGATGGCTGGCATACCTTCGATCATGCGTTGGTCGATTTCTTCTTCATCAACAAGATGCTCGAGCCGCAGGGTATCGTCATTCTCGACGACACGGAGTGGCCGGCCATCCGGCGGCTGTCGGACCACAAACTGACCTATCCGGCCTACGAGCTTTTCATGACGTCCAGTAACGAGGAAATTTCCGCGGGCGTCGCGACGACGGTCTCCGGCAATCCGCGATGCATGGCGTTTCGGAAGATAGCACCCGACGATCGTCCTTGGGATTGGTATGTCGAGTTTTGAGCGACCGGCCCGCCGCGCGGTCATGATCGATCTGGCGTCGCGCGCATTCGCGGAGTCCAAGTGGTGAATCCGGAAGCCATTCTATACCGCACGCACAGGTATAATCCCGTCATCGCGCGCGAGTTGGCCCGGCTCCTGGCCGAAGTCGGGTCCCGATACGATATTTTCGCGGTCGGTTATTGCCGGGCGCCGGGCGCGCTCGCCGGCATTGATAACGTCCCGGCAAAGGAATACTCTCGGGAGGACTTGGCCGCTCTCGGCTATGCGCGAAAGATCGGCGATATCGACTGGGACAATGTGGTCGGGCAGAGCGATCTGCCAGTCATGAAGTTTTTTCGTGAGCATGGTAATTATGACTACTACTGGATCATCGAATATGACGTGAGGTTTTCGGGGCCCTGGGCCCGGATTTTTTCAGACCTCGCGCTTTCGTCGGCCGACATTCTTTGCACGACGATCCAGACCTATGGAGAGAATCCCAACTGGCATCATTGGCACAGCCTGATAGCGCCCGGCGCGACAGTGCCGCCAGAGCGGTGGATCAAGGGGTTCATGCCCTTCTGCCGTGTGTCGCAGGGCGCGCTCGCGGCCATCGATGCGGCCTATCGCAATGGATGGGGTGGGCACAGCGAAGGAACCTGGCCAACGATCGTGCGGGAAGCCGGTCTCTCGATCGAGGATATCGGCGGGCGCGGCAGCTTCGTGCCGTCCCATCGACGGGGCAAATATTATTTCAACTCACCGGATCGATGGTCGCTGTTCCCCGGCACCTTCGTGTGGCGGCCCGTCTTCTTGGACGACGCCCTTTTTGGTTCGACGGACAATCCGATCATCCCGGGCGGCAACATGCTTTGGCATCCGGTAAAATAGCGCACGGCCGTCACGCGAGGTCGGTGAGCGTGAGGACCAAGCTGCATGTGGTAATGCTCAACCGCGGTCACGGCCCTTCCGCAACGTGGACAGACGCATCCTTGTTGTTCGTGGTCTTGCGTGTTCCTGCCGCTCGCGAAGCGATTCCGAGGCGACCAGACGATGCGGGTGCCTACCCGCTCGAGCGGTCGACGAAAGGCCGCGGCTGCACTTTGATCTGATGCTCGATGGGTGCCGGCCGGCCGTCGGGCAAGACGCCGCGATAGTAGGTCTTCTGCCACTTCTCGCGCTTCGCTTGGGAGTCGGGCTTCGGCAGCTCTTTGAGGAAGCGCTCGCGGCTCTGGCTCCACTGGGTGTAGCTCGCCTGCAGCTCCGGATTGGAGGCGAGGCTGCGAATCTCCGGCTCGACGCTGTCGACGAGCCCGCGCGGCACGGGGAAGATCATGCAGAAGGGCTCGCCCGCCGCGAAGCGCACGTGGGCGCCGGGCCGCGTGAACAGCCAGTTCATGGTGAAGGTGCTGGGCATCCAATCGCTCTCCACGATGCCGGAGAGCGGCACGATGCCGTCCTTGGGCGAGTTCACCGGCCCGGACACCCAAAGATTGTAGCCGGGCTCGGTGCGGAAGATGCAGCCCACGTCGAAGGTGAGCACGCCGCTGCCGAAATGGCTCAAGAGGCGCGGCATGGCATTGCTCTCCGAGCGGATGACGATGTCCTCGAGGCGAGGGCCGCCCATCCATACGGCCTCGTGCGCGGCGGTGGTGAGGATCTCCCAGCCATGGCTGTTGGCGATGGTGAGCGGCAGGCAACGATAGGCGAAGCCCTCGGGTGAGGCGTCCATCCAGGCGCGCTCGCGCACCGCCGGCCGGATGGGCGGCCTCGGCTCGGAAACCGGATAGCAGACGAGTTTCATCGCCTTTCCCCCTCGCACACCGCCCTGCAGCGGTACGCGGGCGAAGGAACCCTTGCCGTCCTGCAGCGGCGCGCCATCATAGCATCTCGCGTTGCCGCGCTCGCGAAATCTGCGTTTGCGGCAGCCCCTCCTCCTGGACCAGAGGCCTTCGCCTTGCGGGCACGCTCGCGCTCGTCCGCAGAGGCAGCACCCGCGCTTGCCTCATCGCTTCCCTCCTTGGCGTCCCTTGCCAGGCGGTATATGGATGGGGCGCAAGCATCGCTCGCAGGAGACACCGACCGGAACGCCGCTCGTCTCCGGCCGCAACAAGGAAAGGAACGACATGATCTACGAGCTTCGCATCTATCATTGCGTCTCCGGCCGCCTTCCGGCTCTCCTCAAGCGCTTCGAAACCACTACGCTCGGCATCTCGGAAAGGCACGGCATCAGGCAGGCCGGCTTCTGGACCGTGGCGATCGGAGGCTCGAACCAGGACTTGTATTACCTCCTGCAATGGGACTCTCTGGCCGAGCGGGAGAAGAAATGGACCGCATTCATGAGCGATCCGGAGTGGATCGCCAAGCGCGCCGAGACCGAGCGCGATGGACCGATCGTCGCCTCGCTCGAAAACATGATCCTGCAGCCGACCAAGTTCTCGTCGGTGAAGTAAGCGGACTCCGCGCGCGCTCCGCACTTAAGCCATGAAGGCCGATCCGGCGACCATTCTCGTCTATTCCGGCCTCGAGCTGATGGGGGACGGGTTCATGAAGCTCCCGTTCCTGCGCGCGCTCCGCGGCACGTGGCCGAGCGCGCGCATCACTTGGCTGGCGGGGCGGGGCAAGACCGTCTATGCCGGCCCCTTGCGGCCGCTCGTCCAATCCTATCTCGACGAGATCATCGAGGATGCCGGGGTCGGTCTCGCTCTTGGCGAGCTCCTGCGCCGCCCGCTTTCCGGCCGCAGCTTCGATCTCGTGATCGACACGCAGCGCGGCGTCAGGACCACCCTCATCCTCAAGCGGATACGGCACCGGTTGTTCGTTTCCGCCGCCGCCGATTTTTGGCTCAGCGAGGTGCGTCCGCCTCGAGACTATCGTCGGCCGCCGGCCATGGTGATGCAGCTCCTCGACCTCGTGCGAATGGCCTCGGGAAGAGCTCCTCGCCTGGCCTCGCAGCCGATGCTGCCCGAGCGCTTCATGGCCGCCGCGCGCGCCGCGATCCCGGAAGGGACGCCCGTGCTCGGGCTGGTACCCGGTGCCGGCGGGCGCCACAAATGTTGGCCGCGCGAGCGCTATGTCGAGCTTGCCCGCCAGGCGACGGCACGCGGGGAGCGCGCGGCCTTCATCCTTGGGCCCGACGAGCGGGCTTGGCTCGATGAGTTGCGCGCGGCGCTGCCCGAGGCGCTGTTCCCCCTGCAGGACCGGTGCCTTGCCCCCGACTTGGCCGCCTCGCCGCTTTATACGCTTGCGGTCGGGCAACGGCTTGCGGTCGCGGTCGCCAACGATTGCGGCACCGCCCACATGCTCGCGGCCGTCGGCTGCAGGATGGTGAGCCTGTTCGGACCCAGCAGTGCCGACAAGTTCGCGCCGCTCCTCCCCGACCTCACCATTCTGAAGGCCCAGGACTTCGGCGGCAGCGAGATGACACGCATACCGCTCTCGGCGGTCGCCGCTGTGCTCGCAGTCAAGCTCGGCGAAGTGCCGCGGATCAGTGCGCCATGAGCACCGGCACGGTCATGCGCTGGAAAATGTCGCGGGAGACGCCGCCAAGCACGAGCTCGCGCAGCCGGGAATGGCCATAGACGCCCATGACGATCAAGTCCGCTGCCTCGTCCGCCGCGCGAGAGAGCAGCATATCGCCGATGCCGACTTCGCCGGCGACGAGGTGATGCGCCTCGGCCTTGACATGATGCCGCAGGAGGTGCCGCGCGATCGCCATGCCGGAAGCGCGCATCTCGCTGTCCTCGTTTTTCGAGGCATCGATGGAAAGCACCTCGACGCGGCCGGCACTCGCGAGGAACGGCAGCGCATCACCCACCGCGCGCGCCGCCTGCGGGCTGCCGTTCCAGGCCACGAGCACGCGCTCGCCGAACGACCCGAAGCGCCCGGCATAGGGAACGAGGAGCGCAGGACGGCCCGCTCCGATCACGACGCGCTCGGGAAAATCAGTCGCAATCCCGGGCGCGCGCTGCGTCGGGGGGACCTGGCCGAGGATGGTGAGATCGGCATGGCGTGCCTCGCGCGACACAAGCTCCACCGCATCGCCCTCGCTTTCGAGCCATTCCGTCTTTGACGCGAGCCCCTTGACGGCGGATGTGAAGAGCGCTTTGGCGGTGTCGCGCTCCTGGCCCACTTGCGCGTCCGCTTCCTCGAGCACCTTTGGCGGAAACTGATCAGCGAGCAGCGGGGAGAGCGTCACGGGCGGCAGGACATAAAGGCCGGTCAGATGGGCGTCGAAGCGGCGCGCCAGGGTTGCGGCAACCGCGAGCCGCGCCTTGCACCTCGGCGAGGCGTCGACGTGCACAAGGAGATCCTTATAGGACATGTCTTTGCCTTCCTCGGGCATGGCCGGTGGGACCTTGATGACGGAGTAACGTGCTGGACTTGCTGTTCTCTAGTCGCGCTGTTGACCCGCGCTGATGGGATAGTGCCATCGCGCGTGAGAGACAAGGGGATAGTGCGATGCCCTTCCCACCCTCTGCGGATGGCGGCGGGTCAGGCTGGTAAGGAGCCGTTGCTGCGCCGTTCCTCTTCGGCGAGAAATGCGCGCTAAGTTTTCACTTTCTTGCCTTCGGGTGTTAGCCAGGTCCAACCCGATTTGCCATCCCCAAAGCGCTCGCTCACGAACGTTTCGAGATCGCGGCGGGCCCGCTTGCGGATTCTCGCCTCCTTCGGCGTGGCTTTGCGGCCGTTCAGTCCGAAGTACGTCAGCATCTTCTTCGTAGTCGCGCGCAAAGTCCTCGAGGCGGTGTCGACCTCGATGGTGCCATGGGCCGCAAAGCGAAGGATCTCTCGCGACATCAGGAGGTCCTCAGCAAGCCAATTATTATCATTTTGACACCGATTCTCCGCGTTTGCATCATTCAATCGCCAAGTGGTAATACCACTTGGCGCCAAAGCAAGGGGGAGCCACCCAAGCCCGCGGGTCGCGTGCGTCTCCGCCCCGCCGCGCCCTGCCTTCAACCGTCTTGCGCCAGCCGGGGAGCCGACGACCGCGCCTTGCCAGTCGCAAGAATATTCAAAAAAGTCAATAGCTTATAGCAGCGCGGCAAGGCCTCTACGTTGCGCGCGGGCGGGCGCGCTCGGCAATGTGTGATAACGGTCACAGCGGTTTGGCCTCGCTCTGGCGGAACCTCATTGAAGATTGGTAGGCTCATGCGTCGGCCTTACCAAAATTGGGAGTATCATCCCGGGAAGAGAATGGGGGCGACGGCCGGCGGATGCTTGTGCGGACGGAGCCAGTCGAGGGGGCCGGATAAGTCGATGGTTGCGTTGGACTACGCTGTGGCGAACATCCCGGCGGTGGGACAGGGGACACCGCTCAGGGTCGGCGTGCTGGTCGACCTCGAGCTGAGCCCGCAGGCCGGAGGGCACGTCAAGTGTTGGGAACGCTTGGCGCGCGCGGCTTGCGCCTTCGCCGATCAGCTCGACCTCACGGTGCATTTCACGGGCCGCAGGCACGCCATCGAGGCGCTCGGCAGCAACGTCCGTTATATCGTCGAGCCGCCGGTGCTCAGCACCGCGCGCTTTCGTCTTCTCTCGCACGTGCCTGACCACACGGATCTCGCCCCCTTTCACCCCCGGCTCGCGCGCAGGCTGCGCAACTACCAGGTGATCCACACGACCGATGCCTTCTTCGCCTACGCGCGCACCGCCGAGCGCGTGGCGCGCCGGAACGGCATACCGCTTGTCACCTCGGTGCACACCAACACGCCCGAATACTCGCGCATCTACACGAGGCTGACAGTCGAGCGCCTCCTCGGCCGCGGCGTCTTGAGCCGCCTCTTGCTCGACCGGCTGACGCTCGATCGCACGGTCGAGCATCGCATGCTGGCGCAGCTCGATGCGCACCAGCGTCAGTGCGCCTTCACCTTCGTCTCGCGCCCCGAGCAGCTCGCGGCGGCCGAGCGCGCGCTTGGCGGACGGGCCGGGCTGCTGCGCCGGGGGATCGAGCGCGAGCTGTTCACGCCGCAACGCCGCAATCGCGCGTGGCTCGCCGCGAGTTTCGGCATTCCTCCCGAACGCACGGTCGTGATCTTCGTCGGCCGGGTCAACCGCGGCAAGAACGTGCTCCTGCTGGCAGAGGCGGTGGCAGCGCTCGTGGCAGAGGGTCTCGATCTCCATCTCGTGTGCGCCGGCAGGGGCGACCAGCGCGATGCGGTTGTGGCCAAGCTCGGCACGCGTGCGAGTTGCCCGGGCCCGGTCGCCGTGGAGGAGCTCGCCCGTCTCTATGCCTCGTCCGATCTCTTTGCCTTGCCCTCCCAGATCGAGGAGTCGGCGAATGTCGTGCTCGAGGCGCTCGCCGCCGGACTGCCCGTGCTCGTGACCCGGGAAGGCGGCATGGGCCGCGCGCTGGTCGAAGGCGAGACCGGGCTCACGCTCCCGGGCGGCGCGAGCGGCGCCTGGGCGGAGGCGATCGGCCATTTGACGCGCGACCCCCAGCGCCGCCTGCGCATGGCGCGCGCGGCCCGTCGCTATGCCGAGCAGCATTTGCCTTCCTGGGAGGATGTGCTCGCGGAAGACCTCCTTCCGCGCTGGCAAGAGGCTGCCGCCGGCGGCGCCTAGGCTGCCGAAGGCCATGACGGCCCCTACCCGCATTCTCATCCTCGTCCCCCACCCTGACGACGAGGTGGTCGGCTGCGGCATCGCGGCCCGTAGGGAAGCCCTCTGCGGCAAGCACGTGCTCGCCCTCTATCTCACTACCGGCGTGCCCGAGCGCGAGCTGCTCTGGCCGTGGCAGCGCCGGCATTACGAAGCACTTGTCGCGGCCCGGCGGGCGGAAGCGGAAGCCGCCGCCGAGTTGCTCGGAATAATGCCCGCGGGCTTTCAGGACGTGCCGGCGCGCACGCTCAAGTCCCACCTTGCTCCTTCGCTCGCGCGCATCGAGACGACGCTGGCGGCGGAGCGTATCGCGGAGCTGTGGACGCCGGCATTCGAGGGGGGGCATCAGGACCATGATGCGACGAACCTCCTGGCCTCGCGCCTGCGGCACCGTCTTCCCGTCGTCGAGTTTGCGGAATACCACTTGGCCGGAGGTCGGGTCGAGAGTCAGCGCTTCCTCGCCGCCTGCGGGGACGAGCGGCACCTGGTCCTCACCGCCGCGGAAGCGGCCTTGAAGCGCCGAGCCCTAGCACTCTATCGCTCGGAGCGGCGCAATCTCGCGCACGTGCGCTCCGAGAGGGAGTGCCTGCGTCCGCTCGCTCCTTACGATTACGCAAGCGCGCCGCATGCGGGCCGCCTCTTCTACGCCCGCTTCCAATGGGTCCCCTTTCGCCATCCAAGAGTCGACTTCGACCCGCCCGGGCGCGTCTACGCAGCCCTCGCGCGCTTCGCCGCCGAGACGAGCGCCGCGGCCGAAATGCCCACGGACGTTCCAGGGTGTTGACCGGCACTCCGAATCCTGCAACATCGCTCGTCGGGAATGGCGAGAGGGGAGCCTCGGGGAAGCAAGAGAGGAGCACCGTGCCATGCTGAAGAAGGGCTTCAAGCAGTATCTCACCGAGGCCAATGCGGTCATCGCGACCGTCTCGGTCGCGGATGCGCGGCAGCTCCATGGGGCGGGCGATGCCGTCTTCGTCGACGTGCGCGAGGGTGCGGAGCATGCCCAGGGCCACATCCCCGGCTCGGTGAGCGTGCCGCGCGGATTTCTCGAATTCATCGTCGACCCGGAGTCGCCCATGCACAATCCGGCCCTCGCATCGGGCAAGCGCCTGGTGCTCTATTGCGCTTCAGGCGGCCGCTCGGCGCTTGCCGCCAAGACGCTCCGCGACATGGGCATCGCCAATGTGTGCCATATGGCGGGCGGATTCAGTGCCTGGGTGCAGGCGGGCGGCCCTGCCGCGCGCTGAGCGCGAGCGGATGATTTGGCCGCTTCGGGCCAATAAAGCATTCCCTCCGCGGCCATCCTCTCGAAACGAATGCGCTGGATTATCACGGGTTGACGCAAGGGAACCCGAAACTTATTTGAGCATTTGGACTTCGCCACCTGAATATCCGCAAGTGCCGCTGAGCATGTGCGGCGCGCGTCGCTGCCGGGTTGGCCCGTTGAGCGTCACGCGTCGTGCCAAGCGTCGTTCCTTCGGAGATGCTGATGACGAAAACCCTTCCGACGCCGGGAAAAGACTGGGCGTTGTTCCTCGATGTGGACGGAACGCTCCTCGATTTCGCGGCGACGCCCGACGCGGTCGAGGTACCGGCAGAACTATGCCGGTCACTCAAGGTCCTCGACACCTCGTTGGGACATGCGGTGGCGCTCGTGAGCGGCCGCTCGATCGCCGATCTCGATCGCATCTTCGCCCCTCTCATGCTGCCCGCCGCTGGCCAGCATGGCGCCGAGCTTCGTCTGGCCGCATCCTCCGCTGTTCTCGCGAGCGCGCCCTCCCCGCAGCTTTCCACCGTAAGCGAGCGGCTGCGGAGATTCGCGGCCGCGACGCCCGGGGTCCTCGTCGAGGATAAGGGCCGCAGCATCGCCGTCCATTTCCGCACTGCCGATTGCGACCGCGGCGATCTCTATCGCCTCGCGCGCCGCGCGGTGCGCGAGAGCGGCGGCGAGCTCGAGCTCCTGCCGGCACACGAGGCTCTCGATGTGCGGCCGCGCTCGGCGAATAAAGGACTCGCCGTGGAGCGGCTCATGCGGAGCGCACCCTTTCTCGGCCGGGTGCCCGTCGTCGTCGGCGACGACCTGACCGACGAGGACGGTTTCCGCACGGCAAACCGATTCTCGGGGCACGCCATCCGGATCGGCCGCGGGGGGAAGAGCCTCGCCCGCTGGCGCCTCGCCGCACCCGCCGAAGTGCGGCAATGGCTGGCCGAGGTCGCCGCGGCGCTGGCGGAGAAATGACGGTGTCGGAAGCTCGCGTACAAGGCCTCGACCTGGGGGTGATCGGGAACTGCGTTCTCGGTGCGCTGATCGACCGCCGGGCGCGCTACGTCTGGTGCTGCTATCCGCGGCTCGATTCCGATCCCCTCTTCTGCAGCCTGCTGGCCGGCGAGCGACAATCGGAGCTGGGCGGCTTCATGGACGTCGAGCTCGACGGCTACGTCTCAAGCCAGCAGGAGTATCTCACCAACACCGCAATTCTTTCGAGCGTGCTCGCCGATGGCGCGGGCGGCCGCGTGCGCCTCATCGACTTCGCTCCCCGCTTCAAGCAGTACGAACGCATCTTCCGGCCGCAGATGCTGGTTCGCCGCATCGTTCCGCTCGAAGGTGCGTGCCGGATTCGCATTCGCATCAGGCCGCGCTTCGATTACGGGGCGATCGCGCCCAAGGCAACGGTGGGCAGCAATCACATCCGCTACGTCTCGGAGCGGAGCGCCATCCGCGTGACGACCGATGTGCCGGTATCCTACATCGACGAGGAGCGTTGGTTTGTCCTCGACGGCCCCGTCACGCTCATCCTTGGAGCGGACAAGCCGGTATCATCGTCGGTCTCGCGCCTGGGCGAGTCCTATCTTGCGCGGACGGAGAAGTACTGGGTCGAGTGGGCGCGCTACCTCTCTGTGCCGTTCGAATGGCAGGACGCCGTGATCAGGGCGGCGATCACGCTCAAGCTGTGCAGCTTCGAGGAGACGGGCGGGATCGTTGCGGCGATGACGACATCGATCCCCGAGGGACCGGGAACGGGACGGAACTGGGATTACCGCTATTGCTGGCTGCGGGACGCCTACTTCGTGGTGCATGCGCTCAATCGCCTCGGCGCCACGCTCACGATGGAATATTTCATCCGCTACATAACCAATATCGTCGGACTCGAGAAAGACGGCGATCTGAAGCCGGTCTACAGCATCGTGCCGGGAACGTCGACGCCGGAACGGATCGCAAGCAGCCTCGAGGGATATTGCTCCATGGGCCCGGTGCGCGTGGGCAATCTCGCCGAGACGCAGCTGCAGAACGACAGCTACGGCAGCGTCGTGCTCGCCGCCGCGCAAATGTTCTTCGACCGGCGCCTGCCGCAGCCCGGGGGCATCGCTCTCTTTCGACGCCTCGAGCCGCTCGGCGAGCGGGCCTTGGACGTGGCCTTCGTCCCCGACGCCGGCCTCTGGGAGTTTCGCGGCCGCTCCCGCGTGCACACGCATTCGGCCGTGATGTGCTGGGCCGCGTGCGACCGGCTGGCGAAGATCGCGGACACGCTCGGCCTCGGCGAGCGCGCGAGCCACTGGCGCCGAGCGGCGGCCGGGCTGCGGGCTGCCATCCTCGAGCGCGCGTGGAACGTGCGCCTCAACAGTTTCGTCGAGAGCCTCGATGGCGAGGACGTGGACGCCAGCCTGCTTCTGCTGCCCGAAGTCGGCTTCATGTCGCACTCCGACCCGCGCTTCCTCGCGACCCTGGAGGCCGTCGAAAAGCGGCTGCGCAGCGGATATCACCTGTTCCGCTACAGGCGCGAGGACGGCCTCGGGG
>Ga0116217_10004292_pt1 | contig 12738 bp, 11 predicted proteins | sample Sb_taG_6_FD_89697 | JGI IMG/M metagenome (GOLD analysis project Ga0116217, IMG submission 89697) | Peat soil microbial communities from Weissenstadt, Germany - Sb_50d_4_PS metaG | ecosystem: Environmental > Terrestrial > Soil > Wetlands > Peat | place: Germany: Weissenstadt | collected 2010-09-21 | reverse complement strand
TGATCGCCGATATGGCCTTGTCGAACACGCCCTCCAGGCACACCGATTTGTCGTGGTGGGCTTTGAGGCCGTCGAGATGCACGGAGAAGAACAGATACGGCGAAGGCTCGAACAGATCCAGCTTCTTTTCGAGCAGCAGCGCATTCGTGCACAGCGACACGAACTTCTTGCGTGCCACGATGCCTTTGACGATCTCACCGATCTCTTTGTGGATCAGCGGTTCGCCGCCCGGAATGGCGACCATCGGCGCGCCGCATTCGTCGACCGCATCGAGACATTCCTGCACCGACAAGCGCTTATTGAGGATCGCGTCCGGATAATCGATCTTGCCGCAGCCGAAACAAGTAAGGTTGCAACGGAACAGCGGTTCCAGCATGAGCACCAGCGGGTAGCGCTGACGTCCGGCGAGGCGCTGCTTCAACACGTAACTGCCGACGGCCACCGTCTGTCGAAGTGATACTGCCACTATTATCCCTCTTTTTCTTAATGCATGTGTTGCCGCGGCATCCCCATGGCGGCTTCACATTTCAGACTTTCTGATCAAACTTTCGCGGTCGCGCGTTCCGCGGCCCGGCTTTCGGTCAGTTCGGGCGGCAGCCGAAATTCGATGGTTTCCTGCCGGCCCGTCAGTTCGGAAACATCGACCGGTCCCAACCGCCGCAGAGCGTCGATGACATCCTCGACCAGTACTTCAGGCGCCGACGCACCGGCGGTGATGCCGACCGTCTGCGCGCCATTGAACCATTCTGGCTGTACCTCGCTGCCATCGGCAATGAGATAACAGGGAATGCCGGCCTCGTTGCCGATCTCGCGCAAGCGGTTGGAGTTGGAGCTGTTTTTGGCGCCGACCACGAGGATGACATCGACCAGTGTCGAGAGCTCGCGCACCGCGGTCTGGCGGTTTTGCGTGGCGTAACAGATGTCCCGCGTTTCAGGGCCGACGATGTCGGTGAATTTGCGATGCAGCGCCGCAATGATGCCGCGCGTGTCGTCGACACTCAGCGTTGTTTGCGTGACGTAGGCGACCGGCGTGTCGTGCGGAATGTCGAGGGTGTCGACATCGCGCTCCGTTTGCACAAGTGTCACCGGCTCGGAGATCTGGCCCATCGTGCCTTCGACCTCCGGGTGCCCGGCGTGGCCGATGAGAATAAGCTGGCGGCCTTGCGCGACATAGCGCTTGCCCTGGTTGTGCACCTTGGTGACGAGCGGGCAGGTCGCGTTCAGTACGGGAAGTTCACGCTGCGCCGCTTCTTCCTCGACGCTCCTGGCGACGCCATGCGCGCTGAAGATGGTGACCGCATGCGGGGGAACCTCGGAGAGATCCTCGACAAAGCGTGCCCCTTTGGCTTTCAGGCTCTCGACGACATGCTTGTTGTGCACAATCTCATGGCGGACATAGACCGGCGGACCATATTTCTGCAGAGCGCGTTCCACGATCTCGATCGCACGCACCACGCCGGCGCAAAAACCGCGAGGCTGAGCGAGGATAACCTTCATGAATAACCTCCGGGGGCGAGAGGCTGCGGCGTTGCGCCGCAACACAGACCATCCGTTGCCTTCCACGACCAATACTTTGGTCACAACGCCGTGGCAATCAACTTGGCCACGGCGGTGTGACAATCAAGGCTATCCAGCGTGTTCTCTTTCTGTCTTCGGTACCAAGTTCGTCTGCCCCTTCAACCAAGGGGAATACGTCATGCCAGCATCCCTGCGACCAACCTTTGAGCATAATTTCGCCGGTTGTCCAGCGCGTCGCATTGCGCCCCGCTGGGACCTGGGCCGCGCTTGCGGTCTCGGACCGCGCCTGCCCCAGAAATTAGGAAAAAATGCCGATTTCACTTTTGAACCGTTTCAGGGCATCTAGGGCCGCCGCCGGGTCCGCGCTGGGAGACTTCATGTACGACCAGACTGCCGTTGCGTCCTCTTTCGCTGCGCGGTCCCGCCCACAGGGAGTGGCTTATTCGAGCACTGCCCGTGCCGCCATTTTGCCGTTGTCTTAACGCCTCAAACGCCGGTTTCCCCACCATTCGAGTCCCATGAAAACGATCACCTCATTCGTTGTTCGCACCATCGGTTTTTGCATTCACTATCCGTGGTCGGTCACTGCCGCCGCGATCATTATTGCCATTGCCTCCGTCTGGTATGCCGCCGGGCATTTCTCCGTAAATACGGATATCAACCAGCTCCTTTCCGCCAACAGCCCCGGCCGCCAGCGCGAAATGGCCTTTGAAAAGGCTTTCCCGCAGTTCGACCTGACCATTGCCGTGGTCGAGGCGCCGACGCCCGAGCTGGTTCAGGAAGCGAGCTCGGCGCTGGTGGCGAAATTAAAGCCGGAGAAGAATTTCTTCGTCTCCGTGGACGAGCCGCAGGGCGGACCGTTTTTTGCTCAGAACGGCCTTTTGTTCGAGACCGCCGAACAGCTCGTGCCGCAGACGGAGATGTTGTCGCAAGCGCAGCGGCTTGTGCAGGTGCTGGCCAGCGATCCAAGCTTGCGTGGGGTCATTCGCGCCTTGCAGTTCGGGCTGCTCGGCGTGCAGTCGGGCAAGCTGACACTCGACAATATGGTCTGGCCGCTGACGCAAGCGGCCAACACTCTCGATCAGGTCAATGCGAACAAGCCGGCGAACTTTTCCTGGCAGGTGCTGGTTCAGGGGCAGCCGGCCAAATCCTCCGACCTGATCCGCTTCGTTAAAATCCAGCCGGTGCTGGACTATTCGGAGCTTCAGCCGGGAATGCGGGCGAGCAACGCCATTCGCCAAGCCGTGGCCGATCTCGATCTGGCTTCCAAGTATCAAGCGCGTGTGCGCCTGACCGGCCCAGTGCCGATGAACGACGACCAGTTCGCCACGATCAAGGAGAATGCCGGGCTTAATGCCGTGGTGACCATTGCTGTCGTGCTCTTCATCATGTGGTTGGCGCTGCGGTGGTGGCAGATCATCCTGGCGGTTTTCATCAGTCTTGCGGTTGGATTGTCGGTAACGGCGGCGCTGGGCATCCTGATGGTCGGCGCCCTCAACCTGATCTCGGTCTATTTCGCCGTGCTGTTCGTCGGGCTTGGGGTGGATTTTGGCATTCAGTACAGCGTCCGCTATCGCGCGGAACGCCACGAGGTTGACGGACTGTACGAGGCGCTGCTCCACGCCGGGCGCCGCGCCGGCGCGCCGCTGACGCTTGCGGCGCTCGCGACCGCCGCCGGCTTCCTCTCCTTCCTGCCGACGGCCTATCGCGGGCTTTCCGAGCTTGGCCTGATCGCCGGTGTCGGCATGCTGATTGCCTTCATCACCAGCATCACGCTCCTGCCGGCTCTGCTAAGCAGGCTCAAGCCGCGCAGCGAGCCGCACGAATTGGGTTACAAATTCCTCGCGCCGGTCGACGAATTTCTCGAGCGCCATCGCACGCCGATTCTGATCGTTACCGCGCTTTTGATCGTCGGTGCCTCGCCGCTGCTCTACTGGCTGAAGTTCGATTTCAATCCGATGAATCTGCGCAATCGCAACGTCGAATCGGTTGCGACCTATCTCGAGCTGCAAGGCGAGCCGGATAACGCCGCCAACGATATCGTCGCGCTGGAGCCGTCGCTGGCGGCGGCCGATCAAGTCGCCGCCAAGCTGCGGGCCATGCCGCAGGTGGCGCGGGTGACGACGCTCTCGACCTTCATCCCCGACCACCAGGACCAGAAGCTGCAGCTGATCCAGAGCACAGCCGAAACGCTTAATCCGGCGTTGTCGCCGGCCTCGGTCAGCCCGCCGCCAACCGACGCCGAAACGATTGCCATCATCAACAGCACGATAACCGCGCTCAACAAATACGCCGGCGAAGCACCGGCGGGCCCGGGCGCCGATGCCGCCAAGCGCCTGGCCGCGGCGTTGGATACGCTTGCCAAGGGCGATCAGGCCGGCCGCCAGCGCGCCGAAGTGGCGTTCGTGCAGCCGCTGAAAACGTCGCTCAACAATTTGCGCGAGTTGCTGAAAGCGCAACCCGTAACGCGGGAGAATCTTCCGCCCGACCTGGTGAGCCAATGGATCACCAAGGACGGGCAGGCGCGCATCGAGGTGGCGCCGAGCGGCAACGAAAACGACAACGTGACGTTGCGCGCCTTCGCGCGCGACGTGCAAAAAGTCGAGCCCAATGCCACCGAAGGCCCGGTCTCGATTCTGGAAGCGCGCCGCACCGTCATCACCGCCTTCCTTGAAGCCGGCGCTTGGGCTTTGCTGTCCATCGCCGTGCTCTTGTGGATCACCTTGCGGCGCCTGGGCGACGTGCTGCTGACGCTCATTCCGTTGCTGGTCGCCGGCGTGGTCACGCTGGAAATCTGCGTCTTGATCGACATGCCGCTCAACTTCGCCAACATCATTGCGCTGCCCCTGTTGCTGGGCGTCGGCGTGGCGTTCAAGATTTACTACATTATGGCCTGGCGCGAGGGGCAAACTCGGTTGCTGCAATCGGTGCTCACGCGCGCGGTTACATTCAGCGCCTGCGCGACGGCGACCGCCTTCGGCAGCCTCTACTTCTCCAGCGATCCGGGCACGTCCAGCATGGGCAAGCTGCTCGCCATCTCGCTGCTGACGACCATGACCGCGGCCGCGTTCTTTCAGCCGGTTCTCATGGGCAAGCCGCGCGAGAAGCAATTGCAGCAGCACGACCGGCTCAAGCGGATGGCCGCGGTATCGGATTGATCGGCGCGTCCGGGCGCCATCGCTTCCAAACGATTGGCGCTTTGGTTTTCTGCCAGAGCTGACGGTTCGTGCAAGAGCGCCCGAGTCGGCGGCAGCGGCAGCGGCGCGGATCAGGTGCTCTCTAGACGGCCAATCGCTATGCGCCCGATCGCTTCGGGGCCAATCGTTTCAGAGCGAATGATTGGCGCTGACTTTTTGGTGAAGCGAGCTCTATATTTCGGAAAACCGGCGTCCATTTTTCCGGATCGCGCTCTAGCGTCGTGTCCGGATCATGCTCTAGTGTCGCGCCGCGTTGTCCGGCTTGGCCCCCGCCTTGCGCGCCGTGGCCGGCGGCGGGTTGGGATTGAACCGCGGATCGATCTCGTTGAAAGCAGTGTCCGGCAGCCGCGTCCAGTATTGATTTTTACCGAGCAGCGAAATGCCGAGATAGCCGCGCACCACGAGCGTTTGGCCGTCCGGCGTCAGCGTCATCTGGGCGCTATAGATGTTGCCGTCGCGGGGATCGAGAATGGTCCCATCGGTATATTTCATCCCGTCCCGCTTCATGCCGCGGATGATCTCGAGTCCCATCCATGGCTTGTTGCGGCGGTCGTCGGCGCATTTGTCGCACTGCACATTCGGATCCTCGCCCGGCTTGAGAAACATCCGAACGATCGCTCCGGTATAGATGCCGCCGCCGCTATCACGGATGAGAAACCAGGCGTTGGGCTGATGGGTATCGTCGTCAACCGCTTGCCAAAGCCCCGAGGCGCTCGGCTCTGTGCCAACCGCATAACTGGTACTGATAAGCGACAAAAAAGCAGCCGCGACCGCCAAGAACTTTGCTCGCATCTTGCGTTCTCCGAAGCTCAAATCGCTTTCGTGCTCGACCTTTTGATCAACGGCCGCGAACTTAGAGCACCCAACGCTCATCCGGCAAGCGGAGTCTCCGCTTGGCTGCGGCCGAAAAAGGACCGACGCGGACAATATAGCGTTGCCATCAAAGCCCATCCAGGCGGCAAAATTTTGGTTTCAATGTGTAGTTGTGATGCCTTGCCGGCGGAATTCGGCCGCCTTCCGGCGCGGCGGCGAGAGCCTGCGCCGAGAGCCTGCGCGCAGTGGAGAATTGCGCTGCTGCGCGATAATAGTGGCTGGCCCGGCGAAGCCGGGATATTAAAACCGCGCTGGGCAGGGGATGCGTTTCGCTATCCGCCGCAATGCTCCGAGAGGGAGAGGAACGTCGATGGCCAACAAGATCATCATCAGCTGTGCGATCACCGGCTCGATCCACACGCCGACCATGTCGGACGCGTTGCCGATCACGCCCGATCAGATCGCCACGCAGGCGATTGACGCCGCCAAGGCCGGCGCGGCGATCCTGCATCTGCACGCGCGCGATCCCAAGGACGGGCGGCCGTCGCCGGACCCGAACGTCTTCATGCAATTTCTGCCGCGCATCAAGCAGGCGACCGACGCGGTGGTCAACATCACGACCGGCGGCGCCGTGACCATGACGGTTGAACAGCGCATCTCCGCGGCGCAGCAGCTTTCGCCGGAGATGTGCTCGCTCAATATGGGATCGATGAACTTCGCGCTCTACCCGATGGCGAAGCGCTACAAGAACTGGAAATACGATTGGGAGGAGAGCTATCTCCTCAATTCCGACGCCTACATCTTTCCCAACACGTTTCGCGACATCGAGAAAATCTCCAGCCTCCTTGGCGAGGAACACGGCATCAAATTCGAGCACGAATGCTACGACACCGGCCACCTCTATAATCTGGCCCATTGCATCGATCGCGGCATGTTCAAGCCGCCGGTCTTCGTGCAGCTGATCTTCGGCATCCTCGGCGGCATCGGCCCCGAACTCGATAATCTTCTGTTTATGAAGCGCACCGCCGATCGGCTGTTCGGCGATCAATATTACTGGTCGGTGCTGGCCGGCGGCCGCCATCAAATGAACTTCGGCACCAATGCCGCCATGATGGGCGGAAACATCCGCGTCGGTCTCGAGGATTCGCTCTATATCGGACCCGGCAAGCTCGCCAAGAGCAATGCCGAGCAGGTGGCGAAGATCCGCCGCATCGTCGAGGAACTGGGCTTTGAGATTGCCACCCCGGCCGAAGCGCGCGCGACGCTCGGGCTCAAGGGTGCCGATCGCGTAAAGTTCTGACCGCGCTTTTCCGGGACCCCTTCGGAGCGTCCCGGAATGATGCAGCTATTGCGCCGCTCTTGACCCTGCGGGCGGGGCGACGCTACATCCAAGCTTCGATTTGGGCGGTTAGCTCAGCGGGAGAGCACATCCTTGACATGGATGGGGTCACAGGTTCAATCCCTGTACCGCCCACCATCCGCTCGCGATCGTGGCGAAGCATGCCGCGCCGAAGCGCAGCCGGCGAAGGCCGGTTAAATTTCCGCGGTAGCCCTGAGTTTCATAAAACCGCGCCGCGCCATACCGCGACCGTACAGATATCTCTCCGCGGGTCTGATCGTCCGCGTCCGAAGACGATGGCTGAAGCCGTTACATCCCCTCGGCTTTTTTGCGTTTGTTGCACGCGCTCCAGAATTGCGGCCACTTCTGGCCGGCGGGCGCGTTGCCTTCGGCCTTGGCGGTCTTCCATTCGGCGCCACAGGCCCGCATCCGGGCCACCATGGCTGCCCGCCCGCCGGACGGCTTCGCGCCCGGTTCCGCGGCCGGCGGCGGCGCAGCGGCCTCGGGCTTCGGCGGCGGCGGAGCCTCGGCGGCCGGCGCTTCCCCGGACATGCATTGCTTGCTGAAGTCGCGATATTTCATGCCGCCGGTCTGGTTCGCCGCCTTCATCTCCTGCCATTGGGCGGCGCATTCCTTCATGGTCTTGGCTTGCGCAGGAGCGGAAATAACGGCGGAAGCGAGCGCTGCGAGAAGAACCCCCGAGGCGATCAATAAAGCTGATTTCATGACGGCAATTCTCCTGTGCAAAGACCAATGGCGTGAAGCGCGAAAGCAAAACCTTTAGCTGGCGGTTGCGTCCGAGATGCACTTTTTCGTGAAGCTCGTCTGCGCGGCGCCGTGTAGTTTCTGCGCCGCGGCTTGGTCGTTGCAGCATTTCTTGGCAAAGCTTGTCAGTGCGGCGCCGTGCAAACTCTTGCCGGTCGCCTGCATCTTGCAGCTGTCATCCGCTAGCGCGGCGGTGGCGACGAGACACAACGTGGCGGTGACGATTGCGCAGATTTTCATTGTCGATCTCCCTGGTCAGGACAATCACGAGGAAAAAACTTTACGCGCGCTGTTACGCTGTTTTGAGCACACCGTTCGGTGACGCCTTGTCGACGATCTCGGGCAGATATTGCGCCATGACTTTGAGCGCCTGATCGACCGGCAGCCCGAGATGGCGGGCAAAATCCTGCACCTGCGTGTTGCCGAGCACCGCTTTTAACTGCTCCTCGGTGATCGGCAGATTGGCGCCCGGGCCGAGCCAGGATTTCACCTGTGCATCGAGGCCGCCCTTCTGCAATGCGGCAACGAGGCCGTTGAGATCGCCATATTGGGTCTTCGCCAGCACGGCATTGATCAACGCCGGCAAAGCGGTCGACTGGGCCTGGCCCAACAGACCCTTGAGCAAGTCGCCAAGTCCAAGATTGTCCAACAAGCCCATATCGGCCTCCATGCACAGATGTGACAGGCTGCGCCGAAGTCGTCTCACGAAGGCCGATAGTTTAGTCGAAGCCTGTAGCGCCGACCAGAGGCAAGCGGCCGACTCCGGAAAATTGCCTGTTCATTTGTACCAGAGACCGGCAGATTTGTAGCTATTTTCGCAATTCGTCGGGCACCTTGCCGCCGTTTTCCGCGAGCTTTTGCATGACCTGCTTGTGCAGCCAGATATTCATGGCCGCCGAATCGTTCTTATCGCCGGTATAATGCAACTCGTCGGCAAGCTCTTTGCGCGCCGCAAGGCTCGAGTCGAGATTGAGAAGTTTCATCAGATCGACGATCGATCGCTGCCAGTCGAGCTTTTCTTTGTTGCTGGCCGCGAGCTTGTTGAGAATGGCGGCGACGTCCACCGGCGCGCCGGGCTTGCCCGGTGCGGCAGGTGTGGCCGATGGCGCCGGCGCCGATGAAGTGGGGGCCGCCGGCGCGCCCGGCGCGGCTGTGCCCGGGGCCGGCGATGCGCTGGCATGCCCGAAAATGGCAGATACGATTCGTCCAAGAACGCTCATGAGCCTCTCCCTTCGTCCGCTTGTCGAGGTTCGCTGGAAAGCGAGCCCCTGGTTGTCCGCTCTGGCCATGCAGCGCGGCCGAAATTGAAACGATAGCGGGCGGAGCCGACAATTCTTTGACACGCAAAGCGCGCGTCAGATCGCCTCTTTGCGGCTCAAACCGAACACCGCAATCGCCGCCAATGCCAGCGAGATCAAAACGTTATAGCCGGCGAGCGAAAGGCCGAGAAAACGCCAGGCCGCTTCGTCGCAGCGCACCACGTGGACCGTTTGCAATTGGTTGAGCAGCGGTCCCTTCGCCGTGAAATCGGTAATCGGGCCCGAACAATCGGTTGGGCCCGGCCACCAGCGCCATTCCACCCCGGCGTGATAGGCGCCAAGGGCTGCGCTCACCAGCATCGCCGCCACGATCGCCAGAAAGCCGACGACGATCAGCGCGCGCGGCGCCCGCACCATTGCGGCAATCGCCAGGAGCAGCGAGAGCGGGATGACGATGTGATAGGGCAGGCGCTCTTCCAGGCAGAGCGGGCAGGGCGGGAGCTTCAATACACATTGGAAATACCAGGCGCCGAGGATGGTTGCTGCGCTTCCCAGAAACACGGCCAACGCTGCCGCGGCGGCCGGCTCCCGAAGAAGCTGCTCGCTCCATGTCGCCTTCATCGCCATGTCCTTCATCGCCATGTCCGTCATGGCTGCACATCCTGCTATGGCGCTGCCGCCGCAATGTGCCGATCCTGCGCCCGGACGCAAGGCCGGTACGTTCACAATACCGGCACGGTCCGATCATGCCTCACCGTGAACCGCTCACGCCGCGAAAGTGGATGCAGGCCATGAACATCGTGGCTCACTGCTTGAGTTTACCCCCGACTCGATCGGGGGCGGGGACCGGCGAATTTCTTTTGCCGCCCGCGCCGCGACGATATAGATAGCCCCCGTTGCCCGTGTGGCGGAACTGGTAGACGCGCACGACTCAAAATCGTGTTCCGCAAGGAGTGGGGGTTCGATTCCCTCCACGGGCACCACTTAGCGTTCGCAGATGTTCGCGGTCGTCCGAAAGTTTCGAAAAAACCGTGACTTAGCGGATGACATTTCCGTCAGCGTTTGTGCCAAAGTGCGCCATCAGCCGGCAAATTTGTTGGTATTTTCGTTGGTACCAACAGAGCGGCGACAACGCGGTCCTTTGACAATGGCGCTCACCGACATAACGATCCGCGCGAGCAAGCCGCGCGCAAAATCCTTCAAGCTTAGTGACAGTGGTGGGCTGCATCTGCTGATCACGCCGACGGGCGGCAAGCTTTGGCGCTTCGCCTACCGATTTGCCGGCAAACAGAAAACATTGGCGCTCGGAGCCTATCCCACTGTCACGCTTGCCGAGGCGCGCCAAGGTCGCGACGCCGCGCGCAAGCACTTGGCAGCGGGGATCGACCCGGCGATCAAACGCAAGCTCGATAAGCAAGCTGCGGGCAATACTTTTCGCTTAGTAGGGGAAGAGCTGCTCAAGAAGCTCGAACGCGAAGAGCGTGCGCCAGCGACCCTGGTGAAACTGCGATGGTTGCTTGATTTTGCCTTCGCGGTCTTTGGTGAACGTCCGATCGCCGAGATCACCGCTCCAGAAATCCTTTTCGTGCTGCGCCGCATTGAGGCACGCGGCAAATACGAAACGGCACGCCGTCTGCGCAGCACGTGCGGCATGGTATTCCGCTATGCCATAGCGACGGCGCGAGCCGAACGCGATCCATCGGCCGATTTGCGCGGTGCACTTACCGCGCCAAGCGTGACCCATCGCGCTGCGATTATTGAACCCAATGCAATTGGTGGCTTGCTGCGGGCCATTGACGGATATGGCGGTTACCCCGTGGTGCGTGCGGCCCTTCAACTTGCTTCGCTTGTCTTCGTTCGACCTGGCGAGCTTCGCTGTGCTGAATGGCGAGAGTTTGATTTTGATAGCGCGGAATGGCGAATTCCGGCCAATAAAATGAAGATGCGACGTCCTCACCGTGTGCCACTATCTCGGCAAGCACTTTCGATCCTGCAGGAGCTGAGACCAGTCTCGGGACAGTCAATATGGCTGTTCCCGTCCATTCGCAGCGTGATGAACCCGATCAGCGAGAACACGCTCAATGCTGCACTACGCCGGCTCGGATTTGGATCAGATGAAATGACTGCTCATGGCTTTCGAGCGATGGCCGCTACTCGGTTGAGTGAAATGGGTCGATGGAGCATCGATGCGATTGAGCGCCAGCTCGCCCGCAACAAGGCGGGCCTACACGCGCGCAGAGTACTGGCTTGAACGAGTCGCGATGATGCAAACGTGGGCTGATTATCTTGATGAATTAAGGCAGGCGGGAAAAATCATTCGGTTGCGCCGCGATAACTCTTAAAGTGCAACAAACGATGAGCAGCGGAATCATAATTCGGCTATTACCGTCTCCGGGTATCCCGTCCTTTCCCACCGAGTCTTGAATTGTTTAAAGAATTTTGTCGACGGGCAGTAGCCTGTGCCGTTCCGTCCCGGCGTGTCCTGTCAGGTTGGGTAGCAAAATGGTAGCAAAAAGTTCGAGCTTTGTTCTGACTTCCACGTCTCCAAGCCTTCCGCCTTCGCCGCCATAGGACAGAGCACAACCTTGCCAAGGTTGGGGTCGAGGGTTCGAATCCCTTCGCCCGCTCCAAATTCTCTCAAAGAACCAATATCTTGGAGGCGCTCTGTTGTGACGTCTCTCTTGCATTCTCTTTGGGGAAGCGTGGGGGAAGCGATCGGCGGGAAAACCGCCCGTGATCTCGTCCGTTCGCGATATCCCTACAACCGATAGGCAAGTCGGATCATCGTCAGAATGGTTGATTCTTGACCCCTTTGTTGTGTTGCCGGCACGGCGACCACCGAGCCCACTAAAACCCATGAGTGCGCCGCTTGCCGATCATGGGCCTGTCCTTCGGCACCGTTCAGGAACCATCATGACGTCCGCATTCCCAACGGCCTCACGTAGGCCGTCAGCGACGGCGTGTGCAACGTACTTGGCCGTAGGCGGAATAGTAGCCGACGAGAACTTTGGTCACGGTTGATGACCCTTATGATGTGGCGGGTTGCACGACAACACGAACTGTCCGAGTTAGGACATGTGACTAACCAAGTGCTGCTTCATCTGATTGCCGTGAAGTACGCACCATCCTGTTTGCAAGGTAATTGGAGGTAACCGTCTCGTTCGCAGTGGACCGCTCGAAATGCCGCGCCGCTGCGACCAGCACGCGCAGACTAGAAAGGCAAAAACCTCATGTCAGAAAAACGAGAAGACCAGGAACGGCCGTGTCTTCATTGTTCGATTGTCGAGTTGATAGGCGATTATTTCGCCGAGTATCCCGCAATCCCGGGCGGGTCAGACAACGTCGATACCGGTGAAGCGGATGAAGTGATTGATGCCATCGCAAAGACGTTTGCAGAACTGACTTCTCAGCAAGACGGGTTGATTCGCCAGCAACTGATCGAACAGTTGATGCGGGAAATAATGAATTATGATGCTGAGTTTCGTCGCGACGACGCGTCGGGCGTAAGCAGCTCTCACGCTCGGCACTGACAAAGGTCGACGACTCCTGACCGTTGACCCCTCCCCCTACCTTGGACAGGCCGCCCCCCCCCTCGCGTGTCAGAAAACCGGGCTGAGAAATATGTCGGGGTCAAAAAGCATCGTTAACCTTTGTTAATGGCGTCCGAATGTGCCCAAAGACTTAGTGCGCTACGACGAGAGGCTTGAGCCGAGCACCTAAAGGGGCCCGCCTGCAACCCACGCCGAGGAATGATTGCATGCGCGACGCGGACTTAGCGATCAACGAAATCAAAGCCCTGGAGGACAGGCGCTACCTGTTTAATCCCGGCATTTTCTGGAGCGGATTG
>Ga0116217_10004291_pt1 | contig 12740 bp, 10 predicted proteins | sample Sb_taG_6_FD_89697 | JGI IMG/M metagenome (GOLD analysis project Ga0116217, IMG submission 89697) | Peat soil microbial communities from Weissenstadt, Germany - Sb_50d_4_PS metaG | ecosystem: Environmental > Terrestrial > Soil > Wetlands > Peat | place: Germany: Weissenstadt | collected 2010-09-21 | reverse complement strand
TCGACATCGCCAACCAGTGCCCGGTTATGAAAAATTGTTTGCAGACCGGATCCGGAGATGCCCAGCCCGAGAACTGATCTGTCGCCATCCAGCTTCGGCGTAATGGTCGGGTCGAGAGTGTAGAAGACTCCCAGTTCGCGCGCCAGATCCATCACGCCCATGTTGTCGCTCAGATTGTCCGCCATCAGCACATTGGCGATTGTCACCTTCAAGCCTTGAGTCTTCAGGAACTGAATGGCCTTGATTGTCCGCTGGAGCGAACCTGGCAATTTCGTGATCGCGTCGTGCACTTCCGGCCGGTGCGAATAAACGCTGATCTGCACTTGCTCGACGCCCAAATCCCGCATGCGCGCGGCCTCCGGCCCGCGAATCATGACGCCGTTCGTTTTCACTTTCACGTTGAACAGTAAGCGGCGCGCCTCTTCCACGATAATGAAAAAATCCCGGCGCATGAGGACCTCGCCGCCACTGAGCGTCAAAAAGAAAACTCCGGCGTCTGCAAGCTGGACGAGGAGATCCCGAATTTCCTGCGTGGTCATCTCCCCATGATCGTCGTGATCCAAATAGCAATGGACGCAGCGCTCGTTACAGCGATAAGTGAGGTCGAGATGCACGCTGATGGGAATGCCCAGGGCCAGGGCCTTCTGGTTCATCTCGGCGAGAAGGCTCATGGCGCCTCCGCTGGCGGTGGCGCACAACTTATGATCGGTTGTTCTGAAACCTGAAGAATTCCGTGCTGTGACAACTCGTTGACGAAATGCTCGGCGTCGCGCCGGGCCTGATCGGGCGTGACTTCAAATTCCTGGCAGATCTTCTTGTCCACGATTTCCGACAGCGGTGTGCGGCCATCCGCCTGCTGCCAGATCAGCGTGGCAACTTCATTGAGAGTGAAAAAAGTCGAGTCAGCAGTTGACATGATCATCATTTCGCCGCCCACGAGCCGGGCGGCGATGGCGCTGCTCCTGGCAATGTACCTCTCAGCGGACGGGCACTCTCGATCGCTCAATGAATTCCCTCCCAGACCCTCGCATCCGGCGCGAACACCAATCGGCGTATCGGAACGCGATCTGCAAACTCGCAGGCTGACTCGAACATCTGCGCCACCAGATCTCGATCTTCGGCGAAAAACAAAACGTTTCGCAAGACCGATCGCACCGCTTCAGCCTTGGGCACGGCCTCGATCCGATTCTCCGGTCCTTTTTCCAGCAGGAAAAGCGTGGCGACAGGCGCAGATTCATTTTCACCGGGCCGCGCTAACTCTCCGGCGAAGGGTGTGCCAAAGGCAAAGTAGCGATCACCGCGGCGACGAACGTAGGAGATCTCGTCGGTGAGCAACTTCACATCCGGGGGCGCGAGGCGGGAGATCGTAGTTTTGCCCGCAGAAGAAATGCCGGCAAACAGGAAGGCTCGCCCGTCACGGATTGCGCTGGCGGCATGAAACAAGAATCCACCCCGTCTGGCAAGAATGAGCGTATGCACGATTCGCAGGACGGAATCGATGGCATACGGATTGTGCGATTGCCGCACCTGACCACGGCCGCTCGCCGGATTCCACCGGGCTTGAAAGTCACCGCGCTGGATCAGCCAGTGGCGGCCTTGCTTCCTCACCCGAACGTCGTCGTCACTCCCTGTCATCGCCCACGGCTGAGCCAGATCCACCGCGAGTTGGAACTGTGACTTCTGCGAATCGCTGATGAATCCCTCGTATCGGTCCACGAGCAGCTCACGAAAAGCCGCGTCTTTAGAATGCAGTGCTATCGCCATTCCGCCGATTTCTACGGTAACGGATTCGGTCCTGGCGCTCCGAGCAATGCTCGTCATGCGCGCCCCAGGAATTGCGCCACGAGAGGCGCTCGAGTCTTCACATCGAGCACATCTCGCTCACGGCGCAGCTGTCGCGCAGAGTGCAGCCGCAACGCAACGCTTCGAATGAAGTCACAATGGCACAAAATGCAGGCGAGCACGCGGGTTAGCGCGGACATCGACGGCGGCAGAAAGCTGCGCCCGTTGCGCTCGATCCTTACAACCCGGCCGAGCAAATCGCCGGCCTCCGCCGCGGGATCATTCTGCGGCATGGCATCGCCCCTCGTGATCCACGGCGTCCCGGCATCCGCCAGCAGTCGGTGCGCCAGGAACCCGCCGTCGCGCAAAAGCAGCACGATATCGCCCCGGGCAAGCGTTTTCTCTGGCCTATTCTCCACCGTAAGAACATCGCCGGGCCACAACGAAGGCAACATGCTGGTTCCGAATACGCAGAGACGAACGCTGCCCCCGAACCGCAGCACAGACGCCGCAAGCTCGATCTTGTGAAGTTCGCGAACGTGTGCCGTGGTTGCCATGAAAAAACTATGAGCTTTTGCGATTGAAGCGACACTGAAATTGCGTCGGGCTGATCTTGCCGCAGGCCAACGCCATGGTTTCAAAAACTCGCTCGTGGCGGAAGCTGGGTTTCTCGTAGGGCTTCTTGTCAGCGCGCCGGGTGTCGCCTGCGGGTTTGCCCTCAGAGTTTCCCTTGGTCCCTGTCATGAAAACGCACATTAGCGCTACCGATGGTAGCCGAACTGCGACCTCGGTCTGCGCTCACACAACCGTCTTCGTCGGCAGTGTACAACAATGAGACAGAGAATTCGTTAAGCCTCTTGATTCCGCCTGGAATGAGCATGGCTGCCGTCTCGCCGGCTTGGACCAATCGCGCTACTGAAAGGTCAGAACGACCGAGGTCTTGTTGTAGGTTGCGCTCCAGCCCTTGGGAACGGTAGAGAACTGACCTTGCAGAGAGCCAGACCTGATGATGTTGTAGGTGCTTCCCTTGGGAGGGGAAAATCCATTGATGGTCTTGATTTTCAATGTACCGCCCAGCGTCGCGAGACCACCCACCGCAAGCTGATCGTATTGCGTCGAGCCGGTTCCGCCGATCTTGACGCTGTAGGTGCCCGACGCACCCTGGGTGTAGTTGCTGGAAGAACTTGCGAAGGTAAGTGTACCAACCACCGTGGAAGTACCGGGAGCAACGGTCGCGCTGGCATTCACCACCGAACCGCTGATCGCGCCCGCTCCCGAGAGAGTTCCTCCCGTGTACGTTGCTGAAGAGGACAACGAAAGAGCGCCACCACCCAGGGAAGTGCTGCCGGAGTTTTGGCTGAACGAAGCGGCGAAACTCAGTGTGCCGGAATTCGCCTCGACGCTGCCGCTATTGACGAATCCCGCCTGAATCGTACTTGTCCCCGTGCCGCCCGTCTTTTCGAACGTCCCGCTGTTGTTGAATGTTCCTGACGATCCGTCGATGTTGGCGTCCGCCGTGAAGTTCCAGGTTGCCCCGGTGTTGTTGTTGACGATGGCGCTGTCCAACAAATTCATAAAGTTTCCGCGATTCGTCATGGTGACGGTCTGCTCGTTATTCAGCGTGCGGCCGTCCAAGGTGGCATTCCCCGCTCCCAACGTGATTCCTCCGCTCGCGTTGGTTACGGCCTGGGTTTGCGGTGCGATGCACGATGAAGACGCGGAAGAGTATGTCGTGCAGAGCGACGCATAGGTCCAGGTTACGGCGGCGTTGAAATCGAGCGTGGCCGTGCCATACACAAAGCCACCCGTCAGGCTCACCGGGCCGGCGAGGGTCACAGCACTCGATTGATTGAAGGCCACGACTCCGCCATTAAAAGTGGTAGTCCCAGTGAGCGTGTAGGCTCCAGTCAAAGTCTCGGCGCCGCTGCCAAAGTCCACCGCGCCCGCGCCCGCGATTGTACCGCTCAAGGAGAATGTCCCAGAATCAAACTGCAAGGTAGCGCCCGATGCCACTGTCCATGAACCCGTGCAACTGCCGCTGCAAGTCCCTCCGCCAGTAAAGTCCAGCAAGGCGGCGCTGGCCATCACCTTCCCCGTGTTGTTGAATAGGGCCTGCACCGTGCTTGTGCCCGTGCCGCCGGTTTTCTCGAATGTGCCTAGATTGTTGAAAGTGCCGGAAGTTCCATTCAGACCGGCGTCGGCGGCCAGGTTCCAGGTCGCACCGGCCTTGTTGTTCACGACCGCGCTGTCCAGCAAATTAAGGTAGTATCCGGAGCCGGTCGCAGTCATGGTCTTCGTGTTGTTCAAGACGCGCCCATCCAGTGTCTGGTATCCCGAAGACATGGCAATGCCTCCGGCCGCGTTGGTCACCGCCTGGGTTTGCGGGGCGGTGCACGACGACGAGGCGGATGAGTACGCAGTGCACAGCACACCGTAGGTCCAGGTCAACAACCCACTGAAGTTCAAGGTGGCTGGCCCATACACGTAACCGTTGGCGAGATTTACGGGCCCAGGGAAGGTCACACTGCCCGTCTTGTCGAAATCCACGACGGCTCCATTGAAGTTCGTGCTCCCGGTGAAGCTGAAGGTTCCAGACAGGGTCTCCGTCCCGCTGCCGAAGGTCAACGTCCCCGCACCGCTGATTTTCCCGCTCAACAAAAATGTGCCATCAAATTGCAGCGTCCCACCCGAAGCGACGCTCCAGGATCCGCCGCAGGTTGCACTGCAACTGCCCCCGCCGACGAAATCCAGAATAGCTGCATTGGCGTCCACCGTCCCCATGTTATTGAACGCCGGTTCCACAACGCTGGTGCTCGTTCCCACGGTTTTTTCGAAGGTCCCCAGGTTGTTGAACGTTCCTGTAAATCCATCGATGTTGGCGTCGGCAGCCAGGTTCCAAACCGCCCCGCCGTTGTTGTTCACGATCGCGCCATCCAGCAGATTGAAGTACCAGAAGTTGGAATCCGTCATGGTTGCGGTCTTGTTATTGTTCAGGGTCCGGCCGTCCAATGCTGGGATCCCGGTGCCGAATTGGATTCCACCCTTCGCCGTTGTTACCGCCTGAGTCGTGGGAGCGACACACGAGAGGCTGGTCGACGAGTACGTTGTGCACATATTTCCGCCTGACCAGGTCAGCAGACCGGAGACAGTAAAATTGTCCTGGGCGGACAGCGTTCCACCGCTCAAGGTCATCGTCGGAACGTTGAGGGTGACCACGTTGGTGTTGGCAAAGTTCGCCAGGCCGCCGGCTACCGATATTGCGCCCACACTCGTGACGGTCCCGTTGAAGTCCACCGTTGCCGAGGTGACGCTCGTTGTCCCATTGATGTTGTAATTCCCAGTTAAAATTTCCAAACCGCTCGAGAAGCTCACCGTGCCCGCACCTGCGGCCCCGGCCCCCCCTATCTGCCCGCTTAGGCTGTATTGTCCCTGGTCAAATTGCAGGGTCGCGCCCGAAGCCACAGTCCAGGACCCGGAACACGTAGTCCCGCACACTCCGTTTCCTGTAAGGTCCAGCGTGCCTGCGTTCACCGCTACCGTACCGCTGTTATTGAATATGGTCTGGATGGTGCTGGTTCCCGTCCCCCCCGCCTTGTCAAATGTTCCCGAATTGTTGAATACCGGATTGAAGGGTCCCGATCCGGACGAGTTTATGTTCGCATCTGCAGAGAGGTCCCAGGTCGCTCCGCTCAAGTTGTTGATTCCGGCGTCGTTTACGGTCAAAGTGTAGGCCCCGCTGACGGTTGCCGTCTGGGCGTTATTCAGAGCACGGCCATTTAAGGTCACCGGACCGGAAATCGTAAGTCCTGCATTCGCATTGATCTCCGCGAGTGCGCTCGGCGAGTTGCAAGTTTGCGTCTGCGTCGAATAGATGGCACATATCTGCCCGCCTGACCACGTCACCAGCCCAGTTGCGGTAAGCCCGCCCACTCCGGTCAGCGTGCCATTGCTCAGTTCCAGAGTGGAGAGCGTACTGAATCCGCCGATGCTCAGCACTCCCGAACTGATATTGAGATCGGCAATCGTCTGAAACGTTCCGGAGAGCGTCAGTGGCCCGCCGGAAAACGCGATGGGCGCTCCGGAGATCACGCCGGTGATGGTTTGATTGGGTGCGGCCAGGGTGCCAATAGAAATCGTGCTGCCGGAGAACGTGCTCGCGATACATGCGGTATCGCTCGCAGTCGGAACCCGGTTCAAGCTCCAATTGCTGGGTGTGGTCCACTGATTGTTGCCGGCCGAACCCGTCCAGTTGTTAGTACCATTGAAGCAGGTCACAGAGGATGGCGGAGGTACAAGACCTCCGAGTTTCGCCACAAAGCTACCGCCGGAGGTTGGCTTGGTTACGCTGTTACCGTTCGCGGAATTGGTTGCCTGCTCGCCTTCTGACGAAGCGTTCGCGACCTGCGGGAAGTCGCTCGATGTGGTCCAGCCGCCAAGATACGCGAAGCCTTGCGCATCCAGTGCGATTCCGGAACTCACATCAACGCCGCTACCGCCCACGTAGCTTGAAAAGTGAAGCTTTGACAACTTCGGGTCCAATGCCGAAACAAACGCGTCCACGCTGCACGCCTTGCTGCTACTGCGACAGGACACTTGTACGGGATTGCGTATCGGGAAGTCTGACGAGCCCGTCCAGCCGGAAACGAAAATGTTCCCCGCGGAATCGAGTGCGATGGCCCTGGCTTCCTCCGAACCAGTTCCCCCCAGATACGTGGAGAACAAAACCTTCTTGCCGTCCGCCGAGACCTGGGTCACGAAGGCGTCTTCGGCGCCCGCCAACGATGACTGCACAGGCCTGACGATGGGAAAATCGCTGGACTTGGTAACACCGGCCACATAAGCCCGGCCCACGCCATCCACCGCGACGGCAGAACCCGAATCACCGCCGCTTCCACCGAGGTAGGTTGAATACAGAACTGCAGACCCGTCTGCAGACAGCTTGGTAACGAAGGCTTCACCCTGGCAGTTGCTCTGCACCAGCACGCACTTCGCCTGGAAGGCATCGCTCGTCGGAAAATCCACCGATGCGGTCGCGCCAGTTATATAAGCGTTGCCAGAGCGATCGACAGCAATACCGTAGGCTTCGTCGGAGCCGGTCCCGCCCAGATATGTGGCGTAGACGACGTGAGAGCCATCGCCGGCAATCTTAGCCACGAAGGCGTCCTGATCGCCGCCGGCAACGCTTTGCCAGGCGTTCACCGCCGGGAGGTCAAGCGAAGTTGTTGTACCGGCGATGTAGATGTTCCCCCGCGGGTCGAGAGCAACAGCATTGCCGGCATCCTCGCCGCTGCCGCCAATGTAAGTCGAAAACATGAGCGAACCCTGGGGATTCAATTTCGCCAGGAATGCATCGCCAGCACATTGGCCTGCGCCATCAACACTGCACTTGGGTTGCAGTGCATGGAGAGTCGGAAAGTCTGTCGCTCGGGTTTCCCCTGTCACGTAGGCGTTCCCCGATGCATCGACAGCGATTGCTCTCGCCTCACCGAGGTAGTTGTGATCCAGATAGGTGAAATAGATTATCTTTGAACCGTCGGTCGAGATCCTCGCCACAAACGGCTTGCCCTCGCCGGCGCTCCGCTTGGTCACATCCACCGGGGCAGCGCGGCTGAGAGTTACGCCCGCCAGATAGGCGGTCCCATCCGCACCCACGGCAACTGCATTGATCCGATCAGTCGGATGGGAGAGAAACCTGGAATAAATCAGGGTCGCGCTCGAAGCGCTTGCGGGAGGCGAAGGGACTGCAGCCGGGCCAACCGCGGCAGCAAAGGGAACAAAGACCAGGAAAAGCCAGAGGCCGGCGCATAACCTGCGGCCAACACACCGCTGCATATTCTCTCCCATGCCCCAGATTATGTGCGGCGCAAACGTTGTCGCTCGTCAGCGATGGCTCTGCGTCAATTCGCGTTCACTGCCAGGAATTGACTCAGAACCGAGACGGCAAGATTGTCTGGATTTTACTAGCGAGGTTCATCGTGTCAAGCGGAATCCGCGCCCAGCGCGGAAATCGGCCATCCCGATCCGGGGAGATTTCTGCAAAGAGTTGCAACTATTGCGCAAGCAATTGGTACGCGACTCGCCATCCAACCATTGAAGTTCTAGTTCGCCGTGATCGCTCCAAACACGCCGGTCGTATAGTCGCCCCCGGCAGCATAGTACAGCGTGTTGGTCGGACCGGATTTGGGATTGCCGTCGCCGAACTCGATCCCCCAAAGTCCGGGAATCGTGATGGGAGTGCCGCTTGAGTCGTTCAGGAAGCCCTGAAAAGCCAGGGTTTTAGGGCTGTATGCTGCAATCCAACCGGTCGCCGTATTCCCCACCAGCAGCATATTGCTGAAAGCGCCGAAATTTGCCGGTGCCATCGCAACTCCCCAAGGCTCATCGAGACCTTCTGTGGCCAGGCGCGCCTTGAGATTGCCGTTGGTGTCAAACGCATCCACGTAGCCACCCGAAGCGCCGTTATAGAACGTGACCAGAATGTATGAACCAATCGCTTGTACGCCAAAAGCCGTGTAGCCTGCGGGGAGCTTCGGATCCGAAAATTTTCCGGACAACACTACCGGGCTGAAAGTCGCCGCGTCATAAGCCTCCACACCGCCGTTGTGGTTGGCAGCATAGTAGGTCGGGGCTTTGGTGCTCGCGTTGGTGGCGATCGCCAAGCCGGTGTAGGAAGCTCCTGAACTCGCGTGGTTCACCATGATCGTTGTGCTGGACACGTGGCACTGATAGCATCCCGTGCCCTGCTGGCCCGGTCTCTGGCCCGCATTCCAGTTGGAGATAGTCCCATCCAGAGTGGCGAAGGTAAAATTCTCGGCGCCGGGTCCCGGCCCTTTGGCAGCGTTGTACGCGGTGCCCGTCGGCGTGCCGAGGCCAGCGCCAAGAGCAGTCGGAATAGTAATCACTAATGGTGCGAGCGAGGCGGGGCCGGACTGATTGGCATAGTACAAAGTCGTGAAGCCGGTGGCGTTGCCCGAGACCCACCATTCATTCTCCGACTTGCTCGAGCTTGAAGGGCGCGAAATTCCCCACGGATTCACCAGGTAGGAGTCTTGCGAGTTGTTCACGATCGGCGTCACGGTGTAGCTGTTGGTCTGCGCCCCGGCCGCCAGGCACATCAGCAATGCGCTGCTGATCACACACGCGATTTTCATCTTTCCCTCCAATATTGTCCGATCCCACCGGTATCTACCCATACTGCATCGCGCCAGATCAAATGTCATCGAAATGTAAATTTTCCGTTACAACGGTACCGATGCCATTACACTTTAGCAGCTTCAAATTCCAACCTGGAGGACCGTTGCTGTGAAGAGATTGCCCAGCGTACTATTCCTGCTTGCAGTGGTCACTATCCCCGTTTTTTCAAGTGACGGCTATCATCTGGTAAAGAAAATCCCCATTCCTGGCACGGGAAGCTGGGATTACCTGACATTGGACGAAGTCGCACGCCGTTTGTACGTGTCCCATGGGACGCAAGTGGAAGTCCTCGATGTGGATTCCGGCGCAATCGTGGGGCAGATTCCTAATACCCTTGGAGTCCATGGCATCGCTATCGCTCCTGAACTGGGGCGCGGCTTCGTCAGCGACGGTCAAGCCTCCACGGTCACTATTTTCGACCTGAAGACCCTCAAGACCATCGGCGAGGTACCCACCGGCAAGAAGCCGGATGCGATTATCTACGATCCCGCTACTTCCCGGGTTTTCGCATTCAACGGTGGGAGCGACAGCGCCACTGCGATCGCCGCCGCGGAGGGAAAAGTTGCCGGAACCGTTGACCTCGGCGGCGGGCCTGAGTTCGCCACCGCGGACGGAACCGGATTCTTGTTCGACAATCTGGAAGATGAAAGCCTGGTAGTAAAAATCGACTCGCGTAAACTTACTGTGGAGCAGCGCTGGAAGACGGCGCCTTGCGCATCGCCCATCAGCCTCGCCATGGATCGGCAGAATCGGCGGCTGTTCATCGGGTGCCGGAGTCATGTCATGGCGGTGATGAACGCCGACACCGGCCAGGTGATCACGACCCTGCCCATCGGCGACCACGTAGACGCGACGGCTTTTGATCCGGAGACGCGGCTGATTTTCAATTCCTGCGGCGAAGGCACCATCACCGTCATTCACCAGGACACTCCCGACAAGTACTCGGTGGTCGAGAGTGTGAAAACTCTGCCGCGAGCAAAGACCATGGCTCTCGACCCCAAGACCCACCAACTCTTCCTATCCACAGCCGAGTCCGGACAGTTTGAGGTGCTGGTCGTGGGAAAATAGACAGCATCTATGACGACACGATGCATATTGACGATTTTCTTGGTTGCCGCTTGTCTGGCGCAGATCTCCTGTACGCGGCAGTATGCTCAGCAAACCACGGCCGAACCCACGTCGCAGCCGGTTGAACTGCAGGCGCAGGTGAGTGTTCCGTTCCGCTTCGTTGCCTATGGAGACACGCGCTTCCACGATCCCAAAGATACCGAAGCCTCCAATCCGACGGTCCGACGGGCGCTTGTGCAAGCCATTGCCGACGCGCATCCCGCGTTCATTGCCATCGGCGGCGACATCGTTTATAACGGCTTCGACGCCGACGACTGGAAAACCTGGGACAGTGAAACCAGCGTCTGGCGCGAGAACAAAATTCCTGTTTACCCGGCGCTGGGCAATCACGATCTCCACGGCGATCTGAAGGCTGCTCTCGGCAACTACTTCCAGCGCTTCCCCGAACTCAAGGAGAGCCGTTACTACTCAGTCCGCGCCGCGAACGCGCTCCTGCTCTTTCTCGACAGCTCGCTCGATGAAACCTCAGGCCCACAGGGGCACTGGCTCACGCAGAAGCTGGATACAATTCCCGCCGATGTGGACTTCGTCTTTATTGTTCTTCACCATCCTCCGTACACGAGTTCGTCGGATGCGAAGAAGTATGGCGGAGGACATTCCTCGCGCAGTTCCGAGCACGCATTGGCGGGAATGCTGGAAACGCGGCAGCCCAACGCGCATGCCCGGTTTGTGGTCTTTGCCAGCCACGTACACAACTACGAGCGTCATGAACACGGCGGCGTCACGTATTTTGTTAGCGGCGGGGGCGGAGCGCACGCCTATCCGATCGAACGCGCGCCCGGCGACCCGTTCCAGAGCAAGGAAATCAACTACCATTACCTGCTCGTCGAGGTCGACCGCGGCAAACTCAGCATCACCATGAACCGCCTGGATATGACGTCTGGCAAGACGTTGTGGACGCAGCCTGATTCAGTCGGGATTCGTGCGGCGGCTGCAGCATCGGCCAAGGCGGGCGCCGGAAGCTAACGCGGTTTTTCCTCGAAGCTGGACGAATTGTTTGGCTCAAGAACCGCAGACCAGGTTCCGCTCCCGCCATTCTGAATGCACGGTCCGCTCGTGGCCGCGTATTTTCCTGATGCGGACGTGCTCCCTGGGGCGCCTCCAGTCGTTGTTCCCTGGAAGCTGAGTGCGTCCCCATACTGCGTGAGCTCGAGGGTCAAAGCGTTGCCACTGACCGTTCCTGACATGGTCGCTTCGGAGCTGCAAGCGGCAGCACTTCCGATCAAGGTGGCCGGGCCAAAGATCGAATTATCGACTTGCGTCAGCGCAGCCGTTACTTGGATTACATTCGAGGAGCCGCTCGGCGTCAGCGTGAATGCCCACGTTCCGTTCAGTTGAGGCTGGATGGTAGAGCTGCCGCATCCGTTAAGGAGAAGCAAAGCCACAACCAACGCTGTTCGCGCGACGCTCTTCATGCCTGAGTATTGTAAGGCAGTGAGACGAGCGTACGCACGCTCGCAGCCGGGGTTTAGGGTAGGCTTCAGATCTGGGGTGGGAGATGGGAATCGAAAACACCCTGAAACAGCAACGAAAGAACTTACTAGCGCACAGGTAACGATCTTAAGCAGCCCAAGTACATGAAAAACCAACCGGCAGGTTTCACAGGGTTTCGGTTCTCTCAGCGACTTCCAAAAGCTCTTCAGGAGGGAATCTCTACTGATCCGTCATAGTGCTAAGTGTTGAGCACCGTTGCTTGATACCACATCAATGCCGACCTTGAGGCGGACGCTCCCCACATACCTTGCAAGCGGTTCCTTAAGTGGACCCCGAAACGAGGAGCCCAGCCTAGACGCAAACCAACGAGCAGAAAAGCAGCGGTCGCAGGAAGCGTAGCGGCGATGAATCGTAGTCCGATCCAGCGGCAGGTCTGTGGGCCGAATTGGCCAGGGGTAGTTTTTCCGCACGCGTAAACGCTTCGCAAGATTGCTGGTTACCGCAATGGCCGTGATCGCGCCGAAAGGAAAACATTTTCGAACTGAATTTGGGGGAAATCAAGCGTAACGTCAAACTGTGGCGTTTCACCGAGACGCTGCGCGAAAGCTTTTGGGCATACCCAGCCATTCCAAGGCAGACTGCATATCTTGGAACACCTCTATTTGTTCCTCTCCGCCTGCGAGTTCCCGGTACGTCTGGAACGATCGGCCCATCCCATAGTCGGCAAGACGACTGGTGACTATGGCCCGTCGCGATCTAGCAGAGAATACCGGCCGCGAAGCCAACGCCTTCATTTCGGCAGAACTGATTTCGAGCTGGGTAACGCGAGTGGCGTCCAATAGTTGGAAGAAGTTTGGATTGAAAATGGGATCTCTTGTCAGTTGATTCTGGTGATCCAACGCCTCAGCGAACGTGAGAACACCCGATCCGGTAGTTGCCACTAATCGCCGTTCTATGTCGATCACGTATCGGCACGGCATCGACCTTGCCCCTGCTGTGCTGAATACCACACCTGCAGGCGAACGGGGTTTTACGATCGATCTTGTTCGGGATTCGTAACAACGCGGGGCCACCTATCTCGTTGTGGCTACTGGACCAACATGGTCATCTCAGTCAATTGGGGATAGCTGGTGTTCCGGCGCGTGCCGAACACCTGCATGCGAAAGGGGCTTTACGGTGAATTTTGTTCGGAATTCGTAAAC
>Ga0116217_10004289_pt1 | contig 12744 bp, 8 predicted proteins | sample Sb_taG_6_FD_89697 | JGI IMG/M metagenome (GOLD analysis project Ga0116217, IMG submission 89697) | Peat soil microbial communities from Weissenstadt, Germany - Sb_50d_4_PS metaG | ecosystem: Environmental > Terrestrial > Soil > Wetlands > Peat | place: Germany: Weissenstadt | collected 2010-09-21 | reverse complement strand
CGACGTGATCGCTTATTACCAACGGGAAGCCCATCGTATCCCGACAGATTTGGCAGGCCGTGAGATCCAATGGACACGGCTCAAAGCACTCAAGTCGCTAAACCCGACCAAGTGCTATGTGGGTACGGAGTTGTGGCTCGGTTATGTTCTTTTCGAGTTCTCGCGGTCTAGCCGGGTTGTGTTGGAGTGTCCAGTCTATGGCAACGCCACCTATGTACTCTCGGGCAACTGGAAGAAGATGGTTGGTCACACGAAGCGTTATATTCGGAAGTTCTCCCCGGGTTGCAGGAAGATTGTGCACACAGGTAAGTGGCTTGCGAGGATTACAACAGCGGCTCAATTGAACGGCGCCTAGCGGGAGGAAAGGGTCAGACCGTTTCTCCGCCTCGCTTCCGGCTACCTCACGGAGATTGGTGAAGTCTTTCGAGGATCCACTCGCGGACCATGGTAGTTTCGTTCACGCCTTTGGATTTTGCGAGGCGTCTCACGCGTTGAAGCTCTTGTGGGGGCAAATCGACGCTGAGTTGTGCGTGTTTGGAGCGGGCAAACACGGGTTCGCCGACCTCCTCCAGAGCTTGTGCAAAGTCCGTGAGATCGTGCGTGTCCCGCAGTCGGCGTATCCTCATCTCTCCTTACCACGAAAGGTGACGCGTGAGCTCCCAGCCTAAGCTCGGGTTAAGTGTCACCCCTACACACGTCGAGGGTAAACGGCGAGGCTACCTCGATGATCGCGGCGCGTCGTCTTGACTACTGGCATCTCTCGTGGGGGCCGAGACAGGTGCCGCCCACGCACCTATACCCGCCCTCAAACGGGACACATCTGCCGCCGCAACTGCAGGTTCTCCCCTCTCCGCAGCATTCCGGCGGTCCCCCACTTCCACTTCCCCCGCATTCCGGGCAATTGAGGAGGCAGTCCACCGTCTGACCGCCGCAAACCAGCAGGCACGCCGCATAGGCAAACCAGCACCAGAAGCCGGAGCATGTCTCGGCTGCGGCCCAGCACGCGAGGCACTGGGTTGCTCCGACCAAGCCCAGGCACGCCTCGTAGCATTGGGTGCCACAAAGCTGAGCAATAGAAGGCTCAATGGATGTTCCATCGCTTCGCTCGGCGCCAACATATCCGCTGTAGACTCGACGACTCCTGTACAAGGAGGCCTCCGCGGCAAATCCCGGCACACTCATAATCTTCTCCTTTCGAATCGAATAGGCCCCATTGAAACCACCCGTCCAACGTGACTTCTCCCGGCATCATTTCCAGCCACAGCCGCCCGTATGGCTTCGTCGCCGATCGCTGGATGCACCACCCTAGCCGGGTCACCTAGCGCTGGTAGTACGGCGATAACTTGGTCACGAGGAACGGGAACTCGTCCGTCACATCGACGCGCACGGACCACTTATCGACCACGTCGGTGTTGCGGTTCGTAAAAGAAAAGACTACCTCAAGCACCTTGCGGGCTCCCGCCAGCGCCGAGGTGTGAATCTCCACGCCGCTCAGAGACTCATTCCGCCCGAAAGCTTCGGCCACGGCCTCGTAAATGCGAGGGTAACGCACCGCCAGGTAGTTCACCGCACGATGCTCGTCGGTGGCTCCGGCGTTGTCAGCCAGCAACATGATACGGTTGAAAAGTTCCCCCGCCGAAGCCCCGAACTCTTTTGCCGTAGCCTTTTCAGGCTTGGGAATTGCTTTGATCAACGCGTCGCGATCAAAAGAGTAAATCTGATCGAAGATTACGATTGGGACCATCAAGCCATTGCACACCTCCGGCGGTGCGATCGGGCCCCGAACGCCAATGACCACGTCCAAATCCCAGGGTTGGGGGGTGGGGCGCAGGGCTTCCACCAGCAGGATGATATCAGCCGGATCGCGAGGTACAATAATGTAGGTCTCCAGGCCTTCGATGGTCATTACCCAGCAGAGCTGGCGAACCAGATAACGATTTTCGGGCTTGGTCAGAATAAAATGGAGAGCCTGCCGGTCTGTGAGGTCCTCGGTTTTGTCGCGCCCGAGGGCCTGGGCGAACTCCTTTTCGGTCGAGATTCTCGGGAAACGCGGCTCGATCCGGCCCATCGCGTAAATCCAATTAGGCGAGGTTGCCGCCCCGCGCTCAGCGCTCATCGCGCCGCCGCACGTCGGGCAAGACTGGGGCCCCACCGAAGCTTCTGCCCGGTTCGTGCCTCGGGGAGCGGACGTTCGCGTGTCGCCGGCGACCGGGGGCACGCTCGGCAATACCTCATTCATCTCCGCCAATTCCTTTGTCTCCATGAAGTCGCTACCTCCTTTGCGGTTGAGCTACCGAGTAAAATGCATCCAGCGATTTAGCGCCGCGGCGCGCCGTTCGCAGCCGCCACACGGTTTGATCCCCATACCGTACGTCACCCGCTTGACGACGTCTCCCAATCCGATCTCCTTCTCGATCAGGAAGCCGGGCAAGCGAACCCGGTGCGGGTGTGGTGTTGCTGCCTTGCCCGTTTTAAGCCTCCCCGCCTTCCTGTTCACGCCACTCGCCTCCCGTCATACCCGGCGCTTAACGCTTGATAAGCTGCCCAGGCATCCAGCAGGGGAGGCGTGATACTTCCGCGCGTCCGCCCGCCGGCTCGCATCACGGCCAGCTTTATTTGTGCCGCGCTGGCATTGGGAAATTCCGACCAAAGCAGTGCAATGGCGCCGGAGACGAAGGGCGCGGCGGCGCTCGTTCCGCCCAGCGTCCGTGCTTCGCCATTCGTACCCAGACTGGTGATGTTTTCCCCCGGTGCGCTCAAACCCCTCCGGCCGATGGAACTTCCCAGGTTCGACACCCTGAGGGGCGCGCCGCGGCCGTCGCAGGCAGCAACTGGAACTACCCACGGATGACGCGTGATGGCGGAACTTCCCACGCTTCCCTGATTGCCCGCGGCCGCGACGATGATGGCGCCGCGACGAGCAGCTTGGTCGAAGGCCTCTTGCAGTTTGCTTTCACCATTGGGTGACGGGTGGACGAGGGCAACACTCAGATTGATGACGCGCGCCCCGGCCCGCACGCTGTCCCTCACCGCTTCGGCGAGCACCTCCGGAGTCGCCGTCGGCATGAGATCGTCGACCGATTCCGAAAAGATCGGACGCGTCAGTAGCGTGCAACCGGGGCAAATCGCCGGCGCCGCGGAACCGCGCCGGGCGACAAGGATGCCGGCCACGAAGGTTCCGTGTGCGCAGGCCGCGCTGCCCGCTCGCGTGCACGATCCCCCGCGTGCTTCCGGGACCGCTCGTATACTTGAGGTGGAAAGGTCCGGGTGCTCGACGAGGACGGGGCCGTCGACTAAGGCGACTTCGATCTCCCCGCGCCCCTCACCGCGTCTCATCAAATCGAGAAGCCGGACCAGATGGACAGGACTCATCCCCCCACCTATCCCTTGAAGTTTCGATTGAGTCGCGTACTTTACCCTGTCTCCAATCTATCATCCGCAGAATGGGGAAGTCAACAGCCAGTAGGGCATTATCTAGGTGTGATCGGAAAGCCTTTGCCGCCGGGAAATCTGATGATAGCGCATTTTCGCTTCGGTTACTCTAACTCAGCCATCTCGCGGGGTCGAATGCGGCGGGCAGCCAGCGCAGAGCCCCGGGGGTTGGGACCATATGCGTGAAGGTAAGAGCCGCCTTCAGTCAATCCAGTGCTGTGGGTTGCGTCCCGCGAAGCGGGACACCGTGAGTAGCCGTAGGTGAAACCTACGGAAACTGAAGCGTCCATCAACCTTCCGGCCCTGGAGGGGCCGACCCGTCAGAGGTCAACCCCGTTGGGGTTGGAGTGACTTGGGGACGCTCGCGCCATCCGCAGGTTAAAACCTGCGGCTACTTACGGTTGGCCCCATTCGGGGCCACTCGGTCAAGCCGTATCTTAGCGCTTATGGGTGTTGGGACCGTGCGGCTCTTCTACTCGCGTCCGCGTCAGCCCTCCCGAGACGAATGACATTTCATGGTTTCTGGGTGCCCGTCAGCCGGCGGGCATGAGCGACTGCGCTCAGGATGACATCACCCATACGCTACATGGCATCCCCGATGGGCTACTTAGCTACGCTCGAAACGCACTGCAAAGACGACAGGTAGCCTTTCTGGAGAATGGGCGGTGCGCCCTGGGTATCGAGGTCGAACTGAACGGTGACCGGCTTGCCGCTGGGCGCCGTCACCGGCCTGCCGGCGGTGCGCAGCACCCACTCGATATTGTAGGTGGAACCGGTCTGCTGCCATTTGTCGGCCTCGGCAAAGAAGTGGAACACGCCCCACGCTCCGTCGTAGCTTGGCCAACCCAAATCCGAGCCGCCCGAAATCTTCACCGTCAGCGTCACACCCTGGGCGGTAGTGCCCGGCCAGGTAAACTGTTTGAAGTCGGCATTGCCGGCGGCATAAGTGAGGGGCTGGCCGTCGATGCTCATGGTAAGTCCGGCAACGGTGTCCGTGGGATGGGGGCGAAGCGCGTACTTGTAATGCATTTGTCCCGGTCCACCCGAGTAGAGAGCGTGCTGGAGATTCATCGCCCGGGTAAAGAAGTTGAGGAAGGCAGGGTTCACCTGCTGGGTGTTCGAGGGGTTGGGAATGTATTCATTCCCTTGGGGAACCAGCAGGCTCTTCAGCGAGGCGTTGTAGAACTGGGTCAGCGCGCCGTTCGCGGGATCGAATAACTGGGCCACCTCCTGGGTTGTGGCGTCGGTCGAGGCTCGAGGATTGAATGGGAACTTGGCCATTAGCGGGCTCATCTGCGCGCACAAACCAGCGCCGGAGACTGGCCCGGGACGCAAGGCGGCGGAGACGAAGGTGATAGGGGCGAGGAGCAAGTTCTCGACCGTGTCGTCGATATGAGCTTGCGGGTCAGGTTTGAATCCCTGGCCTATCTGCTTGGCGGTCTGCTGGGCCGTCATGGACGGAGACATGCACTGAGTTTTGGCGGCTTCTTTTTGCTCGGCAGGAGCGTTCGAGACCTGATCCAGGCAGGCCTGGATTCCGGCGAGATTGGAGACGTAGGTGGCATTCGGTTGCCCAACATACTGGTCCTGGCAATTGGGTGGAACGACGGCCTGGACGGGTTGAAAGGCCTTCGAGATGTCAGGCTGGTCGACGGACGTGTTCTGCGCCGCCACGCAGAACAGCGCAAGCAGGGGAGACCGATTGCTCGATGTCTTGCCCAGCTTCTGCGAGGCATCCGCGAGGCTGTTGTAATGGACCACGTTCGCGCTCTTCAGGAAGGCGCGCCATTGATTGATGTAGTCCTGCTGGTATCGAGCTTGGAGGTCCTGTCCCGCCTTGGTGGTGTCCACATTCTGACTCGTCTTTGGACCCAGCACCCACTCCTCGCCGCTAAAATACTTGGGGAGATTTTTGAAGGCATCCTTCATAAAAGCGAAGCCGGCCTTCGTGAAAGCCCCCTCGACTTCCTTCCCATCCACCACCACTTCCGCGGAGCCGGGGAACTTGCGGTTGAAGTTGATGGAGGGGCTGGCTTTCGAGGCTTCCGCCAGCATGAAGCGGTAAACGCGCTCGATGCCGGAGAACTGCGAAAGATAATTTCGGGCGCGGGCCACGGCGAGCGTATCGTTTTCGGAGGAGTAGGGGTTCTCGTCCTTGAGTTGGTCGCTATAGAAATCGAATTGTTTCTGCGCCAACTGCATTCGCTCCGGGTCGATGTCCCGGCCAGCCTGCCAGGCTTTCACGAGGACCGGCGAGAGGAACAGGCGGGTGCTCTTGTCGTGATTGGAGGTGGTGATCAGATAAGCCTTCAGATTGTCGTAGGCCGGGCCGTATTGATCGTTTGGCCCCGGCGCGGCGGGAAGCCCGGAGAGCGTCTGAAGAAGAGCGGCCTGGGTTTGCGCGAAGAGCAGGGAACGGAAATGTTGAAAGTAGATCTTGCGCACATCCGGATAGAGGTCATTTCCCGCATACAATCCCCAGCGCATCGAGAACGGCGCTCCGTCTTGCTGGTATTGGGCCAGCGTCTCAACCGACTGGCGGAGCGTCTCGAGGCGGGTGAGCGCCTCGGCGGTGGGGAGCTCGTGGCCGGCCAGTTGAACGGTGGAAATGCCCTGCGCCGCGTTCACCACTTGCGACTCGAGGTCCTTGTTCTTAACGAAGGAGACAATGAAACCAATCATGACCGCGAGCAGCAGGCCGATCGATGCCGCCAGCAGCACTCTACGCCATAGGCTAGTTTTCGAGCTTGAAGCGCTCTCAGTAAGCGCGGACGAATCCCTCAGCAGCACGTCGTTGAAGAGGTGGGGAAGGAAGGTCCACTGCGGAACCCGGCGGGTCTCGCCGCCCTCAGCCGCCACGGGCGCGCGCTGGGCTTGAGCGGCCATAGCCCGAACATCGAAGATCCCCGTGGCGTGGATCGCGCCTTCGCCCGCCCCGGGGGTCGCTGGCTCCTCTCTGATCAGCGCGGGTCCGGGAGCGTTGATCACCACCGGGCGAACGCCGCTGAAGTAGAAGCCGCGCAGGAACGGTCCTGTCCTCAACTGGCTGGGCCGGCACAGGTCGACGAGCATCTGGACAAGCATCTGACGGAGCTTGCGGAACTCACGCGGGAACTCGTACAGGGAGGGGCGCTTGGCCATGTCAAATTCGCGCGGAAGATAGGTGAGCCGCTTATCCGCCATCGAGTAACCGAGTTCATCGAAGGCGGCGGTAATGCGAGCCGTTTCCTGCTCGGCGTACACTTCTCCGGCGAACGACACCCTGGGGAGCGTCGCCCCCAGGACTTGCGTGGCTTCGTCGTTGCTCAGATTACGAACGAAGTCCTTGAAGAACTGAAGGCAATCGGCCCGAGTGAACAGCACGTACACCGGCAGGCTGATCCCCAGGATGTGAGAGACCTCGCGCAAGCGCGTGCACAGCCGCTCGACGCTCGAGCCCAGCGCCTCCGCCCCGCCCGGCTTCATGAAGGTCTCGCAGTCAACGCAGACCAGGACTGCGCGCGGCGCCTGCGTTCCCTTGCCGAACACGGAATGCAGGCGTCCCGGGGCAAGCCGCTTAACAAACCGGGCCCATACTGTGGGCTCGGAAACGAGAGGGCCGCCTGCTTCGGCGAGAATGAACTGGCGCGCGAACCAGAGGTTTGCAGCCCGGGTTTGGAGCGGGACTTTCTCCTGCCCCGTATGCCCGGCCAGCAACTCCGGTTCGAGGCCGGAGTGCTGCACCACGCTGGTTTTTGCCGAGCCGCTCTCGCCCAGAAGGAAGATCGCAGGAAGATTGCCGAGCTTGGCATGGCGTCCCAGAGACGAGGCCTGCAATCGCGATTCAGCTTCCCGCATCAGGGTGTCGATTTCGGCCAATCCGGAGGCGCCTTGCGCGGTTTCCGCGGCCCGCTCCTTGTCCCGCATCCTGAACCACCACACGATGGTAATGAACGCCGCAACGCCGATCAGGGCCAGAACGATGCGCAGTATCCAAAGTTTGTTCCCGGCCAAATGGATCCAAGTGGGGACAAACCAGGATAGAACCAACCAGATGATGAGGCCCAAAGCTGCGAGCCAGTACTTCAAGGTGTTTTTCACGGCAAGCTCCCTAATGCGGTGGCTAGTGGCTCTCGCAACCCACGCCTTGTGCCGGGTAGGCGTTAGCCTAATGGCTCAACTCGCGCTTCGGAGGTTACACTGGCCGCTCCCAGAGGCCCGGAGGGCCGACAGAGGGTAGCCCATGGCGTAAGCCGTGGGTTCGAGGAGCGGCCCCGAGTTTTCTCAGCCCCGGAGGGGCGGCAGATACTTAGGCGCTTTCTCTGTCGCCCCTCCGGGGCTGCGGATAGAAGCGGGGCACGGCGCCCCACGGCTTAGAAGCTGTGAAAAAATCACCAAGGCCTATCATTCCGAGCGGAGCGAGGAATCCGCATTTGTTCGTTTTCAAGGAGATAAATGCAGATGCTTCGCTTCGCTCAGCATGACAGACGATTTTTTCACACCTTCTTACGCCGTGGGCTACTTTCTGGCGCCGCTCCGCGGCTCTCGCAGCCCTCGAATCTTTAGGTTAACTTCTATGCGGCTTGCGCCGTGTGCTACACGCTATCGCCCGCTCTGCGGGCTGATTTCTTCAACGAACTTCTGACTCGGCACACCACGCACGAGTCACCGACTGATGGTGGAGGCTGTGGAGTGCAATACGGATGCCCCGGACATCAAGCTGAACTTGAACACTGCTAACACGATCACAACCAGGAGAAGCAGCCCAAGGGCCCCGAAGGCGAGCCGTCGCGCCCAAGGGTCGTAGACTTTGGTACGCACCGCTTCCTGAGGAGGAGCCCAGTGCGGCGACAAGGGGCCGGGTCCGCCGCGAATGCGCTGCATCTTCTCGGCAATCGCCCCCAGCACGGGACGGACACCCTCTTGGCCGGTGAGGCTATAACGGCCACGGTATCCCAACTCCAGACACAGGGCGAACACCTCCAGCACATCGGCCACCTGTGCGGAGTCGCCGCGGGCAAGCAGGCGATCGATGCAATGGAAGAAGATCTCTCCCGCCGTATGACCGCCGAACAACTCTTCCTGCAAAGGCAAGCGAGCCCAGTCGGCGAAAACCGGGTTGCCGGAGTTGAGAATAGACTCGTCCAGGAAGGCGACGACGGCGAATGTGGCCAGACGAGTGTCCTCCACAGGGTAGGCGCTCGCCATGGCCGCCGACTCGGCGGCGCGAATGGCGGCCTTCATCTGATTCCGGAACACGCCCGCATCTGCCGCCACCTGGCGGTTGGAGCGGAAGCGCGTGATCGCCGTCAGAACCTCCTGATAGATGAGGGCCAGGTTGTCACGGCCTGGCGCCGGCGCTGGCCGGGCACTTTGCGGATTTACGGCCTGATTTCCACCCATGTTTGCAACCTCGCTGATTCGTGCGGAACGCCTGCGTTTAGACCCGCATCTGCATTCGTAGCGCTGGCCTTTAGGCCAGCACGTGCCGACCTGAAGGTCGGCGCTACGCGATTATTCACTGCCGACCTGAAGGCCGGCGCTACCCGATTATTCGGTTTCCAACACTACCAGGAGTTCGACTCGCGGGTTGGGAATGTCTCCCGGAATATAAACTCCCACGCGGCGCGTTTGGGCGATGTGATCCCAGCAGGGGCCCGCCCTGCTGATCGCGAAGTATTGATTTTCCACTCGCGCCGAAACCGCGGAAGGCGGCACGGGCAAATGCGTGAGCTCCATACCCGGCAGAGCTCTCTTGACCAACTGCGGCACAAACTGGGCAGAGCAGACTTTGACCACCTGCGTCGTCCGGGTGATCAGTTCCGCGTCGCCCATCGCCGACTGAACGGCCAGAATCCAACGTGCGCGGTCCAGACACCGCTGATCGGTGACATCGCCTTCCCAGAAGTAGTTGGCCACGGCGTGAAGCGGAATCGGAATGCAGTTCGAAGGCGCCAGCAACTCGAGATGCGCCCGGATGTGCCGCTCGAGCTCGCCAAAGCACTGGTCAAGCGCCAGGTGATTGTAGAGCGGGAGATTCTCCGGATGGGAGTCCAGGGCGAAAGTGCACAGCGCTCCGCCCAGCCGCAGAAGCTCCGTGTAGAGCTCTGACGGGTGTGCGCTGGGCGCAGCGAACATGTGCCGCAGCGGGCCCAGGCTCGAATTGATGGCGTGCAGAAACCAGAAACGGCTGACCTCTTGAGCCGAAAGCCCTGTCCGGAATTTCCCGCGCCCCCGGCCGTCCAGGGAGACCGTGGCGCTCTTCTCCTGGAGAATCTCTATCAGTCGCCGGGTCATCATCATGAGCGTTGGGCTGGCGCCGATCTGAACGCAGGGGGGAATGAAGTTCTCGTCGTAAACGTAGTTGCCCGACCCGTCTCTTTTGACGCGGCTGATCGGCAAGGTCTGCACTTCTCCCACATCTTCCGTGTCAAGGAGCAAGCGAAGGTTCTTTCGCCCCAGTTTCAGCGCCTTTTCATCGAGGCCAGTGTTTTCATCAGGCAGGGTCTTCTCTTCCGCGACGTATCTTGTGTGCCCCTTGTTTTGCTCAACGGTCAGAGCGCAATTCGCTGCCCCGAGCTTGTGGGGCGGGACCGTCAGTAGAACCCTCAGGCTCTCGCTGGTGGGCGGAAAAAGTTCGCTGATGTTGCGCGCCGCGGGAACCGGATCGCTCTCCGGAATGTTGAAAGCGAGGCCGTCCTGAAAAATGCCGCGCGCATGCACGAGCGCCACCGTGCCGTTGCGCAGAGCCTCCGCATCGAGTTCGAGACCAACCAAACCGTAGGGCTCAAACCATAAGTTCGAGATTTGAAAATGCGTGACTTCTTCGAAAAAACGCCCCTGCACTTGAAAGTGATGTGGGCCGAGGTGCATGCCCTCCGACCAAACGACTTTGGACAATTGCTTCATGGGTTTGATCCGAAAGACCGGAGTAGTGCCAATCTATCATCTAACCCCTTACTCTTTCAACAGAATTCCGGCAGCGATTGTGTGATAGAATGCAACAAAACGGCGAATGGTGGGTCATCCATGGAATTTCAGGGACGGTATCAGATACTGGAACTGCTTAACGACGGTGAAGCGAAGACTTTCCGTGCGCGCCAGACTTCCTCCGGCCGCGCTGTGCTTCTTCACCAACTCTGGGCAGAGCGCACACCTCCCGATCAACCTGATCTAGCCTCGATGTTTTTCGGTTTTCTTCGCCGCGCCACTTCCGAGGAGATGAAAGTCTTGATCGACATGGGGGAAGAGTCCGGCCGGGTTTTTGTCGTCACGCAGGATCTGCCTACCTTTCTCGATCTTCGGAAATGGCTGCAATCGGCGCAATCGGCGCCAGGCGCTCCGGAAGCGGCTCCAAAGCCGAGCGCACCCAAACCCGCTCCGAGCGTTGCGTCCCCGGCTGCCCGGCCGGACGTTCGGTTATCGCCAGAGGCTGGCGCGGAAAGGGTGATTTCGCTTGAAACAACCCAAGCCGTGATTATGCCAAAAATAGTAGCGCCCCCAACTCCGCCGCCTGCCGCCCCGAAAGCCAAGGAAGAGGCCGGTGAATTTACAAGGGTGTTTTTCGGCAAAGAAATGCCCAAACCGTCGGCGCTTGCAGCACCAGCGGGGGAGAAGCCGGCCGCGCCGCCCGTCGCACTGCCAACGCCCCCGAAAGCGCAGGAAGAGGCGGGAGAGTTCACTCGGGTTTTCTTCGGTAAAGACATGCCAGCGCCGTCTCCTGTCACAGCCGCGCCTGTCAAGCCGGCTGCACCGCCCGTTGCAGCGCCAACGCCCCCGAACGCGAAAGAGGCGGGGGGCGAGTTCACCAGGGTCTTCTTCGGCAAGGAGATGCCTGGGCCGCCCGCGCCTGCTGGCCCAACGCCAGAGAAGTTGTCCGCACCTCCTGTCGCGCCGCCCGCTGCGCCGAAAGCGAAGGAGACAGGGGGCGAGTTCACCCGGGTCTTCTTCGGCAAGGACATGCCTGCGCCGCCCGCGCCTGCTGGCCCAACGCCAGAGAAGTTGTCCGCACCTCCTGTCGCGCCACCTGCGGCGCCGAAAGCGAAACAAGAGGCAGGCGAATTCACCAGGGTTTTCTTTGGCAAAGACATGCCTGCTCCGCCGGCGCCTGGCTCACCAGCGCCGGAGAAGCTGACGGCGCCGCCGGTTACGCCGCCACCGTCACCGAAAGTAAAGGAGGCGGGGGGCGAGTTCACCCAGGTATTCTTCGGCAAAGAGATGCCCAAACCTCCCGTCGAGGCAAGACCTGTTGCCCGTGTAATACCCGACCAACCCCCTCCACCCGAAGGACCTGGAGAATTCACCAGGATCTATCGGCCCGAGGCAGTGAAGGCGCCGTCTGCGCCTTCGGCGGGAGCCACGCCGGTGCCGCCTTCGCCGTCTCCGGCTCAGCCTGCTGCGCCGCCCGCGCCGGGTGAGTTTACGCGGCTGTTCCGCCCGAGCCCTGAGGCGGGACGATCGGCGGGAGCCTCGGTTCTGCCTGGTTCATCCCAATCGGCGGCGCCATTACCCGGTTCCTCGAGCCAGCAAGCACCCGGAGACTTTACGCGGTTGATTCAAGGGTACCGGCCGGGAACAAGCGGGCCGGCAACTCCGATTATCGAGCGGCCGGCACCGCCCTCATGTCCTCCGCCGGCGAAGGCAGCGGGAACAGGCCCGGGCGAGTTTACAATGCTCTTCCGGCAACCGCAGGAACAGGTGCCTGCCACGGCACCGCCGCCCCCCGCCGCGCCAACTCCGCTGGCTGCGCCGCAGCCATCCGAGCCGGATGAGTTCGAGCGCATGTTCGAGTTGCCCGGCGGGGGCTCTGCCGGAGCGCCGCAAGGTGCCCCTCCAGGACCGCCTCCGCCAGCGCCGCAGGCCGCCGGGCGTCCCGCGATACCGATCCCAATGCCGGCCGTCGCGCCTCCTCCGGTTCCCGCCATGCCACGCGTTCAAGCTCCGGTGGCGCCCGCGCTGAGGATGCCTCAGCCACAACCTTACCAAGTTTCCCCGCCGAGGTTTCAACAGCCTGCGCCGCCACCTGCTCCTGGGTACGCGATGCCACCCCAACCCGCCATGCCACAAATGCAGCCATTGGCAGTCCCGGCGCCGGCGCCGCCGCAGGGCTCCCCACGCGCGGACCCCGCGACGGCTCCGCGCTCGCCCGCTTCTCGACCAACTTCACCGCGGCCGCGAAGGCCGGGAAGATCGATCCGGTCTTCGGTCGGGATCGGGAGATTCGTCAGACGATCGACATCCTCGCCCGGCGCCGCAAGAACAACCCGATCATCGTCGGCGAGGCGGGCGTCGGGAAGACGGCGATCGTCGAGGGGCTCGCCCTCCGGATCGCGG
>Ga0116217_10004287_pt1 | contig 12746 bp, 15 predicted proteins | sample Sb_taG_6_FD_89697 | JGI IMG/M metagenome (GOLD analysis project Ga0116217, IMG submission 89697) | Peat soil microbial communities from Weissenstadt, Germany - Sb_50d_4_PS metaG | ecosystem: Environmental > Terrestrial > Soil > Wetlands > Peat | place: Germany: Weissenstadt | collected 2010-09-21 | reverse complement strand
TGCCTCGGCGCGCTGCCGAAACGTGCCGAACCGAGACAGGAGCGCAGCGAACGCAGTAAAAATGACGAAATATGGGATCTCGGACCGGTTGATGAAGATGGTGCGGACCGGCTCCACGAAGTACCAGTAGAAGCTGATCGTGGACAGGATCGCCGCCAACACGGCAGGTCCCGCTCCTGCATACCAGGAACTTATGGCCACCGTAAACAGCAGCAAGAGCGCCGAGGGGACGCGGAAGTGGAAATGATCCAGGAGTAGCGACGCCCCCAACGCGACGCCTACGGAAAGAACAGCGAGCCCGTAGCGCTGGAGGTAGACCAGGCGTAGCGGCTCCGAGGATCGATGGGCTCCGGACTCATTCGCATCGATGCCTGACGGGTTCATTTGCTCCACCACCGATCGTACTATCATTCATGGTCGTTCAGCCACTCTCGATCTGCTACTTTACAGCCTTGGCTGATTTGACCTTCCGTTGCTTCTGCGCTCTCAATACCTCTGCTTCCGCTTGAAGCCAGTCATCCAAGGCGAAGCCATCAACGGTGCCGCGTTGCTCGTACAACTGATAGGCGCGGTGGCGGATGCGATCCTCGATGTCGGTTGATTGGGCAGTTTTGGTTGCGCGAGGTTGCCTAGATCTTGACTTGACTATCATGGGAGTACCGCTCCATCAGACACCGTGTGTCAGAACTCTAAGAGGCTCGCGGAGCGTGCCTGCGATCTTTTGTGTCCAATCTCAAACAATTCTCCAATGCGTTGAGAGCATAGAGGGCATTCTCGATAGCCTCGGTCTCGTCGTCGTAACTGGGAGAAGCTGCAAAAAGCTCTCGGGATCGAAAGACTATTGCTCGCCGGGCTTCTTCGATGCGCAATGGTAGCTTGCTCGCGTCGGTCTCGAAAAACGCAGCTTTGTACAATCCGCGCCAGCTTCGGAGGGCTTCGCCAGTCTGATTCCCGCCCATCACTCACCTCCGAAAGCTATGCCTAGCACAACAGGTCAACTGAAGTCGGTGATAGAAATCACGTGTGTGAGGTCTCAGCTCCTCCGCTCTCCTTGGCTCCGGCTGCTGCTCGCCATTCCTGCCGTCGAACGGAATGAGCCGCTGGCAGCTATTTCTCGGATACGGGCTAACCGGCAGTAATCCGCCCTGGACGAAGGAACGAAGACTGACCGCCAAAGAATTTGCTGGTCAAAGCGGCGAAGTCACGCTGGCTGGGGATTCAATCTGTCAACCGTGCTTTTGCTCTGACACTTACATCAACCCTCCTGCCGGGCGACGAGTCGGGGACACGATGAAAAGGACAGCAGTGGCGGTGCTGGCAGCGGTGCTCGCCCCAGCAGTCGCCCTCTACGGCTGGGGCCACGAGGGGCATCGCATCGTCGCCGACATCGCGCAGGAGCGCCTGACCGAGGTTACCAAGCGCAACGTCCAGTCGCTGATCGGCAACAACACTCTGGCCTCGGTCGCCAACTGGGCGGACCAGATTCGCCCTGAGCGCGACGAGACTTTCGGCTGGCACTTCGTCGATATTCCCAAGGACGCGTCGGGTTTCTCCGATTCGCGGGACTGCTACCGCCCGCAGGGCGCACACAAGGGAGCAAGGGACGACCACCAGAATTGCGTGGTGGACCGGATCGAGTACTTCAAGCGGGTGCTGGGCGACAAGAACGCGTCCCGCGGCGACCGCATCGAGGCGCTGAAGTTCATCGTCCACTTCGTCGGGGACATTCACCAGCCATTCCATGCCATCGGGGAGGCGAAGTGCGGCAACGGCGTCCACATCACCGAGTTTGGCTCCGACCGATGCGGGCGTTATCCCTGCAAACGCGGGCCAGGCGTTCGCCAAGGAGAATGGCATCGACTGGGTCTATGACGGGGTGTTCGCTGGCGCCTTCCAGGATGCCACCAGTCAACTGCTCACCATGCAGAAGGCCGGCGCCGATTACGCCTACATCAACATCACCACCACCGGCTTTTCCATCATTCTTAAAGACGCGCAGAAGCTCGGCCTCAAGACAAAGTTCGGCTCCAATCCTTACGGCTTCAGCGAAGCCCTGGTGGCGGTCGCCAAGAACAACGCCGAAGGCGTCACCGGAGTGATGCCGCATCCGCCCTATGGCACCAAGGTGCCGGGCATGCAGAAGATTCTTGATTTCAACAAGGGCAAGGACATTTCTTCGCCGCCGCGCGATGCCGTGTACGTCCGCGGCTGGGCCTCGGCGCTGGTGATCACCGAAGGCCTGAAGCGCGCCGACAAAGCCGGACAGCTCAACGGCGAGGGCATCAAGAAGGCGCTGGAGACGCTCAGCAACTTCGATATGGGCGGACTGGCTTGCAACGTGACTTACACTGCGACCGACCACCGGGCTTGCACTACCACGCCGATCTACGAGATCAAGAGCGGCACGCTGGTCAAGATCAAGGACTACGACGTGGGACGGAAACCCGAGTGGCTCGGCATGTAGTCAGCGCGGCTGGCGACACGGTGTGCTGCAAGTCCATAACATCGAGGTCATCTATCTATAACGACGCCATTCTGGTGCTCACGAGCAGCGGAAACTGCGCCAAGAGTTCGGGGACATAAGTCCTCTCCAATACGAGCGACTTCAATCGAACCCCGAAGCAGCTGGTGCATCAAGTTGCCAGCCGGTGGGTCGGGCATAGAGGGCAGCTGGATTTTTCATCATTTTGTAACCTTGCTACGGTACCATCTCGCGGCCATGGGGGGATTCATGATGTCTCCAGCCGAATACCCCGACCGAATTTGGTTCAATCCGCCGAAGTTTTGGGCAGCAACCAAGGACATGCGCCCCGAAGCTGCAACTGAACTCCTGGACAGAATAATCGACCTTGCGGAAGCCCAAGATCTGGAGGAGCTTCGCAATTTTGACTTTGTTTCTTTCGGCAATCCCTGGCGGAAAGTGGCCTGACACACCGTCCGCCGCTCCGGAACCAGACGCGGTTCTATCTCCGCGCTTGCGTCATGACAGCGGCTAGCGCTGGCGGCAAGTCTCGGTACCGCCGCTGATTCCACGTACCTCGCAGACCGCGGCGGGACAGCTCCCGGTCTTTCTGCGCGTGCAACTCGCGCGGGTGACTCAATCTCCCGCGTCACCTTCCCTTCAACAAATGGCCTGGATCCTCCCCCCCGGTCCGAAGTTCCGTTTCGGGCGCCGGGTCTGACATTGTGCGCGAGCCATTCGTGGTAAACGCTACCCCGGCGCGAAGGTCTCAGTTGTCCCTTCCCGCCTCGAGGGTTTTGCGCCGGCGGCTATACCCTACTGGGCGGCACTGTCGCTATTTTTCCCTGCAAAAAGCAGCTGAATTGGATCGACCGTCGGTAGAACGGTCTGCAGCACACCTCGATCGAAGTGCCTATCGGTCCGGCGGTGTTATGCTGGCGATTGTCTTGCTCGTGCCGCGTAACGCTCCTGCATGGCAAGTTGCGTTTCATCGTTTCGCCGAAGTGTCGATCGGAATTGCGGTGGCTTTGATTTTCACGCTGGTGTGGCCGGAGAGGGAAGCCGCACCATCGGAGAAAAGTTCAGCGCATGCTTGATCGCGACTGACCGGTTCTTTGAATTTTGGTTAGGGATTGCGGTCGGCCGCAGACGCTGGAAGTGTTATCTTTTAAGTAGTATTCTGCCTTGAGGAACGCCGAGGGCTAGCGGTGTCAATCCGAACTCGACTACATTGGAAGAGATTGCGGCCTGTAAAGATGGGATTGCGACTCCGGCACTACAGTCTCTGGCTGATCATGCTTGTGCCGGTCGCACTGCTCGGACGAGCTGCAGAGCCCGCGCGCGAATACCGACTCCGTTTCTATCATATGCACACCCGCGAGCGACTCGACATCGTTTATCGGCGAGGCGATACATACTTGCCGGAGGCGTTAGACGCGCTCGACCATTATTTGCGCGACCATCGCACCGGCGAAGTTCGTCATTTCGATCCCCACCTTTTTGACCTGCTCCACGACCTAACCGCGTCTCTGAACGATTCCGGTGGCGAAATCGATGTGATCTGTGGATACCGTACCCCATGGAGCAATGAATTCCTCCGCACTCGCAGCGCGCATACGGGCGTGGCTCGCCACAGTCTTCACATGCAGGCAGAAGCCATCGACATTCGCTTGCCGGGGATTCCGACCTCAGCCGTGCGGGATGCCGCACTGCGCCTGCGTCGCGGCGGCGTTGGTTACTATCGCAGCTCCGACTTCGTGCACGTAGACGTGGGACGCGTGCGCCGCTGGTAGCTCGCTCTCACCAGGGATACGGATAGCCCTTCGCAAGAACCTTCTCCAAGGCTGCGTCGTGCCCGTAGATGTCATCGTAGAAGTGAACGAGTCCATCTTCGAGCACGATAACCGTGCCATAGACGATCAAGACCGGAATCGGGTGCGCGAGGTTCACCTGCTGGGTCGTGCTGCCGTTCATGGCTGCGCGAATACGCACCGGGTTCCATCCGGGATTGTCGCGCAGGACCCAGGCAGCCAGATCAGCGGGCTTTTCCAGCCGGATACAGCCGTGGCTGAAATCCCGCCGGGACTTCGCGAAGAATTCTGTGGCCGGGGTGTCGTGCATGTATACGTTGTAGCTGTTTGGAAAGACAAATTTCACGAGTCCAAGGGCGTTCTTCGGACCCGGCTTTTGCCGGACAAAAAGTTTTCCGGCTCGGAGTTGGCCGAGCCCCTCGTTTGTGACCGTCCCCGCCGAGATGACATTTCGCTTGCTGTCCACAACCTCGAATCCCTTCTTCGCCAGGTAGTCGGGATCGCGAACAATGTGCGGAACCATCTCACCTCTGGTAATGGAATTAGGTACCTCCCAATAGGGCCGGAAGACGACGTACTCCATGGTGTCGCTAAACACCGGAGTGCCGTGGCCGTAGGCTTTCCCCACCACGACCTTCATGGTCACACCGACGTTGAAGTCTTTGTCATAGGCGCGGAGACGAAACTCGGGGATGTTCGCCACGATGGGCGCTTTTCGATATGCGTCCGGCATCCACCGCCATCGTTCAAGGGTCAGTTGCATTTGTCGAACTCGAAGGCTCAGAGGCACGTTCAAGTCAGCCAGGGTTTGAGTGTCAATTCGTCCGTTCGGATCTCGGCCATGGCGGCGCTGAAAACTCTTTACCGCGTCCACCAGAGCGCCTTGGTAAGCGGTTTGATCAGCCGGAACATTGGTGTCAGCCGGAAGGTCGCCGACCAACCGGAGCAGTCGCGTGAGCCGCGGGACGCCGGCATAGGCATCGCCGGGCGCTATCGTTCTCTTCGCGAGCGGAAGCTGCTCCCCATCATCTTTCTTCGCAAGCTCGATGTAAGTTTGCAAGGCTTGAATGGTGCGCCGGTAGCCGGGATAGGGCGGCTCTACCTGGGCCAGGACGCCGGCGACCTCGCCTGCGTTAACAACGTTGTCCTTTAAAAATTCAGGCAGATCGTATTTCTTGGACTCATCATCGAGAGCGAAGGCAAGCTGCCTGGGATTTACTTTGCCAATGTGGAGGTCGGAGATATACCTCATCGCGCAAACCGTAAGCGCGAGATCGAATTTAACCGCATCCGCCTCCGTTGGCTGCCGCGTCGCAGGTTTGAGTTTTGCCAGCCGATCGTTCCACCGGGATCCGTCATAGTCTTCCGCGGAGAGTCCCTTTTGGTCGGCTTTGAGCAACACCGCGATCACCTGCTGTGCCTGCGCGGTCGGCTCCATTCCCTTGACCCACCACAATGAGTCCCCGTTGGATTCGTAGAATTTCTTCACGTACTTGCTGTAATCGCTGAAATCTGGCCAACGCAAATCGGGGAGACTGCCACGGCTAATGGCGGCGCGCAGCCAGGTTTGACCTTCTGGGCTGAGATCCTCTGCTCTCCCACGTGTAGTGCTGGAAGGTGCAGGCTGAGCCTGAGCAGAATCCGCTGAGCCGCATCCACATCCGCAGAACAATGCGATCAGCACTAGCGGCGCTGAGAGCCGATAGCCCCACCCCAAAATCCGTGGTGGTTTCACTAATCCTCCTGGCCCCAATGCAATTCCTTCAGAAGGAACTCGAATCACAAAGGAGTGTTGTGGCGGGCGTCGCAGCGCGAGCCGCCTGCTTCAAACAAGGACCTCAACAAATTGGCTGGCGCCGGTGATGGCACAGGCCCGCCGCTGGTTGCCGCCGGCATCCCTTTGGCGACCCCCGCTGCCGGTATCAGGGCTCGGCTTGCGAATGCGCCGGCGCCGAATAAGGCCGAAGCCTTCAAGAAGCTTCTTCTTGGAGTGCTGCCCTGAACGGTTGTTCCTTTTGCGCGAAGATAATCAACATGGACGGGCCTAATGAATCTCCTTCGTTCCTCGGCTGTCCGTCACCAAAACGAGCGGAAAATTACCGTTCACATCCAAAACCCGCACTTCCTCATCAGTTTCGCTGCGAAGCCTGCCGAGGGGTTGCGAAATCCCGATCACGAGGGTGGTAGTGAGCAAGCCATCCCGCGGGTCCCCTGGATTGACCCGCTGAACTTGTTGTTCTGTTCGGGTACTGCCATCGGGCGCAGTAGTCGCTGACACGTTGCGTTGCTGCACCAAGTGCAACTGCCCATCGGAATCCGTATTCGGAACATAAGTCGAATACGTTTTCTCCTCTGTGGTTTGGCCATTGTTGGTTTGCGTCACCAGGGTCTCCTGCACCTCAGAAACCTGGGCGTGCCCGATAGCATTTGGCGTGAGCAGTTGTCGCCGCACTTCCACCAGATTGCCATTGCGGTGCTCGGTCTCCTCCAACTGCTGGATGGGTACCAGGTCCCCGGCAATTACGCCAAGCACGGTTTTCCTGGTCTCCCTCGAACCGGGAGCTGTCAAAACCGTTTCTTCGATATCGGTTTCTTGAACTTGCCAGTGGCCGCTCGCGCCCAGGGTGGAGGTGGTTCGAACCACACTCTCCCGCCCCCCTGGTTCGGTGCGACGCTCTTCCTCGGTCACCTGACAGGGTTGGCGCTGGCCAGCCCAGGAAGAAAACCAGCGTTGTACGATGCGGACAGTGTTGGCGTCGATTCGAAGCGTTTCCCGCTCGGTTTCGCTGATCGGTTCATAACCACCATTGATGGAGGGCACTTCGACGATTCGCGTTTCGACCGTCCGGCCGCCGTCTTGCCATTGCGTGTCTATGACGCGTGCGGGGTTCTGTGCGCCGGTAGCATCATGATACTCAGTGACGGTACGCGAGGCTTGCGGCTGGTTCTGCGCCCACGCCGTCCCGCAAGCCAAGCCGCCCAACAGCGCAACACAAGTGAGTAGAATCTGAACCGCGCGGTTCACGTTTCCTCCTCGCCAGGTTACCCTAGCAGCTTGGCTGTTCGGCGGAGTCATTGCGGCTCTTTTTTTTCTATCTCTTTCCTTGATTCGCCGCCCCCTGTCAAAACAGCCAGTCCTGCCAGGAACTCTTCAGGTCGAAGTCTCCGGATTATTGTCGAAAAATCACTATACCACTAACAATCCAGTCCCCCAGACCGCGAATTTCTCAGTTAGCGCTAGTCGCCATATCACAAGTGTCGGTAATCTGCACCAAGAGCAGTGCAAATCCCCCCCCAAAAAACCCGCCAGGCTTCGGCGCTTTGCTCGCGGTCCAGAAACAGGGTTCGAGGAGATCGGAACTCGAGTGGCGGTCCGTGGCAACGCATTTCCCCCCCCCGGACTCATGGCCCGGAATGACTTCCGCTTAGCAGCACGATAACCTGCTGTGCCTGTGCAGTCGGCTCCATTCCCTTAACCCACCACAATGAGTCCCCGTTGAACTCGTAGAATTTCTTTACGTGCTTGCTGTAATCGCTGAAATCTGGCCAACGCAAATCAGGAAAACTGCCACGGCTAATGGCGGCGCGCAGCCAGGCTTGACCTTCGGAGCTGAGCTCCTGCGCCGTCGCACCTGTAGTGCTGGAAGGTGCAAGCTGAGTCTGAGCAGAACTCGCTGAGCCGCATCCAGACCCGCAAAACAGTGCGATCAGCACCAGCGGCACTGAGAGCGATACGCCCACCCCAAAATCCGTAGTTGGTTCACCAATCCTCCTGGCCCTAATGCAATTCCTTTAGAACACACCCGAATCGCAAAAAGAGTTTTGTAGCGGGCGTCGGAGCGCAGCGGTTGATGACGCATCCCGGGGTAGTCGCCAACTACCCGGCCCGTTTTCCCCCCTCGCGGGGCGGCTATGGCGAACCCGCGTTCTCAGAATCGGAATGCCAGCTTTGCCAACAGATAGGCGACTGTCGTGGAGACTCCGACGCCAATGAAGCCTGGAACCATGAAGCTGTGGTTCAGCAAATATTTGCCAATATGCGTAGTGCCCGTGCGGTCCATGCTGATGGCCGCCAAGTCACTCGGGTAGAAGCAGAAGAAAAAGTACGCATAGCTGGATGGCATCAAGCCGAGCATCAGTTTCGCGGGCAGACCGAGTGCGATACCGAAAGGCATCATCACCGTTAGCGTGGCGGCCTGACTCTTGACGAACGCCGAGACGCAGAACATGGCGATGGCGAAGGTCCAGGGCGCGGCCTGCACCATCATTTTCATCTTGGCGATTAGAAACGGCTGGTTGGCAGTAATGAACGTATCGCTCATCCACGCGATGCCGAATATGGAAACGACCGCCGTCATGCCGGCGGCAAAGACACTCGCTTTGGCGATTTCGGCAGCCTTGATATTGGTGGCAAACAAGATGAAGGCGCCGAAGCCCAGCATCACCATCTGCACAACGGTGGTCATCGGAATAGCTTTCCCGTTCACCAGCGGCAGAATGTTCGGCAGGTGGTATCCCGCGTTCACAAAAGTGTCGCGTAAAGCCAGGATCACGATAAACAGCACGCCAGAGAAGAAGATCGCTACCGAAGGCTTCGCGGTGCGCGGCAGTTTCTTGTCCAGTGTGGTGACCGTGACATCGAGTTGCTCACGGAAGGCCGGATTCTTCATGCGCTCTTGGAACTCAGGGTCTTTATCGAGTTCTCGGCCGCGCTTCAGGCTCCAAAGCGCTGCGGCCAGCACGCCTACCAAGCCGGCGGGCAGGGTGATCTTTACGATGTCGAAGATTGTCACCGGTGTTCCCATCTTGACGGAGTAGGCAAGAAACGTGGTCACCGCCGCCGCAACCGGGCTGGCGGTGATGCCCATCTGGGCCGCCACGCTGGAGACGGCCATGGGCCGCTCGGGACGTATGCGAGTTCTCCAAGCAACATCAGCAATGACCGGGAACAGCGCATAGACGGCGTGTCCGGTGCCGACGCAAACCGTCAAAAAAAACGAACACAACGGAGCAAGGATCGTGACGCGGTTGGGGTGCGCTCGCAATAAGCGCTCCGTGAGCTGCACAAGGTAATCCAATCCTCCGGCAACCTGCAACGCGGATGAAGCAGTCACCACGGCCAAGATGATTAACATCACCGCAATCGGTGGCTCCGATGGTGGCACACGGAAGACAAACACCAGCACCGCGACCCCGAGTCCACCGATCAGTCCTAGCGCGATGCCACCCCGCCGGATGCCGATAAGGATTGCAGTCAACACGAGAAAGAATTGAATGAAGAACATCAGCATGAGCAATTCCTTTCCGGTGAAGTTGTTCCGCCACATCCAGCGCTCATTAGTTTCCTTTGGCCGTGACGGAAGCAGGAAATGGCGACAGCAGCTTCCCAATGGCCCGATTCATCGTGTGATTCATCTCGGATACAACTGCGGATACGTTCCGCTGGGAGACTGTTCCAAACTCCGAAACAGCGTTGGTCCACACTGTTGCACCGGTTGCAAGTGTCGTCATCTGAGCGCTCTTATAGCAGATAGTTCCCAAAACCTAAACGCGGAATTCCGGATCGACATCGAGCCAACCATCTCTGGGTCGGCGAGATGCGTCTCCAGCCCGATCGGTGTTCGAGCATTCAGGATTCCAACTTGAGTAAGCGATGCATTTAACTGAGATCACTGAACAAGCTGGATTCCTTTCGCACAAAACTCAATCACTGTAGATACGTGCAGGTTATCCGCCATTCCAGGTGTCCTCTAAGTACTTGGCGCGATTGCCCTGCTTCTCTATGCGACACTCCGCACCGTGCCCTTTCGAGGGCAGTGCCTCAATGTGGGCAGAGACTCCGAGGCCCGTCAGGCGAGGCGCGCTTGGAAGAACGGAGTTTATGGCGATCCGGCTTTGACCGCCATGCCATACAGCGCGAATGCCATTTGACGGTTTGGCCAGCAATTCTGTTTCAGGTCTCGCATTTGGCACTGCGGTTGCTAGCTAATGTACTGGAGCGGATTCTCCAAAAAGGAAATCAGCATGAGATCTGAATGTCATCCCCGCCTGGTTGTATCCACTATTCTGATGGTATTGGCTGGTGGAATCTCAGCATTTGCACAGAATGTGTCAAGGGCGGAGTAAAACTAGACCACTGGGGCGGAGTAAAAGTAGACCAGTGGAGTGTTTAAGAGATCAGGGATTGTCGGGGAGGAGGGCGTCTGGAGCGGAGGCCTGCGCCGCCTGAAAGGCGGCGCGTTTAGGCCGGAGCGGAAGACGCTCTCCTCCCCGAGGCGTCTGCGGAAGTGGTTTTCATGTGGCCAGCCGTTAAAGGGACTAGCACACTCGCTGAATGCTCGTGCATGGGCTCGCTCTCCTTCGGTCCTAAGTGAAAGCGGAGCACACGCACTTGGGCATTATCCAAGCCGCGTTTGTCAAACTTCCAAATCGTCCACACAGCCTCCTATTGTTCTGCGCCCCCAAGAATCAACGGCAGGCCATTCTTGCTGTTGCCTATCACCACGATCTTGGTGTTCGGACTCCGCGCTAAGGCTTCCGTAGCTTCGATTCCCTTCCATTGTAGCAGTGCCGGACTAATACCTTGGGAAACGGTCTGCTGGAAATCATGGATACCTTGCGCTTCGATGCGCTTCCGTTCCGCCTCCTGCCGTTCTTTCTGCAACCGGAAAGACATCGCCTGCTGCTCTTGATCGGCTTGCTGCTTAGCTTCAATGGAAGCCTTCAGTGTAGCCGGAAGCTGGATGTCCCGCAATAAAACCTTTTCAACAATCACATGCCGTGGTTGAAGCTGAGTAATAAGCGCTGTTGTGATCTCGCTGGCAACTTTTTCACGGTCGGCGGAATAGAGTGCGCTAGCAGCGTGGCTGGCGGTTGCTTCTCGAATGGCTGAGCGCAAAGTTGGTTCCACGATATTGGCCACATAACTCGTACCTTGGTCACGATATACATCGGGAGCGCCAGCGCCATCCAAGTGAAACAAAACTGATGTCTCAAGGTGGATGGTAAGACCTTCCGATGAAGGTACTTCCGCTACTTCTTTCACTTCTTGTGTCTGGATAAGCATCTCGTTCGAAGACTTGAACGGATTGATAAGATGCAATCCAGACGGTAACTGCTCACCGGTAACGCGCCCGAACAAGGTCAAAACACCAACCTTTCCAGTGTCAACCTTGGTAACGGCCGAGCACCCGAAGATGAGCACTACGAACACCGTCACAAGTCCAACAACCAAGGTTGTGATGGCACTTCTTGCTGAGATATTTCTTGGATAATCCATTGTTCACCCTTTCTTTGTACAACAACTTCCTAATCGCGCCTTGCGGCGGAGGTACCGACTTCGGGATATCGTTACCAACATTGTAAGCAGCGGTTGTCACCGCCCAAGAGCACCGTGGTGCTCTCCAACCCGGTTGCCGTGGCCATGCACTAGCCATCTCCTGATGCTGGTTGCCAGTATAACATCGGTGGCGATCTGGTTTCGTATTGACGCGAACAGCGATTTGGGGGACAATGACAGGCGCTTTTTGGGGCCGGACAAAAGAAATCCCGGTTCGAAGTGATATTGGAGAAACTATGGATCGCGCGACACTTTCGCTAATGACCAAGGATGCCAATCGTAACCATCTAGGCAAGTTGGTTTTTCATTTGCAATATAAGGAGCAGATCAATCAAATTAGCCAATACCACTTCGCTTTTGAACCGCCCGCAGGAAAGCGATTGGACTTTAACTTGGCTGGGAATGAATGCACTAATTTCTTTAGTCTACTCGATCAAATCCTGACGCCCCATCAGCCGAACCCTAAAACAACGCCGCTGGCGACCGTGGACGACTGTGGGAATGCGAACGGAACAATAAACATTAGTGTCGCAAATGTTTGTCAATTTTCCGATGGCATTAACCTGTATAGCTACGGTTTCCAAACAACAGGGTACGGCACGCTAAAGTTTATGTTAATTAGCACTGATGCTGATTCGATGTTTTACGTGTTTGATTCGATTCTATGGTCCAATCCCCCCAATCCGGATCACTGATCTCAGCACTCGAAAGCCGCTGCGGTTGTGGGAGTGAAATGACGGGCTGCGGCTTCAACCATTCCACTTTCCAGCGCTTCATCATGGCAGCATGTGACCGCACGATTTCGTTTGGTGGTGCATGGGGGTGGGTTACAAGACCCACGAAAACAATGCTTCCTTTCCTTCTGGCACTCTCGCTTGCTGCGTGTACTAGTCAGAAGCCTATACCCACATTAGGCTTCAACCACATCAAGGATGTAACGCCGCTTATGGATTTAGATGCCATGGCCGAAGAACACAGGTTGGAGAAGGAACTTCAGAAACTTCCGGGCGATCAGTCCGTCCAAGCCCTACAGCAGCAGCAACAGTATCTGATGGACAAGTTCCGGCAGCAGCAACAGCATCTGATGGACAAGTTCATCGCAGGGTTTGAGAATTCGCAAGAGTGTCTTGGCATT
>Ga0116217_10004283_pt1 | contig 12747 bp, 15 predicted proteins | sample Sb_taG_6_FD_89697 | JGI IMG/M metagenome (GOLD analysis project Ga0116217, IMG submission 89697) | Peat soil microbial communities from Weissenstadt, Germany - Sb_50d_4_PS metaG | ecosystem: Environmental > Terrestrial > Soil > Wetlands > Peat | place: Germany: Weissenstadt | collected 2010-09-21 | reverse complement strand
GCGCCGTCGCTCATGACAAGGGAACGGGGTTCGATAATGCCAGACACAAGTGCCAAATTGGCCAAAAAGACCAACAATCAGCGCAAGCCTCGCAAGTCTTCCGACACACAGACCGCGCTGCATCTCTGCTACGGGCAAATCGGGATTTCCGCTGTTGCGGCGGCCGCGCGCTATCAAAGCGGAGCCAGAAATCCGGGCCACCCGCCGGTGACCGTCAAATTGGACGAACGCGGCGCTGCGATTGCCTGATCCGCAGGTTGAGGATCGAAATCCGCCGGCCGCGATAGGGGGACCGAATGTCCCCCTTTTCATTTTTGCGCCTAGAGCATGTCCCGGAACAGTGGAAACCGGTTTTCCGAAAAGGACATGCGACCACGCTCTAGACGTGCTCTATGCCTGAGAGGCGCGAAAGCGTCGGAAATTTCAGGGGCTTGTTTCGATGCCCGGCGCGCTTTCGGACGCAAGCCACACCTCGATCGCCGCCAGCAAGGCGACCATCGTGCCGATCACGGCATCGATCGTCATGGCGTCGCTATCCTGGAAACCGAGCAGCCAGGGCGATACGATGAGCGCAAGCCCGGCGATCAGGTTGAGCCATTCCTCCCAGACCGCGAACGCAGCGAGCGCGGCAATCGACGACACCGCGACGAATATCCCGATGGTCGAAGCCGTCTGCCACTGCGCGCCTGCGGAAAGGCCGAACAGCCACGGCGAAAAGAACAAAATCATGCCGAGGATCAAGTTGGCTACGTCGCCGAGCTTTGCGCTCGACCAATCGTCCATGACTGCCTCCATGCGCGGCCGGGGATGCGCCGCCCGGCTCTGGCGGTGATGCCATTTTGGCTTGGCCGCGGACCGATCGCGGCTTTTGCAAAACGACAAAACGCGCTCGGAGTTCCGCGTGGACGTTGAAAACGATTTTTCCCGCGCGGAAATCGAAGCCGGCCGGCGGCTCTTCGTCGGCGAATGGAGCTTCCTGTCGGCGGCCGGCTCCGTCGCGTCACTACCGCCTGCACGGGGCCTGGAGATCGCCTTTGCCGGCCGCTCGAATGTTGGCAAGTCGAGCCTGATCAACGCGCTCACCGGCCGGCGCGCGCTCGCGCGGACCTCGAACACGCCGGGCCGGACCCAGGAGCTGATCTTTTTCCGCGGCGCAGGCCCGCTGGTGTTGGTCGATCTGCCGGGCTACGGCTATGCCGCCGCCGCGAAAAGCAAGGTTTCGGCCTGGACCAGACTGATCCACGATTACCTGCACGGCCGCCCCGTGCTGAGTCGCGTCTATGTCCTGATCGACGCCCGCCACGGGCTCAAGAGCGTCGACGATGCGATCCTCGATACGCTCGGAAAGGCGGCCGTCAGCCATCAGATCGTTTTGACCAAATGCGATCAGGTGAGCGAAGCCGATCTCGCCGGCCGCGTGGAAGCCACGAAAGCGGCCGTGCAGAAACGGCCCGCCGCCTTTCCCGGGACGATCGCCACGTCCGCCCGCACTGGCGCCGGTATTGCGGAGCTGCGCGCCGCGATCGCGCGGCTTCTCTCTGAACGCTCGCGCTAGCATGTCCCGGAAAAAGCCTGCCGGGGTGAAAACCGGTTTTCCGAAAAGGACATGCGACCACGCAAGAATTGCGACCACGCAAGAATTGCGACCACGCAAGAATAGCGAGCACATCCCGGCTCAACCAAATCGGGACGTGCTCCAGGTGCATTGTCGTTGCCGCCTCACGCCGTTACATAGACTGCGCCGCAGCGAGCGCGGCGGACCCGGGAACATGCATCCGATGAGTCAGAGCGACCAGATCAGCCCCGAGGTGCAAGCCCGCATCCTCTCGGAAGCCCTGCCGTATATGCAGCGTTACGACGAGGAGGTCGTGGTCGTTAAATACGGCGGCCACGCCATGGGCGCCGAGCACCGCGCGCGCGAATTTGCTCGCGACATCGTGCTGCTGGAGCAGACGGCGATCAATCCGATCGTGGTGCACGGCGGCGGTCCGCAGATCGAAGCCATGCTCAAGAGGGTCGGCGTGCAGTCGCAATACGAGGCGGGTCTGCGCATCACCGACGAAAAGACCCTGGAAATCGTCGAGATGGTGCTGGCCGGCCTGATCAACAAGCAGATGGTCGGTCACATCAACGAAGCCGGCGGCAAAGCGGTCGGGTTATGCGGCAAGGACGGCAATATGGTGGTCGCCCGCAAGCTGACGCGGACCGTGGTCGATCCGGATTCCCACATCGAGCGCATGGTCGACCTCGGCTTTGTCGGTGAGCCCGACAAGGTCGATGTCACCGTGCTCATGCAGATTCTCGGCCGCGAACTCATTCCGGTGCTCGCGCCGGTTTGCGCGGCGGTGAATGGCGGCACCTACAACGTCAATGCCGACACCTTCGCCGGCGCGATTGCCGGCGCGCTCAAGGCCAAGCGGCTGATGCTTCTAACCGACGTGCCGGGCGTGTTCGACAAATCGAAGACGCTGATCAAGCAATTATCGGCCGATGACGCGCGCCGCCTGATCGCCGACGGCACGATTTCCGGGGGCATGATTCCCAAGGTGGAGACCTGCATCGACGCGCTCGAGCGCGGGGTCGAGGGCGTCGTCATCCTCGATGGCAAGGTGCCGCATGCCGTTTTGCTCGAGCTCTTCACCGAGCTCGGCGCCGGCACGCTCATTCACAATTAGCAAAGCGGCCGGCGCCTATTCAGACGCATATTCAGACCCGGGTTCAGACCTGGGCGCATTCATCCATATGCCCATTCTTGTGCTCAGCGAAGCCGCCATTGGCGGCCGCGCCGTGAGCAGGCTGCTCCGTCATCCGCCTCAGCACCACCGCGAACAGCAGCGCGGCAGCGGCGATGGCGCCGAGTTTCATGGCGTTGTCGAACGCGCCGATCTTGAACAAAGCCGGCGCCAGATACGCGGCGACGAGAGCGATTGTCTCCGCGGGCCGGAAGCCGTCGCGCAAAGCCTCGCTCAACAGCCAGGCCATCGGCACGGCCAGGATCACCAGATCGTATTCCAGCAAGAAGGGTGAGCAGAACGGCACGCAAACCGCAATCGCCGCTACTTCTGCCGTGCCTGACCGCGCGCCAGGGGGGCGACGCCGCAATGTGCGGACGAGCAGATAAGCGGCCGCCACGGTCACCGCCGCTTGCGCCGCATAGGCGAGCAGCAACGAGCCGCCATGCAGGCGGATCGCACCATAAACGGTGACCCAATATTGCAGATAGAGCGGGTTGGCCGGCTCCATCCAATCTCGCCGCGCTTCCGTCGTGCTGGCAATGAATGCCGGCCAGGTCTCGACCCCGAACGCCAACGTGGCCAGCGCCGACAGCGCCAGCACGGTGGCGCAGGTCGCCGCGAAACACCGCCATCGCGCCGCCACCGCCAGCGCGAGCGGCACGATGATTCCGAGCTGCGGCTTATACGCCAAGCAACCGAAACAGACGCCCGCGAGCGCCGGCCGCTTGTCGAGCCACACCGCCGCTCCGCCCAGGAGTGCCGCGCTCAGGAATCCGTTTTGCCCGAAGCCCGCATTGACGATCGCAGCCGGGTAACCGAGGAACAACACCCAGGCGTGACTGCCCTTCGGCATCAGCGCGCGCAGCGCGGCAGCATAGCCGGCGCAGCTTGCGACCAGCCACAAGCCGAGCGCGAGATGGTAGCTCAGGAGCGCGAAGCCGGCGCACAAAAGCAGGAAGAAAGGCGGATAGAAGAATGCCAGATAGCCCCAGCCGGCGTCGCCATGCAGTGCCAGTTGCAGCAACCAATGCGGCTGGCGGATGTAGGCCTCCGCCGCATGGCCATCGAGCGCCAATTGCCCGGCGGTCCAGAAGCTGACGAAATCGCCCGAAAGCCGGGAAACCCCCGGCGCGGACGCCTGCCATTGCACCCACAACACGCAGAAGCTCAGGAAGGCGACCAGTGCCAGCGCCTCGCCGGCGAACAGCATGTAAAACACGAGCCGCGATCGCCGGGCGGATGCCGGCGTCTTGAACGACGATATCGTGTCGACGTGCAAGGTGGGGTCGATCGTCGACATGCGGATGACCGGATTGTTCCGGTCAAATCGTGGGAGGAAAATTTTAACAAATGGTATGAGTCGTGCCGACCGCCCCACACACCTTGCGGCCGTTAAGGCGATTATGGAGAGCCGGACAACGCCGCCTTTACCAATGCTGGCTAATCGTTGCGCCTCTCGCAGGGTGCGGAGGCGCGTTTGGATTTCTCGCCGGGCGTTTCGTATTTCTTCGGCCAGCTGAGCAAGGCGTTTTTCGCGCCCGGCTCGCACGCTTCGCTGCTGTCGCTCGCCGGCGCGCTTCTCATCGCGCTCGGCTTTCTCTTCGTCCGCCGCTACCGCAAGGGCCGCCGCATCCGTGTGAAAACCATGCTGCGGGCGCTATTCCCGAGACATATCGTGACCAGCAAGTCGACGCTGGCGGATCTCGGCTATTTTTATTTCAACATCTTTCTGTTCGGCCTCATCTTCGGTTGGGCGTTGCTGTCATACGAAGTGGTGAGCCACTCGGTTGCCGAAGTCTTGACTGCCGCATTCGGAGCCCGGCAGCCGAGCGCGCTGCCGGCATATGTTTACAGGACAGCGATCACCATTTTGTTGTTTCTGGCCTACGAGCTTGGCTATTGGCTCAACCATTATTTGTCGCATCGGATAGCGTTTCTCTGGGAATTCCACAAAGTTCATCACTCGGCGACCGTGCTCACGCCGCTCACCAACTTTCGTGTGCACCCGGTCTATATGTGCGTCTTCCTCAACATTCTGGCGCTGTTCATCGGCACGGCGAATGGATTCGGCGATTACATTTTCGGCCAATCCACCCGTCAATATGTCCTGTCGGAGAACAACATCATCCTGGTGTTCTTCATCTATGTTTACGTGCATCTACAGCACACGCAGCTTTGGATCTCGTTCACCGGCTGGCTCGGCCATTTGTTCATGAGTCCGGCGCATCACCAGATCCACCACTCGCGTAACCCCGCCCACTTCAACAAAAATCTGGGAAGCTGCCTCGCGCTCTGGGACTGGATGTTCGGAACGCTTTATGTGCCGGCGGCGGAGCCGGAAAAGCTCGAATTCGGCGTCGAGCCGGATCGGCCGAATGCGCACACCATCCGGGGCGAGCTGATCGCGCCCTTCGGGCGCGCGGCGCTGCTGCTCAAGCACTTGGTCGAGCGGCTCCCGCAAGCCGCGCCGCTGCCCGCGCCTGAGCAGAAGCGGGCCTGACCCTTTCATCTTCCGGGTTGCGGCGCGCGCCGCCTGGACGTATGCCGACAGCCCCATACGCCCAGCAGAGTCGCCTTTGGCCTTCCGTTCCGTTTTCTCCTCCGCACCCGGAATTGCCGCCGCCGTCGTGCTCGGCGTGTCCGACGTGCTGGTCAAGATCATCGCCGCCGCCCATTGCGACGTACTGACCATGCTGTCGTTTCGCAGCGTCATCGGGCTTGCGTTCATGGCGATCTGGCTCCGCTTCGGTCGGCGGCCACAGCCCGCGAACGCGCGGATACGCTGGATATCGGTCGGCATCGGCGTGCTGTTCGCGGTGCTCATCTTCTGTCTGTTCAAGGCGATCGAGCTGAACGACGTATCGACGGCGGTACTCACCTATTTCGTCTATCCGCTGCTGACCGGGCTTGCGGCCGCCGCCACCGGCCTTGAGCGGTTGCGCTGGCAGGGCATTGCCTGCGCGCTCGCGGCGTTTGGCGGGCTTGCGATCATGATCGGAGCGCACCCGGCCGGCCTGGCACTTGGCGGCATCGCCTTCGCGCTCGCCGCCGCTTCATGCCGGACCGGCGTGCTGATCGTCACCCGCGCTTTCCTCATCGGCGCGGACGCGCGGCTGACGACTTTGTATTCGGTGATCGCGCAGGCCGCGATCTTTGTCGCCTTGTCCGTCGTCACGCAGACCTGGCACCCGCCGGAGACCGATGCCGGCTGGGCGGCGCTGATCGGCATGAGTCTCGCGACTACCGCGGGCATCGTGTTCATATTTGTTTCGACCATGCGCGTCGGGCCGTTCCGGACCGCGCTGATCATGAATCTCGAGCCGCTGATCGCCATGGTCGGAAGTGCGCTGGTGCTGGGCGACATGATCACGCCGATGCAGGCGCTGGGCAGCGGCATCATGCTCGCGGCTCTGATGGCCTTCCAATTGTTGAAATGAAAGACAATTGGCGTGCGGCACGCATCCATCGCCTTTAATGAAATGTGAGGGGGAGCGACCGAATGTCATGCCTAGTTCACGTTCAGCGCCACAAACTTGGCCAACTTGACCGCAATGGTTGGCTATTCCGTAACATTCAAGTTCGTACATTCGTGGTGAGGGCGGAGCATGCGCGGGTTCCACAATTCCTCGTTCGATCCGCAAGCGATTGTTATCCTGGAGGCGGCCTTCGACGAGGCGTGGCTGACGCTCAAGGCCGTCGGCAACTCGACCGTCCGCCCGGACGAATTGGCCCGCTCGGTGTTGCGGCTGGCGATGGAAGGCGAACGCGATCCGGTGCGCCTGCACGATGGCGCGCTCAAGGGCTTGCTGCCGACGGCCTGGTGGTGGGAAGCGAGTTGAGGCCGCGCGGCGGCCCGGCCTGGAACATCTTCAGGAAAGCTGGAACACCTCAGGAATGGGAAATCAGCAGGGCAACGCCTGCGAGCGCGACCGCTGCCAGCGTGCCGATGAGCGCAGCCTGGACGAATGGAATTGACTTACGTAACACGCGTCGCATCGATTGCTCCCGGCCCGGCACTCCAAAATTCGCAGAAGATAGGCCGCAACCTCATGCGAATTTCGGAATCGGGTCGCTAAGTTGCTAAAAACGATTAGGCGAGGGATGAAGTCTCCTTGCCGGGAAGTGTGGCAACAACGAGTCAGCGGAAATGAACGAGCGCCAGCTGCAAGAGGAAAGCATCAAGCGGACGCGCCGCGCTGTTCGCGGCTTTGGCGCCGTCGAGGCCTGGGTGTTCGATCTCGACAACACGCTCTACCCGCATCACGTCAATCTGTGGCAGCAGGTCGATGTGCGCATCCGCGACTACATCGCGAATTTCCTCAAGCTCACGCACGACGAGGCGTTCCGGCTGCAAAAGGATCTGTACCGGCGCTACGGGACCAGCCTGCGCGGCCTGATGGAAGAGCATGGGCTCGATCCGGACGAATTCCTGGAGATGGTCCACGACATCGATTATTCGCCGCTCACGCCCGACCCGGCGCTCGGTGCGGCGATCGCCCAATTGCCCGGCCGCAAGCTCATTTTGACCAACGGCACGCGGGCGCATGCCGAAATGGTGATGCGCCGATTGGAAATCAGCGCCGGCTTCGAGGACATCTTCGACATCGCCGCCGCCGAGCTTGAGCCGAAGCCGCGCGCGATCGTCTACGATCGTTTTTTCACGCGCCACGCCGTCGATCCGGCCAAGGCGGCGATTTTTGAGGACCTCGCCCGCAATCTCGAAGTGCCGCATGCGCGCGGCATGACCACGGTGCTGGTCGTGCCGGCCGGCACGCGCGAGGTGTTTCGCGAAGAATGGGAGCTCGCCGGTCGCGACGCGCCTCACGTCGATCACGTCACCGACGATCTCGCGGGCTTCTTACGCGGCATTTTTGCAAAAGTGTAGCCTGGGTTGAGCGTAAGCGAAACCCAGGGAACGATCGGCCGAATCGCTGCTCCCGGATGTCGTTTCACTCCATCCGGGCTACGATCCTAGAGATAGCCGGCCAATCCGCCGATATGCCAGGCGACCGGAATGAGGACCGCGATCGTCACGGCAGAATCGCGCCGCGAGAGAGAATGCGCCTGGTTGTCGCCGCGCAAGGCGCCAAGCCCGCCATAGTGATGGCGTAGATCAGGATCCAGAACGCAAGCTTGTATCAAGCCAGCCAATAAAAAATTCCAGCGGCGAGGCCTATGGCCATCGTAATCATTGCACGTCCCATTGGTCGCGTTGCTTCCAATCGGTCTATGCAAAAAAGGTTCCAACGTTCCGCTGGCGCGGATTAGGTAGTGTCGCGGTCGGGGTGCCGTCGGCGCTCTATATTGGGGAGGTGCGGAGTATTCCCGCTTTACGCCAAGAATGAAGTTTCTAATCCCGCTTTCGCTTCTTGTGCTCGCCACAGCATTGGAGGCCGGTGGCGATGCCATTATTCGCATCGGTCTGCGGCCTTATGGGTTTCCTCTTCGCACTCTATTAATGTTTGCGGGCGGCATAGCGCTTTATGGCTATGGTCTCACCCTCAATCTCGGCCCCTTGGATTGGGGCCGTTTGATTGGAGCTTACGTCGCCACATTCTTTGTGGTCGGACAAATAATCAACCTGGTCTTCTTCGCGACATGGCCGACCCCGCCTATTCTGGTCGGCGGGGTCTTCATCGTTGCCGGCGGAATTATTATCACTGTCTGGCGGGGCTGAATTCGGCTAAAGCACCACCGCAGCCGGCGGCGCTTGACATCCGGCATGCGCGCTCCGACAAACCCGCGCAGGCAGGGGACCTCATTCATGTCGGGCGCCGATCTCGCCAAAAGTGCCAATCACACGCTTGCCGAAAGCATCGATGCAGCGTTCGAACGCCGCGAGGAGATCGGTCCGGCGACCAAGGCCGCAGTCCGCGAGGCGGTGGAGAGTGCACTCGATCTGCTCGACCGCGGTGTCGCGCGGGTGGCGGAGAAAGCGCCCGACGGTTCGTGGCGGGTCAATCAATGGCTCAAGAAGGCGGTGTTGTTGTCGTTTCGCCTCAACGACATGGCGATCATTCCCGGCGGGCCCGGCCACGCCGTATGGTGGGACAAGGTCCCCTCCAAGTTCGACGATTGGGATGATGCGCGCTTTCGCACCGCGGGCTTTCGCGCGGTGCCGGGCTGCGTGGTGCGCCGCTCCGCCTATATCGCGCCGGGTGTGGTGTTGATGCCGTCGTTCGTCAATCTCGGCGCTTATGTGGACAAAGGCACGATGATCGATACCTGGGCGACGGTCGGCTCGTGCGCGCAGATCGGCAAGAACTGCCACATTTCCGGCGGCGCTGGCATCGGCGGCGTGCTTGAGCCGCTGCAGGCCGGCCCGGTCATCGTCGAGGACAATTGCTTTATCGGTGCGCGCTCGGAAGTGGCCGAGGGCGTGATCGTGCGCGAAGGCGCCGTGCTGTCGATGGGGGTCTTCATCGGCGCTTCCACCAAGATCGTCGACCGCGACAGCGGCGAGATTTTCCAGGGCGAGGTGCCGTCCTATGCGGTGGTCGTGCCCGGCAGCCTGCCGGGCAAGCCGCGCGCCAACGGCGAGGCCACCCCGAGCCTCTCCTGCGCGGTCATCGTCAAGCGCGTCGACGAGAAAACGCGCGCCAAGACCAGCATCAACGAATTGCTGCGGGATTGAGGCGGCGTGGCATCGATGAATTGGCCCTATCTTCTGAACGGATTCCACGGCCGCATCGGCCGCCAGACGTTCTGGATCGCGATGATCGTGCTGACGGTCGTCGAACTCGGCTGTCATTTTGTTGCCGAGCAGATCCAGGGCGACCGGCTGAGCGCGATCGTCGATCTCGCCTTCACCTATCCCGAATTCGCCGTTGCGCTGAAGCGTGCGCACGACCGCGATCTGCCGGTCTGGTTGCTGTGGATTTTCTTCGGCGCCGGCGCCGTGCTCGACCTGTTCACCGTGCTCGGGCTCGCCGGCAGCGACGAGACTCCGAGCATGTTGTCGCTCGCGATCGCCGTGCCGTTCGCGGTGTTCGGGCTTGCGCTTTTGGTCGAGCTCGGTTTCCGCCGGGGAACGGTCGGTCCCAATCAATACGGGCCGGATCCGCTGGCGACCCGTTGACGGCCGGCGATTATGCTCTGACACTCCGGCGCCGGGGCCTGCATGTTGCTGCACCCGCAGCAAATCCCTATCGCCGCAATGAAGTGGATAGGATTTTTCGACAATTTCGAGGGTCGGATCGCCCGCAAGACCTTCTGGCTTGCGAGTGTCGTTGTCTTTGTGATCGAGGTGATCATCGCCGCAATTGCCGCCGCTACCGTCGAAGAATTCGCCGGCGAGGGAGCCGGCGATCTGACGATGGATTTCGTTTTATTCTTCTTCCTCTATCCGCAGTTCATCATTTCGCTCAAGCGCGGTCATGACCGCAACATTTCCACTTGGGTGATCGTGGTATGGTACATCGTGCTGGCATTATTTGATGTGTTTCGCTTCGCGGGCTGGTTACGGACAAATCCGAATCAGAATGTATTCTCGATCGAGAACCTCGTTGCGTTTGTGTTCATCATGATCGCCGGCGTGATCAGCCTCGCGCTCTTGATCGAACTTGGCTTTCGCCGCGGCACCTATGGTCCAAACCGTTATGGGGCAGACCCGCTGGCCAAAGCCTGATTGCGCGATCTTGGTCGTCCTGGCAATTAAAGCTCATGACCGCTGATCCCGTTGCCATTGCCCGCGATCTCATCCGCTGCCGTTCAGTGACGCCGGAAGATGGCGGCGCGCTCGCTTATCTGCAGGATACGCTCGGCAAAGCCGGATTTGCCGTACACCGCGCCACTTTCGCCGAGCCCGGCACCGCGCCTATCGAGAACCTCTACGCCCGCATCGGCAGCGAAAAGCCAAACCTCGTCTTCGCCGGGCATACCGACGTGGTGCCGCCTGGCGACGAGGGGGCGTGGCGGCATTCGCCGTTCGGCGGCGAAGTCGCCGGCGACAAGCTTTACGGACGCGGCGCGGTCGACATGAAGGGCGGCATCGCCTGCTTTGCCGCCGCCGCCCTTGATCATCTTGCGGCGCATGGCGGCAAGCCGAATCGGGGCTCGCTCTCGCTGCTGATTACCGGCGACGAAGAGAGCATCGCGGTCAACGGCACCGTGAAGCTCCTGAAATGGGCGGCCGAGCGCGGCGAGACCTTCGATCACTGCATTCTCGGCGAGCCGAGCAATGTCGAGACGATCGGCGACACCATCAAGGCCGGCCGCCGCGGCTCGCTCAACGGCACTCTCATCGTGAGCGGCCGTCAGGGCCATGTGGCCTATCCGGATCGCGCCGACAATCCGATCCGCGGGCTGGTGACGCTCATCGCGGCACTGCAGGCCCCGCTGGATGAGGGCAGCGCCCATTTCGATCCGTCGCACCTGGAATTCACGTCCGTCGATGTCGGCAATCCGACCGTCAACCTCATTCCCGGCGAGGCGCGCGCGCGCTTCAACATCCGCTATAACGACTGCCACAGCCAGAGCGCGCTCAAGGCGCTGATCGAGCGGCGCGCAGAGGCCGCGGCGGCTGGCCGGGTGCGTTTTTCCTTCGACTGGCAGCCTTCGAACGCCGACGTGTTCGTCACCAAGCCGGGACCGTTCACCGATCTCGCTATCGCCGCCATCGCCGAAGTCACCGGGCGCCGCCCGAAATTGTCCACCTCCGGCGGCACCTCCGACGCGCGCTTCATCAAGGATTATTGCCCGGTTCTCGAATTCGGGCTGGTCGGCCAGACCATGCACCAGGTGGACGAATGCGCTCCGGTGGCCGACCTCGTCACGCTGACGGCGATCTACCGGCGCATGATCGACAAGTATTTCGGGTGAGCGTCATTCCGGGGCCGGCCGAAGGCCGGAGCCCGGAATCCATAGCCACGGTCATAGAAATGGATCTCCGGGACCTTTGTGCAGGTCAGTGGAGCAGGTCGGTGGATATGGATTCCGGGTTCGCGCTTCGCGCGCCCCGGAATGACGAGTCAATACTCCACGCGCACCAGATAAAGCCCCTGCGGCGGGGCAACCTGGCCGCAGGCGGTGCGGTCGCGCGCGGCGAGCGCCGCGGCAAGATCGTCGGCGCTCCATTTGCCTTCGCCCACATGCACGAGCGAGCCGACCATCGAGCGCACCTGATTGTGCAGAAAGGAGCGTGCCGTCGCGGTCACCCGTACTTCGTCGCCGTCGCGCGTCGCATCGAGCGCATCGAGTGTCTTCACCGGCGATTTGGCCTGGCACTCGCTGGAGCGGAACGTCGTGAAATCGTGCCGGCCGACGAGCCTTTGCGCGGCTTCGTGCATGGCCGCCGCATCGAGCGGACGCGGAACGCGCCAGGCGCGATGTTGATCGAGCGCGAGATCGGCCCGGCGGTTGACGATGCGGTAGCGATAATGCCGCTTGATCGCCGAGAAGCGCGCGTCGAAATCATCGGCGACGCGCTCCGCCGTGAGTACCGCGACCGGATGCGGGCGCAAATGCGCGTTGAGCGCATCGCGCACGGTGTTGCCGTCCCAATCCTTGGCCAGATCGATATGCGCGACCTGGCCGAGCGCGTGCACGCCGGCATCGGTCCGCCCGGCGCCGCCGACCACGACACGTTCGCCGGCAAACGCAAACACTGCGTCGGTGATGACGCCCTGCACCGAAACGCCGTTGTCCTGGACCTGCCAGCCGACAAAGGACGTGCCGTCATATTCGATGGTGAGCTTGTAGCGCGGCATGTGCGCTTCAGCCGAGCGCGCTGCCGGGCGCGATCGGCGTGCCGCGCAAAAACGCGTCGGCCGCCATCGGCTGGCGGCCGGCGCGCTGCAACTCCACAAGGCGCACGGCGCCTTCACCGCAGGCGATGGTCAAGTCTTCGTCGAGCACCAGTCCCGGCTTGCCGCCGCCGGCGCCTTTTGTCGTCCGCAAAACCTTGATCCGCCCGACATCCACAAGCTCGAACCAGGCGCCGGGAAACGGCGACAGCCCGCGACAATGGTCGTGGACTTTCTGCCAGGGCTCGCTCCAATCGATACGCGCTTCG
>Ga0116217_10004279_pt1 | contig 12752 bp, 11 predicted proteins | sample Sb_taG_6_FD_89697 | JGI IMG/M metagenome (GOLD analysis project Ga0116217, IMG submission 89697) | Peat soil microbial communities from Weissenstadt, Germany - Sb_50d_4_PS metaG | ecosystem: Environmental > Terrestrial > Soil > Wetlands > Peat | place: Germany: Weissenstadt | collected 2010-09-21 | reverse complement strand
TTGGGCTACTCACCTTTTTCATGCCTGGCATCAGAGAATCGGCGTCCCGGGAAAGGCGCTATGCTTTGCTGGATGAACCGCTGCCCGTCCAAGGAAAAGCCTTGGAGGACGTTTACGCGCAGTTCAAAGAGCGGATTCTTTTCCATGCAATCGGAAATCTTCATCCTCGATTCTTTGGTTGGGTACGCGGGGCTGGCCTTGCCGGGGAAATTGTCATCAGCGTCTTACTGCCACGACAAAAAGTGTCTGTCCGAAGCCGGCTGCTTCTTTCAGCCGTTTGACACGCGATTCCCCGATGATCGCAGCGAAAAGCCGATTCACCTTAGCGGAATTCACGACCTTGAGAATCCCCTTGTGGCCTTTCGGGTCAAGGCTCGTAGCCCTGCTAATCGAGAATTTGGAATGCAAGAGATGTTTGAGGCGTGCCATGGTGACCCATTCGCGCGTCCAACCGATATTAGGAGCAACATCGCACCGGTCAAAGACGAATTTGTTCTGCGTGGTAAGAATCAGAGTTCCACTTGGCCTCAGCACGTGAACCATCTTGTCCATGAAAGCATCTTTGTCGGCCACGTGAGAGAGAGTTTCGAGGGTTACCACGATATCGAAATGATTGCCCGGTAGGTCAAGTTGGAGAATATCTCCCGCCCTGAATTCGATCCCGGGTAGCCTTTCAGCCGCGGCACGAATGGTTTCGGGGCCAAGATCGACTCCCATCACGGTGCCGAACTCCGCAAGTTTGGCCGTCAGCCAACCTGTTCCGCAGCCTACCTCCAGGATGTTTGGGGCACTCAGTTGAAGATCGCGAACCGCCGCTACCGCCTCGCGCATTCGCCGCATGGTCGGCTCGTCGCTGAAGGTTCCCCACTGGCGGAACCTTGTGTTCCACTCGTCCCAGTGCGACACTTCACCGGTATCCGGCGGCATCTCCATGGTCCCAATCATTTAGAAATCGGCCGCGACGGACGGAGCAGCTAACGCTGAGGTTCCAGCTTCCAGAAGTCGCGGAAAGCAATTGACAGCTCCGCGCACAGCCATGGTTGATCCAATAAAGAGGGTCAGGGCTGCTAGCTGGCTGTCGTAGGTTTTTTGAATGTCATAGCGGTAAATGGCAGTACAGACGTTAAAACTGCCGTGGGCCATATTGAGTGTGAGCTCAAATGTACAGTGATAGCTTTCTCCAGTCTGAAGTGAGAAGGGCTCATAACCTAAACGCTCGGTCGATGTGTCAAAGATGATATATTCCTTGTCGTCCGTCAGCCAAATCACGACAGCGAGCTTTTCACGGGGTTGACGCGCAATTACTTCAACATCAACGTACGCAGTATCTCCCGATTCGAATGTCGATCGTTCGCCAGAGGAGCCACGCACCTTGACCTGAGAAATGTAGACAGACTTGTTCGTTACAACGGCGCCCTGCGCACGCGACTCACTCAGATAGTTTCGGATTACTTCGTCGGTGGGACCCAACATCGCAGTTTGTCCATGCCTGAGCAGTAACGATTGGGTGCACAGTTCGGTGACGGCTTTGGTGTTATGAGACACGAAGAGCACCGTCGTGCCCCTCTCGAGGATGGATCTCATACGGTCCATACACTTCTGCTGGAACACATAGTCGCCTACGCTTAGTACTTCATCGACGATGAGGACGTCGGGGTCCACGTGGGCGGCGACTGAGAATCCCAACCTCGCGAACATTCCGGATGAATAGCGCTTGACCGGTGTATCGATGAACTCTTCAATGCCGGAGAATTCGATAATCTGATCGATCTTGGAGTCGATCTCGCGTTTTGTCATGCCCAGAATCGTTCCGTTGAGGTAAATGTTCTCGCGCCCGGTCAAGTCCTGATGGAAACCCGCCCCGACTTCAATTAGTGCGGAAAGACGCCCGTTCACCAGCATCGAACCCCTTGTGGGCTGCATAATGCGGCTCAGGATCTTGAGGATCGTGCTCTTTCCAGCACCGTTTGGCCCAACGATTCCTAAAGACTCGCCGCGCTTGACCTCAAACGAGATATCCTGCAAGGCCCAGAACTCGCGTTTATCCTCATTGTTCAGGCTCTGTTGCCGAAACATTCTGCCGGTTAGCGCAGGCAGCAGGTCGCGAAGCGAATTGTAGACCTCACCTTTGAGAAATTTCTTGTAAACATGCTCCATGCGGAGCGCAACATTAGGCATCGAATCCCCCGGTTAGATGGCCTCCGCAAAGGCGGGCTGAAGATGCTTAAAGAAGGCGTATCCGCCGAAGCACGATAGCAAAGCGACACTGATGGCGTACCCAAGCCACGGCAGGTTCGGCGTTTGATGGTGAATAATGCAGGCGCTAAAACCCTCGATGATCGGGCTCAACGGATTGAGTTCAAGCCATTTGCCTTTCTCGCCAAGCATTCTGACGTCATAGAAGACAGGTGTAAAGAAGATACCAAACGTAAGAAATACCTCCACGATGAATTTGACATCGCGGAAAAAAAGACTTCCGGCCGAAACGATCAAGCCGACGCCAACGGCCATCAGAACCATAGCGATGAGCAAGACCGGAATCCACAAGAGACTTAGTCCGAAGCCCGGTCGAAGGAAGATCAGGAGTATGATCAGCGCTCCTGATGCAACAAGAAAATCAAAGAGACTGGCCAGCATGGCGGCAATGGGAAAGATTTCTTTCGGGAAGTAGATCTTGGTTACGAGTGACCAATTGTTGGTGAGGCTGTAGCAGGAAAAGCGGATACTCGAAACCAGAAATGCCCAGGGAAGCGACTTGACTGCAACACTTCCTATATCTGCCGTCTTCAAAGGGGCATGAGACGCTAAAGCGTAAGCGTAGCGAATCACTACGCCTGACATCACAATCAGGATGGGCATGAGCACGGCCCACATGAATCCCATCACCGACTGCTTATAGCGGACCCTGATGTCACGATAGGTGATCATCATGAGCAGTCCACGGTACTTGTAGAGTTCCTTTAATTCTTTCAGCATCTGTGACTCCGCGTGTTCAATTGAACCTTCGATTGACGGGTTTTACGGGGCGTCCCTGCAGATATTTCTCGACGCCTTCGTCCAAAGCTTTTCGATAGATTGCCAAGGCCTCGTGCACAACCTCCGCCGTGCGCTGAATATCGGAGTCACTGTGGGCGTAGCTTACGACGAAGGATGGTCCGATCACGCCGCGACGGATCATTTCCTGCATAAACAGCGTACGGTACGCCTGCGAGGGTTCGCGATTCGGATCGCGCGTGGCATAGATAAGATTGCAGGGGCGGCCCAACACTTCAAAGTACCCGTTGAGCCGATACTCATTAATGGAGCGGTCAACCTGCTTTTGCAGAAGTTCGCCCTGTCGCCATAGGACTTCGATTACCCCCCGCTCAACATAAGTGTCCATGGACGCTATTGCCGCAGCGAGGGCGTGCGTTTCAGCGCCATGGGTCGTGGAAAGAAGAAAAACACGGGGATGTTCGTGGTCCAGACCTCCCAGCCGCATGATGTCGCGTTTGCCTGCCAACGCGGAGATTGCGAAGCCGTTGCCCAAGCCCTTTCCAAAGGTGGACAGATGAGGCACAACGCCATGAAACTCCTGTGCCCCGCCGAGATGCCAACGGAAACCGGTAATCATCTCGTCGAAGATCAACAGTGCTCCATGTTGCTCGCACAAGTTCTTTACCTGTTGCAAATAGCCGGCGTTGGGCTGTACTGCCGCCTCTGCCTCCATCACGACGCACGCAATCTGGCCCGGGTGACGATCAAATAACTCAATCAAGCTCCCGAGATCGTTGTAGTGGAACGAAAGCGTCATTTCCGAGATGGACTTAGGGATTCCTGAGTTCATTTCCCCAGCACCCATAAACCAATCATCCGTCGAGAAGAACGGCTGATCGCCACATATGGCGATCAAATCGCGATTCGTATATGCCCGCGCCAGTTTGACCGCTGCTGTGGTGACATCGGAGCCGTTTTTGGCAAACTTCACCATTTCCGCGCCTCCGATGAGCCCAAGGAGTTTCTCAGCCGCTTCCACTTCTATTGTCGCCGGCCGGGTAAAGTTTATGCCGAGGTGCATCTGGCGAGTGGCTGCCTGCACCACCGGCTCGAATGCGTGCCCGAGAGTGATTGCCCTCAATCCCATTCCATACTCGATGAATTCGTTTCCGTCGCTATCCCAGGCGTGGCATCCCTTGCCGCGAACCATAAAAGGAGGGGCACTCTCCGGAAACTGGTCGTCGCCTTTTGCATAAGTATGCGCCCCACCGGGAATCAGCCGGTGCGCCTTACGCTGCAGGGCATGAGCCTCGGGAGAGGATTCTTCGTACTTGATTTCGGACATAATCAGATCTTTCTCTAAGCTAGCCATGCGCCATGTACTCCTAGGCAACAGGTTCGATGACCATTTTGCGCGTGTAGAATGCTTCAGCGTAGCCGCTCGACGCATTCGACTCCATCCCGCGAAGACGCATTAAGCCCAGAAACGTCTCCGATTGAAACCACGGCTTCGATTTCTGGGACTCAAAGATCGCAGACAAGTTTGCTACCTTATCCCGAACCGCCCACTCCTCCAGTTCAAAGAAGGTGTTCGGCCGGCCCATATCTCCATCGAATTTCGGGATCTCATATTCCAAAATGAGATGATTCCGAAATGTATTCCAAGTTAGCTCGTTTACCAGTCGATGATCCTGATGCGCATCGCCGCACCAATGGGTGAAGATGACATCGGGGCTAATACGTGCTTTCATCGCCTCAAAGAAGTCCTTCACCTTGCCCCCATCGTACGGCAAATACCCGTCTCGAAATTCCTTGAGAACCACGTCAGTTTCGCAGCCCGCTGCGAATCGCTCGGCGGCCTTTTGCGCTTCCTTTTTACGAACACCTCCCGCGCTGAGCACGACCCAGCAGAACCTTGGTTTTATGCTGCGCCTGCCCAACTGCAGAATCGTTGCTCCACAGCCGATCTCGATATCGTCAGAATGCGCTCCCAGGCACAAAACCGTGAGCGGCTCGTGATGTCCTTTTGCCAATTCGAGTTTGATCATGCCGTGAGTCTTGCCTGATGCCCGTTCTTCCAGACGCACCATGGAGCCGAACCCGACGCCTCAAGTTCGTCGAGGACCTGCTTGTCCTTAAAGGTATCCATGCATTGCCAAAAACCTTCGTAGCGGCGTGACCACACCTTGCCTTCCGCAATCATCCGCTGGATAGGCTCGTAAACCAGTTCTTCGCCAGGTCTAAGATAGCGGAATACGTCCTTGCTGAGAACAAAGTAGCCACCGTTGACCCAGATATTCGAATCTTTCATGCTACGAATCGCCGCCACCGCCCCATCATTTCCCAGTTCGACCGTGTCGAGGCTGCTGGCGCGCGGCTGAACAGAGATGAAAGAGGCATAGGCGTTGCGCCGCGCGAATTCCTGAATCAACTCGGGCAGCGGAAAATCTGTCAAGCCATCGCTGTAGTTAGCAAGAAACACGTCCTCGCCTTTAAGATACGGCTCAACCAGGCGCAGACGGTCACCAATGGAAGAACGTAGCCCGGTGTCGACGAAAGTAATGCGCCAGTCGTCGATGTCGCGCTGCATGAACTCCAGATCGCGCCCGCCGCGGGAGAACACAAAGTCGTTGGACACCGACTCCTGGTACTCGAGAAAGTACTCCTTAATCACATTGCCTTTGTAACCAAGGCACACAACAAAGTCCTTATGACCGAAGTGGGCATAATACTTCATCACATGCCAAAGTACCGGACGCGAACCCACAGTGACCATGGGCTTCGGTACATCTTCAGAGTAGCCGCGAAGCCGCATTCCGGCGCCGCCGCAAAACAGAACGACTTTCATACTCTCACCTCGTTGGGCCGGCCTGGCATTCTACACCGGGATTCCAGCAATACCTTGGCCCCGGTCTTTGAGCACAAACCGATCGGCTTCTTGTCAGCCTGCCGCCTTTTCAGTCTTGTGATTCGATCGATAGATCACAACTCTTCTGCCTCCAGGAAACTCCTTCTGGTAGATCAGGTTCGCAGAAGGGTCGGGAATCCCGTTCCGCAGCCATTCGTCGTAGTAAGGAGCCAGGCTGGAAAAGCCAGAATCCAGAAAGATGTAGTCAGGATTCTTATTATGAAAATATCGTAGCGCAGTCTCTCCGTCAGTATAGGGCAGGACCCACTCAAAGCTGTCAGCGTAATAGCAAAAGGCTGGAGTCCCATGGGTTGTTTTCAGACCGGGATCCACCGATAGCCACAAGCCCAGAATCGCTTGACGCGATCGCAATCTGTATCGGCAATTAAAACCTTAGCCTAGGAGTTAACATGTGCCTCGGGCAGGTGCTTATCCTCGAGATAGCTCGAAATGACGTCAGCGGGAAGGTGCGTCAGATCGCTTCCGCGAAGATAGTCGCCCATGGTCGTCCCGGTGCACGCGGAGTCCACATTGACGGCTCCGCCATGACTGACGACTTCGTCGAAGTTTACAGTGCGGAAATCGATACTGAAACGAGTGACATTTGAAGTATTGGGGACCGTCGAGTGTAGATGAGCTGCTGAAAACTGGTATGCTCCGCCGACAGGACAGACCAGCCGAATCTGTGGATCCAGCTCGATTGGCTCCTCCGCGTGCGGCTGGACACGGGTGTCGATCTTCACGTGCTTTGCGGCGTTAAACCGGCTCTCCTGATTCCATCGCTGATAGTCGTACTGGCTCGATCCGTTCTTAATGGCACGTTCAAAGTAATGCGGATGCAGCGCCATGCAGTTCTCGGAGTTCAGGTCGTAAATCGGCATCCACCAATTGATCTGGCACATTGGAGCGGAGTACCACGTGTCGCGGTGCGGATGAAATGCGTACGCAATCCCCGATTTCAGATAGTCCCCGGGAAAGGCTGTCCGCATGCGGGGAACATCGAAGTAGGTTTTCTCAAGATCCCTTCCAGATTCCACCAGCATTCCCCGAATGTATTCCTTGGACTTCGGGTGATGGATGAATTTCGGCTTGAGCTCTGCCAGGATTTCCGCGCACTTTTCCGCCGCGATTTTCTCGTGAATCGTAAGTGGATCGAAGGGGCGGAATACCTCTTCAATCATCTCCTGCGCAAGGCGGCAGAGCTTTAGAGCATTCTCTGTAGGTGATTGGATAAAGATCGCCCCGCCATATAGCTCGGAGCGGCGCTGCGCGTCATTCATTTTGGTATCAACGTAGACGTTCATAGACTAGCTTTTGTGACCTCCATGGTGTCGTTCCTCCAAGACCGATGCGCCTGCGATGTTTCCGATCTTAGAAATGAACCGTTCGGCTCGGAAGATGTCGCATATTAGGCCGGTATATGAATGCGTATCTTTTGAATTTGTATTACGTTTGTCCTGGAGAGAGCCGGGGGATGATCAATTGCGGCTGTATCGAGAAGGAGGTTGCGAATTCGAGGTCGGCGCATGGACTCTTCGAGCCCAGATTCTCACTTCGTGCTTCAGGAAGCGTGCCCGCCTGTTCCAACCGGACGCGTTTTCGGTGCGACCCAGCTCGCCAGCGGCGGAGCGAGCCACGTAAGCACAAGCTTTCCGACGGTTCCAGGGCTGGTCCTGTAGCGGACGGCGCTGGTGACGGAATGCCGGGCTTCAGCATATCGCAAATTCTCCAGGTGCCAGTTGGTGCAGTGAGAGTACAAGCAGCCGAGGGCCTGCTTGACGAATTTTCGCACCTCAGGCGGTAACTCGGCGCCCATTTTGAGCCAACTTTCCAGCATCAATTGTTGCTGGCGGAATTGGATCTCTTTGTTGTCCCACGGCCTGCAGATGGAGCCTGGAGGTGATGGTGTTCTGTCGGTTTGAATAAGAAGCTTGTTCACGTATGCAATCGAAGTTACAAGCGACAACCGGAAAAGGATGTCGCGGTCTTCAACGAAGGAGAGCTTCGTGTCGAAGCATCCGATTTTCCGAATCGTTTCAGCTCGAACGAGCAGGCTCGACACCCAAAAGCAAAATGACTGTGCCAGCGACTCTGTCGCAGCGCGGTCAATGCCGATCTCTTGCGGATAATACCTCCCCTGGGATTCGAAACTGCTTCGATCGAGGCCAGTGTCATTGACCAATCGCGCGTCTGTGATGCATGCGGCGCATTCATTTTGAAAACTGTCGAGTGCTTTGAGTTGCCACTCCAGCTTTTCCGGAAACCAGATATCGTCTGAATCGAGAAACCCAATGTAGTCTCCGCTCGCGTTTGCAATCCCGGTATTTCGCGTGGCGCTTGCACCTTGGTTCTTTTGGCTGAAAAATTTGACGCAAAACCCGGCATCGGCTTTCTGCCGGATGTATCGTTCAACAACCTCTCCGGAATCATCGATCGAACCGTCGTCTACGACAATGACCTCCACGTTCGGGTAAGTTTGCGCAAGGACGCTTTCGATGGCTGCAAACGTCTGGCGCGTGCGGTTATAGGTCGGGATGACAGCGGAAACCTTTGGAGTGTTACGCACTGATGCCTCTGGGGAGGAAAAGTTGGGGAACACTGCAGAGTCAGGCAGTAGCTAAATAGCCCCGCACCAATTGATCTCGAGAAGCGAGTGCCCGCGGTGCGGAGAGAACTGCCATCATTTCGATAGACGTCAAATCCTGCAATTGGTTGAGCAAGTGGCCTGAGGCGGCCATGAAACCGACCCGCGGCCTAGAACTGGTCCGATCAATGCCCTTGCAATCTTGTAAGTCCCATGGAATCATCGCCTGTGAATATTTGCTGTACCACTTTCAGATCCATCGTCTCAATTGTGACGGTTTTCGGTACGGCTGAAGTTGTGCCGTTGCAGAACCATTGAGTTCAGTGAAGTTTGTAAAAAAAGCTTTCTGGTCGTGTCGTTGCGAAACGCGATTGTTTGAGCCGCTTCGAGCAATAGAAGGTTGAGCGGCTGGTCGTGCGTCAATTCGAAGGACGATTCGGCATCGCCATTCGAGCGAAACTCAACTTGCCACGAGCAACCAGGGTCTCATCTACTGATGCGGTTCCTTCGATCAGAGCGGCTTCGTCCGTCATCTTTAGGATCTTCACTTCCATGACGAGTGTATGTCCCGGCAAAACGGGCGCCAGGAATCGCATGTCGTTCACGGCGGCCAATGCCATCACTTCTCCAGTGCTGATCCCTTTCCCGGTAGTGTGGCTAAACAGGAGCGAGGCGCTTTGACCGATGGCCTCAATGATGCAAGTGCCGGGCATAATAGAGAACTCGGGGAAATGGCCGATTAATTGGATCTCGTTCCCTGTGACGTTCTTGAGGGTCTTTACACGTTGCCCGGGTTCCAACTCCAGGACGCGGTCCACCATCAGCATCGGGAACCGCTGCTTCAGGTACGATTTCACCTCTTCGAAGGTCATGGTCGGCATAGACGTAAGCAGGCTTTCTGGGGGGCCACTCGCCCCCGATGGACGACGCGGTTCGCTCTTTTACCTTTTGCGCAGAATCATCCCCAACGCACGGGGAAGAAAGCGTCCGCCTGGAACGGGATTCCCGGCATCGGAGATTAATCGTGTGACCCTGAGGCCTACTTCTTCGGCCATTTTGAGAGGCTCGCTTTCACGATGAAACTCGAAGGTGTGATCACGCTGAGCAGATTCCAAAGCCGTGCTGAAGAAGACAAGCCCATCGTCAGCCAAATGGTGGGCGATCACCTCGAATAAGGGCCTGGGATCCTCCAGATGTTCAGCCAGCATCGCGGCAATGATTCCCTGATAGGTGCCGCGACTCTCGCCGAGCGCTAACTTGAGCGCGTTTTTCACCTCAAACGTTACACGGTCCTGGTGCCCGGAGACGCCGCGGAGACGATTGGAGACGGCGACCGCCGGCGGGCTGATATCGAAGCCAGTCACATGGATATCGGGCCTGGTTTCTGCGGCCAGGAGGCCCATGACGCCGTGGCCGGAGGCCAATTCCAAAACCTTGGCATTCGGCGGCAGTTGCTTGATAAAGTCTTCGCGATACATCGCGACATGATTGATCATGGATGGCCAGAAGGGATAAATCAGGATCGCCGCCCACATGTAGGGGACCATATACCCTTCGTGCTCGTACACTTCCGAAACCAGCTCGGGCATTGGTTCAGGTGTGTAACGTCCGTTCTTCTCGTAGAGCTGTTGGGATTTCCATACACCCATGCAGTATTGGGCGTAACCCTTTGCCGCATCTTCAAAGGCTTGCTCTCCGTAAGCCCCTTGCGCCCAACGAGCAAGCGGGTCCAAAAGCCACGAACAAAGATCATCATTGGCTTTCACTGTCGTCCGCGCTGCCGCCGCAAAGGTCCTCGCCTTCCGATCCAACCCCAGAAGAAACGCCTCGCCCTCTCGCATCCTTTATGCTCCTCTTTCGTCAAGAATTTAGTCTGCCGACCCTACATGCCGGACCATTCGAACCATCGGCCGGATCAGATCGACACCGTCCCAGGGGGGAACGAAGGTATGCATGCGTCCCAGCTTGACAATGCGATCGACACCGCGTTGTCCGGCCAATAACGCAAGTGTGTCTTCTTTCTTCTGGTCCGCGATGCCCAATCCGAGCGTCTGAACATTGCCATCGAACCTGGATACGACATCCATTAAATCGTCGACTTCCAATACAGCCAGGGTTTTGCCTTGAACCGGTTCAGGCATATCCGATCCACGGCCAATTAAGAGAGTCCAATCCGGTCCCATGGAAAAGACCGCCTGGCGGGAAGGGTCCTCGAGCAGCCATGCCGCACGTGCTCTGGTGATTGCCGACGTCAAGGCCGCAGGAATGACCTGGCGCGGGTGCGCCCGATTCTCATTCTCAAATGCACGCTGCAGAACTGCGAGAAACGAAGCCGTTGTAACGCCCGCTCCCTTTTCGAGATAAAGAACCTGCGGTGAGGAGCACGCCTGCTGGTCAAATTGCCAGACATCCCGAGCCAGACGTTGACACCAGATGGCCTGATGATCAGACCTGCTCCATGCGCCGGCGTCCATTGCGGCCACCGAAATGCGCGGCCCAAAAACCGCCAGCTTTGCCCAGTGGGGAAAGGGCAGGGACCGGACCTGCAAAACCGATTCTTTTCCTCCCCAGATCATTGCGCCATCGACGGCGCGCGCCATGGCTTCATGTAAATCCTGGCGGCCGTGCTCGAAGGCTGCCATGAAGATGCGCCGCGTGAGGCGTCCGGCAGTGTCCGCTTGTTCCAGCTTTTCGACCAGGATTCGCGTTATATCGACAAGTCCCCGGGGAATGCGCACCAGCACTCCGTTGCCCCCGAGAAGAGCGCAGGTCATGGACAGAATCGGCTGGATTTCAATGTTGCCGGCAGGCCAATGACCGACGATGCCCAAGGGAAACGCCCTACACTGGGCATGGCCGTATTCGGTCCATCCACCATCGAGACTGTTGGCGCCTAGCTCCCGGACAACAATTGGCTCCAATGTGCCGCGACGGAGCCAGATGCGAAGGAAGACGATCCCTGGAACCTCGTCCAGTTCCCGGGAGTCCAAACTTTTGGCCCAGGATTCAAAAATACTGATGACCTCGTTGGGCGTTATGGGATCGTTCGCGATATAGTCGCGCAATTCACTCGCGGCATCGGAGATCTCGGCAGGCAATTGAACCGCTCGAATCAGCCGCGATGGGGTCGAAGTCGCCATTTAATTCGCCGCCGTTCGTTTGGTTTCGAGGTTGCCACAGCCGCGCAGTTCCGCCTTGGGAACCCGGCCCGCGAAGCGAAAGCTGATGCCGCGCCTTCCGCAGGGACAGCCATCGTAGGCGATCACTTGAGCAAGGTCTTCGGTGAGCAGCAGGTTGCCCGGGAAGCTGGTCGGCAGGACGCTGCAAACCTGAACAATGCCGTGTTCTCCGGCAGCCACCGGTGAAAGAGTGAGCGGATCGCGTACAATCACGTCGGCAAAGATCGGGCTATGTTTGTTGCCCTCGGGACAATCGGGGAAGATGACCCCCACGCTCTCGACCATTCCATAAAAATCGATGATGCGGTCGGGCGAGCAACCGACGACACGGGCCAACTGCTGGTTGAATACCGATTTTTCGACCGCCTGATCCTGCAGCCGCTTCCAGCCTCCGCTATGCAGAATGTGGACATTGGGCAGGTCTAGGCAGATGCTTTCCGCCGTCAGCGGCCTCACCAGATGGTTCCACAAAATAAATGTAAAGCCATACACCAGGACTTCGTCGTTGCGGTGCGTCTCAGCGAACTCTCGCAGTTTCTGCTGATCCAACGTCAGTTCGCCCTGGGCGTCAACATTGAGACAGTAGGTTGCCTGACTGGCAAACGGCTGCAATCCCTGAATGGCCGCGCCTCTGGCGCCGAGCGGACCGCTGCTGCGTAGAGAATCAGGCGTATCGACGACCAGATAGGGTCTGCGAAAGGACCCGATGTAGTCGCGGACGATTGTCACGATTCCTTTGGTCATGCGCCGCGATGTCGCGGCATCCAGAACGACGCGACTCGGCAGCTGCGACGTGGTAGCGCTTGACGTCAGAGTTCTCTTGATTTCATCGGGACTCACAAAGGAGAGCGGCGGATTCGCTTTCAGGACTCCGACCGGCAGATAGGGAAGGTCGGAAACTTGAGCCGCAGAATGGTAGTCGACCGGCCAGTGCCGGAGATAGTTCTCGTAGCCGGCATGCCGCTTGCAACCGTACTCCAGCTCCTCTTTAAACAGTGCCAGTAATGCGGCCTCTCGCTCTTCGGGTGGCTGACTATATGGTGGAAGCGACAGAATCCTGTCTAGCTGATCATTAAGTTGTTCCACTAAGCTCCTTGCCCAGCGC
>Ga0116217_10004278_pt1 | contig 12756 bp, 13 predicted proteins | sample Sb_taG_6_FD_89697 | JGI IMG/M metagenome (GOLD analysis project Ga0116217, IMG submission 89697) | Peat soil microbial communities from Weissenstadt, Germany - Sb_50d_4_PS metaG | ecosystem: Environmental > Terrestrial > Soil > Wetlands > Peat | place: Germany: Weissenstadt | collected 2010-09-21 | reverse complement strand
GTACACGCCCAACGGCCAGGCCACCACTCCGATCATCCATCGGGCGATCCTTTTCCTCCATTGGGACCCGAAGGGATTCTACAACGCGACCGACCTCACCGGCCTGCCCTGCGGGAACCAACCGAACGCCGTGTACTCCACGCCGGGAACGGTCCAGGGTACCATCCACGATTGCAACACGACGGGGCTCACCGGGGACCTCGACCTGTTCCACATCGGATGGGGCGCGACCAATATCTCCCTCACCCTGAACGCGCCGGCCCTCGGACGACATTCCGGATTCCTCACGATGGGGGACAACAACTCGGCTCCCGACCAGGCCGGGGGGGCCTCTCCGGAGCTGAGCGAGCTCGTCGAACCGGGCTGGATCATCGGGGTCGCCCGGGGCATGCTCCCCTGGTTCGGCTCGGTGAAGCTCCTCCTCGAAGGGCACGCCGCCCTGGTCCCCCCTCAGTCCTGGGAATTCCTCGGATTGACGCTCGTCGGGGCCATCCTCGTCGCCTTCGGCATCCACTATGCATTGCGGACCGAAGGCATCGAAACGCCCCTTCGGCGCGAGGAAGAGGAGGAGGAGCGCGCCCGAGGCGAGTCCGGGCCCGAACGCGCCACCCGCCATCACTGGTACTCTGTGCTCCATCGACGCGACTCGGACGACGAGGAGGACACGGACGAGGAGGAGGCTCCCCACCGTCGTCGTACTCGACCCCCACCCTCGCACGCGTCCTCCCGACGGGGTCGTCCGGTTCCTCACATACGTCGGGGGGAGAAGTCCGCCAAGAAGCACGACCGCGACGACGAACTGTGAGCTTCGCCGGACGCGCCCGTCGCGCAATCTTATAGTCCTACCCTGGGTCCCACGGTGGGGTCAACGTGCACGTCATCGGGGGGACGGCATCGACCGCGCTTGCCGAGAGGATATCGCGCGAGCTCGGTAATGCTCCGTTCGGGATCCCGTTCATCAAGCGGTTCCCGGACGATGAGATGTACGTCCGGGTCGGTGGCCGGCTCGAAGGAGAGGACGTCGTCCTCGTCCAGTCGACCCGTACGGACGATGACTTCCTCGAGCTCATCCTCCTCGAGGACGCGGTCCGGGAGGCCGGCGCCCGTCGAACGTTCGTCGTGGTGCCGTACTTCGGCTACGGACGTCAGGACCGCCGATTCTTCCCGGGGAGCCGGTCAGCGCGCGAGCCCTCTGCCGGCACGTCGAATTGGATGCCGACGCCGTGGTGATGGTGGACCTGCACTCCTCCCAGACCCTCAGCCATTTCACGAAGCCTGCCTTCGAGGCGAGCGGAATCCCCGCGATCGCTCGGCTCCTGCGGGAGCGACCCATCGATCTCCTCGTCTCGCCGGACAAAGGAGGCGTCGACCGGGTCCGGAGGATGGCCCAACTCCTCGACAAGCCGTGGTTCGCCCTCGAGAAGCGGCGGATCGACAGCGAGCATGTGGAACTCTCGCTGCCGTCCAACTTGCCCGTGCCGGTGGAGGGCAAGCACGTCGCGCTCATCGACGACGTGATCTCCACGGGAGGCACCATCGTCGAGGCCGCGAAGCTTCTCAAGAAGAACGGCGCGGTCGGGATCAGCGCCGCTTGCACCCACGGTCTCTTCCTCAAGGACGCTTTCGAACGGATCAAAGTCGTCGTCGGGGACGTGTACTCGACCGACACGCTGGGAAACCCGGCCGAAAAGGCCTCGGTCGCGCCGGATATCGCGCAGATCCTCCAGCGACTCGTCGTGACGTAGTTCGGGGGTCCGCTCCTTGGAGGATCCTCTTCCGGCGAAGGGGGCGCGGCTGGACGACCTGGTCGAGCTCGTCCATCAGGTCCGCAAAGCGCTCCTCGCCCGGGACGAATCTCCGGCGGGCGATTGGGTCGAACGGACCGCGGAGGGTTTGCGGTCGGGGGAGACTCCCGGTTGGTTCTATCCGACCGACCACGGAACTGGGATCTCGTTCTACTCCACGAGCGGTTCGGACGCCTACGGCCACGTCCACGTCGCGGACGAGCCCGGGGCGGTGGACCGGGGAGAGCGGCTCGCGGTCACGCTCCTCGACTCCCTTCCGGGGGCGGTTCGGTCGATCAACATCGGGTTCACGGGGCTGTCCCCGGCCCACGAGTCCGAACTGCTCGGTCGCCTCGCGGTTCGGCCGGGGTCGACCGTGATCGAGCGCATCGCGATGGAGCGATCGCTCGGGAATGACGACGGCCGTCCGCCCGGGCCGGTCCCCGACGCGTTGACGCTCGTGCCGATCCGAGCGGTCACGGTCGATGCGCTCGCCGACCTCGATTTTCGTTCGGTACGAGGCGGGGTGGACGCCGAGCTGATCGGAAGCCGGCCGGAAGAGTACCGGCGCGTCACGCAAGCGCTCCTAGACGGCAGTCTGGGCCGGTTCCTGGACGAGGCGTCGATCGCCCTCCTTCTTCCCGACCCACCCCGGCTCGTGGGGGCGATCCTCTCGGCAGAACGATCCCCGCGAAAGGGGATCTTCGTCGAGTTCATGGTCGACCCCGAGTTTCGTCGGCGTGGCTACGGCACCTACCTGTTCCGTTGGGGATTGCGGGCGCTGTGGGCACTCGGCTACTCTCGGGTGCACCTGTGGGTCACCGCCGGAAATGAACCCGCCCGGGCACTCTACCGGGCCTTCCACCTCGAACCGACCGTGCGGTCGACCATCTATCGAGTGACGCGCGACTCCCCCGCCCCACACCCGCACTCCGAACGGTAGGGGCACTCGGGCACCATCCAGCCCGGGCACGCCGCCAGGCCGATGGGAGAGCGGTCCCGGATCGCCCGGAGGAGGCTACGGCTTCGTTCGCGAAAGAGTCGGGAGAACGGGGTCAGTGACGCGAAGCGGTACTCAAAGACCTGGATCCGGTCTCGATCGGCCCGCGCCCGGTCGAACGCTAGGACCACGATCCCCGAGTCCGTTCCCGTGGTCGCACACCGAAGCCCCAGGTCGAGCCCATATTGCGGGGTTCGCTGGGCGAGCTCGTCCTCGCGCAATCGTGCCCATGCTCGCGATGTCTTCATCAGGATCGGACGGCCCCGGAAACCGACCACCTCGTCCTCGACCTCGGCCGTCAAGGTCGGGAGGCGGGCCACCTCACCGGCCGGACCGCTCTCCACCGCTTCGCTCAATCGTGCGTAGAGGTCCGGAGTGGGGGCGGCCGGCTTGAAGGCCGGGGGCGGAGCGGAGGTCGGCGAGGTTTCCTCGAAGTAGGCGCGTCGGGGATACAGGATCGCACGAAACCGGCCGACCGCGGGGCCGTCCTCGGAAGGGTTCCGTTCGTAAAGCGCCGACCTCACCCGTTCCCGGAGATCCTCCCGAACCGCCACTCCCTCGAGCTCGTCCGCAAAGGCAGGTTCGCCTAGTTCCTCCTCGCCGGTGCAGGCGCACACCGAGGCGGCTTCGAACTCACAGCCCCGTCCGTACCACGGGCACCTCGGGAGTCCGTCCGGGCGGTTCTCGGCCCACGCGACGCGGAGGGCGGCGGCCCTCCGCCGCATTTCCGACAGCATGTTCGGGACGGAACGGAAAGAGAGCTCGAGGGCCTGCACCTCGGTGGCTTGGTCTCGGCTCCCCACGATAGTGAGGAGACGACCCGTCGAATGGTCGGTCAGCGCACAGTACATCCCGAGCTGCTCGAGGTACTCCGGTCGACGGGCCGCGAGCTCGGACGGCTCTGCGATCGCGGTGGCCGTCTTCACCTCGATCGGAACGTCCGCCAGAATATCGATCCGGCCCACCAGACCGTCTTGTCGAACTCGGGCCTCGAGGATCCCTTCTCGGGCCAAGAGCCCCCCCAACGCACGGTGCAGTTCCCGTCCGGCGTCGAGCCGGACCTGTCGCTCGGGTGGGATCGGGACGGGCGGAGTGGTGGTCCGGTAGAACGCACGACGCAGGGAAATGAGGTCGGTCACCCCCACGGCCTTCAGGCCGGTCTCTTTCGCGAACCGTGAAATGAGCTCGGCTTCGAGGGCGGGGTCCTCTCGGACCCTTACCCCCTCCTCCCACGCACTCGTGGAGTGAGTTCCGTCCCCCGCCACAGGCTCCGGATGGCGAGTGAGTATACGACCCTCCTCTCTCCGAGAGAAGTCGCTATACCTCGTCCTCCGCTCTCCGGAGCGTGCGCAACCCCCTCGGTCGACCCTTGGTCGTCGGCACGGGCATTGCCGGGCTCTACGTCGCCCTCCGCTGCCGGGAGCTCGGGCTTCGGCCGACGCTGATCACGAAGTCCCGCCTGGAAGAGGCCACCACTCGGTACGCGCAGGGAGGCATTGCGACGGCGGTGGGACCGGACGACTCCCCCGCGCTCCACCTGAAAGACACGATCCGCGCCGGAGCCGGCCTCGTCGATGTGGCCGCGGCGAAGGCGCTGACGTTCGAGGCGCCTGCCCGAATCGCTGACCTGGTCCGCTACGGGGTCCCCTTCGACACCGTGGAAGGGCAGATCGCGCTCGGGCGGGAGGCGGCGCACTCCCGTGCGCGGATCCTGCACGCCGGCGGGGATGCGACCGGGCTCTCGATCGAGGAGACCCTGAAACGCCGGGTGCTGGACGCCGGCATCGAGGTCCGCGAACGGACCGCCCTCCGTGGGCTCAAGCCGAACGGGCGACACGGGACCAGGGCGATCATCTCGGACGACCGGGGAAGGAACGCCGAGGAGTCGGAGGACGGTCCCATTGTTCTTGCCACGGGTGGGACCGGAAGCCTCTATCGGCAGAGTTCGAACCCGTCCGTCGCCACGGGGGAGGGCGTCGCGATCGCCTTCCGGGCCGGGGCGCTGCTCACCGACATGGAGTTCATCCAGTTCCATCCCACCGTCTTCTGGCGCGAGGGCGCCCCGCGGTACCTGATCACCGAGGCGGTTCGGGGCGAGGGCGCGGTCCTGCGGAACGAGGCGGGAGAACGGTTCCTTGTCGGACAGCACCGGGACGCCGAGCTCGCGCCCCGGGACATCGTCTCCCGGGCCGTGGACCGCGAGATCCACCGATCGGGCCATCCGTGCGTCTACCTGGACGCGACCGCGATCCCGCGAGACCGGTTCTTCGCGCGGTTCCCCTCCGTGTGCCGATTCCTCGCGACGTACGGCCTCGATCCCTCCCGCGATTGGATCCCGGTCACGCCCGTCGCCCACTACATGATCGGCGGAGTGACGACCGACCTCGAGGGGAGAACGAGCCTTCCGGGCCTCTACGCGGCCGGGGAGGTCGCATCGACCGGGGTCCATGGGGCCAACCGTCTGGCGAGCAATTCGCTGCTGGAAGGACTCGTCTTCGGAGAACGCGTGGCGCGCCAACTCGTGCATCCTGTCGCGGGCCGCACGCTCGCTCCGGGGCGCCTCGTGCGGTTGGATTGGCCCGCGGGCGCCGGTCGGGACGACCAGCGGGGGGCCATCGACCGGGTGCGCGACATCCTCTGGGACGACGTCGGCATCGTTCGGACCGGCGGTGGACTGCGTTCGGGGTTGGAGGAACTGGCGGAGCTCGGTCGGTCGACCGAACCATCTCGCTCGAACGACCTTCCCGGACCCGTAGCGAACGCAGTGTTGACCGCCTCCCTCGTGGCGCGCGCGGCGTTGACCCGCACCGAGAGCCGGGGCGCCCACTACCGCTCCGACTTCCCCGAGCGACGTCCCCAGTGGCGATTGCACATCGGCCTCGTGCGGAAGGAGCCCTCCGGCTGACCGGGGGTGCTCCCCAACAATCGTTATCCCTCGGCAGCGGTCGCCGGGGTATGGACCTCACCCTTTCCCGGGAGGACCATGACCTGCGCGAGGCCGCCCGCCGGTTCGCCCGTAAGGAGGTCGCGCCGGTCGCCGACCGGATGGACCGCGAGGACTTCTTTCCGAGAGAGGTGTTCGCGCGTCTCGGGGCCGACGGATTCCTCGGAATCACGGTGCCGGAGAAGTATGGGGGTCTCGGTCTCTCCTACGTCGCCCAGGCGCTCGTTCTGGAGGAGATCGCGCGCGTGAGCCCGGCACTGGCCCTCAGCGTCGGCGCCCATTCCAATCTGTTCGCCGACAATGTGGCTCGGAACGCCGACGACGAGCAGCGCGCCGCATTCCTGCCGGCGGTCGCCGCGGGAGAGTCGATCGGGGCCCTCGCGTTGACCGAGCCGGATGCCGGGTCGGACGCGGTCTCGATCCGGACCCGGGCCGAGCGCCGCGGCGCCCATTACGTCCTCAACGGTACGAAGCAGTTCATCACGAACGGCCCCGTGGCCGATTCCCTGCTCGTGTACGCGAAGACCGCCCCCGACAAGGGTCCCCGGGGGATCAGCGCCTTTCTCGTGCGGCGCGATGCGCCCGGGTTCTCCGTCACGAAGAGTCTCGACAAGATGGGCATGCGGGGCTCGCCGACGGGGGAGCTCGCGTTCCAGGACGTCGAGGTGCCGCGGGACCAGCTCGTCGGCAAGGAGAACGACGGAGTGCGCATCATGATGAGCGGGCTCAACGTCGAACGGGCCGTCCTGACGGCGATCCCCGTCGGGATCATCGCGGAGTGCCTCGATCAGTCCGTCGCGTACGCCCGGCAGCGAGAGCAGTTCGGCCAGAAGATCGGACGGTTCCAGCTCGTCCAGGCGAAGCTCGCGGCGATGTACTCTGACCTCGAGGCCTCCCGGTGGCTGATGTACGCCGCCCTCGAGGCCGTGCGGACCGACCCCCGCTCGTTGCGCGCGAGCGCCGCCGCACTCACGTTCGCCTCCGAGGCCTCCACCCGAGCCGCCCTCGACGCAATCCAAGTCCACGGAGGGTACGGGTACATGCGCGACCTCCCGCTCGAACGGCTGGCGCGCGACGCGAAGCTGCTCGAGATCGGCGCCGGAACTTCGGAAATCCGTCGTCTCATCGTCGCGCGCGAACTATTGGGCCGCGAATTCGCCGAGTGACCCGACGGTCCGAATCCCACGCGGGCCACTCGACCGGACCACCGGCCACTCCCGAAGCCGAATCTCGGAGCGGCTCGACTCGGCCAACGTATATAGTACCGGGAAGCCCATCCTCCGGCGATGGCTGGGCGTCCCGCGAGCGCCGGGGGAACCACGTCCTTCCTCCGCGTGGAAGTCCTGAAGGAACTCCAGACGCTCATCGACGATCGTGAGGTCCGGGACCGCCTCGACAAGGGACCGCTCGGGGAAACGAAAGGGCGCGAACACTGGGTCCTGCACCTCCTGCTACGCGCCCAGGAATTGAACCAGGCGCATGCCGACACGCTGATCGGGACCGCGTACTCGAACCTGCTCGCGCGACTCCAATCGATCGACGACCGGTTGCAGCGCATGGAGACCGGTACCCAGGAGATCGGTCAGGACCTGAAGACCCGTCTCGAGGGGATGGAGACGTCGCTCGCGGAGCGGGTCTCCCGAGAGGTAACCTCGGGCGTTCAGTCGGCGGCTGACAAGCTGGCCGCGAGTCTTACCTCGAACTTGGACGAAAAGTGGAAACCCGTCGGCGCCTCGATCGAGACGTTCGCTCAGTCCTCCCACCAGCTCACGAAGGACCTCTCCGACACCTACCGGGTCTCCACGCAAAGCCGCCTGCTCCTCAACGAGAACGCCCGACGGATCATCGACCTGGGCCGAGACCTGGTGGCCCTCGAGGAAAGCCTCAAGCTTACCCTCACGAAGGCGATCGACGACGGGCTCGCCCCCCTCGAGGAGCGGATCGCCGCGCTCGAGAGCCGCCTTCCTCCGGCGGCGGACGTCGCGAGCGACCCTCCGGCCGAGCAGCACTGAGCCAGCGCTTCGATGCGGCTCTCCCCTCGTCATCCCCGATTCGCGAGTCTGAGGGTGCGCGCCGGTCTCGCCGAGGCGCATCGCTCGGGCCTCGTAGTTCCCGAGGGCCTCATCGCCCACGGTCGGGGCGAGGCGTTCGACTACTTCCTGGGGGAACGCACGACCCCCGGAGCCCGCCGAGCCGAGCGGGCGGCCGCCGAATGGCTGCTCGCGGCTCGCCATCCCGTTGTGAGCGTGAACGGCAACGTCGCCGCGCTCGCCGCGCGCGAGGTCGCCCTACTCCAGCGGGAGGTGCCCCGGCTGGACGTGGAGGTGAATCTGTTCCACCGGTCCGGCGCGCGAGCGCGCCTCACGGCCCGGGCGTTGCGCGCTGGCGGGGTCCGAAACGTTCTCGGGGTGCATCCGACGGCGACCATCCCGGGCCTTCCGTCCGACCGGGCGAAGGTGGACCGCCGAGGGATCCTCGACGCGGACGTATGCATCGTGCCCCTCGAGGATGGGGACCGGACCGGTGCCCTCCGGGCACTCGGAAAGCGGGTCATCTCGGTCGACCTGAACCCGCTCTCGCGAACGAGCCAGGAGGCCGACCTCCCGATCGTGGACGAGGTTCGCCGGGCGCTCGCCGAGATCGCACGCCAGGCGGAACGCCGGAAGCGGGATCCACGGCCGCCGCGCTTCGTCGACTTCGACCCGAGGGCCGCGCTCTCCGAGGCGATCGCGACAATGACGCGAGGGCTCACGCGGTCGGCAGCTCGCCGCCCGATCGCTCCACGACGGGCCCGAGCTTCGCCGCGACGCCCTCGAGGAATCGTCGGTCGGAACCGTCGAACGCCTTGACGCTGTTCCCATCGATGTCGATCTCTCCGACCACACGCCCCTCGACCAGGATCGGCACGACGATCTCCGCCCGGGTCTCGAGAAAACAGGCGAGATAGTTCGGGTCGGACCGCACGTCGTCGACGATGACCGTGCGGCCTTCTCGGGCGGCCTGGCCGCAGATGCCCCGCTCGACGGGGATGCGGGTGTGCTCGGTCGCCTGGGGTCCTTCCCAGGCATCGAGCACCAGGGTCGTCCCATCCAATCGGTAGACGCCTACCCAAGGGTAGTGCGGGAACGATTCGGCCAGGAAGCGGCAGACCTCCTTGAGCGCCTGCCGACCGGAGAGCCGCGTCAGGATCGCGTCGACCTGTAGCCAGGCGGGGGCTTGCGCTCGGTGGGGGACCGTCATGCTACGGGGGCGCGGGGACCGGCTCCGTTCGTCGGGGTGGGGAGAGCGCCGAGGGGGAGAATTTCCGCCGAGACGGGTCGGCCGTCCTCGGCGTTTGAACTCCCGAGGCGTATTCCGCCACGAGCTTTCCAGACTCGCGCCGTACCGGACTGAGCCACCTCGGCACGCCCTTCGCGACGGACCGGACTCAGGCGATAAGCTTAGCGGAGGTGCGCGCGACGCCGTCAGTCCCGGAGCGGGTACCACCGACAGTTGGCGCAGCCGACGGCCCGCTCATCGCCGGGGATCAGGATCCCGCAGCTGGGGCACGGGGCCGCCGGGCGGATGGAGAGCGAGAGACAATCGTAGCAGGCCCCGCCCCGCCGGTCGTCGGGGAGGACCACGAGTTCCTTCCCGCAGAACAGGCATCGGGAGAGGCGTTCATCGGGCAAGTCGAAGTTCCGACTGTCCGCAAACGAAAGCATCGCGGCTCCACCAATCGGCCGGTACATAAGCACTCGCGCGACGCACGCTCTCCGGCACGTGCCGAACGCGCGACCGGCCGTTCAGGGGTCTTTCCAGCGGGCCTTCACGGCGGCGATGACGAAGAGGCCGGCGGTGAACGCGAGCAGCACTGCCCAATCGAGGGCGGCATCCGCGAACGAGAGGGGCTGTTGGCCCACCGCCCCCTGGACGAGGCTGGCCGCGTACGTGGTGGGCGATACCCGCGCGGCGACCTGGGCCCAACCGGGAAGCGCCGAGATCGGGTAGTAGACGGGCGGCAGGACGGTGAACAGGAGCGAGAGCATCGGGCTGAAGATGAACGTCTCTCGGACGTCCTTGAAGTAGGTTGCGAGCGTGAACGCGAGCGCGCTCGCGAACGCCCAGACGAGGACCATGACGCCCGCGACCACGACGAGGCTCGTCACCGTCGCGAACCCCCAGGCGACGAACAGCGCGATGAACACCGCGAGCGCGGGGAGCGAATACACGAGCTCGCTCAGCGCCATCCCGGCCACGTAGATCGGCGCCTCCACCGGGGAGGCGACCACGATGTCCTGGAACTTCAGGTCGTGCCGATAGTGCGTGAGGTCCGACTGGAGGCTCGTCCCGACCGTGAGCATCGTGAGCACCATGCCGCCGGTGATCCCGTAGGAGACGTACGTCCCGTGCGAGACGATGTAAATGAAGAACAGGAACGAGAGCGGGGAAGCGAGGAGGTTCACGATATAGAGCGGCGTCGTTCGGATCGGGATGAGGCCGTTGAGCTGGACCAGGGTGAGGATCGACCGCAGCCGATTGCGTTCGCTCATGCCTCCGCCTCCGTTGTGGCATCCTCGGTCTCGGAGGAGGGCGTGTCCTCATCGATCGAGCGCCCGACCACATCGAGGAAGATGTCCTCGAGGCTCACGGGACCCATGGAGATCTTCAGCCCGCGCTCGAGCGCCCGGCGGGCGACCTCGTGCGCCTCGTGCTCTCGGGTGAACAGGAGGAACCCACCCTCGATCGGGGTGACCTTCCCGTACGGGTCGAGCTCCTCGCGCGGGATCGACCCTTCGATCGTCACCCGATAGGGATACCGGACCCGGGCCCTCAGGTCTCCCGGAGTCCCCTCGAGCATCAAGCGGCCGGATTCGATGAGCGCGAGTCGCGCGGAGAGAGCCTCGGCCTCGTCGAGGTAATGCGTCGTGAGGACGATGGTCCGGTGCTCCCGGCTCGCCCGGCGGATCGCCTGCCAGACCTCGCGACGGGCGATCGGGTCGAGACCGGTCGTCGGCTCGTCCAGGAAGAGCACGTCCGCGTCCGAGGCGAGCACCATCGCGCACAGTGTCCGACGTCGAAGACCGCCGGAGAGGCGCGAAACGAGAGACCGGCGGTAGGACGACAGCGACAGCTCCTCGAGCGCGTCCCGCGTGCGCCGGCGCGCTTCCGTGCCCTCGAGGCCGCGCAGCTTGAGGTACGTGTAGACGACCTCCTCGACGTTGAGGAAGTACAGCGGACGCGACTCTTGCGGGATGCAGGCGATCCGCGTCCGGATCGCGCGCTCCTCGGTGCGCACGTCGTGCCCGAGGACGTAGACCGTACCCCGACTGGCGGCCAGCTGGGTCGCGGCAATGCGGATGAAGGTGGTCTTGCCGGCGCCGTTGCGTCCGATAAGACCGTAGACGCGCCCCGTGGGGATCTCGAGGGAAAGGTCGTCCAGCGCGAACTTCCCGGGGCGTGACTTCGGGTAGGATTTCCCGAGGTGTATAGCGGAGATCGCGGACGGCATGGAAGCTCGCCGACGAGCGACGCGGGTCTTAACGATGAGGAACCGGGGGGATCCCGCCCGCCGAGGCTGCCGGCACGACCCGTAGGGGACCTCGGAGCGGACGGACGAGTCCCGGTCGGGACCCAGCGCCGGTTCCGCTTCCCGGGATTCCGGCGAGGAGAGTCTTCAGCTCAGGATCTCCGCGAGCCGGTTCTCCGCGCGCCCGCGATGGATCTCCTGGGCGATCCGCTTTCCGGTCGATAGGCCCGGCTCCACGAAATCAGAGTACGGGCTGCCCGAGATGAACAGGTTCGTCCCCGCGACGATGCGCGTCGAGATCTCGAAGACCTTGAACTCGAGGCCCTCGGTCATGATCCCCTCGACGCAGAACGGCCCGACCATCCCACCGAACAGTTCGATCGAGCGCTCGACGATGCGCGCGGCGACCTCGAACGCACTCGGGAGCAACGACTCTCGCAGGATCACCGGGACGTTGCCCGTGACGACGAACGTCGGTCGGATCCCGGCCTTCATAAGCTCCTCCTGGGCGCCGAGCTTGTACAGCTCGTCGATGTTCGCCTCGTCCCGCCGGTCCATCCCGAGCAACTCGAGCGACCCGTGGCCCACGCGGTATCCGCGGTCGGAGAGCGGCGAATAGAAGAAGTGCATGTAGTACCGCGTCCCGAGGACGTACTCCTGGATGACGTGCGGACCGGTCGGGGTGAAGTCCTCGAGCGCCTCGCGGTTCTTCGCGAGGAAGAATCCCTTGCCGCCCTTGGCGCCGTAGTACTTCACGATCACCGGACCGTCCACCTCCGACGGGTCCTCGTAGCGTCGCGGCATGGGGACCCCGGCCGAATCGAGCCACTCCCGTTCCTTTCGGCGGTCGGACTCCCAGCCGAGGACCGCTCGATTTCCGAACACGGGAACGTCCAACTCGGCGAACGCCTCCGACCCGACGTACTCCACGAACGAGCCGTGGGGGATCAGGATCGACCCTTCCGCCCGCAGCTGCTCGGCCGCCGAAGGCAGGTCTTTCGCTCGGGGGACCGACAAGAACCGGTCCGGTCGGGCGAGCGGGAACGCATCGTAAAACTTCGGCGGCGGGCCGACGCAGACCCCCAGCGTCGAGAATCCGAGCGCTCGAGCTCCGTGGAATATCTGAAGCGAGGAGTGAGAGCAAAGGGTAGCGATCGTGGGCGCCCGTCCCTTCAGGGACGCCAGACGTGACTCGGAAGCGAGGGGAATCCCCATACGGGGAAGTATCGGGCGGCCGTCTTAGCCTTTGCGAGGGCGGGGAGCGCACCGGGCGGGGCCGGCCCCTAACTGACCACGCCCCCGATGAGAAGTCCGATGAGGTAGGTGCCGGCGGCAGCGCCCATGCCGACGGCCACCATCTCGAGGCCGCTGCGAACGAACGGGTGCAGGGAAGAGAGCGCCCGGAACAGTCCGGCCAGGAACAGGGCCACGGCTGTCACCACCACCGACACGATGACGGCGGTGTGGGGACTCAGGAGGAAGAACGGGAGGATCGGGACCGCCCCCGCGAGCGCGAATG
>Ga0116217_10004276_pt1 | contig 12758 bp, 10 predicted proteins | sample Sb_taG_6_FD_89697 | JGI IMG/M metagenome (GOLD analysis project Ga0116217, IMG submission 89697) | Peat soil microbial communities from Weissenstadt, Germany - Sb_50d_4_PS metaG | ecosystem: Environmental > Terrestrial > Soil > Wetlands > Peat | place: Germany: Weissenstadt | collected 2010-09-21 | reverse complement strand
CGGGCGGGAGCGGGATCGGGTCCTGCGGCCCCGTGAGGGTGGTCGCGAACTTCGTGAACAGCACCGGGTAGTCCGAGGGCTCGCGCTTGGTCTCCTCGATGTGGGCCGCGTAGTTGAGCCCGACGCAGATCACCTTGCCGGGCCGCGGGACGACCGGCCGTCGGTGCAGCTCAGCGGCTTCGAGGCTTGAGTTGCGGTCCAGCGGCGGGTCTTTGAGGATCGACAGCGGGGTCTCGGGCCCGAGTTCGGTGATGCCCTCCAGAGGCACGGCGCGGTCGCCCTCGATCGCAACGGCAAGGGGGGCTCCTTCGTGCAGCACGGAGGCAAATCGCATCGCGGCCGGAAAGATACGTGGACCGGCCGTGCGGTGACGGGCTGACTCGAACCGTACGGTCCGCAAGCTACTCTGCGCAGCGCAACGTTTGACGTCGTCGCGGGTTTCATGATTGGTTGCAGGAGGTTTCGAGACAATTGAGGTCACGACGGTGGTCTGGAGTCACGCGGGGAGTCGTGAGTGCGCTGGTGGCGGCGTCGGCGCTGCTCGCGGCTGCGCCGGCCGCGCTCGCCCAGCCGGCGGTGGCGGTGTTCCCGACTCCGAACACGAACAGCGCGCTGCCCCAGACCCAGATCACGTTCAGGGGCATCCCGGCCAGCCAGATCGGCCACGTCACCGTGGTCGGCTCGAGCTCGGGCGCGCACAGCGGGACGATCGAGGCCGACTCCGACGGGCAGGGTGGGAGCTTCATACCGAGCACGCCGTTCACCGCCGGCGAGACCGTGACCGTAACGACGGGTCTGAACGTGATCAACGGCACGAACGGCAGCTTCCACTTCGGCATCGCGGTTCCGTTCGGGTCGATCAACCCGATGAGCCTGCCGCTGGTGCCGGCCGGCTCCAACGGCGTCCAGCACTTCCACTCACGCCCTGACCTCGAGCCGGCGTCGATCACGATCAACCGGCGCTCGTCGAGCGCATACAGCGGCGACATCTTCCTGACCCCGCAGTACGGCCCGGTGCAGAACGGCCCGATGCTGCTTGACCCCTCGGGCAATCTGATCTGGTTCCAGCCGCTCCCCGCGAACCAGCTCGCCACGGACTTCCGCGTGCAGCAGCTGGACGGGCAGCCGGTGCTGACCTGGTGGCAGGGATATACGAACAACGGCTCGGGCCGCGGCGAGGGAGTGATCTACAACAGCTCCTACCAGCAGATCGCCACCGTCCAGGCGGCCAACGGCCTGCAGGGCATGGACCTGCACGAGTTCCTGGTCACGCCGCAGGGCGATGCCTACGTCGTCGGCGTCTCCCCGATCCATTGGAACGGTATGAAGAGGCCGCTGATGGACGCGGTCGTCCAGGAGATCGACATCAAGACCGGGCTGGTGCTGTTCGAGTGGCACGCGATCGACCACATCCCGATCAGCGCCTCGTTCTTCAAGACCGGTGCCCCGGGCGCCGTGTTCGACCCCTACCACCTGAACTCGATCGCGCTCGACACCGACGGCAACCTGATCGTCTCGCTGCGGAACACCTGGGCGGTCTACAAGATCGACCATCAGACGGGCGCGGTGATTTGGACGCTCGGCTCCAACCAGAACAACTTCAAGATGGGCGCCGGCACGCAGACCGCCTTCCAGCACGACGTCGTGCTCCAGCCGAACGGAATGCTGACGATGTTCGACGACGGCGCCGGGCCGCCGCGGGTGCACACGCAGTCGCGGGCGATCGAGGAGTCGCTCAACGAGTCGAACAACACCGTGACGCTGGTCAGGCAGTTCGAGCACTCGCCGGGGCTGAGCGCGAACTTCGAGGGCGGCGCGCAGGTTCTCCCCGGGGGCGACCTGTTCGTCGGCTGGGGGCAGCAGCCCTACTTCTCCGAGTTCAACCCATCCGGGCAGCTCATCTTCGATGCGCGCTTCACGTCGAACACCTCGAGCTATCGCGCCTACAAGTTCGCGTGGAGCGGGCAGCCGACGACGCCGCCGGCTGTCGCCGCGGCCCCCAACAACGACGGCACCACCCAGGTGTGGCCGAGCTGGAACGGCGCCACCGCGGTCTCGTCGTGGCGGGTGCTGGCGGGGTCGAGCTCGAGCTCGCTGGCGCCGCTCCTGACCGCTTCCAAGGGAGGGTTCGAGACGGCGATCTCCGCGCCCACCGGGATGGGGGTGTTCGAGGTCCAGGCGCTGGACTCCAAGGGCAACGTGCTGTCGACGTCGCCGGCGGCGACGGCCGGGCCCCACATCGGGATCGCCGGCCGCACTGCGTTCGTGTCCGGCGGCGGCACCGGCGGCCTGCCGGCCGTGTGCGACAACGGCTTCACCTGCCACATCGCGGTGACGATCACCGCCGGGCGCACTGTGATCGCCCGCACGGGCACCGAGCACATCCCGGGCAACGGCGGCGGGGTCATCTTCTTCTCGCTGACCGGCGCCGGACGGTCGATGCTGGCGCACGCGCGCGGACACCGGTTGCTCGTCCGCCTGACGGGAAACTCCGGGAAACTGACGCTGAACCGCCTGATCACGCTGGTTCCGTTCTCCACGAGCGGGGCAGCCCCCGCACGCAGCGACAGTCAGTCGCCTTCGCTGCAGCTCGTCGGGCTGACGGACTTCGTGTCCTCGACCGGGGTGGGCGGGATCCTCGCCGAGTGCCTGGCCACGACGCCGTGCCATACCCGCACGACCGTGTCGGTCGGCAACACGGTGATCGCCACCACCGGGTCGGAGCTGCTCGGCGCACGCGACGTCGGATACCTGATCTTCTCGCTGACCTCTGCCGGCAAGTCGATGCTCGAGCACGCCCGCGGCAACCAGCTCGGGGCGCAGGTGAAGATCTCGGACGGCGCCGCCAGCGCAAGCGGCGCGATCTCGCTCGTTCAGTTCCGCTGAGGCAGTGGGTGGTCGCGGCTCGCGCGGAGCCCGGAGCGGGTAGCCTGCCCGCCCAGATTCCCATGTCCCAGTTGATGATCGTCATCGCCTCGACGCGCCCGGGCCGCGGCGGGTGGCCCGTCGCGCAGTGGTTCATCAAGCGCGCGACGGACGACGGGCGCTTCGAGATCGAGGTCGTCGATCTCGTCGAGTTCAGACTGCCGCTGCTCGATGAGCCGAACCACCCGCGGCTGCGGCAGTACATGCATCCGCACACGCACGACTGGAGCAAGCGCGTGGACGCCGCCGACGCGTTCGTGTTCGTCACGCCCGAGTACAACCACGGCTATCCCGCGTCGCTGAAGAACGCGATCGACTTCCTGCACCACGAGTGGCGCTACAAGCCGGTCGGGTTCGTCTCCTACGGCGGGGTGGCGGCGGGGACGCGGTCGGTCGAGCAGCTCCAGCAGGTCGTGACCGCGGTCAAGCTCACGCCGGTGATCGAGCAGGTCAACATCCCGTTCTACCAGCAGTTCATCGACGAGGACGACGGCGAGGTCCACGCCAACGACGTGATGGAGCAGGCGGTCGTCGCGATGCTCGATCAGCTGGTCAGGCTGGAGGCGCTACTGCGGCCGCTGCGCGAAGAGGTCGCCCAGCCGAGCTGAGTCCGCGCTCTAGCGCGCGGTCCAACCTTGATCGAGCGTCACCGGGACGCCGGTGAACGTCCTGCCCGCCGGAGTGAGCAGGAACGCGACCACGTCGGCGACCTCGGACGGCTCGATCAGCTTCTTGACCGCATGGGGCGCGAGGATCACCTGTTCGATGACGTCGTCCTCGGGGAGGTTGTGCGCCTTGGCCTGATCGGCGATCTGCTTCTCGACGAGCGGCGTGCGGACGTAGCCGGGGCAGACGGCCGCGGCGGTGATCCCGTCTTCAGCGCCCTCGAGCGCGAGCGTCTTGACCAGGCCGAGGACGCCGTGCTTGGCCGAGACGTAGGCGGCCTTGTACGGAGAGGCGACGAGGCCGTGCACGGACGCGATCGCGATGAACCGGCCGGCGCCGGACTCCTTGAGCGCGGGCCACGAGTACTTGGCGAGCAGGAACGGGCTCGTGAGGAGCAGCGACACAATCGTGTTCCAGCGCTCTGTGGGGAACTCAGCGATCGGGGAGACGTGCTGGATGCCGGCGTTCGCGACGATCACGTCGAGCCGGCCGAATTTCTCCAGCGCCGCGGTCACGCTCGCCTCGTTCGCCTCGGCGTTCGTGAGGTCTGCCTCGAACGGGGTGCCCGGACCGTCGGGATCGGGATTCAGGTCGACGGCGAGGACGTCCATGCCGTCGTGCTCGAGACGGGCGGCCACGGCGCGGCCGATTCCGCTGGCCGCCCCAGTCACGAGCGCAGCCTTGCCCTGCTGTCCGCCGGCGCTCAACTCGAGGCTCGCTTGCTAGCCGGCGAGGAGGCGACGAACGACTCGTAGATCTCCGCGAGTGCCTTGCGCTGGCGGGCCGTCAGCCGGCGGTCGCCGGCGATCGCGTCGAGCACCGCGTTGTCCTCTTCCTCCTCGCCCGGTGGCGTCATCCCGGCCTGCTCGTAAAGAGCGTCGGCCGAAAGATGGAGCGCCTTGGCGATGCCGTCGACGACGTGCTCGGAGGGGGCCCGGAGGCCACGCTCGATCTGCGACAGGTACGGGTTGGATATCCCCGCCAGCTCGGCGAACTGTCGCATCGACATCTCGGTCAGTTCGCGCTGCCGACGGATGATCTCGCCCAGGGCTGCCGACGGGCGGGGCATGCCATGAGGATAGAAGGCAAGTCCGTCTCACGAGACTCCCATCGTTTGCCTCGAGCGTCCCGCTTGGGGCGTGCCCGTCGTCGATGTTGCGAGCAGCGCTCCGCTCGGTGCCTGCGACGCTCCGACCTCGCCGCCGGTCTGCCTCCTGTGGGTTGGACGATTGCTCCTTCTCACCTGTTTTTAGTACGAAGTTTCCTCGGATCAGAACCGGTTTCGTGAGCGTTAACATGCCGTCGACACAGACGCGCTCCGGGGCAGCGACTGACCGCAGGCCACAACCAAGGGAGTACAGACCATGTTGCATCTGACTCGCTGCGGCAGGAGGCTGCTCGCGTTCTCATCGGCCACGCTGATAGCCATGGGGCTGTTCGCGCTGGTCGCGACAGGAAGCTCGGCGCATCAACGTCATCACGGCGGCCAACGGCCAGGCGGTGGCGGTGGCGGTGGCGGGAGCATCAGCAGCGTGCCGTGGGGCACCGCCAACGGCACGCCGGTGAATCTCTACACGCTCACCAACGGCCGGGGGATGACCGTCACAATCACGAACTACGGTGGAGTTGTCCAGTCGATCTGGGTTCGCGACCGTTCGGGGGTGTCGCGCAACGTCGCGCTTGGCTTCTCGAGCTTGTCGGACTACGTCAACGATTTCACGCAGGGCGCCAACAGCACTTCCTGGCCGCTGCCCGGCGGATCCGGCAACGTGTATTTCGGCGCGATCATCGGTCGGTATGCCAACCGGATCGCAAATGCCTCATTCACGATGTCGTGCACCGCGTGCACGAACAGCGGCAAGACGTACACGCTCGACGCCAACAACGGGACCAACACGCTGCACGGCGGATACCTGGGATGGAACACCGTCGTGTGGTCGGCCAGCACGTCGACGAGCCGCAAGGGAGTGTCGCTGATCCTGACGCACAGCTTCCCGGCGGGCGAAGGTTGCACGATTCCCCCGAGCACGAGCTGCACGGGGTTCCCGGCGCCGGTGACGGCGACCGTCACGTACACCCTCACCAAGGACAACGCGCTGAGGATCGACTACAAGGCCGTCAACACGGCGCCGGCCGGCGGCGACGCCACCGTCATCAACCTCACCAACCACACGTACTTCAACCTGGGCGGTGAGGCCAGCGGATCGGTCTTCGACCAGCTGCTGCAGATCAACGCCAACCAGTACACGCCAGTCAACGAGAACCTGATCCCCGTCGGGTTCGAGCCGGTGGCCGGCACGGCGTTCGACTTCACCAGGATGAAGCCGATCGGCCAGGACATCCGCAATCCGACGCCGGACAACGGCGGGCAGCCGTTCCCGCAGCTGGTCATCACCCACGGCTATGACCACAATTTCGTGCTCAACGGCTCCGGCTACCGGCTGGCCGCGGTGGCCCAGGATCCGAAGGACGGCATCGCGCTGTGGACCTACACCGACCAGCCTGGGGTGCAGCTCTACACCGGGAACTTCCTGGTCGGGGACCTGACCGGGACGAGCGGTCATACCTACCGGCAGACCGACGCGTTCACGCTCGAGACCCAGCACTACCCGGACTCGCCGCATCACATCGGCGACCCGGCTTGGCCGTCGGTTGTCCTGAACGCGGGGAGCGCGTTCACGTCGACGACGACCTACCAGTTCTCGACCGTCGGTCGAGGCCACTACGCCCACGATCGTGGGTTCTAGTTGACCGATCCTCGTGGGGGTAGCCGCCGGTCCATCGGCTACCCCCCGCGGGTCAGGCCAGTGGGGCGCCTCAGAAGACTCTCACCGAGCGCGCCGCAGGACCCGGTGCACGGCAGGCGAACCGAAACTTGAAGAACCCGGAACTGCCATCAGAAGCTACGAGGAGCGGGTCCTCGCCTACGAGGCCAGGCCGGCGCGGGAACTGTCTCACCCGCGCCCACGGCAGCCGACCCGGCCGCGGCGACGCGCCCGTGCTCGCCGCTCGGCCCGGTACCGAGTTCGGCGGATCATCACGCTCACCGTTCTGCTGCTGGTCGCGGACACCTGTCTGTCGTTCGCTCAGGCGATGCTCCGGCCGTCCAACGTCGGGTTTGGGGTCCGCGCGGTCGAATGCTGCGCGACAACGGCGCTGCGGGGCTCGTATCCGAGGTGGAGCACGTCTACTACTCGCTGAACGCGCCGGCGACGGGCGGTCCGGCGCTGCGGGCGCTACCTCGGGTTGGGGCTGGTCGGGGTCCCGCGGCCCGCGGTTACGTGCCGGCGGTGTTCGTGACGACGTTACGCCCCGACCCGAACTACCCGCAGATGGTCGCGGGCGTGGCGTGGATCGACATGGCGCGCGCGTCGCTCGCGCTGTACCCGGGTCGGTATGAGCCGCCGAACGACGGCAACCCGCCCGCCGAGGTCCCCCCGCTGCTGCACGGCGATCTGCTCGCCACGTTCAACGCCGGGTTCAAGCTCGAGGACTCGGGGGCCGGTTTCTTCGTGGGCGGGCGCGCGTACGCGCCGCTTCGCGACGGGCAGGCGACGCTGATCGCCTACCGGGACGGCACGGTCGACGTGCGCAACTGGACCGGGGGCCCCGTGCCGGGGGCGAACGTCGTGTTCGCGCGCCAGAACCTGCCGCTGATCGTCTCCGGCGGGACGCTCGCGGCCAACTTGAGCGACGGGCCGGAGTGGGGTGCGACGCTCGGCAACGCCGTGCGCGTGTGGCGCTCGGCGGTCGGGGTCGACGCCCACGGCGATCTCCTGTATGCCGCGGCGGACCTGCAGACGGCCGCGAGCATCGCGCAGATCCTCCAGCGGGCCGGAGCGGTCCGCGCGATGGAGCTCGAAATCAACTCCGAATGGGTCACGTTCAACTTCTACGGCGGCTGGGGGGCCGCCGACCCGCAGAAGCTGCTGCCGGACATGACGCGCGACTCGACCCGCTACTTGACCCCGGACGATCGCGACTTCTTCGCCGTATACGCGCCCGGGGCCCGGGGCTAGGGGCTAGGGGTAGGCGAGCGTCACGGCGCTGCCGGACTCGGCCGCCGCGTACAGCGCCTCGATCGCCCGGGCCTGCCCGATGGCGTCGGCGCGACCCAGCAGCAGCGGCGCCTCGCCGCGGATCGCCGCCGACAGGTTCTCGGCCTCGAGCCGGTACGAGTTGACCGGCGCGATCTCGATCCGCTCGTCGGCGTTCTCGCGCAGGATGTCGATCCCGGGCCGGCGGCAATGCCAGGGATCGGTGAGCCGCAGCGTTCCCTCGTCGCCGACGACCTCGAGCAGGTCGCGGCTCGCGAGCGCGAGACCGGCGTCGAAGTGGGCGGTGATGTCGTCGGCGAACCGCATCACGGCGGCGAACGCGACGTCGACGCCGTCTCCCCCGAGCGCCTGCTCGCCCATCACTCGTACCGGTTCGCCCGCGATCAGGCGCGACCCGCTCACGCAATAGCAACCGACATCCATCAGCGCCCCGCCGTCGAGCGCGCCGCTGAGCCGGACATTGGCGGGGTCGCGGGCGACGAACCCGAACGCCGCGCGGATGATGCGGACGCGGCCGACGGCGCCCTCGGCGACAAGCTCGGTCAGCCGGCGCGTCTGCGGGTTGTGGCGGTACATGAACGCCTCCATCAGCAGCCTGCCGTGGCGCTCGGCGACGTCGAAGGCGCGCTCGACCTCCTCGGTGCGGCGGCTCAGCGGCTTCTCGCACAGGACGTGCTTGCCGGCCTCGAGCGCGCGCACGGTCATGTCGATGTGCATCGAGTTCGGGAGCGAGATGTAGATCGCCTCGACGTCGGGGTCGGCCAGCAGCGCGTCGTAGCTGCCGTACGCGCGCTCGATCCCGTTCTCGCGGGCGTATTCCTCGGCGCGCTGCCGGTCACGGCTCGCCACCGCGAGAATCTGCACGCCGTCGGCCTCGCGCGCGCCGGCCAGGAACAAGCGGTTGATGTGCGCGGTTGACACGATTCCCCACTTCACGTGCATAGCGAGGACACTAATCGAACTTTGGCCAGCCACGCCGTCGCCTTCGCCCCCGGTCGCGCCAACCTGATCGGCGAGCACACCGATTACAACCAGGGCCTCGCGCTGCCGTTCGCGATCAGCGATGGGGTGACCGTCCGCGCTCGCGCGCTGCCGGCGCGGCGGATCGACGCGCTCGCGGTGGACCTCGGCAAGCGGGACAGCTTCTCGCTCGATGACGTCGAGCCCGCGGAGGGCTGGCGGGCGTTCGTGCGGGGCGCCGCCGGCGAGCTCCTCGAGGCGGGGATCGAGCTGGCCGGCGCCGAGCTCGAGATCAGCGGCACGGTGCCGCGCGGCGCCGGCCTGTCCTCGTCGGCCGCGCTCGAGGTGGCGCTGGTGCTCGCGTTGCTGGCGGTAAGCGGCTCATCAGAACCGGACCGGCTCGACCTGGCTCGGATCTGCTCGCGGATCGAGAACGAGTGGGTGGGCGCGCAGACGGGGCTGCTCGACCAGATCTCCTCGCTGTTCGGCGAGCACGACCACGCGCTTCGGATCGACTTCCGCTCGCTCGAGGTGCGTCCGGTCCCGCTCGAGCTCGACGGCTGCAAGCTGGTCACGCTCGACTCGGGCGAGCACCACGCGAACGCCTCCTCCGGCTACAACGAGCGGCGCGCGGAGTGTGCGCGGGCGTGCTCGGAGCTCGGCGTGTCCAGCCTCCGGGACGTGACGCTCGCGGATGTGGATGGGTTGCCGGCGGTTTTGTGTAAGCGCGTTCGGCACGTGGTCACCGAGAACGCGCGGGTCGACCACGCCGTGGCAGCGCTCCAGCGGGGTGACTTCGTGGAGCTCGGACGGCTGATCGACGCCTCGCACGCGAGCCTGCGCGACGACTACGAGGTGTCGACGCCGGCGGTCGAGACGGCGGTGGCGCGGCTCAAGGACGCCGGCGCGCTCGGTGCGCGGATCATGGGCGGCGGGTTCGGTGGCCACGCGCTGGGATTGATGGCGCCGGACGCGCGGGTGCTCGAGGATGCGATCGAGGTCCGTCCGGGAGACGGGGCGCGGGTGACCGACCGATGATCGGGGCGGTGTCGCTCGGAGCAGGCGGTCTGTCGGCGTCCGACGTGGTCGCGGTGGCGCGCGAGGACGCGGTCGTCGAGCTGAGCTCGGAGGCGCGGGCCGCGATGGAGCGGAGCGCGGCGGTCGTGGCTTCGCTGGCCGCCTCGGACGAGCCGGCGTACGGGATCTCGACCGGGTTCGGCTCGCTGGCGCTCGTCCGCATCCCGGCCGAGGCGCGCGCGCAGCTGCAGCGGGCGCTGGTGCGGTCGCACGCGGCCGGCATGGGTCCCCCCGTGGAGCGCGAGGTGGTGCGCGCGATGATGGTCCTGCGCGCCCGCACGTTGGCGATGGGGTGCTCGGGGGCGCGGCCGGTCGTGGTCGAGCGGATGCTCGCGCTGCTGCGCGCCGGGCTGACGCCCGTGGTTCCGGAGCACGGGTCCTTGGGCGCGAGCGGCGATCTCGCCCCGCTCGCGCACTGCGCTTTGGTGCTGATCGGCGAGGGGTCGGTGGTGGACACCGACGGGGCGCTGTTGCGTGCGGCGGATGCGCTCCACCGCGCGGGGATCGAGCCGCTCGAGCTGACCGCCAAGGAGGGGCTTGCGCTGATCAACGGCACCGACGGGATGCTGGGCATGCTGGTGCTCGCCCTGTCCGACCTGGGGGCGCTGCTGCGGGTCGCCGACGTGGCCGCGGCGATGTCGGTCGAGGCGCTGCTCGGAACCGACCGTGTGTTCGCCGAGGACCTGATCGCGTTGCGCCCGCAGCCGGGGCAGGTGGCAAGTGCCGCGAATCTCCGGGCTCTACTGGCGGGCTCGGAGATCGTCGCCAGCCATCGCTTTGGCGACCCACGAGTGCAGGACGCCTACTCGCTGCGGTGCGCGCCACAGGTTTGTGGAGCGGCCCGGGACGCGGTCGCGTTTGCGCGGGGCGTTGCGGACGTCGAGCTGCGCTCGGCGATCGACAACCCGATGGTGCTGCCCGACGGCCGCGTCGAGTCGTGCGGCAACTTCCACGGAGCCCCGCTGGGGATGGCCTGCGACTACCTCGCGATCGCCGCCGCCGAGGCGGGCGCGATCGCCGAGCGGCGCACCGATCGCCTGCTCGACACGACCCGCTCTCACGGCCTGCCGGCGTTCCTGGCCGCGAGTCCGGGGGTCGACTCGGGGATGATGATCGCCGGGTACACGCAGGCGGCGCTCGTGGCGGAGAACCGCCGGTTGGCGGCGCCGGCGAGCGTCGACTCGCTGCCGACCAGCGCGATGCAGGAGGACCACGTGTCGATGGGGTGGGGGGCGGCGCGCAAGCTGCGGGTGGCGGTGGCGAACCTCACGCGGATCCTCGCCGTCGAGCTCGCGTGCGCCGCGCGCGGGCTTGATTTGCGTGCTCCGCTCGCGCCGGCGCCCGGTACGGCGGCCGCCTTGTCGGTGCTGCGCTCGCGGGTGTCCGGACCAGGTCCGGATCGCTATATGTCGCCCGAGCTGGCGGCGGTGGAGGAGCTGATTCGCTCGGGGGCGATGCTCGACGCGGTTGCGGAGGCGATCGGGCCGCTCACCTGAGCGCTTTCAGCGCCGGGTAGAGCGCCTGGAAGCGTTTGCGCTGGTCCTTGTACGTGTCGACCCACTCAGGGACAGGTTCGATCCGGCCGCGCGGCTTGACGGTGGCGGCGACGGCGGCGTGGACGTCCGGCCACACGCCGGCCGCGACGCCGCCGAGGATCGCGGCGCCGAACGCCGCTCCCTCGTCGACCGCCACCGGCTCCAGCGGCAGCTCGAGCACGGAGGCGATGATCTGCGTCCACAGGCGGCTGCGCGCGCCGCCGCCGGAGATGCGGCCGACCTCCGGGCGGCCGCCGAGCTCCTCGGTCAGGTCGAGCGAGTCGCGCAGCCCGAACGCGACGCCCTCGAGCACCGCACGGGTCAGGGCGCCGCGATCGTGGCGGAGGCTGAGCCCGACGAACGCGCCGCGCGCGTCGGGGTCAGCGTACGGGGTGCGCTCGCCGGCGAGGTAGGGGAGGAACAACAGGTTCTCGGTGCCCGCCGGCCACTCGTCCGCCGCGGCCAGCAGCTCGTCGTAGCTCGTGTCGGGGGCGGTGGCGTCGCGCAGCCAGCTGAGCGAGCCCGCCGCCGAGAGCATCACGCCCATCGCGTGCCAGGCGCCTGGGACCGCGTGGCAGAAGGCGTGGACGCGGGCCTCGGGGTCGGCGGCGAACGCGTCGAGCGCGGCGAACACGACGCCCGAGGTTCCGAGCGCCACCGACACCGGCCCGCTGCGATCGACGCCGACTCCGACCGCGCCGGCGGCCTGGTCGCCGGCGCCCGCCGCCACCGGGACGCCTTCGTGGGTCGTGCCCGATTGCGCCGGGCTCTCGAGGACTTGTGGGAGCCAGGCGCGGTAGATGTCGAGCGCTTGTAAGACCTCGTCGCTCCAGCATCTGTTCGCGACGTCGAGGAGCAGCGTGCCGGACGCGTCGGAGACGTCGGTGGCATGCCCGCCGGTGAGGCGGAGGCGGACATAGTCCTTGGGGAGCGCGATGCGCGCGATCTTGGCGTAGCTCTCCGGTTCGTGGTTTCGCAGCCACAGGATCTTCGGCGCGGTGAAGCCGGTCAGCGCGCGGTTGCCGGTGAGCGCGATCAGCCTTTGGAGGCCGATCGTGCCCTCGATCTCCTCGCACTCGGCCTGCGTGCGCTGGTCGTTCCAGAGGATCGCCGGCCGGATCACGTCGTCGTTGTCGTCGAGCGCCACCAGCCCGTGCATCTGGCCGGACAGCCCGATGCCGGCAGGCGCGCCGGCGGCCCTCGTCAGGTCCGCCAGCACGGCCTCGGTGGCGCGCCACCAGTCCTCGGGGTCCTGCTCTGACCAGCCGGGCTTGGGCGTCGAGAGCGGATAGGCCGCTTCCCGGGTGGCGATGACCTCGCCTTCCGGGGTGATCGCGAGGCCCTTGGTCGCGCTCGTGCCTACGTCGATGCCGAAGAGAACGGTCACGTGTCGAAACTCTGCAACAAACGTGGGAGATGGGGGCGGGGGCGTGGGATCCTGGCCGGGCAATGACGCGAAAGCCGCCCCCCGCGAACCCCGGCCCCCCGCCCGCGAACCCCGGCCCCCTGCCCGCGAACCCCGGCCCCCCGCCACCGT
>Ga0116217_10004274_pt1 | contig 12768 bp, 14 predicted proteins | sample Sb_taG_6_FD_89697 | JGI IMG/M metagenome (GOLD analysis project Ga0116217, IMG submission 89697) | Peat soil microbial communities from Weissenstadt, Germany - Sb_50d_4_PS metaG | ecosystem: Environmental > Terrestrial > Soil > Wetlands > Peat | place: Germany: Weissenstadt | collected 2010-09-21 | reverse complement strand
GTCAAGCAACTAGCCTCGTACTACAACAATCTGGGCAAGGCGGAAGCCCAGCTTGGCAAGACCGACGATGCGGTCAAAGCTTACAATCAAGCGGCGCAGTTAGACCCCGCTGGCGCAGGTATGTACTACTTCAATCTGGGCGCGATTTTGACCAATGCCAACACCACGAATAGTTCGGATATGCGGAGCGCCGCGGCGCAAGCCTTTGATAAGGCGATTGCCGCCGATCCCACCCGGGCCGATGCCTATTATTGGAAGGGCACGAATCTGATTGGCGCGGCCACACTGCAAGGAGACAAAATGGTAGCGCCTCCCGGAACAGCCGAGGCTTTCCAGAAATACCTTGAGTTGGCGCCTACGGGCCCGCACGCGGAAGAGGCCAAGGCCATGCTTCAAGGACTCGGATCCACGGTCGAGACCAGTTACGGCACCTCCAAGAAGAAGCCCGCTACTACAAAGAAATAATTCCAGTTTGTCAGGGCGGCTGCAAAGGCCGCCCTTTTTTAGGTCTTCTCGAGACATCATTACGAAGGTCTATGAACTTGACGTTCTTCGTAGAACCCTGCCCTCGGTTTCGTTAGAGTAAAGTTCAGGCACTCCTGACGGGACTCGATTCCCCCGCTCCCTCAGAAACGAAACTATGGCCGCACCCGGTAATGCTCCAATCTCCGTGGTCCTCGAGCCCTCGACCGGCTCGGGCGCAATGGAGACGCACGCGCTATTGGCCTCCATCCTGCGCGCGAACAATCAAGTCAGCGATCTCATTTTTTCGCCTGGCCGGATGCCTCAGGTGGAAGTCAACGGTCAACTGATCGGCGTGCAAGGTGCCGGACTCCGCCCGTTCAGCGCCGACGACACTCGCCGCCTTGCCTCCGATCTGATCGGCGAGAATAAGCAGGCAATCGCCATCCTCCGCGAACAGGGCTTTTGCGACGTGTCTTACGGCCTTACCGGGGTTGCTCGTTTCCGCGTGAACGTTTTCATCCAGCGTGGCAGCTGCGCTGTAGTGATGAGGGTGATTGCGACCGCGATCCCCATCTTGAGCTCACTCGGCCTGCCGCGGCAGTTGGCGGATGTGGCCCATCTTCGCGAAGGCATTGTGCTGGTTACGGGACCGCGCGGCTCGGGCAAGTCGTCGACTCTGGCCGCACTGCTCGACAGCATCAACCGGGAGCAGGTCTGCCATATCATCACCATCGAAGATCCCATCGAGTTCCTGCACAATCACAAGCGGGCCACGGTTCACCAGCGCGAGTTGCACAGCGATACGCCCAGCGCTGCCGTGGCTCTACGTGCGGCGTTACGGCAGGCGCCGAACGTGATCCTGGTGGGCGAGATGCGGGACCGCGAAACTATGGAAATGGTTTTGGAAGCGGCCGAAAGCGGACATCTGGTTCTTACCAGCCTGAATACCGTGAGCGTTGCTAAAACTGTGGAGCGCATGGTGAGCGTATTTGGCCAATGCGACCAGTCGTCGATTCGCAGCCGGCTGGCCAGAAGCTTCCGCTACATTGTTTCGCAACGCCTCATTCCCCGCAAAGACGGCACCGGGCGAATCGCCATTGTCGAGATGCTGAAGGCCCATCCCCGTACCCAGTCGTGCATGGAGGTGAATGATTCCTCGGGTGAGAATCTGCTTCAAGCCATGAGAGACGGCGCTTCCGAGGGCATGCAGCATTTTGACGGCGAGCTGGAGAAACTCGTCAACACCGGAGTTGTAGACTTCGATACCGCGATGATGTACGCAACCGACCCGCAAGAATTGCGGACTCGCCTGAAAACATAAATCAAGCATATGTGGGACCGGGTCTTCGACCCGGTCAGGCCCGCAGGGCCGCAGTTTTTCCAGCCGAGCCTGTCGTATCATCTCTTCCATGCCCACCTCAGCCACAATCCTGACCTTCGAACAGGCACGCCACCTGGTCGAGCAGCACGCCGCGACCTTGCGTCCTCGAGGCAAAGAGTTAGTGGAACTGCTCGACAGTCCCGGACGGATTCTGGCCGAGCCGGTACTCGCAGACCGCAATTTCCCTCCTTTCCCGCGAGCTACGCGCGATGGCTACGCGGTCTGCGCCGCAGACTTAGCACAACTTCCCGCCACGCTCGCAGTGATCGCCGAAATCAAAGCTGGTGCTACGGTGGATGCTTCTCTAAAGGTTGAATCCGGCCAAGCGGCGGCAATCATGACGGGCGCGCCTGCGCCTCCTGGCTGCGATGCCGTTGTGATGGTCGAGTACACATCGCGAAACGGCGATCAGGTTACGATCACAAAGGGAATTGCCGCCGGCGACAACATCGTTCCCATCGCGGCCGAGGCAAAAAAAGGAGACCGCCTGTTGTCTCCGGGCGTGCGCCTCGATCACGCTGCCATTGCCGTCGCCGCATCGGTCGGAAGGTCGCGGCTGCTGGTGTATTCGAAGCCTCGCATTGCCGTTCTTGCTACCGGAGATGAGCTGGTCGACATCGACGTACCCCTCGCGCCCAACCAGATTCGCAATTCCAATACCTACTCATTGGCAGCGCAAGTTCAAGCCGCAGGCGGCGAACCCGTGTTGCTGCCTATCGCGCCGGATGAGCCGGAACGCCTGCGAGAACTGATCGCAGACGGCCTTGAGGCCGACCTGCTCCTGCTGAGCGGCGGAGTCTCCATGGGGAAATATGATCTGGTGGAACAGGTGCTAGCGCAGTTCGAAGCGGAGTTCTTCTTCACCGGAGTGCAGATCCAACCAGGACGACCAGTAGTGTTTGGACGCATCCCGTGTGGCGCGGGCGCCCCCGCCCGCGAAGGGGAAGGGCACGCTTTCAAGAGCTCCGAAAACGATGTTCCTTCGGAAGGCCACGCCTCGGGAGGGCACGGCTTCAGCCGTGCCGATAAGATCACGAAAGAGAGCGGGGCTTTAGCCCCCAAAGGCCACACATATTTTTTCGGCCTGCCAGGAAACCCAGTCTCGACCATGGTCACGTTCGAACTCTTCGCCCGCCCGGTGCTGGAAGCCCTGACCGGCATGACGCCGCGAAAGTTAATTTTCCTCCACGCCAAGCTCAAGTCCGAGATCAATGCCAAGACAGGATTGAAACGCTTTCTGCCCGCAATTCTCTCCGGCGAGTTCGAGCAAGTCGAAGTCGAACTAGTGCGCTGGCAAGGGTCAGGAGACATAGCAGCAACGGCGTCAGCAAACTGCTATATCGTGATTCCACCAGATCGGGAGAAGATCGGCGCAGGCGAATGGGTTCCGCTGCTGATGCGCTAGATCGAGTTTCCGAATGCGAGCTTTCCCATGCGTGGGAGCCCCACTCGTCCAAATTCGCGGTAACCTACGCCCGACATGCACTCCCGTAATTTGAAAGTGTCTCCTGATCGTAGTCCAATCGATTCACCCGCCACTCTTCAAAACAGATCGCGCCATCGAGTCTGGCCCGGCGCAGAGCGAGTAACGGACATGAAATTCTTTCAGCGACTCTTCGGAGACTTGTGCTCCCATCGATTTACCTGGCCACGACTCGGCGGCAATGGCCAGCACTATCAGATCTGTCTGATTTGTGGAACTGCCTACGAATATGACTGGAAGAAGATGCGACGCACCGATCGCCTGCTGGCGACGACTGCGCAATACCCTCTGGCCTTAGCGCCGACTCGATCGCCGGGAACCGTCAGTTGACGAAGGCGTATTTCAACAGCTACTTGAAGCAGTGCAAATAGCGTTCCGGCAGTCCGAGCGGAACGAGCTCGCCCTGGAGAAGTTGTCGCTGGTTGTCCCGCAGGACTTGAGCGGCCTCGGCCAATTGAAACGTGAACTCCTTGGTCGCGTCGTCACGCCCGATTTTCAGCGTCATACTGCCAGGCTTTTGCGAACTGAATAGTGGTTCCAGTTCAGCAACAGATTTATTTCGCGGGTCTATTCCGTTCACCGACAAAATAGTGTCTCCCCAGTGGACACCGGCCCGCGATGCTGGTCCGTCTTCGATTCCAAGCACCACCACCTGAGCGGGGTTTTTCAGGATGAGCACTTCGAATCCCGGGTAAAACAGCTTTTCATTGCTTGGATAGTGGGTGGGAAACACGCGATCGACGAAACGATCGTGCGTTATCGCCTTAAGCTTGCCATTCATTTCGGCCTCGGTAGCGTCCAGAGGTACAACGAAGCCGCTCTTCAGAAGCTTATCGCGTTGGTTGCCCGGCATCATCGAACTCTGTACTCGCCCAACCGTCACGACATAAGGCTTTTCTTGATGCATCAGCGACAACGTGACCGGCGTCGGGCTTTCTGAATGAAGGAGTTTTCCGACGGTTTCGTCAAGGGTCGAGATCGGGGTCCCGTTCACCGCGACGAGAACATCGCCCGTCTTGATGCCAGCCTGCTCTGCAGGCGATCCTGCAACGACGTTTGTGACGAAAACGGGACACGACTCTGCGCCGCCAACCAGAGTGATTCCAGTCCCAAAGGAAGACGGACCTTGGCCGACAGCCGGACAGGATATCAGTAGACCAAGCCCTAAAAAGCAAAGTCTTGTCATGGTGGACATTTTAGCTTCTTGAGAGCCTCGGGGTGAGGCGATTCTCTAAATGGTGTAACGACGCGTTTACGCCACAAACTCTCCGCCCGCTCTGCCAATCCATTTGTGCGAGAGCTTCTAGTAAGATAGTTTTCGGATGCCCAAGAAGCTCTCTCACTACGATCATTCCGGACAATCCCGAATGGTCGACGTTTCGACAAAATCCCCCACCAAGCGCGAAGCTGAGGCCAGCGCCTTCGTAGTCTTGCAGCCCAAAGTCCTCAAAGCGCTGCCCAAGAATCCCAAGGGCGACCCTCTGGAGGTGGCGCGCCTCGCCGGAATTATGGCTGCGAAGCGAACCGCTGATCTGATTCCCATGTGCCACCCCTTGCCGCTCGCCCACGTTGATGTGCAAATGCGGCTGTGCGAGAATGGCGTCGCGATTGCCTCAAAAGTTTCAACCACTGCGGCGACCGGGGTGGAAATGGAAGCCCTGGTGGCCGCCAGCGTTGCCGCACTGACCGTGTACGATATGCTGAAGGCGCTCGACAAGGGCATCGAGATTCGCGAAATCGTGCTCGAGCGGAAATCCGGCGGCAAAAGCGGCGAGTATCGCCGCGCCCGAAAAAAGACCGGCGCTTACCGCCGCGTCCGCAAGAAAACATAGCACGTTCCATGGCGAACAACGTAAGGCTTCTGCTGGTGGACGACAATCCGATGGTGCTGGGGTTGCTGCGCGGGGCACTCACTCCGCTCGCCATGGTGACGACCGCGACCGATGCGGCCGATGCGCTCCTGAAGGCTGTCGACGATCCCCCCGACCTGCTGGTGTGCGACTATCGCATGCCTGGCATGGATGGCCGCCAGCTCGTCGAAAAGCTGAGAAGCCGTCCTCGAACCGCCGAAGCCGCAGTCATCCTAGTGGCGACCAAGACCGACATCAGCGAAAAGCTGAGCACGCCCGATCTTCCCGTTGATGATTTTGTCGAGAAACCATTCTTCCTGCGGGAAGCCACGCAACGCATCAAGCGGGTCATCGACAAGATCGCCCTGGAAAAAATGGCAAAGACTGTGCCCTCGGACGGAGTCCTGCGCGGCAGCCTGTTGCAGATGAACGTCATCGACCTGGTGCAATCTCTGGAAATGGGCCGCAAGAGCTGCTCCCTCACCCTCACCAACAAAGACGACAAATGCGAACTGTACTTCAAAGAAGGCCAGGTCACGCACGCCACTTACGGCTCGCTGGTTGGGGATCCGGCCGTATTCAAGGTTCTGCGTTGGACGGACGGAAATTTTGAGGTCAATTTCGAAGGCAAGACGACCCAGCAAACCACCCAACTGAACACTCAAGGCTTGCTGATGGAAGGCCTCCGCCAGTTGGACGAGGCGCAGCGCGACGGCGGCGGAAAACCCGAAGAGGAGGAAGAAGATGTCCTCCTCGACTCCTGAAAGCTTGACACCTGAACGCTCGAATCCTGGTTCGACTCCGAAAGACATGACCGCAGCCGTCATCACGGTCAGCGATTCCTGCGCCAGCGGCGATCGCGCCGACCTTTCCGGCCCGGCGGTTGTGGAGCTCCTCAGAAAAAGAAACTTTTCGCTCATGGGAACGGAAGTTGTTCCCGATGACCAATCCGCGATTCAAACCGCAATCGCCTACTGGGTTCAGGAAGCGCAACTCGTGGTCACGACCGGCGGGACCGGAATCGCGGAGCGCGATGTCACGCCCGAAGCCACACGAGCCGTCTGCGAACGTATGCTCGAAGGAGTAGCCGAACGCATGCGCGCTGAAGGCGCTAAAAAGACGCCACTCGCCGTGCTTAGCCGCGGAGTCTGCGGAGTGCGCGGAAAGTCCTTGATTGTAAATCTGCCCGGAAGTCCCACAGGCGCAGTCGATTCACTCGAAGCCGTGATTGATCTGCTGCCCCACGCACTGCAGTTGCTCAGCGGAAATACGAAACACGAGTAATAGTCTGTAGAGACGTAGCTAGCTACGTCTCTACCAATCGCGTGCCGCGCTTTCGCGTACACTTTTAGTCTTACACCTTGAAGACGATCAAGCACATCCTCGCCCGCTACACAGCGTTCCTGTGGGCAATCCTGAAGCCTTTGGGCGCGTGGGGCGTGCTGGTCGTAGCCGCACTCGACGGCGCCTTCATCGGTCTCCCAGTGGATGCGGTCGTTGCCGGCTACATCTATCAGGATCCGGGCCGTTTCCTGCTCTATACCCTGATGGCGTCGACGGGATCGACTTTAGGCAGCATCGTAATCTACGTGATCGGCTACAAAGGCGGCGAGGAACTCCTGCGCAAGCGCATTCCAGCCGAGCGCTTCGAACGGATTCATGCGGCGTTCGACAAGCATCCGTTCTGGAGCTTAATGTTGCCGGCAATGCTTCCGCCGCCGGTTCCCTTCAAGATATTCGCGCTGGCCGCGGCAGTCTCAGAGATGGGATTCGTTCGCTTCCTCGGCGCGATCTTCGCGGGCCGCATGGTGCGTTTCCTGGTGCTTGGCGTGCTAACTATTAAGTTCGGTCCAGGCGTCGTGCACATGTTTGGAACCGTGTTCCGGCAGCACTACTATTTGATTCTGGAAGCCATTCTTGTGGGATTGGTGGTTTGGTTAGTGATGCGAAGAAGAAAGAGAAAAGTCCGAGGCGCGAAAGGTGTTGAGGATTCGCAGAGAGCCACGTGACGTCCAGATTCTCTCCCGCGTGTTCAGCAGATGTTCTCCGCGACCTCTGCGATCTAAGATTTAAGCCGCTGCTGCATGATCGCTCTGACGGCCAAACGCTCCGGATAGTGCATGCAATGCCATCGGAGCAGCGAACATTGCAGTGGTGAAGACCAAGTCGCCTGCGAGTGCGTGGCGGAAAAACGGCAATGCAGCCACGTAGCACTCCATCAAGCCGTTCAGGGTCTTCGGATACATATCCCAAGAGGCCCAAGTCGCAAAATTACTCAACAGGTAAAACGAAACTGAACTGGCGAGCGCCGCGCCGATCACCGGTAGCCATTTGGTCTTGGCGCCCAACTTCGTGCCCAGCCAGAGAACTGCGGCATACCATGCGAAGGTTACGTACTGGTCCCATGAAAACGGATACGAGTAAACCCACTTCGTCAGCACAACGTCCGAAGCGGCCAGCATCGCGAACGGGATCCAGAGTTGGCGGCGCGATCCGCGGGCTCCGAAGAACAGAAGCGATCCGACCACCGGGGTAAACATCCAGGGATGAGGCATAAACCGGACCGCGACCGCGAACACCACGAATAAATAGGCCAACATAATGGATCACCTCGATGATTCGAAACTCGACAACGTCAAAGAAGATTGTGGCCTGTGCAGGCGGCGGCGTCAAGTCAAAGAATTGTCACGAAGCCAGGTTTACGATTCTCTCCGCGTCCTCTGCGGATGTTCTCGGCGATCTCTGCGATTTAAGACTTAATCAGGTGCTCCGCGTGTTGCTGCGCCGTCGGGCGCGGTTCTGCCCTTCGGCAGGCCAAAATACTCTCCAACTATTTTCAAGTTGCGATCCAGTACCACGCTGGCCGAGAGAACTCCGCCATCCGGCTTTCCGGGCTGCTGAAAACGCAGATCCTTGAAGCGAACGACGTAACCCTGCTCCCCAGATTCGAGCGGCTCGGTCTCCGTGACGGGATACTGGGCCCAGTCGAGGTAGACGCGGCCGAGGTACGATCGCTTGGCTGCCAGCGTCACCGGAGTTTCCTCAGGCTTGTAGAGAATCTGCATGGTTCCATCGGGATCGACCTCGGGAGCCGACGAATCGACCATCGCTGAGGCGAAAAAGTTCCGGGTTTCCACCACGCCGACCCAGCGGAATGGACTCCACCACAAAGGGAAGGCCGAAGCACGGATCGGATCGGCGCTCTCGTAGGTGCGGGCTTCAAGTGCGTTCACCGCACGCCGGTGTTCGTAGTCGCGCACTCCCCACAGCGCAACCACGCCAAGCAACGCCAGAGTTGCGCCCCAGCGGCCTGCGGGAGCCTTACGCCTTACGCCGATCTCGCGATCGATGAAGGAGAAGAAAACGGGCAGCACCAGTCCGGAAACCATCAGAACCAGCATGACTGGCTCAACGATGAAAACGATGTCCCACGAATACCACTTCTCGGAAAATGGCCAGAAGGGGCGGACGCCGTAGTTATTGGTGTAATCGAGCAGAATGTGACTCAGCCCCGCGAGATATGCGAACCCGAACAACAACCCCCAGCGCGGCGGCAAATTGGCATCCTTGAGCTTTCGTCCCCGCAGGCGCCAAATCAAATACACGAAGCCGACGACCACCGCCGATAGCAGCGCGATGCCGAGGAAAGAATGGGTAAAGCCGCGATGATGCGCGAAGCCAAAAACCCGTCCCTTAAACTCGCCGAGCATGTCCAGATCAGGCGCTTCAGCAGCCAGCGTAACCGTAGCGGTGGCGAGAGCCGTCTTGCGATTCAATCCGGCTCGTCCCAAACAGGCGCCGGTCAGGAAGTGGGTAATGGGTTCCAAAGTTTGCTGATGCCTTGGTCCGAGTTTAGAGAGAATACATTACCCTGTCATTGGACGGTGATGGGCGACTTGCGGTCATCGATTGATCATCCGTTTTGCGATTTCGCAAGGACCGTGAGGTAGGTACCCCCCTCCCCCCCGATCTTTTGGAATGATGGGGTTACGGTCGGACTACCCTCAAAATCTTTGAGGAATAAGGACTTATACGTAAAATATTCCGGAATAAGGAGTTAGCTCGCCGCTTGTTCCAAAATGGTCCGTTCTGCCGCGGGGCGATCTTAAGATTCTAAGATTGTCAAAGAGCTAATGTATATATTGAGATGATATCCTAGTGGGAAAGAATAGGTCAACAAATGATTCGATGACGACGCTCAGGGGCTAAGAAGCCCATGAGCGCAAACTTGAGAATTACTTCCGGTTTGCCCGTCACTCTGGGGCAATCCTGAGGGATAGAGGAGGGCGCCTCGTTCAAAGGTCAATGGCTCAAACCAGAATCAGTGTCGTTGCAACGCTTTTTGGATTGCGTGCACGGCGCGCTCAACGTCTGAAAGTTCTGAGTTATTCAGCTGGGAGAGATACGAGGCCAGGAACTTCACTCGTCGCCTGCGGCCCTCCTTCAGCATAGCCGCTCCCTTTTCCGTAGCCTCGATCAACAATGCCCGACGGTCTTGCGGATTGACACATCGGCGTGCCAAACCATCAAGCTCGAGTGCATCCACGATGCGACTCATGGTTGGGGGCTTTACCTGTTCAGCTCGGGCCAGGCTCTGCAGAGAAACCGGCCCACCAAAAACGATCGCTGACAGCGCCGACAGCCGGGCTGGGGCAATGCCGCTGGCAGTGTCCTGCACACGAACAAGGCGGAGCAGGCGGATGGCAGCACTGTGTAGGTGGTCAGCCAGGTCTTCGATTTGGATTCTTTTCCGCATCAATTAGCTATGCTAATTATTGTCTTGACACAGGCTCCTGCACGTCGTATTAGTTAGCAATGCTAAGTAGTCTAGGCAGTTCGACTCAATAGATCAAGCGGGAGGCCTTTATGCAGCAATATGTCCGGCTTTTGCAGATCAGCGCAATCATGCTCGGTGTCCGCGATCTACCCCAGGCGCTAGCGTTTTATGAGGAACAATTGGGCCTTAAGGTGATCATGCGGGAGTCCCAACTCGCCCTGTTGCAATGCGGAACTGTAACGCTGGGGCTAAGTCGCGGACATGTTCATGCTGCGCCCAACGTCACTGGCGCAACAGAGGTTGTCTTTCAGGTGGAGACCGTAAGAGCAGCCCACCGGGAGCTGACGTCTAAGGGAGTCTCCTTCACCTCTGAACCGCACCAAGTCACGCCAGCCGACTGGGTCGCCCACTTCCGAGATGTAGACGGCCACCTGCTCTCCATTTTCGGACCCGAAGGCAAGGCTTAGCGTAACGCCACAGCACTTAAAGCGGACCTAACGACTCTGGACGAATAGTCGGCTACTCGGAAGTCACCGCCCAGAAACCGGGCCGGGAGGCCGCACGGCTGAAGCCGTGCCCTTCAGCCAAGCCATTATGATATTAAAGCTTGCAGAGCAGCCTCCTTGTCGTTGCCTACGGCGATTGTGCATCTGAAACTTATTCTGCCGCGGGACCGTAACTATTCCGTAGGAGGTTGACATGCATGACACAAAGGAGCGGTTGTCTCTATTGTGGATCTTCGCGTTATTAAACTACCTGTATGCGGACGTGCTTGCCCTGTTCGCTTTCGTTGGCTCGCCGAATTCAGCCCCACATCTCCCACAATGGGCTCTGCTGGGTTCAGCGGTCTTGATGGAAATACCCATCGCCATGATTCTGGCGTGTCGACTGCTTCCGTTTAGAGCGAACCGGCTGGCGAATATCATCGCGGGTGGCGTTATGTCCCTTACCAACGGTTTCCTGACCTTCGTTCTGCCTCTGACTAACGGTGACTTTCGGGATCCCGTTTATCCAGCGTACGTGTTCTTCGCGACGATCGAAACTGTATGCACCTCGGTCATCATCTGGCAGGCGTGGACTTGGTCAGGGGTTGAAGCCGCCGTTAGTTCGGAGCGGATCGTCCGCCAACCGGAAGCTGGGATCACTTCTTCTTAACTACCGGATTGCTCAAAAATGTACCCAAACGATCCATGTTGAAATCGACAATGGAGTCGTCACTGTCAGGCAGACCGTGTTTTCCGTCTGAAGCCGTTTTGAAATGGCGATCACGTATGAGATAGAAGTCGTAACTTCCCCATGATGTCTAGTTCTATTTCGTAGGCGTCAGCAACGTCAACGCGTCACGCAATATCGATATCTCTGCGGGCAGCGTTCCCAAGAGTTCTCCATCGGCTTCGACGAAGACGCGGGGCTTGCTTTTGGAGCCAGACGATGCCTTATCGCGGCAGACTGCGCTTGTGCCGTGGACGAGTTCGATTCCGGGGACTTTCCACCTGGCCCCGAAAAGGCCGCGGAGGACGTAGCGCAGGTACGCTACGCGGCTGCGGGTGTGGAAGAGCACCAGACGGAGGTCGTCGCGTTCGAGGGACGCGCCGGGAGCGAGTTCGCGCAGCACTCCCCCAAAATTGCCGATGCGAACTGCGAGTAACTGCGAAACTTCCGCTTGACGGCTTTGGCGTTTCTCCGCGATTTCTTCCGTGATTTCTACCGCAAAATTTTCCATCCTGTGGGTAAGCCACAAGCCGGTTGCTTTGGCGCAGTAGGCGGCCATGCCAAAACGCCGTTTCGCCAAGGGATCGAGTTTGTAGAACAGGTGCGCGTCTACTCCGATTCCGACGGTGACGGTGAAATACCGCGCGCTACGATTGCCGGCGAACTCCTGGTACTCGATTCGGCCGACGGCGATGCGGCGAGGCTTTGCTGTTAAAGCAGCTCGGGCTGCGTCGGCCGGAGAAAGCGGCAAGCGCAGATCGTGCGCCAGCGAATTGGCGGTGCCCAGAGGGATGATGGCCAATGCGACGTTTGTGCCCACCAATCCCTGCAACACATCGTGAATCGTGCCATCGCCGCCGCAGGCGAATACGGTGTCGCAACCTGCGGCTATGGCTTGGCGGGTTTGATCGGTTGCGTCCGACGCAGCGCGCGTGGGCGCGGCCGATGCTTCGACTCCGGCGCTTCGCAGAACTGCGAGTGCGGCCTCTACATCCGCCAGGCGTCGTCCGCGGCGGCGGCCGGAGAGCGGATTGTAGAGAAGTATGGCTTTGCGCATCGGATGGTGAGGATGCCCGTGCCTACATTAGCATTTGCCGGGAGTGGAGTTCTGTTTCATCACGGGCAAGAGTCGAGCTGCGCTCGACTGGACAGCCGGGGGCGGCTGTCCCCACGTGAACTAAGCTTGGTCGCGCTTGATTGCGTAGACGTAATGTAGCAACTTCGCCCTGGTCGTTTCTTTCCAGATCGTCATGCCATTCTTCTCGGCTACGCGGCGGGAAGCTAAATTTTCAGGGCGGATCAAGGAGATGAGCCGGTCGGCCTCGAGATTGGCGAATCCGAAGTTGCGGCAGGCACGGGCGGCTTCCGTGGCAAAGCCTTGTCCCCACAGATCGCGGCGTACGTGATAGCCAATTTCGATTTCATCCACGCCGTCAACACTCTGCCTCACCAAGCCGCAATCACCAATCAGTTCACAGGTGGACTTCAGAATCATTGCCCAAAGTCCGTAACCGTCATTTGCGTAGCGAGTGCGGTTGCGCTGAATCCAATCCGCGACACCCGCACGGTCGAACGACATCGGGTAGCAGCGCATGGTTTC
>Ga0116217_10004270_pt1 | contig 12774 bp, 10 predicted proteins | sample Sb_taG_6_FD_89697 | JGI IMG/M metagenome (GOLD analysis project Ga0116217, IMG submission 89697) | Peat soil microbial communities from Weissenstadt, Germany - Sb_50d_4_PS metaG | ecosystem: Environmental > Terrestrial > Soil > Wetlands > Peat | place: Germany: Weissenstadt | collected 2010-09-21 | reverse complement strand
GTGGGGGCGGCGGCCGTAGCGCGGCAGCTGCCTGAAGATCGTGGTCGTAACACCAAGAGGTCTTTTTATTTGCCCCGTCACAAAAACACTCACCCAAGTGAGAATCTTTCGCCAGAAGGCGGGTGACGGCTGACCCGCAACCCATCCCGCCAGACCGATAAGTTCGGCCGAGGACGCACTGCGCCGCCCCTCCGCGGCGTTCCTCCACCCTTTCCTCATTTTTCCGTGGTACTTTCGTCTCGGGCCGGGGTATAATCAACACGGCTTGCCGCGCCCACCCACCGTATGCTGCAATGAACAGAAGTCTCCCTGCACACTTGTTAGGCATCCCTTGCTCGGAGGGCTCCTCGCGATGAAACGTCGCCACCCGTTCCCCTTTCTGCTTTCTACCCTGGCGGCGCTGACGGCGCTGACGATCGTGTCCGGTTCCGCAGCGCGTGCGGACGACGCGAAGCCCAAGGAGGGGGCGGCCCTACCGGCGGTGTTCGACAAGCCGGTCCCGGAAGGCGTCGCCGACCTCAAGGCGATGGAGCAGCAGGTCAAGAAAGTCCTCGAGAAGGTCATCCCTTGCACCGTCAACATCCGCGACGGTGGCGGCCAGGGCAGCGGCGTCATCGTCAGCGACGATGGCTACGTCCTCACCGCCGGCCACGTGTCCCGCGAGGCCGGCCGCGATGTCCAGGTGACCCTGCCGAACGGCAAGACCGTCAAGGCCAAGACCCTCGGCGCCAACCACTACATCGACAGCGGCTTCCTGAAGATCAGCGACCCACCGCCGGAGCCGGCCAAGAAGTGGCCGCACGCCGACCTGGGCAAGTCGGCCGACCTCAAGAAGGGACAGTGGGTCATCACCACCGGCCACCCCGGCGGCTGGAAAGAAGGCCGCGGCCCGGTCGTACGCCTCGGCCGTGTCCTCCAGACCAACGACGAACTCATCCGCACCGACTGCACCATCGTCGGCGGCGACTCCGGCGGGCCGCTCTTCGACATGACCGGCAAGGTCGTCGGCATTCACAGCCGCATCGCCTGGTCGCTGGCGTCCAACATCCACGTCCCGGTAGACACTTACCAGACCACCTGGGAACGGCTGGTCAAGGGCGACGTCTGGGGCAACGGCTACATGGGTTTCTCGGCCGATCGCAAGGCCAAGAGCTGCCATGTCGATGAGGTCATCAAGGACTCGCCCGCCGAGAAGGCCGGCCTCAAGGCCGACGACGTCATCGTCAAATTCGACGGCAAGAAGATCGCCACCTTCGACGAATTCGGCGTTCGCTTGCGCGAGGCCAACGTCGGCGCCGTGGTGCCGATCGAGGTGCAGCGCGGTGAAGAAGTCGTGCTGTTGAAGGTGACGATCGGCAAGCGCGACCGCGCCCTGCCGGAGATTCCGCTGGAAATCACGAAGGAAGAGCTGGCCAGGAACAGCGCCAAGGTGCTGACCGCGTTCCGCGACGCGACCGGCAAGCTGCGGCAGAGCACCGTCAAGGTGCTGTGCGACGGCAAGGACGCGGTGCTGGGGACCGTCGTCGGCGCCGACGGCTGGGTGCTGACCAAGTTCAGCGATCTGAAGGGGAAGACGACCTGCAAACTTCCCGACGGCCGCGACCTTGAGGCCCGCCTCGTCGGCGTTCAGGAGACGTTTGACCTGGCGCTGCTGAAGGTCGAGGCGAAGGGCCTGACGCCCATCGAGTGGCAGGAGAAGAGCAAGGTGCCTCCGGTCGGCAACTGGGTGGTGTCGCCGGTGTTGGGGGCGGACCTGATCGCCGCCGGCGTGGTCAGCGTCGGCGTGCGCAACGGCAACCCGAAGGAGGCGCGGCCGGCGCGCGACTCGTCCAAGAGTGGCTACCTCGGCATCGCCCTGGGAACCACCGCCGACGGGATCAAGATCGAGCAGGTGATGCCCGATAGCGCTGCCGCCAAGGCGGGCCTGAAGGCCAACGACGCGGTGCTGTCGCTGGGCGGCAAGGCGTTCAAGGACGTGCAGGAACTCATCGACGCCGTCGGCAGCAACAAGCCCGGCGACGTCATCACGCTGAAGATCAAGCGTGGCAGCGAGGAGAAGGAGATCAAGGCGACGCTCGGCAAGCGCCCGCCGGACCGTGGCGAGATCCAGAACACCATGGGCGGGTCGCTGAGTTTGCGCCGGGCCGGCTTCCCGAGCTTCCTCCAGCACGACACGGCCCTCAAGCCGCAGGACTGCGGCGGGCCGGCGGTGGACCTCGACGGCAAGGTGATCGGCATCAACATCGCCCGCGCCGGCCGCACCGAGAGCTACGCCATCCCGGCCGACGCCGCGCAGTCGCTGCTGCTCGACCTGATGTCCGGCAAACTGGCGCCGAAGGAGACGACGGCCGCGGCGCCGCAGACCCTGGCCGATAAGGTCGCCGCGCTGAAGGCCGCCCTTGAGAAGGCCGAGGCCGAGAAAGGCGCGACGGAGAAAAAGGTCGCTGACCTCAAGGCCGCCCTCGAAAAGGCCGAGAACGAACTGAAGCGGGAGAAGGAATCGAAGGCCGCCAAGTGATTACTGCGCTTGCCGTTTAGCCGCTTGCGGCTTGGCGTTCGCTTCCCAAGGGTGAAGCGAACGCCAAGCCGCAAGCGGCTTTTCCTTCTGAAGAGGCCCTCATGTTCCTACCTGGCCTGGTTGTCACCCTCTCGGCACTGCCCATCGCCGCGCCGCCCGCGCCGGCCTACGTCCTGGAGACGGCCGACGCCCAGCGCGTGGAAGCCACCCTCACCTACAGCGTGCGCTGCGACAAGCTGAAGGCGAAGGAGTGGCTCGTCATCGTGGCCCAGGCGCCCGAACTGCCGGGGCAGGTGAAAGTGGAATCGCGGCTCGAGCCCGGAGGGGCCCCGGCGAAGGACTTGAGTCCTCTCAAGCGACCGCTCCTGGCCGCGCGCGTCCCCGTCAAGCAGAGGGAACTGGAGACCGGCATTCCCATCCAGGTCACCTACAAGGCGACGCTCCGCTCGCGCCAGCTGAAGCCGTTGGCCACCGGCGCCGCCGTGCCCAAGGTCGAGCCGCTCGGCGACAAGGAGCGCGAGGCGGCACTGGCTGCCCTGGGTGAGATCGATCACAAGTCCGACGCCGTTCAGGCCTGGCTGCGCGAGCACAAGCTGCGGCGCGAGAAGGAGGAAAGCGACCTGGAATTCGCCCGGCGGGTCTTCACCGCCCTCCGCACCGGCTATCGCTACGAGTACAGGGCCGGCATGGATCGACACGCCTCGGCGGTGTGCAAGGCCGAGCGCTCGGACTGCGGTGGCTTGTCGGGCCTGTTCGTGGCGGCGCTGCGCGCCAACGGCGTGCCCAGCCGGACCCTGTACGGCCGCTGGGCCAAGTCGGCCGAGGCGGGAGAGAAGTTGGGTGGCGTACACTACTTCCAGGGGCACGTCAAGGCCGAGTTCTTCGCCGACGGCGTCGGCTGGGTGCCGGTCGATGTCGCTTCGGGCCTCCGGCAGGACGGGTCGAAGGACGGGTTGGCCTTCTTCGGTCACGACCGCGGCGATTTCCTCACCTTCCACGTCGATCCGAGCCTGGAGCTGGAGACGCGGGTATTCGGCCGCAAGAGCGTGAACTGCCTGCAGTGTCCCGCGTACTGGGCCACCGGGCCCGGGTCCACCGAAGGGACCACGGTCAAGGAGGGTTGGGAGGTCAAGAAGCAGTAACTTACTGCTCCTCCGCCGGGGCGCTCTTCGGCAGGGCGCCGGCTTTGCCGCGGTTCAGCTCTTCCATCGCCTGCTTCTCCTCCTCCCTCAGGTTGCCGACGACGTTGTCCTTGCGGAAGCTCGCCACTTCCATCGCCGGCGGCGTCAGCAGGAGGATGAAGAAGCCGAGCGTCATCATGTACCCCGGGATGAGCATCTTGAGCGGCGCCCGGTTGGCCACCGCCTCGGCGTGCTGCTTCATGTAGATGCGCATGTTGTCGGCATACTCGCGCAGCACGGAGACGCCGTCCGTGCCCAGCTTCTCCGACTGGCTCAGGATCACCGAGATGTTGCGCAGCTGCGGCAGATCGACGCGCTCGGCGAACTGTACGAGCGCAAACTCCAGCGAGCGCAGGTCCGACTGCCGCCGCACCAGCTGCAGCTCGAAGCCCAGTTCCGGGTAGGCCAGGGACAATTCGTCGGCCACGCGCTCGAGGCTGTTCAGGACGTTCAGGCCAGCGCTGAGGCAGAGGGTAATCATGTCGATGGCGGTCGGCAGCCCGCGCTCGATGGCCCGCTTGCGCGCGATCCCCTTGAGGGTGAGGAAGAGGCGGGGGATGCTGAAGCCGAGCCCCGCCACGATCAGCGCCCCGATCCAGACGCGGAGCGCCTCGCTCAGCGTTTCGGTCCACACCAGGGCGACGACGCCGCCGATGATCAGCGGCGCGATGGTCAGGACCGCCCGGACGGCGGTGTACTCCATCAGGGCGGTCGGGCGGTACATGCCGGCCGCCATGAGGTCGCGCTGCAGCTCGGAGCGCCCCGCCTCGCTGAGCGGGATCTGGCCCGACAGGGCCGGGGTCAACTCGCCGAGGACTAACTCCGGCGTCGAGGTGCCGATCGACGGATCGCTCGACGGGGCCGGCACCAGGCGCGCCTCGACGCGCTGCCGGCCCCGGGACAGGGCCACGTAGACCATGACGATGACGCCGGTACAGAAGACGAAAACCAGCGCCAAAAGGAAATATTCCATCTGCGCCCCTTGTCAGGCGGGGTTACAGGTCGTCCCGGCGAACCAGGAAGTAAAGCACGACCATGGCCCCGAGCAGCAGCGAGAGGCCGACGGCGAACAGGATTATGCCGGTCGTGCTCTCGAAGTACTGGCTGGCGAGGTCGCGCTGAAAGAAGCCGAGGTAACTGATCAGGCCGGCCGCCATGAGGAACACGACGATGTTGCCGTAACGGCCCAGCGAGGTGGCGGTGCGGTAGTGCCCGCGCAGCTGGTTGTGGTCGCGCGTCGTGTGGGCCAACCGGTCCATGAGCACGGCCAGGTTGCCGCCGGTGGTGCGGTGCAGGCTCAGGACCGAGGCGAAGACGCTGAAATCGACCAGGTTCAGCCGGTCGGCCGTCATTTTCAGCACCTGGTGCAGGGCCAGGCCCAGCTCGAGCTGGCGGTGCATGCGGCTGAACTCGCGCGACAGCGGCACCACGCCGTGCTGGCCGATGACCGCCATCGCCTGATCGATGCTCAGGCCCGCGCGCAGCGAGCGGGCCATCAGGAACAGGGTGTCGGGCAGCTGGTCCTGGATGCGCCGCCGCCAGGCCCGCTGCCGCAGCAGGAAGTAGCCGAAGGGGAGGCCGGCCCCGACGAAGAACGCCGGGATCGCCATCCACGACTCCTCGGCCTCGGAGCGCCAGAAGAAGAAGATGGCCGCGAGGATAACGCCACAGAACAGAAGGATGGCCAGCCCCTCGGCCGGCGTCATGCCCAACTCGGTGCGCTCCAGGCGGTCGGCGGCCGAACGCCGGAAACCCTCCCACCAGCCGAAGCCCCCGCCGCGCGAGTAGACGTTGTCCAGCAGGATGGTCGGGTCGCTGTCCTCCGGGCGGACGCGCGCCAGCCGGGTGCGGCTGCGCTCCAGCCACCACGACACGAAGAGCCAAATCGCCCCGAACATCAGGGCCGTGCCCGCGAACACGGCGAGCAACGTCGTGATCGGCACTCCCGCCATGACTTCTCTCCTCGACCGTCCGCCGTTTCGCCGCCGCCCTCGGGGCGGCGCGGAAAGAGCGCCGCCCCGAGGGCGGCGGCTAAACAAGGGCTACTAACTATTCTCTGTATGCAGCACCCGGTCCTGGAACAGCGACGCCGGCAGCTCCAACCCCTGCGACTTGAGTCGCCCCAGGAAGGTCGGCTCGTAGCCGCTGGCGTAGAACTCGCCGACCGTCTGGCCGTTCTGGACGCCGAGTTGGCGGTAGCCGTACAGGTCGCGCAGGACGTAGGACCGCCGCCGCAGCTCCACAATCTCCGTGACGCGCGTGATCCGCCGCCGGCCGCCGCGCAGGCGGGTGATCTGCACGATCAGCCCGATCGACGAGGCGATGTACTGGCGGATGACCGGGATCGGCAGCTCGAAGCCGGTCATCATCACCATCATCTCGAGGCGCGACAGGGCGTCGCGCGTGTCGTTGGCGTGAACCGTCGTCATGCTGCCCTCGTGGCCGGTGCTCATGGCCTGGAGCATGTCCAGCGCCTCGGGGCCGCGGCACTCGCCGATGATGATGCGGTCCGGCCGCATGCGCAGGGCGTTGCGGACCAGGTCGCGCTGCTTGACCTCGCCGAGCCCCTCCAGGTTGGGCGGCCTCGTCTCCAGCTTGACGACGTGCGGCTGCTGCAATTTCAGCTCGGCCGTATCCTCGATCGACACCAGGCGCTCGTCGTGGGGGACGTAGGCCGACAGGGTGTTCAGCAAAGTCGTCTTGCCGGTGCCGGTGCCGCCGGAGATCAGCGTGCTGATGCGCCCCTGCACCGCCGCCCCGAGCAGTTGCAGGATCTCGCGCGGCATGGTGCCGTTGGCGAGCAGGTCGTCGGCGGTCAGGCGCACGCCGAAGCGGCGAATCGACAGCACGGGGCCGGTCAGCGACAGCGGTGGGATGATGGCGTTGACACGGCTGCCGTCGGGCAAACGGGCGTCCACCATCGGCGACATCTCGTCGATGCGGCGGCCGATCCGCGCCGCGATGCGCTGGATGATCTGCATCAGGTGGGCGTCGTCCGCGAAGACGATGTCGCTCAGCCCCAGGCGGCCGTCGCGCTCCAGGTAGACCTCGCGCGGCCCGTTCACCAGGATGTCGCTGACCGCCAGGTCGTTCATCGGCCCCTCAAGCGGGCCCAGGCCGAACGCCTCGTGCATGATCTCATCGACCAGGCGCTCACGCTCCAGCTCGTTGAGCATCTCCGGCGAAGTGCTCGTCAGCCGGATCGCCATCTCGCGGACCTCGCGCCGCAGCCGCTCCGGCCGGATCCGGTGCAGCCGCGACAGGTCGAGCCCCTCGACGAGTTGACGGTGGATCTCCGCCTTCAGCTTCTGCAGGCGGAGGTTGTGCTTTTTCCGGGCCACTTGCTCGTCCTGGGACGAGCCGTTGTTTCGGAGCACGGACATCGCTTACTCCAGGGCCGGCCGCCGCCGGCCGGTTTGCTATCGATGTTTGCCGTTGAGTTGGTCCGCGAGCTTGTGGAAGCGCCGCGTGATGCGCGAGTAACTGCTGGCGATCACTACCGGTTGGCCCTGGTTGAGGGCGGCGTTGACGCGGCCCGGGTCCTCGGGGATCCAGCCCGCGAACTTGGCGCTGACCGCCTCTTCCGCGTTCTTCCAGGGGACTTGCCCCTTCTGCCCGTAGCGGTTGGCCACCCGCTGGATCCGGCCGGACGGCACTCCGCGCTTCTCCAACTCCTGCACGAAGCGGCGGGCGTGCTTCAGCCCCGGCACGTCGAGCCGCACCACTACCACTACCGAGTCACACAGCCGCAGCGCCTCGTAGTGCTCCTCGCCAAGGTCGTGTCCCAGGTCGAGGACGCTGACCGCGTAGATCGTGCGCAGCAGAATCACCGACTTCCGCACCGTCGGCACCGGCAGCGGCTCGACGCTCAGGGCCCCCGGCTTCTGCGCCAGGATCTGCACCCCGCCGGGATGCTCCAGCATGCTCTGCCGCAGCAAACGGGCGTCGAGGCGGTCGTGCTCCTGATGCACGTCGGCGACGGTGTGTCGGGGCTTCAGGTCCAGCGCCAGGGCCATGTCGGCGGCGCCGCGCCCCATCTCCAGCAGGGCTACCTGGTTGGGATGCTCCCGCGCCTGCACGAAGGCCAGGTTCATCGCCACGGTCGTCACGCCACTCCCGGGCGACGGCGACACGACCCCGATGACGACCCCCTGTCCCTGCCGGCCCTCGCCGCTCAGGCGCAGCTTCTCCAGCGCGGTTTCGAGGTTCTCTTGCAGCCGGGCCTCGTCCAGGAACTCGCGCGCCCCGCCCTGCAAGTAGAGCAGGATCTGCCCGGCGTCGGCGGCCGGGCCCATCACCATAACCGGCGCCTTCGTCAGCGGCAAGGCCTGCCGGACGACGCTGACCGTCGAACTTGAGTCGGCCCCGGTGCCTACCAGCACCAGGTCGGCTGGGTTCTGCGCCAGGCGCATTGCGAGATCCGCGTGCGCCACGCAGTCCCCGGACGCGCACTCCAACCCCATCCCCAGGAGGAGCTGGCGGATCACCTCGCTGTTGCCCGGCTGTTCCTGCGCCACAACTACCCGCATGGTCCCATGTCCCCTCTCCGAGATCCCCCCTCACCTCATTCCACAAACCGGAGCCGAGCAATGTACGGATTGTACAGGCTCCGTGGTCCCAGGTCGCGCAACGTCCAGTCTGTGACCGCCGTATCCGTCACCAGGACGCTCGGCTGCAGGACGATCGTCACCGAGCCCCCGCCCCCCGCGACGCTCATGACGCGCGCCACCACGAACCCTACCACATTTAGGGTCGGGTTGTTGCCCGTACTGGGAACCCCTGAGTATAGCATCCAGATGCGCGGTTGGCCAAGGATTCCTTGCAAACCGCTGGTCGGCGGCTGTTGCGACGGGTCGCCGTTCACCAGCAGCGCCGCCTGGCCTGCCGCCAGCACCGAAGTCGCCGGCACCGCCACGTTGGCGGTCGGCGGCGGCGTGTTGGCCGGCGGGGGCGGGACGCCGTCGCCCGCGTTGAGGAGGAATTGCCCCGCGAGTTGTCCGTTGTTCGCCGCCAGGTCGCCGTAGGTGACGCCATTCTGGATCTGCGCCAGCAGCGTGTCCACGGAGCCGACCCGGGTGTTGTCGAGGTAGACCGGCTGGGCGTTGCCCGACGTGCTGTTCTCGGTCAAGGTCAGCGTGATCTCGGGAATGCCGTCGCCGACGATGTTGGTCGGTTGGCCCGTCACCGGGTCGATCGACCAGACGTCGTTTCCCCCGCGCGCCATGATCTGCTGTTCCCAGGTGGACGGGCCCTTGCTCGCCCAGCAGATGGGAGTGTTCTGGCCCGGCAGGCAGGGGTCGGAAAGGATCGCGATGGGCACCATCGGGACCTGGGGGAACGTCGGGTAGGGGCTGGAGGCAGGCGGCGGCTTCAGGCGGAAACCGACCACGTCGCGGTCGATGAAATACGTCGCCGAGGCCCCCACCCGGCGGCGGTGCGTCTTGACGCGCACGGCGTTCAGGTCGGGGTTGAACGGGTCGAAGCCGGCGTTGGTCAGCCCGATGAAGGTGCGCGAGACCGGGTCGTCCAGCGTGCCGACGTACAGCTCGCCGTCGGTGAGGTTCTCTGGGTTGTCCTTGAGGACAAGCGGCTTACCCATGACGCGGTTAAGGCGGGCCAGGCGCTGGCCGGCGGCGCGGGCGCTGTCGATGAGGGCGGTGCGGTCGATCGGGACGACCGAAGAAGTCCCGTCGTAGCCCTGGGCGAACACCGTCTCGGTGACCAGGACGCGGGCGGCGGCGTGGGCCGCGGCGTCGTCGGCGGCCTGCAACTCCACGCGCGTGTGGATGCGGAAGTCGAGCGTCTGCGACACCCAGAGCAGGACGACCAGCAGCAGCGAAAAGACGACCAGCCACGCGACGGTAATCGCGCCGCGGCGTACACGACCCTGGCGCCCCGACCGGACCCGGGAGTGGGAAGCGAACATCATGCGCGTGTACTCCGGGGTGGGAAGCGATGGGGGAACGTCGGTCCGGAAGACAAAGAGGATCGGGGAAAGCGTCAGGGCTCCGCCCTCCCCGATCCCCCCCGTGTGAGGCGGTGAACCACCGCCGTTACTTTTTCGCCCCTCAGGTGCTGCAGCCTTTGGTGCTGGGGTCGGCGGGCGCCCGGAAGCCGAAGTTCCGCGCGGAGGAGGCCACCGCCCCCGACGGGCTGAACGACCCCGGGCCGGAGGGGGGCGGCATCCGCACTGGCGGCGGAATCCGCGACGACGGCGTCGGGGTGTAAGCGACCGGCACGGCCGGCTGCGGCGGCCGGGCCCGGCTCTCCGCCCCGGACGTCGCGGGCGTGGCCGGCGTTCCGCTGCCCCCCGCTCGCGATGGCGGAATGTAGCCGGGGTAGGTCGTCTTCCCCGAGTTCTTGATGCCGACGTACTTCTCGACGTCCCACGGCGGCACGCCCGGCGCCACCGGCCCGATGCCGAACAGGGCGGCCAGGTCGGCGCCGCTCACGTGCTCCGCCGACTGCTCCCGGGGGTCGTTCAGGTCGTTGCCAACCGGCGCAGCCGTGTTCTCGCTATCGTCCCCCGCGGCAACGACCGCATCCTTCTGGGGAACGACTCCCAACGAGAACCTGGCGCCCATGGACTTGGCCAACTCGATCATGGCGTAGCGGTAAGGGGTCACTTCCAGGGTGTACTCGCGCGGCGCGTCGCGGCTGACGGGCTGGGCGCCTGGCCTCGTCGTGCCGAAGCGGGCCACGACCTTGGCCGCCTTGGCGATCTGCGCCGTCCCGTTGCTCCCCGGGCCAAAGACCTCGCTGGCCAGCGTGAAGTACACGTCAACGTAGTCGTTGGTCTGCACCATCGCCTCCTTGGCGGGGACCGTGACGATTACCGAGCGCATCCCCTTGCGCAGTTTCTTATCGACCGAGTCCGGGTACGCGAACGGGTAAAGGTTTTCCGCGAAGAAGGGCTCCTCCGCCATGATCGACACCTTGGCGACACGGCCGACCGGCTGATTGCCGGTCAGCAGGGTCGTGCCCTTCTTGGCGTAGGCGGCGTACTTCTCGCGCGACACTTTCACCTTCTTGACGTGGATCGGCCGGATTTCTGTGTCGTTGTAGATGTTGCCGGCCGCGAGGGTGATCTCGATCGAGTCATCGACCGGCTTGGCGGTCTTCGGCTTGTCGAGCAGGACGATCTTGAACAACCAGGCGAAGATCAGGCCGGCGACGATGGCTAGCGCGATGGCGAAGACGGTGCTGGCGCTGACCGCCGCCGCTCGGGCGCCTCGGGAACAGGTTCGCGTGACCAAGGGTGGAACTCCCGGAGGGACAGAGGACCGTTGGTAATCTTCAGCCAAGCACTCCATCTTGCCAGGCCGACGTAAGGTTTTCCAGAGCACATTGCCCCGCCCGCGCCGAACTTCCGATGGCCGGCGGGCCGGACGTAGGGGCGACGGGCCGGAGCGGCCCGAAGCGAGGGGAGAAGGGCGGACCCGCGGCTGGCCTGGCCGGCCGCGGGCGTCACTCCTGTTTCATGCGCGTGGCCGCCACGATGGACCGGCCGCCGAGGGAGAAGCCCAACCAGCCGAGCACGTCGGGGATCACCGAGCGGGCGCGGACTTCGACCTTCGCTTCGACCCAGTCGGCCTGGCCGGCCGTCTGGTCCGGCGGCAGGTCCTGCGACCAGGTGATGTGGACGTGGGCGAAGCGCGACAGGCGCCCGGTGCCCAGGACCGCTTTAGCCGTCTTGTGCGCGTCGGTGTCGGCCTGCGTCTTGAAGGTGTAACCGTCGCTCGCCGCGACGCGTGCCGCCGCCCGGCTGGCGTTGAGCAGATCGACGCGCGTCGCCACCATCATGTGGAACTCGAGGATGCCCAGGAAGAACATCATGAGGATCGGCAAGACGAACAGCAACTCCGCCAGTATCAGGACGCCGCGGCGGCGTGCGCGGGGGCCGCGGGTCGGCTGCGGGTGTGTGGTCGTGATTCGCATGGCTTTCCCCTCACGGCTGGGCGGACGCGTGCTCGCTGGGCGGGTCCTTTGGCGGAACCGGGTGGCGCTGGTCGTAGAGGACGAAAAACGGCAGTATCAGCCCGGTCGCGATGGCCACCGGCAGCGAGTAGGCCAGCAACTGATCCTTGCGGCGGGCACCGGCCGGGGTCTTCTTCAGGTTGCTGGTCTTGGCCCCCTGCTGGACGTTGAACGCCGTCTTCTGCACCCCGCGGCGGAACAGCTTCTGAAGCAGCCGGACGGTCCCCAACAGCAGGTAGACGACCACGCTGCCGAAGAGCAGACCCATCATCTGCCTGGGCCCGACCCAGGCGCCGAGGGCCGCCATCAACTTGAGGTCCCCCCCGCCCATCACGCCCAACAGCCAGAGCACCCAGAACACGCCGAAGCCCGCCGCGAAGCCGGCCAGGGCGCAGAGCAGCCCGTCGAGGGCCCCCAGCGCCGGCGAACTCGCGAACAGCCAGACTTTCTCGTCGCTCCCCGACCCCGAAAGGATCGCCCCCATCCAGACGCCGCGCACCAGGCTGACCACGATGCCGACCGCCAGCATGGAGAGGGTAAGCTTCTTCGGGATCTTCAAGCTCCCGATGTCAGTGTAGGTCGCAATTATCAGGAAGCCGAGCAGGACCGCATAGAAAGTCCAACCAAACACGGGGTCGGGGTAGAACGGCGGCATGAGTGTGTTCCGTCAGGGGGATGGTGCGACCATTTATACCAGCCTTGATGAGGGGATTCAAGAATCAGGCGGCTGGAAAGTGGCGTTTTTTTCGAGAGGCCGCGAGGAGATGGTCGCCGCCCCTCTCTGTTCCGATCACCGACGGCCCCGATTCCGGGCGGGGCCGGCCTTCTCTGTGGGGGAGAAGACGGCGAAATCCCGGCAGGGAGTGCCGGGACTTCGCCGCGCGACGATTTCACGAGGTTGTCACCCCGCGGGCAGCAATACCGTTAGCAAGAGACCCACTTAGTCGCAGGGGGTCTGGCTGATGGCGGCGGTGCTGGCGCTGACGCTGCCTTCGCCGATGGTGTTGGTGGTGTCGCTGGCGGACGAACCGGCGGTCGAGGCTTCGCAGTTGGTCTGGCCGCTGAAGCTGTAGCTCTGGTTCAGAGCGAGCAGGGCCT